>Ga0307513_10006931_pt1 | contig 14747 bp, 12 predicted proteins | sample 15_EM_MG_FD_202174 | JGI IMG/M metagenome (GOLD analysis project Ga0307513, IMG submission 202174) | Populus trichocarpa ectomycorrhiza microbial communities from riparian zone in the Pacific Northwest, United States - 15_EM | ecosystem: Host-associated > Plants > Roots > Unclassified | place... | reverse complement strand
CCCCACCGGCTTACTCCATCGACACGAGCGTTGGACCCATGCTCCGATTTGAGAAGTCCCTCCCAAACCTCCCTGTACCTTCCATTTCTTCAACAGCAGCAAAATATCTCGAAACCGTCCGCCCTCATGTGACCGACACAGAGTACACGGCAACTAGGAAGGCGGTTGACGAGTTTGTCGCTAGTTCACATGTAGCGGAGCTTCAGAAGAGACTACAGAGGCGTGCAGATGGCACTGACAGCTGGTTGAGTGAGTGGTGGAACGATGCCGCCTACATGGGTTATCGTGAGTGCTTATTTCAACGGCGCAGACGTGATGTTTACGATTATAACGCGTCAGGTGATCCCGTGGTCGTATTCGTTAGCTACTTTTATGTCTATCTCGACGACAAGTTGCGCAGGACACCAGAGAAGCGTGCTGCATCTCTGCTCAAGTCCTTATTAGCTTTCCGAGATCTAGTAGAATCGTAAGTGGCCCTCAGAAGTATCTATTTACCTAGCTCTGAATTCCTTACAGGCAGAAACTTGAACCAGACCGGGTGAAGCAAAATCCTCTTGCCATGTCCTCTTTCAAGTGGCTGTACGTCTCACATTCCACTGAAACAAGGGAATTTACCAACATCCGATTAGCTTTAATTCCTCGCGATATCCTATCAAGCCTTCCGATACTGCCAAAAAGTTCGACACCAAGACGCACAACCATGTCGTGTTTGTGCGAAAGAACAAATACTACGAAGTTCAAATGGACAAGGATGATATTCCTCTCAGTACAGTCGAGCTCGAAGCGCAAATCGCGCAGGTCATCAGGCTCGCGGGCGAGTCGACAGCTATCCCGGTCGGTGCTCTGACCAGCGAGAACCGCGATATTTGGACGGATGCACGGGAAAAACTTATCATGGCATCACCGAAGAACGCTCAGTCGCTGGAACGAATCGAATCGGCGATTATTATCGTGCCCCTCGATGATACCAAACCCGTGACACGGGAGGATATTTCGTGGAAGTCCTGGGTCGGTGATGGGCGCAACCGTTTCTACGACAAGCACCAGCTCATTGTCTTTGATAATGGAAGGGCTGGGTTCCTCGGCGAGCACTCTTGCATGGACGGCACGCCCACGCTCCGCATGTCGGAGTTTATCCTCTCCTCGCTCGCAGCAGGGAAGGTGGACCATGGGTCTCCCTCGGTCCGCGCCGACCTGCCTATGCCGAAGGAGCTAACGTTTGACCTCGACGCCGCGACCAAGCAGGCGATCAAGACCGCCGAGGCGCACTTTGACGAGCTAGTCGGGCAGCACGATATGGAGGTGTTGCACTACGAGGGGTACGGCAAGAACCAGATTAAGAACTACAAAGTGTCGCCCGACGCGTGGGCGCAACTCGTGAAACAGCTCGCGTTCCACAAGATGTTCAACCGCCCAGGTGTGTGCTATGAGAGCACGCAGACGCGCAAGTTCAAGCTCGGCCGCACCGAGGTCCTCCGCTCTGCAAGCTTGGAGAGCAAAACATGGGCCGAGGCGATGCTTGACCCGAATGAGAGCGACGAGAGGAGGGAAGAGCTGTTCCGTAAGGCTGTTGGACGGCATCTACAATATGCTGCTTGGGCTGCTGATGGTCAGGGTGTGGATCGCCATTTGTTTGGGCTGAAGAAGTTGATTCAGGAGGGGGAAGAGGTGCCGAAGCTCTATACTGACCCCGCGTATTCAAGGACGAACCACTGGGAATTGAGTACGAGTAATCTGAGCTCATCGTGGTTGGATGGGTGGGGTTACGGTGAAGGTCCGTCTCTTAGAGTTTCGCGCGGTTTTAGTGTCACGTAACTGATGGGTACTGCGCTGTCCATAGTTGTACCCGACGGGTACGGTTTAGCTTACTCGATCGGTGACGACTACATCCGATGGACGATCACCAGCCTGAAGAGGCGCACCGCAGAGCTCAAGCACTACCTCGCCGAGGCTGCTACTGAGACACGGACAATGCTGGATCGTGCTGCCATCAAGGGGAAAGAAAAGGCAAAACTCTAGGTAGTCGATTGGTTCGGAATGGACATGGTACCATGGTAGTTAGACGTACGGTCTGTAGTATCACTTTATCAGGGTGATTGATGCGGTATAGACGAGTTATTAACGGCATTGGCCCGAGAAAGGAGCAGGCCATTGGCTTCCTCCTGAATGGGACACAAATACACATGACTTCCAGGGACACTTGGCCTTTCAAATGCTGTAAGCGAACGACCGCGACTGGTTCGCGACTGGGATCCGGTTGGATTCCGCCCGTCAGTTTGGTACGACAAGACGCTTGGGCACGTAATGAGTAATGATGAAGAAGCCATTCATATTTGGAATATAAGGTCCTGGTCATGTTTTGCACCCACCTTGCTTCTTCTCGTCGCGTCCCCTTGATCAGTGCGCGTTGGTGAGTTTGAAACTCTGGATAGGGAACGATAATATTCTAAGGACCTTCTGGACGTACTTTCAGTTACTAGGATCCTTCGAATGCATCGACTTGGCTCGTTGCCTTCCACTCCTCCCTCTGCACCGCTTCCGTGGATAGCATGCAGGTTCTAACTGGATACAAACCACCTACCACCTAATATTCCACCGATTGACCAACGACCAACGACCAAGAGTGAGGACGGTCGTCCTGAAGGGGATCCGTCAGCGTAGGCGGTGATAGACCCGTCAATTGGGATGTGTGGATAGGACGTGTGGAGACCTCTGGAACATTCCCTGGACCCACTGGCCCGCCTCCGCTGACACGGCCCCGACTGGCACGCAACATCAAACTAGTTCAAAGCCTCTTTCGAGCACGCCCAATACGCCTCCAACACACAGAGTTTCCCATCTCAAGCCGTCTACGATCGTGATGGACCACCGCTCTGCAGCTGCTGTGTTGCTCAGCGCCGTGGGCTTGCTCAGGCAACTTGATCCCTACGACAGGATGCTGTGGGGGATGTGCTGACTAACCAGTCAGCAATGAGCGCATAGCCTCTCCCGGAGCCAATGACGGGCATTCAACCGAATAAGGGAGTCCTTCAAGACGAGTCTGGCGCTGGTCAAGTACCTGTTTCTCTCCCCCCGCAAGCGAGCCTGGAGCATACACAAGTGGAGGATGAGCAGATATAGCGCAGTGTACGTCTATTCTGGTGATTGTAGGAGGCGTGCTTGTTGAGTCTTGCGAAACTAGAGACGAAATACCCCAGATTTACAACATTAACGCGGGCAAAAACCGCCAACCGACGCAGGATGAAGTGGATTTCCTTCGCAAACACCGTCTTACCTTGAAAATGGGGCTCAGAGACACCCAAGATCGCAAGAAAGAAACCAGAGATCGCCTCGAGATGGCTTGGCTCAAACTCAAAGCATTGGGCACCGGTGTCCCCAGCCCCGTCTTCCAAACGTGGCTCGACCGAGCCACTTCGCCGCTCACGGCCAGTCCTGCACCCTTAGGAAGCCCCAAGGTCCTCCGCACCATAGCAGCCAAAAACCGGCACTCTGGGTCACAACACAGCATCAGTTCTCCAGACTCCCAGCTGCACGCAAAGTACGTGCAGTTTCTGGGCTTCGTCTCCACACTCTTCGTCCATCAGTCGACCCTGCGTCGGTATGAAAGCAATTACGCGCTGCTGAAAGAGGAACTGAAGCTCGTGGAGTCGCTGTTGGATCCGCTCCACGGTGTCCCCTCGGAGATACTCGAAGAGATATTCTTATGTGCCGTAGAAGGCAGTGAGATGGAGAGACGCAAAGCAAGTGTAGAGCGAGGTTATCATCCCAAGACCAAAGCATGGCCCGCGCCATTCGCCCTTTCAGCCGTCTGCAGGGATTGGAGGGTACTCGTTTGCAGCAATTCAAGGCTATGGAAGTACCTCGTACTCGACGTCAAGGACAAAGACGAAAACTATTCGACTACCTTCCCAAGGACCCACGAACGCATCCGCCAGCACATCAAATTCTCCCATAATTTACCTCTCGACATCACGATCATCGGATGGGGGGAGGGTTTGAGGGAGAGTATCATACCAATAATATCTCCACTGTTGCAGGAAGGTATCCTGGCGCGCAAGCTCGACACTGGTGTCGGAAGAGTCGAGCTTGTGACGGGAGGAATGAACGACAGAGAAGCAAAGTACACAGAGATCCTCGAAAACCTCCCTCCGGCTCAGCACCTTGCCCTGGTTCGTGTTTGGCCAGCGAACACCGAAATTAGGGTACCTGCCAGCTTCTGCGCTCAACTCAGACGCATTGAAGCGTACGATGCCGTCTTCCGTCTTGAGAGGCCGTGCCCTTCTACAACTGAGGCAGCTCTATTCAAAATGGATGGAGTACGGGTCCGCACCGTCCTCGACCAAACTCCCAATCTCGAGCGTTTGACCATCTACGAATTGAAGTACGCGGACTCGGGCCGTTATGCGCCTTTGCCCATCGAGACCATGACCGGATTGCATACATTGGCCCTCCGTGTCACCGAGGTGAAGACGTATCTGGCGTGCTTCAGGCTGGCGCCTGCCATCCAGCTACCAGCACTGCGCAAGCTCATTCTTATCAACATGCCGGACACGAATTTCTCCGATGACTGGAGCGAGTTCATTGGTACAAATGGGCAAAAGGTTGATGAAGTCGAGATTCGGGCTATAGTACAGCAGGCAGGCCGGCAGGGAGTGACTCCAGCATACCTTGCCCATATCTGCAAACTTCCTGCTCTGACTTCACTCCACCTTGTCAGTGACTGTGCTCGACTCGTCCTCAGCGCAATGGCTCTCCAACCCATCAGTCGTGGTACGCAGAGAGCACCTGTGCTCAGTAAGGTAACACGGATACGTGTCAGCGACTGCACGCTCCCGAAGCGTGCTTTGCAGACGTACGGGTGGTCGAGTTTGAACCCCTCGGCACCATGGGTTTGGAAGCGTGCAAACGCGAAGGACATCGAAATAACCTTAGAAAGAGTCCACGTCGAAGAGATACAAGTGCATGAGCGAAGATTTACTAACTGATTCCCTACGTCTACAAACGTTCCTGTCTGTACAAATCACCAATGCCTGTATTCATGGGTTATTATTGTTGTACCATCCGATGCATTGTCACGGTTCTTATCATTGCTGTACCCCAATTATTTGAATTATTGTATTGGTGTGTCAAAAAACGAAAAAACGCTTCACCACTGCGCCTCGCATGGAGGACTAGCCTTTATCAGCCTCTGGCAACTGTCAATACTGACAAGTAATACTGACAAGTGGTACTAATCCGTTTGTATAAATTCGCGTCAAAGGTTACCTGCTCTCAGTATTGACGTCTACAGATCCACTGCGGACAACTTCAATCGAGTTCGTGCTTTCCGTAGCTGGCTGCGTTGTAATGAACGGAATCGACTAACACGATTGGCTCACACATGCTCTGTGTTTTTACTGCACCGAATTCCCTGAGGCAACAGCAACTACAACTTGGAGGACACCACAAATAACCACGATTCCTGCGTCGGCAACTTCGAACTGACAGGATTTGCCTACTATTGCTACCGTTCCTCCTATCCCCCTATTTCCACCAATTCGCAGAGTTCATCAGGATGCCTCTTTCGTCGAGGATCAGTGGGTCATTAATCGTGATGGAAACAGAGAAGAACAAACAAACACGCAATATGGTATGTTCCTAGCATTACAAATTAACGGTATATTAAAGAGGGCGCGGAAAGACTTTCGAGCAAAATCGCATACTCAACGTCCAAACAGAATGCTCTAGAAGAGTCCGAGAATGTCCAGGAGGTTAAGGATATGAACAGATGACGCGAAAAATTAGGCAGGGTGAACCTGAGAATAAAGAAAGCGAGCTGGTATAAGCAGGGCTGCTCAAGCACGAGATAGGTGCAGGTGTCGACCGCTGAAGCTGCTGGAGCTGCCTTAGAGACTCTCTAAGATGGCACCGAATAGGACTATGAAGACCAAGAGCCCAGGGCAGAGAGTGACCTTGGCACCGGCACCTTTCGACCCGCCATTGTCATCGCTACTGTTACTGTTACTGTTCGAGTTCAAATCGGAAGGCGAGCTGTAGTCGGCGGAAATGATCTCGGCAGCCTTTTCGGCGAGACCGTACGTCGGCGCCATCATATGGGCGGCCCACTCGATGGGGAAGACGGACGCGTCGACAACACGGAGGTTAGAGACACCATATACGCGGAGCTTGGCGTCGACGACACCGCCTATGTTCTGGGGGAGCATCGAGCAAGAGCACGAAGGGTGGAATCTGCATGGTAGGGGAGAGGGTTAGTCAATAACCGAGCTTGAGAAATTCTTAAACAAATATACGCACTCGGTGTGGGCATCGCCTCTCAACCAATTTTCGATGTCGTTGTCGGAGGTGATGTTGGGACTGGGCGCGATTTCTTCAACAATGAACGAGCTCAACGGCGCGGTGGCACCAACACGTCTCGCCATCTTCAAGGCCTCACGAAGGAGTGCCATATCTGCTGGGTGACTGAGGTAGGCGGGATCAATGATAGGAGGGGCAAATGGATCAGTCGAGTTGATCCAGAGGTGGCCACGACTAAAAGGTCGTTGAAGGGCCACTTGAAGCTGGACAGTATCCGTTCCTGAGCTGGTGCCTGTGGTTGAGAACAAGAGCTCGATTTGGCCGGCATTAGAGTGCAGAAGGGTCGTGCCGTATTGGGTGTAGGTCGCCTTGTACCCGTTAAGGACGCTCTCGTCATGTGAGGGAACCAGCGTGGTCACAGAGGTGGAGATGTTGGCCATGACCTCGTTGCCAAACAGGGTGGGATCGGCAATCAGCTGAGCAGTCTTGACATAGGCAATGGCGGAGTTAACATAGGACAAGAACTCTGGCGTCTTCGAACGTGGATCGGAGGCGTTATTGTAAACCCCAGCTGCAGTTTCCCCGTTGACTTTGTAGGTCACACCACTTGCCTAAACATTGAGGCACCAAGTCAGCGAGATGTCTGAAGTAATGGGAGAGACTGACGTACCACATGGTCTTGCAAGTGCTGGCCGACCCCTGGAAGGGTCATGGTGGTTTTAACACCCGCGGCGTCCAAAATGTCCTTTGGGCCAATGCCAGATCTCAACAAGATCGCAGGGCTACCAATGGCACCAGCGGAGAGGATGACCTCCTTGGTGGCTTTGACAGTCTTCAGTTCTGATCCGTACTGTGCACCTACGACCGTAAATCCATCGAGCACGACTTTGCTAACTGGGGCGTTGGTGAGGATGTGCAAGTTGGGTCGGTAGTATGGGTCGATATACGCAGAACGAGAGTAGGAGCGGGTCCAATTGGTCGGGTTGATAGCAGAAGTAGAGATGTACGCTCCCCAGTTTTCGCCGTTGTATGGGTTAGGTGCGGGAGTGACACCTTGACCACTTAGAGTGCCAATCCAAGAGCCATATATGGGAGGCATGTACGCCGAGTAGGTAGAGTGAAGCGGACCACTGGTTCCATGAGCGGTTTCATTGTACCCGACATGGGCGAGATCGCGGATGTCATCGCGAGGGGGAGTAAACGTTTCAGACTGAAGGAGCAGAAGCGACTCAGGACAAGGAATAGAGATTTGAGGAAAGGGACGAACTTTTCTCATCGCAGCGAAAAAACTACCAGAGGTCCATTCGTCGCTACCATTGAGGTCCTTGATGAGCTCATGCCAAACATCAACTTCTAAGGACGAAGGCCGGACGAGGTACATTCCGTTAGCAGCCGAAGAGCCGCCGACGACTTTACCCGACGGCCAGGCAAGCTGACGATTATTGAGCATGTCCTGCGGCTGTGTCTGGTACATCCAACCGGTGTTGGGTTCTGACAGGATATTATTGTAGTACGCAAGACTAGGAGTATCTGGAATAGCGCCGCATGTCAGATGACGTGCAAAAAAAAGACGGGAGGTTATGGGAGAAGACCCACTGATTCGCTCGCGGACGTCATCACCATTACCACCAGCTTCGAGAACGAGAATAGTAGTTGTCGAATTCTCCGAGAGTCTGCTGGCGAGGACCAGGCCCGCGAGACCGCCACCGATGATCACAAAGTCGTAGCTGTCCTTGACATCACCAGGAGCAATGAACGATCGCCTACTGAGAGGGTGTGAATATGGATAGGAGGCTACCGCGGACGCGAGTAATAAGGGTGGTAATATCGATTTGGTGTTGAGGAGCATTCGGACGTCGGATGTCGGATGGAGAGGAAAAGTAAAGGTCGAAAAACAGGATTGGGGTTCTATGTTACTCAGTCCTCACAGCGCCGGGTCCTTATGTAGGCTTGACCCAGTTGAGGTCTAGTTGAGTCCAGCCCCACCGAGAGCCACAGATGATGGGCGAGATGACTGCCTCTAGGCGAGACGAGGCTTTTACTTACCAGAATCACCTTCTCTTCACATAACCACCTAAGGCCAGGTGACAGGAGAGGCTCATCGGCCATCCGGAGAGGCATGGCTCCCACTGAAAGGGTCCAGGGTATGTTCACCACCACGTTCGACAGCGCGTTAGTGGGCATTCTTCGCGAGTATTCTACAGTTATTAACGAACACGGCAATGAGCTGGTCATATCCGTACTCCTCAGGTCCGCCATTGTTCCGCTGCTCCATGAGCCGTTGAAGTTCTTGCGGGTGCGCAAATTCGACTTCGAGCTCGTGTATCTGTAAGATGAGAATCATTGAAATCGATCAGACTGTGTGACGCTCGAGTGCCAACAAGAAAGAGGAGGCACCTCACCTTCTCTGGCTGGTTCGAGGGCGTTACTTGAGTGAGGTCAATCTTGAAGTGCTGGTGCTCATATATCACCCGGTCCTTCTCCCTGGTGAACACCGGGTGACCTTGTGGAGGTGCTGAGCGATGGTCAGAGGGGTCTCTCAGAGTATCAACAAAGTGACAGCGACATACCAATAGGTTGCTCGATATTTACGCTAATCCTCCAATCGACTTTTCGTTTGGGACTTGTGATTTCCAAATCCGCGACTCGTCGTTTGGCCAGAGATTCGACAATTTGACCACTGTTCTTCTCCCTGGTAACTCGTATCTTCTCTGCACTGCTCCCACCAGAGTAGAACTCGTCGATGAGGACGACGTGCTTGTATCGTACTGGCGCGGACTTGTAATCAGGTGCTACTGTTTCTTCGACGCGCCGGTTGAGCATTTTGTTATAGTTTGCATGCTGCTCCTAGAGTTGAGGAACAGGAGTTTCAGCGCCTTCTGAGGTATATAATGACTGCTATCTCGTTATCGCCCTTTCGGGCTATTTCGATTACTCGTCCTGAGTCGGCAGGGCCCGTAGACCCTTCGGGTCACTCCATCAGCGTCGAGAGCCGACATTAACTTGGATGACATCAATTGGCACACAACCTACCTGTGAGACGCATGCATGAAATCGGGATCGATACGCAGGATCAAGGACTGCCTTGCATTTAGCACATCAGCATACATGAATGCAAGTGATAAATAATACTTACTACTCTCAACCAAGATCGGCAGTCTCAGTCTCGTTCCAGTTTCTTCGTTGAGGTGTGTCCCAAATTTCGCCTCAACCTCGATGTTAGACTGTCCGTTTGCATGGTAGTGTATCCAATCTGCAACCTCTCGTATAAATTCGTCGAGAGGCTCGTAGTTGACGAATGACGGTTCCAGCGGAAACTGGTATGGAGCTGCTGCGTTCATTCCGTTAGCTCTAGAGGAGTTCATGGAGCTTTTTAAGGCTTTCTACGCGTCCTGTACGCGTGAACCGACCCCAGGAACAAAAATCCTGGAATGTCAAGCGCCGGGCTGGAACGGGCAGGAAGCAAGTTGCGAATCCAGGATTAGTCCCTACCACGACTGCAGAGCAGCGGTGACTGCTCCAAAATAATACCATAATTATCCCCCATGGAATTAACAATCATCCTTGCGCTATCTGGGACACTGGGAATTACAAGCTTCCTCGTTGGGATGCTCCCGCTCTGCTTTACGTTCTCGAGTGAATGATCTTTGAGTGCTGCGCCGGCGAACCACTACTGACAAGTCCAACTCACAGGGACACGAATTGCCCAGTTTTCCACGTATGGTACTGGCTTACTCCTCGGAGCCGCTTTGGGTGTCATAATACCAGAGTGAGCAGAAATTCCATTATTCTGACAATATTATAGTCTGGTGTTTCAATGGACACTAAGCCTTTCCGCAGAGGCGCCGAGACTATATTCTCGAGTGGCGAATTTAACTCACCGACGACGACAATAGCATTGACCCTCCTCTGTGGGTTTACTCTCATGCTCTTTGTTGAACAAGTCATCTCCCCAGACCACACACACGGCCACGATGGCTACGTTCTCGCATCCGCCACCCCAGGCGACCCACCAGAAGCTCGGGATCTCTCCCAAAACCGTTCAGCACGTGCAAATCCTATCACCCTCGGTCTGGTCATCCACAGCCTCGCAGATGGACTCGCTCTCGGCGCGAGTTCCGGTTCGTCTACGGGCGGCGGCATACGTGATAACCCATTGATGCTCATCGTCTTCTTCGCGCTCCTAATACACAAAGCACCCACGTCCTTGGCTCTGTCGTCCGCACTGCTCCCGCTCTTGCCAAGACCCCATATCCGACTCCATATCGCTGTCTTCGCCGCCGCGACGCCTATAGGCGCACTCCTAGCCTACCTTTTGCTCAGCCTGTTTTCCTCGCAGGATGGAGATAAATGGGGTGGGATTGCTTTGTCTTTCTCTGGCGGGACGTTCTTGTACGTTGCGACTATTTTGCGGCCCGTCAGGGAGGAGACGGGTGCTGGTGCAGAAGAGGGGTCCCCGGTGATGGAGAACACCAAGATGAGCAAGATGGTAAGACTATTTCTCATTGTGGCAGGCATTTTCACTCCTCTCTCGATGAGTCTGGCAATCGGACATAGAGACGGACATAGCTAGTTTGTGTCATCTTCATTTATTTATCTGTTGTAGCTTTCGGATGGAATCTGGGCATTAGCACGACTGGAATTGTGACAATAGAGATCGTTTGGATATCTTGTTGACGTTCAAACAAGACCATCGCCGATTTCTCTCCAGAGTCGTCCAATACGATACAATTCCTGAGAGAGGAAGTTCTTCACCCAGGCAAATTCCTGTCATACGATCAGCCACCTGCTTCTCATCTGACAAAAAGAGCAATTCACCTCCGTCACCCCTTCCTTCGGGGTCGATCGATTGGGAACCGGTTCGAGTCGAGGGTTTGTCGAGTCGGTTCGACGGTAGGTGAAGAAGAGCTTTGGACAAACTTCGGGGTCCTCGAGCACATTATCAACCTCGGGCATCTCTCCATAAATAACGAGGAACCGGAGCGATATTAATGCTTTCAAGAGCACATCTGCGTTGTGGGCGTCGAGTGGGCGTCGGAAGAGTAAGACCGACTCTACGCCGGATAGACTGGGCAGGAGGCAGTCGACCACATCGGAGAGCATAAATTGCTCATTTTCGTCTAGCTCTTCGTGATTCCATCGATTTCCCGCGAACGTGAGGGTGCGAAGATTGGGAAAGGACACACATCGGAGGAGGTCGTGAAGGGCGATTCCTTCCAGGACCAGCGAATGGAGGGAAGTCATCGTAAAGGCTGGAATCACCCCATATGGTGGTGTTATTGACGAGCAGGTGTAGTCGGAGAGGTGGAGAAGGGTAAGGTTGCGACATATGACGAGATATGAGGACATGGAGAGGGATGTGTGGTAATAAAGTGTTAATGTATCTAAACGCGGGAAGTCGGTCTTCGGTATATCGAGGACGCCGCCCATATCCACCGTAAGGGCAGTCAGATTTGGCGCGTCTCCAAGGAAAGCAAGAGCGTTCCTTTGGTGTTCGGAGTCAAACATGATTGAGGCCCAGGATAATGAAGGCATAGGGTGATTGAACCAAGCCAACCAAGCCAACCCTTCGCTGTTACTAAAATTCTCATCCAAATCGAGCAGGAGGTGCGAGCAGCGTGATAAATTCCTCCCATTCTCCCCTATTAGTGCGTCCATACACCGCTTGATCTCCGTCCGTACCGAGCGTGTCAGAGTGGGTCTCCCTTCCTGGAGCCGGCCATCAATAGCGAAAATCAGTGGAAGCTGACGACTTCGCTCAACCCGAGATAGAATGTATGGAACTTGACTTCGGCGGGGGTCGCGGGGGAATCTGAGGCAAATGAGGGTCCAAAAGCGGGCAAAGGTGCACGCTGTCTGGTGCCAGGTCTTGCAGACGCGGGAGAGGGTAGCAGCTACAGCTTGATGGCTTCCATAATGGTCGAATATGAGTGCGAGAACCTCTGGAGGTAAGGCTCGGACTGGTGCAAGGAAGGATTTGTGGTTGGCTATGACCGATTCGATCCGCGCTCGCTCTTGCTGTACGGCTTTCTTAGATGACCTCATATAGTTTGTTCTGGAATTTAGACGACGAAGGCGCTTTTCTTCTCTGGCTATGAGTTCATGGACGGCGGCGCGTTCTGCCGGACTTGGCAAATGGCGGGGATGACTGCTCATATATCTGCAATGTAGTGTGAGTTTGGATGGTCCTCGACACGACGTTCCGTGAATTTACCTCTAGATAGCAGGGGCCAACTTATGCACAAAGCATCGTGATCTCGACCCTCCCTTCCGTCGGATGTTGGTCATGTTCCTCTAGAAATTTAGATTACCGAACTCTCTAATGAACTTTTATCTCTTTATTGGTCCGTATCCTATATTCAGTGTCCAAGCTGCCCTATGTCGAATGCATTCCAAACCATCGTCGCCTCACCGTGAACCGTGAGGACACTGAACCGAGTGAATACAAGATGGAAGGCATGAAGAACATAAGTGGATGACAAAGAGAGGCAATGCGGAGCGACTACGTTCGCATCTGTGGACGGATGGATGGTTTCTGCTCGTCGATCGCACCCTATCATCCCGATTCAACTGTTCGTACAGTCCTATCTGCAATTAATCCTCAGCAGCACGTCAGCACAAGAATCTTATCAACAGGAGGCCGGATATGAGGTCTGCGGTGGTTTTGGTTGGGACCCAACGAGATTAACCCGGACGGAGAGGATGCAGGAGCCATCAACTATTTCGCGATATCACTTTGATCTACCCTCCGTTGAGCGCAAGGAAGCAGCACCCCAGGCAAAGCCACTCTGAGAACAGTACTGACCTTTGAGAGCTGACCTTCCGCAACGATGCATTACACCCGGACAAAGCAATTCCTACCAATAGTTTATTAAGAGCCTACTAGAACCGAAATAGCCGCTTTTTACCTTCACTTCATCTGAAAATATATGTAGAGCCCGACGCACTTGTCACCATTCAAGACAAACCCTCGAGCCTGATTGCACTACATGCTGTGGGGACAGGATCGGTTGACTGGCCTCGAGAATAGAAGAGTGGGAATAAGAGTGGGAATAAGATTGAGGTATACTATGATTTTGGCCAGGATGCTAATACAGAGTGGGAAGGCGTGAGAGTGGCCCATCAGGGACGGTCAATCGCTCCACTACGTAGTCAAATGGAACCTAGGTGACTCTACATGAAAGCTTTTGAAGGCCTTCAATGAGCTCCAGGTGCTGGACGAGTATCTGGCGCTCCAGGGGGCGAAATCGCCCTCTCAGCCCCCAAGGTCTCTACAGTACTACAGAACGATTTCCAGCCAAGGATTGCTTAAATTTTGATGGGAATTCATAAGCCCCTCAATATTAGCTTCATGGCCATGCGCTGCACCCAACCTCGTCCCCAACCTTGCTCCCGGTTAGGATGCCCACTCATTCCCACTCGCTTCTTCGCGCACGCCAGGCGATCCCTCCAGCATCGACCTCACCCCCTCCTCTGGAGAACTGGTGCTCACGTCCGAGGAACAGCCAACTCGCATATCCAATGGCCCGAGAACACAGTCAAGGGGGGTGGCACCGTGAAGCCATGAGATACCATGTCCCCCTGTTCTCTGTCCTCCGGAATGCCCCAGTAAGTAGACAGGCGGAGTTACACCATTATCAACTCATGCAGCATGGGGATCACTGCTGACAGAACTCTCGTCAAGGCATAGAGGCCCCAGGCCGTCTCTAGAGTCCTTCTGGACCGCCGCCAGTATTCGATCGTACACAACATGAGGGCCTATCACAAGGCAATTAGATACAGAACAGATTCGACCTAGGCTTCCCATCACTGCCTTTGGCGACGTTTTGTCCAGAACGTCCAAATATAAGCAAAGACAGGACAAATAACTCGCACCACCTGGCGATTGGTACATACTGACTTGGAGCTATTTAGCCATCCTGTCAATAGTTCGAAGTTACATACTGGGTTGGAAAGTCCATTCGCCTGCTCTGGACCCATACGGGATGGTATAATCTGCCAACAAGCTAAAGGGCTTGAAGGGTTAACTGGACGGAAACAATTAGAAGGACAGGTGGTGCTGCGTCCCACGAAACTGATGCCTCTCGCGCTCGAATCGCCTCATCTATCGTGTCATGGGCAATATGTCAGAGCCGGTTGCACTCAGGGGCTAGGTGAATTCCCGACAGTATCGCTGTCGAGGCTGGGTTGTCACATGAGGGAGGAGACAGAACTAGGCGAGTGCTTGCCCAAGTCGATAGGTAGAGCTGAATGAGAACGGAAAGAGGCGGCGTTGAGATTTACTCGATCGAGCGGGGCCGAATCGCTCAAGGAGGACGCGCTAGGTAGGGCCGGTGCGTCAGCGGACGATGCTTCTAGTTTCCCGAAGACTCAGCTTCGGAAGCAGAGCCTCCACTCTGCTCTTTTGCGTCCTCGATGGGATCCAAATTGGCAGCGCGAGCCGTGGAGGAGTT
>Ga0307513_10006930_pt1 | contig 14751 bp, 11 predicted proteins | sample 15_EM_MG_FD_202174 | JGI IMG/M metagenome (GOLD analysis project Ga0307513, IMG submission 202174) | Populus trichocarpa ectomycorrhiza microbial communities from riparian zone in the Pacific Northwest, United States - 15_EM | ecosystem: Host-associated > Plants > Roots > Unclassified | place... | reverse complement strand
GTCGATTTCTCATTCGTCTGTCGCTTTGCCACCGAACTCTTGACGCACCTTGGGATAGCATGTACGTATTAACGACTGTACCTCTTCAATGGGCAAAGTGCCTTATCATAGCTCCTGTAGTTCAATATCGACGTACGCCAATACCCGGATTCGAGCCACCTCCTTTATGGCAACCAGATTTCGAAGACGGAGCGCCCTACTATTCAGTCATCCAATTCCTATCGCAAAAACCCAGCGAGCTGCTCAAGGAGGCTGCAGAAGAGCGTTCCGATGAGATACGCAAACAAGAGATTTTCAAGGCCTTGGTTCGTCATCAAATCCATTACTTATACCATACATCGTTGAGCCCCAAAGGCATGCACATACACAGTTACTCGAACGCGATGGCCTCAAATGCCCATTGACCAATGCACCTTTCTATCCAAGACAGCCAGGGAATTGCAGACCATTTCTAACGAACATCATTCCCAGCGCGATCCATGACAAAGTCAGTCAGCCTTCCTTTTTTTCTTCCCATAAGGCTCTCTGATTGGGCTGAGCTTGGACATCTGTAGCCCGAGACCTTGAAATTTATCGCCATCCTGGCTGGGCCAAAAATGCGGGACCTCGTCGAAAAATATATCGATGGCATTGGAAACATCATGGCCCTACAGAGCGATGCGTCAATGGCATACGATAATCTCCGGTGGGCCATCGAGGCCAAAGAAGATGAGCATAATGGCAAGGTCACGTATCTATTCAGGAAATTCGAAGACAAGAACGAACCTGGCCCAGGCTTCATCAAGTTGAAAGATGGGGACGAAATACGGTTCGGGCAAGGAGAAGGGAAGGATTTCGAAGGATTCCTTGGAGGACCGATTCCCGCGCTGTGCAATCTGCACCATGCGGTGGCTCGTGTATCATACATGAGTGGTGCGGCGGACTTGGTTACTCAGCTTTATGCCGACGCCGCCTTCAACTTTCCTATTGATCTCACTCGGACGGACTTTGCCAACATCTTGACGCCGAAATTACTGAACCCACCACCTAACAGGGATTGGGATTAGCTGTTTCAATTTCCAGCTGCCAGCAAGGCGGCTTTAAAGTGGCGGAGCTAGCGGTATCGTTCGAATTCCCACTCTGGGCAGAATTGTCCTAGAGCACAAAACCTCTGCTGTTGGCGGATGTTCTGTCTTATTTGATTTCCACTCTCCGGTGCGTGTTTGGGCGCTCCTTTCTTCAACTGCCCATCCGTCCGTCGAGGTCGTTCTCACCCTTGGCTACCTACTTACTTGGTGCCATTGAGCTAGCCCCGATGAATTCTCTCCATCCTCCATCTCGACCCAGCTGCGCCTTATTTACAGGAGGAGTGTTTATCAAAAGAGCATTTCCCGTTCGACTCACGTATCCTGATGAACATTGTTCAACTTTGTCAGACCCCATTGAATATTGCGGTAATCACGAATGTATTCTAATGTACGAATTAAATTTCCACTGCTTCAACAGATCGATAACGCCGGTTAGGTGTGGTGGTGGTCACTGCCTTGAACTTAACAAGCTCCTACACACACCGCAAGGTCGCTCGCTATCGCCAGCCAAGCCATGGAATGTTAACGATAGCAGGTAGCGGTGCTGTGATAGCGAGGGTGTGGCGTGGTTAGGGCAAGCTACAATGGTAAGTAGTGCAGTGGTGCTGGCATCGTCCCATCAGCAATAGTTCCATTCGTACGTCCTTCATAAGTTCATACTATCATCGCCGGAGGTCGGTTTCCACATCGACAAACCCATCAGTGCCAGCGGCTTTAAATGTTTGGTTCATCGCAACATGTGTTACTTACACATTTTAATCTAGACCGATCGTCAGTCAGAAGAATATAAAATATGAATTCTGAATCGGGGCAAGATTCTACAAGTGAGTAACGAGGGTACTAGACCGTAACGACAATGACGAAACAAAGAAAGATATCAGTAGCCAAAGTGCACATATGGAACCCATGTCAAGAACGCAGTGTCGTCCTCTCCAAGAGTCTCGCGAACCTTCCTCGTAGCGTAATCCAAGGCGTAGGCTGCCCGAGTACTATCCAATCCCCCCAAGTCATTCTCCCTGAGCAAGTATTGATAAAACTCCGTCGCAAACTCTGGCCCGTGCATATCGGAAATGCTCCACATCGTACCAATCACACCACGATAACCAGCGGCAAGCATACCAGCAGCGAGATGGACAACTTCCTCTGACAATTTGAGGTCGCCTTTGCTCGTCTGGCATGCCGAAAGGAACGCCAACTCAGGGTTCGGTATCTTCTGTCGCATGATCTCGAGAAGCTCCAGGCGACCGTCATGGAGATGGACGCCGCTCTTGAGGGGATCGTTCATATCCTGGACGCCATGGCAAGCGAAGTGGACCCAACTATGACTACTCATTTCTCTCTTCACTTTGTCTGTGGTGGCCTCAGCATCTTCCAACAGCAGCGCGTCGATGGTGAATTGATCTACCAATGCTTTGAGATCATGTATTTCCTTTCGAGTGAAAGGTATTGAGGGAAGATCTGTCGTGTTCGGGCTAATAAGCACGATGTTGGTGCATCTGGGGGAGGCGGAGGCAGTGAACTTGGACCTCTCGTTAAGGGACTGGACAGTCGGTGTATACGATGAAACCACAAAATCGGAGACAAGTGATCCTGGCTTGTATGCTGAGCCATATATCCCAGCTGCATGGAGCGGAAGAAATGCGAGTGGGCCAGTTGGGCACCACCACAGACGGCCGCGGTCTGAAGGATTGGGAGGTGAATCAAGCTGAGTTGAATGAAAAAGATCAGTACCTAATAAGTTGATAATCAGCAACGTCTTACAGGATATCCTAGTGCTTCAAGAATTGGCTGAACGACTTTGTACCAAAGTTCTTCAAGAACAAATGGCATGGATGATGGATTAAGGCGAACACGCCGAGGCATGCGATCATGATCTTCCACATCCCGTTGCTTGAGTAGGTCAAATCGAAGGGTCTTCTGCAGTTCCTCTGCTTTCTCAAGACTGAAGTTCTCTAGGAGAATATGCACAGGCTCCTCGAGCCCAGCTCTAACTGCTAAAGCATCGCAACGGTTTGTGCGAATGTTGAATATGACAACTGGACCATCAGAGGGCAATGAAGAAAGGAGTTTGGCGGCCTTGGGTGGCTGAAGGAAGTCCTCAAAACCTGGAAGACTCCGAATCTCTTTCAGAAGTCGCGTATACTCTGCAGCATGGATGGTATGGTTTCTTGTGTCATCCTGAAGGCGAATGTCTTCTGAAAGTGGTGCACATGAAGATGGAATGGATAAGATCGAGCGGGTTCCATAGGACTCTAAGGCACTCGCAGTATTTATGAAGTGAACAGCTAAGGATGGATTCCTCATATGGAGGTTATCAATTGGTGTCCGGAGTTGGTTAAGCTGATTCCAGACCAAGCAACGACCTTGTTCAAGCCATTCAAGTGCGAGGTCGGCTCTATTGAAATGGAAAGCAGTAGCCACAGCATATGCCACAAGATCAGCATGGCCATGCAGGTTGGCATGACGGCGGTGGATGGTTTGTTCCAACCCAGCAACTTCCGAAAGCAAGCTGATGGGAAGAGCAAAGTCAACCAGGCATTGAGATATATCATGGACTGAGGAGAGTATGGCTGCATTCTTGGCAGAGGTCAGGCGAACAGATGGGGTACCATTTGCCTCAGCACCCTGACGATATGAAGCAATGCTTTTCTCAACATCAGGGAAATTGTGATTGCTTTCAAAGCGATGAAAGTATGCATTTCCAAGGTTGCTGAACCAACGTGGAAGGTCAGCATGGTCAGAAGGAGTGCAGTCAACAGCTTTTTGGTGGTGGGATATGGCATAATTAATATCCTGGAGGTTCCTGGTACATTGAAAGTGATATAAATATGAATTTCCAAGGGTGTTGAACAAATTCATAAGGTCAGCATGGCCAGAAGGAGTGGATTCAACAGCTTTATGGAGGTGGGATATGGCACAATCAATATCCTGGAGGTCACCTGTGTTTCTAAAGCGATGGAAGTATGAATTTCCAAGGTTGTTGAGCCGACTTGGAAGGTCAACATGGCCAGAAGGAGTGGATTCAACAGCTTTCTGGTGGTGGGATATGGCATAATCAATGTCCTGGAGATCTTTGGTATACTCAGAGCGACGTGCATATGAATATCCAAGGTTGTTCAAGAAGGTTGGAAGATCAGCATGGCCAGAAGGCGTGGATTCAACAGCTTTCTGGTGCTGGGATATGGCAGAATAAATATCCTGAAGGTCTCTGGTGTGTTCAAAGCGACCTAAATATGAGTTTCCAAGATTGCTGACCCAACCTGGAAGGTCAGCATGACCAGAAGGAGTGGATTCAACAGCTTTCTGGTGCTGGGATATGGCACAATCAATGTCCTGGAGGTCCCCAGTGCGTTTAAAGCGACCTAAATATGAATTCCCAAGGCTGTTGAACAAACTTGGAAGATCAGCATGGCCAGAAGGAGTGGATTCAACAGCTTTCTGGTGGTGGGATATGGCACAATCAATATCCTGGAGGTCCCCAGTGCGTTTAAAGCGACATAAGTATGAATTTCCAAGGTTTTTGAACCAACTTGGAAGGTCAGCATGACCAGAAGGAGTGGATTCAACAGCTTTCTGGTGGTGGGATATAGCATGATCAATATCCTGGAGGTCCCCATTGCGTTCAGAGCGACTTGCATATGAACTTCCAAGGCTGTTGAAAAACCTTGGAAGGTCAGCATGGCCAGAAGGAGTGGATTCAACAGCTTTCTGGTGGTGGGATATGGCACAATCAATGTCATGAAGGTTCCCAGTGCGTTGAAAGTGACATAAGTATGAATTTCCAAGATTGTTCAACAAATGTGGAAGGTGAGCATGGCCAGAAGGGGTGTGTTCAACAGCTTTCTGGTGATGGGATATGGCATAATCAATATCCTGGAGGTTCCCAGTGTATTCAAAACGACCTAAGTATGAATTTCCAAGGTTGTTCAAAAAACCCAGAAGTTTAGTATGGCCAGAAGAAGTCAATTCAACAGCTTTATGGTGGTGAAATATGGCATAATTAATATCCTGGAGGTTCCCAGTGTAATCAAAGCGACATGAATATGAATTTCCAAGGTTGCTGAATAAAATTGGAAGATCAGCATGATCAGAAGGCATGGATTCAACAGCTTTCTGGTGGTGGAATATGGCATAATTAATATCCTGGAGGTCCCCAATGTGTTCAAAACGACATTCATATGAATTTCCCAAGTTGTTGATCCGACCTGGAAGATCAGTATGGCCAGAAGGAGTGGATTCAACAGCTTTCTGATGGTAGAATATGGCATGATCAATATCCTGGAGGTCCCCAGTGTGTTGAAAACGATTTAAGTATGAATTTCCAAGGTTGTTGACCCGATCTGAAAAGTCTGCATGACCAGAAGGAGTGGATTCAACAGCTTTCTGGTGGTAGAATATGGCACAACCAATATCCTGAATGTCCCCAGTGCGTTTAAAATGGCATAAGTATGAAGTTCCAAGGTTGTTGATCCGATCTGGAAGGTCAGCATGGCCAGAAGGAGTGGATTCAACAGCTTTCTGGTGATGGGATATGGCACAATCAATGTCCTGGAGGTCCCCAGTGTGTTCAAAACGACCTAAATATGAATTTCCAAGGTTGTTGACTCGATCTGGAAGGTCAATATGGCCAGAAGGAGTTGATTCAACAGCTTTCTGGTGATACAATATGGCATAACCAATATCCTGGATGTCCCCAGTGCGTTTAAAACGACCTAAGTATGAATTTCCAAGGTTGTTGACCCGATCTAAAAAGTCCACATGACCAGAAGAAGTGGATTCAATAGCTTTCTGATGGTGGAATATGGCATAATCAATATCCTGGAGGTCCCCAGTGTGTTTAAAACGACCTAAATATGAATTTCCAAGGTCATTGACCCAACCTGGAAGGTCAGCACAGCTAGAAGGAGTGCATTCAACAGCTCTCTGGTGATGGGATATGGCACAATCAGCATCCTGTATGTCTCCAGTGTGTTTAAAACGACCTAAATATGAATTTCCAAGGTTGTTGACCCGACCTAGAAGATCAGTATGGCCAGGAGGAGTAGATTCAACAGATTTCTGGTGGTAGGATATGGCACAATTAATATCCTGGAGGTCACTGGTGGATTTAAAGCGACAAAAGTACAAATCCCCAATGATGCAAGACATCAAAGAAAAACGGACATCATGGCCAGGTAGAACCAAGGAAACTGCACTTTCAAAGTGGGAAATTGCTTGACTAATGTCAGGGTTTCTTGTCTCTTCAGAGTGGTGCTTGAATGCCATAGTATTACTACTGGCATGAGACAAGTCAGAGATGACACCTGGTGCTAGGCCTCTGATGACATTCATAACATCTGACCCAGAGGTTGAACTTGAAGCTACAAATGGGTCAATAAATAGATCTGAAGACAGCCAACCTCACACACCCACTGTAGAAGTCATCTTGACTTCCAAGGGATTATCCTCTTTCACTGATGCAAATACATGCTCCATTGGAGCACCTGGTGATCCAACCATTTAAGTGAATGTAGAAAGGGCTAAAGACTATCTTAAGCATACCTTCCTCTGCACACCCCATGGCATAAATTTTGTCTGCAGTGAGAGTGAGGAAAACCCCATTACCTCCATCCTTCGACTGAATGATCAATGTGATATAACCAGCATCAGTGTGACTAGATTTTGTTGCATTAGCCGCTGCTTTAACAACGTTGTTGAATGCCTTTCTCGAAAAAAGACTCACAAGTCGATATTCTCAACAACCTTCCATTTCGTAGAAGAGATCTTCGTGAGGTGCAAGATCTTGAAGTCACCACTCCGCACGATGGCCAGCGTCGGCTCATCATTGAATTGATGAGCCGACGAACATTCAAGGAAAATATCTAAGTCGCAGGGTCAGGGCGGTCGGAAACGCATGCCAAACGAAACAAAACCGTACCCTTTAATAAACCTTTTCGACCTGATTGTTCACTGGTACCGGCGAATACAGCTGACGGGAGGATGTTCGCATCGGACTGCAGTTCCCCAGTAATTTCCGATGGCATTGGTTGGTGCGACGCAGTGTCTTTGGGGGTTGACACGTTGATATGGGGTGATAGCTCGTTAGGCAGATCGTGCTCAGAGATCGACACGGCTGAGCCATCGAGTCGTGTTCCACGTAAAGAACTGTGTTCAGACGTCATGATTGTGTCCTCCTTGATGATTGCCATTGGGGCTTCGAGTGGTCGTTCAGAGCTAGAAGTCGTCCGTTCTCGCCTCTTTGGAGAGGAGGGATTTACTGAGGAGGACGAAAATTCAATATCGAACTCTGAACAAGAATCGCAAAACGTGCCCAAAGTTTCACTGGTCATTCGATTGTGGGTAGTTGTATCCGAGGTGTCCAGAACCGAAATTGGAGTTCCTTGCTGCGTGGTTGCGGGTTCAAGCGGTGGTTGTCCTTGACTGTGGGCTACGGAAGCTGCGCTTTCAACCCCGTCAGGAGGTTTGGACGCGGCCATTGCGGATATTGGAGAGATGGATAGATTCGTAGAGCACGTTTGAAAGACTAGAGTATCGTAAGTGGGAAACGATGTTGAAGTTGGAAGTTTGCGAGTTTGCGTCCTGGTAAATGAAATCAACACTGCCTGCCTCGTGTTGGCCGTGCGCTATTATGCACAGGACGAAACGAGGATAAAAAAGGTTACATGCCGCATGGATGGTATTGAACGGATATAGCACCGATAAGAGAACATGATTCAATCGGAAACGAATAAGTTACATGACTAAAATCAATAAGTTAGAAAGTACCGTAAGTAATGGTGGTCGAGACCCACCTGTCTCCCAGATAAGCCATGATCTCCGTCACCTATCCTCAGGCGCTATTCATCACCTCCGATGATAATCTCACCCTAAATTTTCTCTGTTCCAGACCCCATCAATATTTTGAGGTGCCATGTCCTCCTCCACCCACTTTCCAGATTCTTCCTTCGTCCTCGTGTTTGTCTTCCTCTGGGGTTCGAAATAGCTGGAGAAGCATGTTACTGGGAACGATACTTCTGGGTGGTAGAAAGGTCTATACAAGGTTAGTGCTAATGGGATAATAATCGAAAGTGAGATAGCAGCTTGATAGCAGCTGAGTGCAGATTTGGTAGTGGGATGTAGTCAAGAATAGTCCGCTGCACAGCATCAACGAGCCCCGAGCAGCAGCAGCCGTTGACGATACGCATAGATCTAGCCAATCCTGAAGTGTACAAGCACACCTACAGCCGATGTGAAGATCGTCGCCGGTGACGAAACCTGGCGGGTGCGTCAAGCGTGTTTACTGAGCCGTAGCCGCGTGCCTCGCTGGCGAGTGCGAGTTCGAGGGTAGTGCGTCGAGCTTACGGTGAGGCTTGCTGTGGTTCTGGACGGGATTCGTAATCAAAATTTGTCCTATTATGGGAATGGCGACGCCCGTTCTTCCTCCGTCTCCACACAGGAGGCTTCCAATGCTCTATATCTTCTCCACCTCAGCAAGCCACCGACTGCTACTCTCATCCCCCCAAAATCGCCTCCACGTAGCATGCCAGGCGCGCCGCAGCGCCACTCCTTAAACAAGCGATCGTCTTCATCCTATACCAGCTACACCTCCGCTGGAGTGCCCGTCTTGTAAGATGGAAGAATCGTCAGCGACTGTCATTGCTGCACCTCTGCAGGCGTCACCGCTTCAGACTCCCATTACAGACATGTCACCGGCGCAACACCAGCAAGACTCGACGTCCGCAACTCTTTCAACGGATAGCAAGAAGCATACACCGTCCTCACCACCCGGTATCGACAATATGGAGTCCCGTTGCCCCCAATGCCCCTCGCACATCGAGTCCGCCATTGGCTCATACGACGGCAATCAAATTGTCTTTACATTCAGCATACCGCTCCTAGGAAGGGAGAAGGTGCCCCTGGGGAGTGTTGGTTACGGGAGAGGGTTCGAAGACTGGGCAAGGTTAGTTATTTCTTTCTTCATTGTTTTTTTGCCTTGAATCTTTTTTTATCTATCGTTCCTGTCATTCACATTCTCTGCTCGTGAACATCTTGCTGACGACGGGTCTTTTCATCAGGAATTCAAATATTTCCTCAAATGGCGTGAGCCTGTCATTGTCGATAACTGAGGGTAAGCTCCCTTCTCTCCTCTTCTTCTCCATCTCTGTTCCATTACCCTGTCATCCGTCTTCGAATTTCAGGAGTCAATACCTTTATCTTTCTTCTATCTTTTCCAATGCCCTATTCATCAATTCTAATCCTGTACCCAGATACTTCGCCAGACATATCATCAACCGCCGCCCTCAGTGCAGCCGTTTAGTCGTTGATCACTCGGTCCACGTCGGCCGCCATTTCTATTCATCCATGAACATCAATATCAGTATTATCGCTGGCATCTCCCATATCCAACCCGTCTCTATCCACCCTTATTGCCTCATCAACATCATCTACCTCATCAATGGCACAAATACAATCACTACCGACCCAGCCAACTCCGCGACGTCGACCACGAGCCCCGCCCCTCCTCCGACTTTCCAGCTACCTTCCGAGGACACCGACCGTTCCTCAGCGGAAGTCATCTGCGAGGCAGCCCGAACCTGCGTTGATCCAGGCTTCATCTTTGTGACAACATCCGATATGGCCTCGCAGGAAAGAGATGGGGTCAGTGCACAGGAGGAACAGGCGGTGTGTTCAGTTTCAGCACGCCGCTGAAGCAGGGGATTTGAATTTTTTGTGGGTGTCGGATTCAAGCAGCTGCTTTCTCATACTCACAAGCAGCATATATAGGTCAGGCTTGCTCATCTGGAACATCACTGGCACCTTCGCTGTACGATGTTTTGAGATGTAGTTTCCCTATGTGTTGAGGAAAGCGTCACGTGATGCCTTTGCCCAGATCAAATTCAAATTTTCTTGTAAGTGTCCGATTCAAGTTGCCCATTTCTCCTACTCAAAAGCAGCGTAAGCAGGTTATTAATGCCCTCCGTTGGCCTCGAAGCTGTGACTGGTGTTGTCATCGTTCGGCATTGTAAAATGCAGATATCCGTATATGTTTGCTAACTTGGGATGATGCGAAAACGTGTTTTTCTTCGTATTGCATTCGACCGTGCCTGACACTTTCCAAGTGGCGGAAAACCTTGCAGACACTATTTTGACTTCGGAGCCGCGTAATTTGGGCCTCAAAGCAACCAAGCTGGCAAATCAATCTCGACAACTTTTTTTTCGCCTCGAAAGGGCGTCCTGAGGGAAATCGCAAGTGCATCGACCGGCTGATATGCTGGACTCCCAGGCCAACACATAGACCAGTGACCAATCTGACGCTGAAGGTCCAGTCGGAGAATCGAGGCTCTCCATCTCGTGCGACTCTTCGTTCTGCAGCTGGTTACAAGTCTACCCAAGGAGCTCATTATCCCCCCTTCAGAGACACAGGTCCCTCTCTCCCACTCCTTCTCCTCTGCGTCACATATCCGCCGCGCCGCCGCGCGTTCTCGTCCCCGCCTACACCGTTGCCGTCTCAGCTCAGACTTATCCCCGCTACCCCACCACCTGTGTATCAGTCGATGAAGTTAGGAGTAATCTACGAGCCCAGACAGTTGCTCCAAACCTGTCCTCAAATTGGCCATTCCGCTACTTGGACGAGCGCTCAGTAAACTCGCCGCTGGATAGTAGATTGGGTATGGGATAGGGATGAATAACTAAGGTTCGTGTTTCTTCCTTCTTGAGGTCGACATCTGTTCTTTTTTATGTTTTCGTTATCACCCTGCTGACGAACGACCTTTCCATTAGCTCTCAATCTAAACACCTGTTCTGCCACTATGACTATGAGCACGTTAATGGCGATGGCCGAAGGTATGTTCTTTCATTTTCTGTATTTCTTTTCGTCTGTCCCGATTGCCAACTTTGACTACTTGAATCCTCAAGAGTCCATCCTCATTTCTCTTTCTCTTGTCTTAAGTTTCAACATGTTGTCGATTCTAATCCAATATCGCATTTTAGACTCACTGCAAGCCACATTACCGACACCACGCAATAGTGCCGCTTCCACCTCCCCCTCTTGCACTCCATCATCGACGTCAACGCGTCTTCAATGTCTACAGTGATTCTTCTCAATATATCACCATCAACGTTAACAATAACGCCGTCGCCCTTCAATCCGTCTCCAGCTTCATCAACGATTATCGCAGCGTTGATTTGACCCACACAATCACTCTCAACGACACTACCACTACCTCCTCCTTCCGAGTCGCGACTGAGTTTCCACCTCGTCAACGCGATCTCAACTTCTTCAGCTGAAACAAGCAATTCAACCCAGAAAAAGCCAACTCTATCACGCCTAGAACATCCTTAGCCATGGTCGCCTATTCAAGATCATGTAGTAGCGGACGCTACTTCCGTCGATGCTCCTGTGACTAGGGGTTCGACGGGCGTGGGGTTGGGGGCGTGGCTGGTGCAGACGATATTGAAGCTATCGCTACTTTGGGTCTGGATCCTTCCTTAGCTGCGGAAGTCGGGCAAGCGAAGCAGTAGATCCTGGCGATCCCTGCAGCAGGTGTCGGAAGCGGATGGAAATGCACAAGTAGCTGATTGGATTGTAGATAGGAAACTGTAACATACTTGACATAAGAACAGTGAATGAAAGAACTTGCAAGATTCCTATGAGTTTATATAGCTGTAAATACCTGGTTTCGAAGGACACAAGTCTAATTAAAATTAGGAGTTTTAGCCTGATGTGTATTGTCATGCTACTCGCTATCTTTTCTCACTCGTCCACATATTTTCGGCGTTCTCTACATTGTGGGCATGGGATAAGGTGCTTTCTCACTGGTCTAAAGACTAAGGCGAAGAGAAAGGTAGTTGGATGATATTTGTCGAATACGAGACATACTTATCCAATTGGAGCATGAATAGAGCGAAATCTCTTACGAGGTACAGATATGGAGGATGCAGTGTTTGGTGGTTCTCCCTCCCACCACAGCCGATGCCCTTCATTTCAGGACAACACAGCAGTTGAGTGGTGGCTTCTTGCCAAAGGAGACGCCGATGTTGAAGCTCAAAGGCTAGTTTGCAACTGAGAATCTTCTAGGAGGACGGGAAGGACGTTGGCTGGTGATTCCGATAGGCTCACAGCCGGATATTTCAGTGGAGGCGTTGACGGAATGTGCCTTGGAGGAGAGGGAGGCAGAGTAGACAGGGAGATGAACCAGGACCACTTCACAGTGGACTTGCTTTGCGAACTAGTGGCAGGTATGCAGTGTCGCGAGAATGGCTGTGTAGACGTCATAACAGCCGCCTGAGACGTTCCAGGCATTGGAGGTTCGATATGCAGGGAAGGATGTGGGGAGGAGATAGACGGCGAGGTCGGGAGGGGCTCTGGGAAGGGAGTGGAACTCGGTTCAGAATCATTCTGGGTAATTGAGGTTGAAGGGGGTTGTGAGCTGCCAGGAGAGAGCGAACCCGTGGATTTTGCCTGTGGAATGGGGAGAATCCGGTAGGAGAGCCACTGCAAGAGCAGGAGCATGCATTCACAAAAGAGGCAAAGATAGCTATGAAACCCTTAGAAAACACCCAAGTTCATGATGTTCAGCCATTCAGCGCAGGGCGCTCCTCCGCCACCGTAAGCTTTGCCAATACCAACAGGTGGGTCCGGTCGCTGCCACGGTATTGCACGAGCCTTCCGATATTAAACAACCGGAGACGCGGAGGTCGGCTCGTTGGTCGTGGTGGAGAGCTTTGACGTTGAGACTGTGGGTTGAGCAACTTGAGCGGAGCTGGAAAAGAAAAAGAATGATCATTGGCGTCAACTTTCCTATCCGAAGCCTTCCCCAGTCTCCCCCTTCACACTTCCTTGTATTCCGACCTGTAGGCGCTGGCAACCTCGAGAACAAAAAGATGCCCGACCTGTAGACGATGCCACCATTTGCCTGTCCGCTCAGCCATGTTTGGTGCTGTAGCATGAGTCCCTTGCCCGCACGCGTCGAAACTCAACAAAAGTGCAGAGCCGATTTTCACTGGGGCTGAACAGCTGAACTGAAAGTGAGCGGTGCGTATTCTCGATTATCATGAACATGAGTGTTTTCTAAGGGTTTCATAGCTATCTTTGCCCCTTGTGAAGGCATGCGAATGCATGCTCCTCGCTCTTGCAGTCGCTCTCCTACCGGACTCTCTACATTCCAGAGGCGAAATCCACGGGTTCCCTCTCTCTTGGCTTCAACCTCAACTACGCTGAACCCTGTTCTACTTCCACTTCCTTCCTAGTCCCGACCTAGCCGCCTGTCTCCTCCCACATCCTTCCCTGCATATCGAACCTCCAATGTCTCAAACATATCAGGCGGCTGTTACACTGCCATTCTCGCGCCCGAGTCCCGTCAAACTGCCTCTGCGCTGCATACCTGTCACTAGCCCGCAAAGCAGGTCCACGGTGAAGCGGTCCTGGCTCACTTCTCTGCCTACTCCACCTCCCTCTCCTCCAAGGCACAGTCCGTCAACGCCTCCACTGAAATATCCGGCTGTGAACCTATCGGAATCACCAGCCAATGTTTTACCCGGGCTTCTACAATATTCTCTGTTGCAAACTGGCCCTTCAGCTTCAACATCGGCGGCTCCTTTGGCAGATCGTGGGTCTTAATGTATAGCCTTCTTTACCCTCGTTTATCAACTGTTACCTTCTACCTCCAACGCCGCCTGAGAAAAGCCCCCCTTCAACGAGTCCCATTGGGACATACCATTGCCCTCAATTGCTCAAATCGATTTACATTCAGTATCATCGAAGAGGGAACGATCATTGGTCTAATTCAGCGGAATGTACTCAGAATTTGTGTTTCCTTTTGCAGTGAGGCAGGACAATTAATTTTGCCTGTAGGAAAACTTAAACACGAGGTGTTTGTACACTTGGGAATCAGATAGATCTATGCGTAATGTCAACGGCTGCCATTCTTAAGTATGTCCCACTACAGCAGCCTTCCAACTTTCCGTTATTATCTCATTAACACTAACCCTGTATAGACTTCAACCACACTGAAGTGTCATTCCCAATAGCATTCTTCTCCACCTATTTTTGACCGCGGAGGACGACAAACACGAGGATGAAGGAACGTGGAAAGAGGGTGGAGGAGAAAATGGCACGTCAAAATTTTGATGTAGAGAAAAATTGGGGGTGAGATGCGGAGATGCTAACTAGCGCCATAGGATAGGCGCCGGAGATCTGGACCTTGTGCTTATCTGGTAGGCAAGTGCCCAATCTCGACCGCCATTATGATACTTTCTAATTTATTGATTTCAGTCACGTAACTTACCCATTTCCGATCGAATCTTGTTCTCTTATCTGTGCTATATACGTTCAATGCGATGTCATGTCATCCATGTGACAGTAATATTCTTTATCCCCGTTTCTTCCTTTGCGTATCGCAATGAAAGCGCATGGCCGACATAGGCCGACATGAGGCAGTGTTTACTAGGACGCACACTCGCTAATCTCCATCTCCATCATCGTTTCCTCCTTATGATATCAAACGTGCTCTACCAATCGACCCATCTCCAATACCTGCAATGGCCACATCCGAACCTCCTGACGAAGTTGAAACCGCTGCCTCTGTGGCCAACTGTCAAGGACAACCACCGCTTGAATCAGCAACCGAAAACGCCGCACAAGGAGCTCCAATTTGGGTTCTAGATGCCTCGGATACGACTACCCACAACCAAATGACCAGTGAAA
>Ga0307513_10006929_pt1 | contig 14752 bp, 15 predicted proteins | sample 15_EM_MG_FD_202174 | JGI IMG/M metagenome (GOLD analysis project Ga0307513, IMG submission 202174) | Populus trichocarpa ectomycorrhiza microbial communities from riparian zone in the Pacific Northwest, United States - 15_EM | ecosystem: Host-associated > Plants > Roots > Unclassified | place... | reverse complement strand
GACGGGTATCCTGAGGTCATGCACACGATGACGAGCTGGCGTCGCCCCTAGGGCGGCAGTTCTCGTCACCGCGACATTTTTCCGCGGCCGCCCGAGCTGGGCGGCCGTTGGTGTGTCCGGCGAGGGTGGCTCGATCTCGAGGAGCACCTCATGTCCCGCAATCTCACCGGCTTCACCCCGTCCGGCCGCCTGCACCTCGGCAACCTCGTCGGCGCGATGCGCCCGATCGTCGAGGCCCAGCAGCGCGCCGATCCGGACGCGACGATCGCGTTCATCTCCGACCTGCACGCCTTGACCCTCGACCACGATCCCGCCGAGGTGCGGGAACGGACGCTGGAATTCGCGACGTCGCTGCTGGCCGCCGGCATGGACCCGGCGCACAGCCTGCTCTTCGTGCAGTCCCACGTGCCGGAGCACACCGAGCTGCACTACCTGCTGGAGGCCACGACCGGCTTCGGCGAGGCCCGACGCATGATCCAGTTCAAGGAGAAGTCGGAGCGCCAGGAACACCAGGTCCGGCTGTCGCTGCTCACGTACCCGGTGCTGATGGCCGCCGACATCCTGCTCTACGGCACCACCGAGGTGCCCGTCGGCGACGACCAGCGCCAGCACGTGGAACTCGCGCGGACGGTGGCCGAGCGATTCAACACGCGCTACGGCGCGACGTTCACCGTCCCCCGGGTGGTGCTGCCACTGGTGGCGCCGCGGCTGCGCGACCTGTTCCGGCCGGAGGAGAAGATGAGCAAGTCCGCGCCGCCCGGGTCGGGGGTGCTGCACCTGCTGGACGAGCCCGCGGTGCTGCGGCGCACGATCGCCCGCGCGGTCACCGACTCCGCCGCCGACGTCGCCTACGAGCCCGAGACCCGACCGGGGGTGGCGAACCTGCTCACGCTGCTGGCCGCCTGCACCGACGGGAAGCCGGAGCAGCTGGCCGGCGAGTACCACCGCTACGGCGATCTGAAGCGGGCCGCCGCGGACGCCGTCGTCGCCGTGCTGGAGCCGCTGCAGCAGCGCTACGCGGAGCTCGTCGCCGATCGCGGGTACGTCCAGGACGTGCTGCGCGACGGCGCAGCACGGGCGTCGGCGATCGCGGCGCCGACGGTGCGCACGGCGAAGCAGGCCATCGGCTTGCTCACCATGTAGTAGCGCCGAAGGCGTTCCCCGAAGGGGCTGCGCCGAAGGCGCCCGAAGACTTCCGTGTAGTGGGCCCGGGAGTCGCCCGGGTGCGGTCAAGGCTGAGGTCCGATCGAGCACGCATCCCGCGCGTGCGTTCAAGGAAGGGCGAACTCGATCGGACCTCGATCGCAGGACACCGACCGGGGGAAACCCGATCGACGGACTGCGACACCGATCCCCCTTGCGAGATCAGTGGCACGCATCCCGTTCAACGATCGGTCAGCCCCGCGGTGTCACCCATCCACCCGGCTGTGTGGCAACGGGCTGTAGCGCTACGCAATGCGATCATCGTCGGCGCGGTCAGGGCTGGATCGCGGCGACGAAGCGCTGGTCCAGCGGGCCGGCCATCGTGGCGGCGTAGGCCGCCGAGATGTGGTTGTCGTCCAGGTAGACGAGCACATTGCCGACCTCTGCAGGGCATCGACGCTGGTCGCAGAGCGCGTCGGCCGTGTCGACGAACCTGACGTTCTCCGGCACGTCGGAGAGGTGGGCCCAGGGTGGGGTGGGGGAGTACACCGCGGCCCGGTCGACACCGCACTCCGGGGAGTTGCGGTCGTGGTTGGCGACGCAGTCCGGGATGGAGTAGCCGAAGCGCGGGTTGTCACGCACAGCGACAACGGGAATGCCGAGATCGGTCACCTGCCGCCAGGCGTCGACGAAGTCCTGCGGGGTGTTCTCGGTGAGCCCCTCGCGCACCTCGCGGGAGCCGATCGTCACGACAGCGTCCGGGCGGGCCTGGTTGATGATGTCCATCGTCGCCTGGTGCCAGGGGCCGCAGGTGCCGTTCGCCGGGTCGGTGTCCGAGCCCGTGGAGAAGGGGCAGGCGCCGCGCGCCACGATGGACAGCTGCCAGTGGTGCGCCGCCGCCAGCGGCATCAGGGTGCCGGCGATCTGCTGGGCGTGCGAGTCGCCGACGATCAGGACGCGCTTCGTCGGCTCGTAGTCGACGGGCTGGATGCAGTAGTCGGAGTCGAAGCCGTCGACCACCGAGCAGTTCCACAGGTCGATCCGCACGAAGTCCTCGTAGACGGTGATCGGGGGCGGCAGCAGGTCCGCCTCGGGCACCGGCGGGGCGCCGATCGCGGCGGCGCCGGGGTGCTCGCGGTCGCCGACGAGGCCGTCGGGGGTGGCTCTGGCGACCGCCGCCAGCTTCCACGTGACGGCCAGCCCGAGCACCACCACCAGGCCCATCGCGCACCAGCGCATGGCGCGGACGTCGCTGCGCTTGCCCAGCAGCGGCTTCTCCACGAACCGATGGGTCAGCATCGCCAGCACCAATGAGGCGCCGATGACGGCCAGCCCCTCGCCGAGGCCTACGCCCTCGATACCGCCGCCACCGAGGTGCAGCACCAGGATCGGCCAGTGCCAGAGATAGAGCCCGTAGGAGAGGTCGCCCAGGTAGTTGGCCGGCCGCGAGGCGAGGATCCGGTCGGCCGCCCACGGGAGCTTCGTGTGGCCGGCCAGCAGGACCAGCGCGGCGCACGTCGTCGGCCACAGGGCGGCGAAGCCGGGGAACACGGCGTCGACCTGCAGCACGATCCCGCATGCGATGAGCCCGACCACGCCGAGCCAGCCCGCCGCCACCCGCAGCGCGTTCGAGAGCCGGATGCGGTCGATCCACAACGCCAGCAGCCCGCCGATCGCGAACTCCCACAGGCGGGCCAGCGAGTGGAAGTAGGCGAGCGGCTGGTCGGCGGCGGTCAGGGCCACCGAGTACGACAGCGACGCCACGAAGATCCCGAGCAGCGCCACCGTGTAGTGGGTGTGCCGGCTCGCGGCGCTGGTGGCGATCAAGGCCACCAGCGTCATGAACAGCGGCCACACGAACGAGAACTGGGCCTGGATCGACAGCGACCAGAAGTGCTGCACGACGCTGACCGCGTTGGAACGGGCCGCGTAGTCGACCGAGTCGGCCGCGAGCTGCCAGTTCTCGAGGAACAGCGCCGACGCCACGATCTCGCGCACGGTCTGCGGCCAGCGGCTCTCCGGCAGGATCGCGGCCGCCGCCACCATGGTGCCGACGAGCACGGTGAACGCGGCCGGGGTGAGCCGCACGAACGACCGTCGCCAGCGGCGCAGCACCGTGCCGGCGCCCGGGTCGCGGGTCCGGGCGAGCTGTCCGGTCAGCAGGAAGCCGGTCAGGACGAAGAAGACGTCGACGCCGCCGGAGACGCGGCCGAGCCAGACGTGATAGACGACGACGAGCAGGACCGCCAGCGCCCGCAGGCCCTGGAGTTCCGGGCGAAATGCGGCGGCAGGGGCGGTCGGAGCCGGGTTGTCGGATCTGACGTGCTTGGCGCGAGTTCCCCGCTCGTCGGCGGGGTAGGGATCTCGTGGCTGCGGGAAGCGCCCGGAGCCGGTCGCCTCAGTATCCGACGTATTCCCCCGCGGTGTTGCTCCGTCCACCGGCCTGCAGGGTGCTCAAGCCGTAGTTCTCGATCATGTAGCGGATGCCGGCGGTGATGTTGGCGACCGGATCGGTGATCGGACGGTCGGCCAGCTCAGGGTGGACGTACTTGCGGAAGGTGACCGGGATCGTCTGCATCAGGCCCTGCGACGGGGTGCCACGGCGCGCGTTGGCATCCCAGTTGTTGATCGCGCGCGGGTTACCACCCGACTCGGCCATGATGATCTTCTTCACGCTCGGGGCCAGGGACTGAGGCAGCTCGAGGATACGTAATGCCTCGGCAATCCACCCGTCGAGACCGCCCTTGGCCACCACCTCGTCGAGGCGGGCCTTCTCTGCGGCGGCAGCGTGCTGCTCGGCGAGCTGGGCCGCGATGTCGGCCGCCTTGCCCAGCTTGGCCAGGTGCTCGTCGGCAACGGACACCCCGCCGGCGTCGTCGCCGTCCTCGCTGTCATCGGTGTCGGAGCTGTCGAACATGACCGGTGCGAAGAAGCCCGAGTCCTGTGCGGACGCCGGGAACACGCCCAGCGCGGTGGAGTTCGACGCGAGCGCGGCGGAGACCGGGGACTCGTCGGCGACGGCGGTGCTGGCGAGGTCCTGGGTGCTCGCGGGGACCAGTGCAGTGAAGGTGCCGGTGGCGACGGCGCCTGCGGCGGCAGCACCGGCGACGACCGTGGTGCGCAGGGACGGGCCCGTCGGGGCCGGGCGGTGGGCGGCGTTGTGCCGGGCTCGACGCGAACCCTCGCGAACGGGGGAGTTCACGACTGCCTGCGCGTACCAATCCGCGCGTTCACCACGGGGGGAGCGGTGTCCTGCCACGTACCTGCCCTTTCAGCGCTGGGGAGCGAACCGGGCAGGCGCGGTTTCCGGTCGGGGGTCCGGGAGCCGGTGGGGAGCCGGCTCGCAACGCGCGTGATCAGTTCGTGACGCTGGAAAGGACGATAAGGGAGGCGTAGTCGAGGTCACAAGCGAACGCAGCGCCTGTCGGCGCACCCCGTATGCCGTTCATCTCTCAGTGGCGAAATCGGGGATTGGTGGTCGTTCGGGACGGGCGACAGCGCCGCTTGCCCGGCCGTGCTGGGCTGAACGGCCGTATCCGCTGGTCGGAGAGGGTGTGCTGGAGGGCGAAGCGGTGCGCGGAGGTGCCGTTTGCCGTGTCGGCGGGGTCAGTCGTCGTGCCGTTCACCCGGCAGGAGGACACACGTGTCGCCGAACTCGTGCCAGAGGTACCGCGCGGCCAGTGCGGCCCCGTACGCCCGCTCGACGATCGCCCGTCCGGCGACCGCCTCGAGCAGCAGCAGGTGCGACGCGTCCGGTTCGTGCCAACCGGTCACGAGCCCGTCGACCGTGCGGGCCCGGCGGTCCGGTCCGAGCACCAGGTCCGTCCAGCCGGATCCGGCGCGCACGCTGCCGTCGGGCTCCGCGACGGTCTCCAGCGCGCGGGTCACCGTGGTCCCGACGGCCACGATCCGGCCGCCGGCTGCACGGGTGGCGTTCACCGCCGCCGCGGTGGCGGCCGGCACCCGGTAGCGCTCCGGCAGCGGCGTCTCGCCGGCCTCCAACGACGCGACCCCCGTGTGCAGGGTCAGCGTCACCAGCCCGACACCGGCCACGGCCAGTCCGGCGAGCACGCGCGGGCTGAACGGGCGGCCGGCGCTGGGCATCTCCGCGCTGGCGAAGCCCCCGTCGGGCCGGGCGAAGATCGTGCGGTGGTCGGTGAGCGGGTGGTTGCCGCGCAAGTAGGAGTAGCGGATCGGGTGCCCGGCGACCTGCAGCCAGGCGCGCAGACCGCCCTCGGCCGGGATCGCGGCCAGCCACAGTCGGCTGCCCGCGGCGACCGTCGGGTCGGGGTGCGCGACGAGCAGCGTGGCCACCACGCCGTGCGGCAGCAGCACCCGCTCGCCGCGGCGCGCGTCCCCGACCCGGCCGTGCACGGGATCACGCAGCTCGACGACGTACGCGCCGGGCGTCGCGCGGGCCGGCCCGGAGATGTGCAGCGTGACCCGGCCGCCGTCGGCGCGGACGCCCTCGACGGCGGCCGGCTCGGTGTCGGAGTCGTTGACCACGACGAGATCGCCGGGGGCGAGCACTGCGGGGAGCTCGGTGAACCGCCGGTGCCGGATCCCGTGCTCGGCAGCCACGAGCAGGCGCACCTCGTCGCGGGCCAGGCCGCGGCGCTCCGGTGGTTCGGTCGCCGAGAGCTCGGCGTCGAGCTTGAACGTCGTGGTCATGCCGTGCCCGCGGGGACGAGATCGGCGGCCCGGTACCGACCGCTGGGCGGGCGCTCGTCGAGCAGTCGCAGGAAGGCAGGCACGACGGTGGCGGGCTCGGGGCGGTCGGAGATGTCCTCGCCGGGGAATGCCCGCTGGTGCATCTCGGTGCGCATGTCGCCGGGATCGAACGCGTGCACCCGGATCCCGGGCTCCTCGACCGCCAACACCGCGGCGAGGTGGTCCAGCGCGGCCTTCGCCGCCCCGTAGCCGCCCCAGCCCTCGTAGGCCTCGACGGCGGCGTCCGAGCTGAGGGTGACGATCGTGGGTGTCGCGGCGATGCGCAGCAGCGGCAGCGCGAGCGCGGTGAGGGCGAGCGGTGCGATGACGGTGGTCTCCAGGACGGCGCGCAGCGCGTCCGGCGGGTAGTCGGCGAGCCGGGGCAGCGGCGATGGGCCCAGCTCCCCGGCGTTGTGCACCAACAGATCAAGCCCGCCGGCCTCCTGCGCGGCGGCGACGATCGCGGCCCGCCCGTCGGGATCGGTGACGTCGGCCGGTACCGCGCGGACCCCGCGCAGCCCCGCGGTGGCCGACCGCAGCCGGTCGGCGTCGCGCCCGACCGCGATGACGGTGGTGCCCAGCTCGTCGAGTGCAGTGGTGAGGGCGAGGCCGAAGCCGCGGCCGGCACCGGTGACGACAGCCACCCGGGTGGCGATGTGATCGGTCATGCGCCTACGGTGGGAGTTGAAGTCAGGTTCATGTCAAGCGCGGACCCGGGGGGATCATGGACACGCACGACCTGCTCACCATCGGCGAGGTCGTCGACCGCAGCGGGTTCCCGGCCTCGGCGCTGCGCTTCTACGAGCGGGAGGGCCTGCTGCACCCGACGCGCACGTCCGGCGGGCAACGCCGCTACGAGCGCTCGGTGCTGCGCCGGCTGGCGTTCGTGCGGGCGGCCCGCACGATCGGCGTCGGGCTCGAGGAGGTCCGCGAGGCACTCGATGCGCTGCCCGGTGGCCGCACCCCCACCCGTGCGGACTGGACCCGGCTGTCGCGCACCTGGCGCGCGCGGCTCGACGAGCAGATCGAGGCCCTCACGGCCCTGCGCGACGGGCTCGACTCGTGCATCGGCTGCGGCTGCCTCTCGCTGCAGCGCTGCGGGATCTCCAACCCGAACGACCAGGCCGCCACCCTCGGCGCCGGCGCCCGTTTCCTGCCCGCATTGCTGCGCCGGCCTGCGGAAATGCACTGATCGGGCGATTCAGCGCCCCCCGGACGGCCGCACGATGTATACGGCAGGTCACGGTTTGGCATGGGGTCGTGGTGAGGGGCGTCCACCGACCCGCCTAGTCTCTTCGCCCGTGCCTACACTCCGTGCAGTACTGGCCGGTGTGGTCGGCGTCCTGCTGATCGTCGGCCTGGCGCAATTGTCGTTCGGCTCGACGATCGCCGGCACCGCAGTGGCCGCTCCCCCGTTCCCCGGCCCCGCCGCCGCCACCTCCACCCTGGAGCCCGGCCGTCCACCGCTCCCCGCGCCGGCGCCCACCGCGGCGCCGGAGGACCGGCTCGACCTGTTGAAGTCCGCGCTGTTGCGTCCGACCGAGGTCGGCCCCAACTGGCGCGCGTCCCCCGAACAACCGACCCCGAACGCCACCGCGCCCGCCGTCTGCGGCGGCACCGGGGTGGTCGCCCGCTTCCCCGACGCCCAACGCATCGGCACGGCCCTGCAGGGCGCGACCGGTGAACGCCTGCAGCAGACGCTGTCCGTCTTCTCCGACCCGGCCACCGCCGGCGACGCCTTCGACGTCTACGCCGATGGCCTCGACTGCGCCAAGGGCACCCTCGGCGGCACCGCCGTCGCCATCTCCAAACCCGAGGACGTGCGTGCCCAGGTGAAGGGCGAGCGGGCCACGTCGTGGACGCTCACCGGGAACGGGTTCCACGCGGTGCTGATCAGCGTCGTGGCGCAGGACCAGCTGATGAACTTCGTCTTCCTCACCCCGGCCGGCGGTGAGCTCACCCGGCTCGACGCGCTCGTGCTGTCGCGGACCGGTGTCGCCCGATTGTTGGCCACCTGAGCTTCACCGGTCCGGGTTAGCGTGGGGCAGTGATCGACGAACGGTTGCTGCCCCTGGACGGTCTCGACAACGCCCGCGACATCGGCGGTCTACCGCTGCGTGGCGGCGGTCGCACCCGCTACGGCGTGCTGCTGCGCACCGCCAACCTGAACCACGGGTTCCTCACCCCCGCCGACATCGCCTACCTCGTCGACGAGTTCGGCCTGCGGCTCGTGCTCGACCTGCGCTCGCCGGAGGAGATCGAGCGGTTCGGCCGGTTCGAGCACGACGGCGTCGACCGCGCCGAGCTGACCCTCATCGGGTCCAGCCGCGACGCCCTGCCCGAGGGTGTCGAGCTGACCATCCTCGAGATGTACCGCGGCTACCTCAGCGACCACCACGCCAACGTCCTCGAGGCGGTCCGCCGGCTCGCCGCCGTCGATGCCGGGCCCGCGATCGTCCACTGCGCCGCCGGCAAGGACCGCACCGGCACCATCGTCGCCCTCGTGCTCGACGCCGTCGGGGTCGAGCGCGACGCCGTGGTCGCCGACTACGCCCTCTCGGCCATGCACGTCGAGGCGCTGTTCCGGCGCTGGACCGGCGCCAGCGGCGACCCCATGCCCGACCCCGACGCCCTCGACCGCCACCGCCCCCGCGCCGACACCATGGCCGACCTGCTCGCGGGGCTCGACGAGTCCCACGGCGGCGCGGCCGGCTGGCTCCGCGCGCACGGGTTGACGGAGGAGGAGCTGGAGCGGCTCAAGGCGCGGTTCACCGAGACCGGATAGCGCGCGGAATCTGCACCAGAGCTGGGACACTCATCTCGTTGCGCGAATCGGTGTTCCATGGCTTGTGCTGATGGAGTTTGACCCTGTCAACGCTGTGACCTGCGGTGGGTCATTTCGGTGGCACAGCAAGTGTGTGCCGAGGTGGCCCGTTCGACTTCCCGTTGCGCGAAGCAGGATTTTATGGCCGCCGAATCGGGCCGATAGCGTCGAATTCATGGAGTGGAGCCTTCTTTCGGCTGAAGAGCAATTGGCAGCTTTGCGGGCCGGCGCGGTGACCTCGGTAGAGCTGACCGACGACGCGATCGCCCGGATCGAGCGGGACGACAAGCTGATCAACGCTGTGTGCGCGCCGGACTTCGACCGTGCGCGGGCCGCCGCGCGCGGCGCCGACCAGGCCCGCGCCCATGGCGAGGAGCTGCCGCTGCTCGGCATCCCGGTGACGGTCAAGGAGTCCTACAACATGGCCGGGCTGCCCACGACCTGGGGCATCCCGCAGTACCGGGACTTCGTGCCGGCCGAGGACGCGGTCCAGGTGTCGCGGCTCAAGGCTGCCGGCGCGGTGGTGCTCGGTAAGACCAACGTGCCGTTGGGGCTGCAAGGTCTACAGAGCTCCAACGAGATCTACGGCACCACCAACAATCCGTGGGATCACGGTCGCACGGCGGGCGGGTCCTCCGGCGGGTCTGCGGCGGCCCTGGCGTGCGGGTTCGGCGCGCTGTCCATCGGCTCCGACATCGGCGGTTCGCTGCGCACCCCCGCGCATTTCTGCGGTGTCTACGCACACAAGCCGACACTCGGGCTGGTGGCGGGCCGTGGGATGGTCGCGCCGCCCGCGCCCGCATTGCCGGTCGACCCCGACCTCGCCGTCGTCGGTCCGATGGCGCGCACCGCCCGCGACCTCACGCTCCTGCTCGACGTCATGGCCGGGCCGGACCCGCTGACGCACGGTGTGGCGTACGACCTGACGCTGCCGCCCCCGCGCCACGAGCGGCTCCGCGACTTCCGGGTACTGGTCCTCGACGAGCATCCGCTCATTCCGACCGGGACCGCCGTGCGGGCAGGCGTGCACCGGGTGACCGCCGCGCTCGTCGACGGCGGCGCCCGCGTCGAACGGCGCAGTCGGCTGCTGCCCGACCTGACCGAGGCCGCGACGGTCTACACGCAGTTGCTGATCTCGAGCTCCCCCGCGCGTTTTCCCGTCGACTCGTACGAGCAGCTGCGGACCCGCGCCGCCGGACTGCGCGCGGACGACCGGAGCCTGGACGCCACCCGGCTGCGCGCCATGGTGTTCAGCCACCACGACTGGATGGAGGCGAACAACCGCCGCGAACTCCACCGCCACGGCTGGCGGCAGCTGTTCGCCGAGTTCGACGCCGTGGTGTGCCCGATCACGCCGACGCCCGCGTTCCCGCACGACCACAACCCCGATCTGTTGGAACGGCGCATCGACATCGACGGCGTCGAGTACCCGGACCTCGACCAGCTCGTCTGGGCCGGTCTGGCCACCATGCCCGGCCTGCCCGCCACCGCCATACCAGCGGGCCGATCCCCCGAGGGTCTGCCGGTGGGAGTGCAGCTCATCGGTCCGATGTTCGAGGACCGCACCCCGTTGCGGTTGGCCGAACTGCTGGAGCAGCGGATCGGCGGCTTCCAGGCGCCGACGGGCCAGGTCAATTGTTCGTGATCAAGGGCAAATGGTTGCTCGCAGAGATCAACTGACCACCATTTGCCCTTGATCACCACAACGCGGCAGCGGCTGACGACCGGCGGGTTGCCCCCTCGTCGATCATGGGCAGAACGTCGTCGCGATCTCGGCCCGTGAGCTCGCTCGGCCCGATCAGCGACGCGTCAGGGAAGTTCCTCGATCGTGACCGTGATGTCGATCTTGCGGAGCGAGCCCGGCTCCCCGGTGACCGCGGGCCAGCCCCGCCGCCGCGCGCTGGCGGCTACCTGACCTGCGGCGATGTCGTCCTGGCCGGATGCGGCGAGCAGCAGGCCCGACTCGTGGGCCGACGCCGGGGAGAGCTCGTCGATCACGGTGTTGGGCAGGTCGAGCAGCACGCGCAGCGCGTCGTGGTGCTCCGGCTCGACGAGCGCCCAGGCCCGCCCGAGGGCCGCGCTGGGCACCGCGAGCACGATGTTGGCCTCGACCGCCGCCCACACCAGTGCGCGCATGTAGACGGGCCGGCCGATGGCGAACGCAGCGAGCGCGCTGGCGTCGAGGACGCGTCCCCCGATCATCTCCGCCTCTTCTCCTCAGACGGCAGCTGCGGGCGGCACCAGGCGCAACGTGCGGCGCGCCTCGTCCAGCTCGTCGGGTGGCGGCGGACCGCCGTAGAGGCTGGCCAGTGCGGCGAGCGAGCGCTCGCGCAGCTGACGGGCCGACAGGGCGTCGGCGACGTAGGCCGAGATCGTGGGGGCGGCGCCGTGCGCGACTGCTTCGCGCGCGGCCGCCAGCAGATCGGCCGGCAGGTTGATCGTCACCCGCTCGGTACGCATGGCTCGCGACCCTACCGTGGCGATATCCGACCCCCGTGGGTTACCCGCCGGTATGCAATGGTGGACGGCGGAGCCCGACGCGCGAGGAGGCCCGCGATGGATCTGACGTACACGGCGGCGGAAGAGGACTTCCGCAGCGAGCTGCGGGCATGGCTGCAGGCCAACATCCCGCAGGAGTGGTCCCGTCCGGGCTTCTGGGAATCGCTGGACGACGAGGAGAGCTTCCAGCTGCGCCGCGACTGGGAGCGCGGCAAGGCCGAGGCCGGTTTCGCCGGCATCCAGTGGCCCACCGAGTTCGGCGGCCGCGGCGGCACCCCCGGCATGAAGGCGATCTACGACGAGGAGCTGGTGCTGGCGCGCGCGCCGCGCACCGTCAACCCGCTGGGCCTTACCTTCCTCGCGCCGACCGTGATGGCCATCGGCACCGACGTGCAGAAGAAGGAGATCATCGGCCCGCTGCTGCACAACGAGGTGATCTGGTGCCAGGGCTTCTCCGAGCCCGGCGCCGGCTCCGACCTCGCTGCGCTGAGCACGCGGGGCATCCGCGACGGCGACGACTTCGTCGTCAACGGGCAGAAGGTCTGGACCACCAACGCCGTGCACGGCGACAAGATCTTCACGATGGTGCGCACCGAGGCCGGCTCGGAGAAGCACCGCGGCATCTCGATGCTGCTGATCGACATGCACCAGGACGGCGTCGATGCCCGTCCGCTCAAGCAGATGAGCGGGGCGAGCGAGTTCGGCGAGGTCTTCTTGACGGACGCGCGGGTGCCCGCCGACGAGTGCCTCGGCGAGATCGGCGACGGCTGGCGCACCGCGATGCTGCTGCTCTCGTTCGAGCGCGGCGCGTCGGGCATCTCGCAGTACACCGAGTTCCGCCGCCAGTACGACGAGATCGTCGAGGTGGCCCGCAAGCTCGGCCGCGACCAGGACCCGGTGGTGCGCGGGCGGCTGGCGAAGGTGCTCACCGACCTGGAGTGCCTCCGGCTGCACGCCATGCACGTGCTCACGCAGGTGGAGCTGGGCCGCGACCTCGGGTTCGAGGCGTCGATGACCAAGCTGATCTGGTCGGAGGCCTTCCAGGACCTCTGGGAGGTGTTCGACATCGTCCTCGGCGAGGACGCCACCCTCGACGAGGTGGCCGGTGTGGATCTCCGTCCGCTGCACGCGCAGGCGATGTGGTCCCGGTCGGTGACGATCTGGGGCGGGTCGAGCCAGGTGCAGCGCAACATCACCGCCGAGCGCGTGCTCGGCCTGCCCAGATAATCGACGCAGCTAGGGGACTTGTCGTGTACTTCGCACTCACCGACGACCAGCGCGAGTTCGACAACGCGGTCCGCTCCTACCTGGCCGAGCGCTTCGACGGCGAGGCCGTGCGGGGCGTCGTCGAGAACGCCGACGACACCGGCAACCCGGCCGCGCTGTGGAAGGCGGCGGCCGAGCAGGGCTGGCTCGCCGTCACCGTGCCCGAGGAGCACGACGGGCTGGGGCTCGGCGTCGTCGAGGCCCAGGTCATCTCACGGGCGCTGGGCGCCGGCACGGCCCCGTCGGCGTGGCGGGGCACCGTGCTCGCGGCCGAGGCCGTGCGGCTCGCCGGCTCGCCCGAGCAGCAGGCGGCCTGGCTGCCGCGCCTGGCGAGCGGCGACGCCGTCGGCGCCTTCACCCTCCGCGGCAGTGCTCCCGGGACGTTGCCCGCCGTCGAGTACGGCGCGGTCGCCGACGTCGTCGTCGCCCCGTCCGGTGACGGGTTGACGCTGGTCACGGGCGCGTCCGCCACCCCGCGCGGTTCCTACGACGGCACCGTGCGGCTCGCCGATCTCGACGCGGGAGAGGGCGAGGCGCTGCCCGGTGCAACTGCCGATGTGGTCGCCGACCTCACCGACCGCGCCACCGTGCTGGTGGCCGCCGATCTCGTCGGCATCGCCCGGGAGGCCCTCACCCGCACCGTCGACTACGACCGCGACCGCAAGCAGTTCGGCGTGGCCGTCGGCTCGTTCCAGGCGATCAAGCACGCGCTCGCCGACCTGCACGTCAACGTGACGATGGCCGAGCACGCCGTGCTCTACGCCGCGCACGCCGTCGACACCCGCCCCGACGGGAGCGATCTCGCGATCGCCGTCGCCAAGGCGAAGGCGAGCGACGTGGCGATCGACGCGACCGCCGCCATGATCCAGTACCACGGCGGCATCGGGTACACGTGGGAGCACGAGGCGCACTTCTTCTACAAGCGCGCCAAGCGGCTCGCCGCGCAGTTCGGCGACGCCGATGCCCAGCGGGAGCGCATCGCGGCACTCACGATCGGCTGACCTTTCGGAGGTTGACGGACCCGGAGCCCCGGCTCAGAGGCAACCCTTGGGGCCGCAGCCCATCGGCTGGATGATGTGGACCGCGGCGAGGCTCGAGGTCGCGATCGGCGTGACGGCGGATGCGGTGGCACCGCTCAGCGCGAGGACGGCCGATGCGATACCGGCGAACAGTGTGACGACTGCAGCAGTGCGAATTCGAATGTTCACGATCGGCTCCCAGGATTCGTTTTCTGTGATTGATCGACAGATGTTGCCAATGGGGCGTGATTCACGGCGCGCCGAACCGTCGAATTCGTGCCGAAGGTCGAGCCGGGCACGTAGGGGCGAAGACCGGCCCCTGCAGGAATCCCGGGTCGGCGGCAACCACGCCGGGATGTCCTGATGGTGGCCGACTCCGCCGGTCGACCACTGGATCACCTTGTATCTCATGGCGGGCCCCTCTACGGCGTCGTATCGGTGGGAGGGCAGTCCAGCGGGTGTGCCCGGGTGCGGCCATGACGATGTCGGGCGACGGCAAGACAATTTCGGACAGGTCGGCCAGCGGCGGGCGCGCGGCGGCCTGCGTGGCGGAACCCGGCGAGGGTGCCTGCCCAGCGCTGCGCAGCTTTCGGCGGACCGGGGACACAAGTACGGTCGGAAGTCGTGGACGCCGTCGCACTCGTGGGCTTGCTCGCCGAGCCGGCGCGGCGACGGGTCTTCGCCGCGCTCGTCCTCGGCGCCCGCACACCGGGTGCGGTCGCCGACGCGACCGGCTTGACCGCCCGCGAGACGGTCGTGGCGATCGCGCGGCTGCAGGCCGGCGGCCTCGTCGACGAGCACCTGGTCGTGCTCGAAGGCCTGTTCACCGAGGCCGCGATGGCCGCCGCCCCCGACGAACCCGCCCCCGACGACATCGTCGACCGGTTCGTCCGCGGCGGGCGCCTGATCGGGCTCCCGGCCCAGGAGAGCAAGCGCCGGCTCGTGCTGGAACGCGTGGCGCAGAGCTTCGAGCCGGGGCGCCACTTCCCCGAGCGCGAGGTCGACGCGGTGCTGCGCGCGTGGACCGACGGCGGCGCCGCCGACCACGTCTCGCTGCGGCGCTACCTCGTCGACCACGGGCTCCTCTCCCGTGGGGAGGGGGAGTACTGGCGGTCCGGCGGCTGGGTGGACGTGCTGGACGGCGACTAGTGCTCAGTCGGTCTCGTCCGGCTCATTGCTGAGCATCCCCGTTCACCGCGGCGTCGCTCGGCAGGCCCATGAGTGCTCGGACCTGACCGTCGTCGAGGTCGACCGTCGTGCTGATCAACGCGTATCCGTCGCTTCGCGCCCG
>Ga0307513_10006928_pt1 | contig 14753 bp, 11 predicted proteins | sample 15_EM_MG_FD_202174 | JGI IMG/M metagenome (GOLD analysis project Ga0307513, IMG submission 202174) | Populus trichocarpa ectomycorrhiza microbial communities from riparian zone in the Pacific Northwest, United States - 15_EM | ecosystem: Host-associated > Plants > Roots > Unclassified | place... | reverse complement strand
ATCAGGGCTGTGATTTATGTATCTTTATTTACAGCGCCTTATTGCTCGTCAAATTTATTACCATGCGGGGGAGGTCCACCCATTTCTCATCCGGCTGGAAGCCGTTAAAAACCGGGCTCGTACCGAACACTGACGCACTCTTAATTAAGAGGGGATGAGGCCGAGCTGACGAACCACCCTATTCGTTATTTAAACTTTCCTAGTAATGGATGGCCAAAACTTGCTGCCTTTCAAGTGGAGGAGGCTCGGTATGTTTTTGTTGCTCTTTTCGGCCTTTGTTCATGTCAACACCTTTAGTCGTGATTCTTTCCATGAACTCGGGTCCTGGAAACCGAGAGCCTCTAAATAAAAGGACCTGGGCAGTTTCGCCAACACAAACCCAGTACCGATTGGTTATTCGGGTATTCCAACGACCTTGCGCTGCTAAATTCATACAGCAGCCTTCCTTGGGTTTATCTCGAATTTATGGATAGATAACCGGGAGGGTCCTCTAACCTATACTGACAAGGTCTTCGACGCCGAAAAACTTTACCACCATCGGACACACCTCATCCAACCGCGTTCTATGTTTACCACATCGACACTTTAACTACAGCGTCTATTCAATATCGCGAGCTCCCGAACTCAGTCTTGTGCGCAAACTAGCCAGTGGTTATGGTCGCTGGCGGGGAAGAAGCAAATCGTCGTTATCGGCTCTCAAATTAAGAGACGTAAGGAGGTGAGAACGTTACAGAGGTTCCCCTATGTGCGACCTCAGTCCTGATTCATATTCTTCAGTATCACTTTTCCAATTAACGACTGTTACTAAGCTCCTGCAAGCAGAGTTGATACTCCGTGACAGTGGTAACTCGACCACTTTCTATAGAGATCGTTACGGCAATATCGATTCTAGTGCAATTTCTTTATCTTTGGGACCAGTTGCGACATCCCTTTCATCATTGACCGATACTGAAAACCTAATATGACGAATGGCTCTGGATTCAGCCTTGGGCTTGGCTCTCTTTATCCCCAAAAGCTCCGTTGTCGTCTGGGCTTTCTTCGGTCTTTCTCCCTTTCTTCTCACGAAAGAGTAAAGGCTCACATTCAGGATATCATTCTTTGCACGTCATACCGACTTCCACCTCAACTATTTCTTTTCGCCCTCTTTGTTCTAATTAATCCCAACTTCCTAGGCGTCGCAAGTGTGGTAAAATAGCGTTCCTTTTCCTTTGAAGCTTCTAGGTATTATCCGACATCTCTTGTCAGTGCCGATATCGCTCACATGTATCGGAGCCGATATAGGCTCATCGTTTTCGCTATTGTTTCCTGTGGGTGCCGTACCGGTGCGATTGGTGCTTTCATTAGTGCTCTTCTCGGGGAATTCGGTGAGCTCATTCAAAACGTAATCCTGGTTTATTTGTGTTGACAATTAAAATGCCCCACAGTCCCTCTTACCTCCAGATCGCTTTACCTCCGTTAATAAATGTCTGAAAATATCTATCGCAGCACTTCTACTACTTGTTCCATTGCGCTCATTGGCCGAAGTAGAATGACGTACTCGGAAACGCCGGATAACAAGACTTCGTCGCTGGTATCCCCAATTCCTCTGCTTGTCGGATTCTGGCTAGCTTAGACGCTTTTCAGTGTTGTATTCTGGCTCCAGTCTTTCTTTGGACGTGACCGATACATCCAATCGCACTGGCTCCATCTTGGGGTCAAAACCCACCAGCCTCAAATGACCTGGTAGTTGGATGCCATATGGCGTAGCCTTAAGCCTTGTGGTAGTTTTCGTTGCTTCCCCATATACTGGTGTCTATGTTTAGCTTTTTCTGTGGAAATTTGGTTTCCAATGTTGGAGATAGGGTTGACTACTAGTCGCTGAATAACAATTGGAGCAGGCCGCCGAAACGACAATTAATAGGACTCCTGACAACATTCTCTCAAGTCTTGGATCTATTCTCTGTGATGATCTTCATTCCTTTATGTTATTTATTTGTAAGGCACAGTCATCTTCCTTCCTGTTCGCCTGATTTTGATGCCTTTTCTGAGATATATCTTAGATTATGATTACAATTATTTTGGTTAGATCGTTTTAATTTATCTCATATATGGTCGACCTAGTTGCTTACGACAGGTCCTTCTGCGAACTTCAAGCCTAATTTTCTCTTCCTAGTGTCTGCATCCTAATGGAAGAGTGAGCAAGTACATTTACTTGATCCTTCGAGCGGATAATAATCGGCACCCCAGTACCTTGATCGCCCTCTCCGAGATTCTTCCATATATCACTGGTGAAATGGAGTGTGCCTTTACAACCCCACCAAGTAGTCTCCCGATGTCAGCCTACGATAGGAAGTTGATGATCAGTCGATCAACTTCATATGGAAGCCAAAAAGGGGAATGTTATCTTACGATGCAATCATTCAAGCTATCTCTTATCTTATCTTCTACTTTAGGCTCAACCAACCGCCCTCACCATCGTTGGACCAGAACCTGACCACAACACTTTGGCTTCATGAAACGTATCATATGTCTTTTTATCCACCATTAAACCGCCCATATATCGTTCGATATGATCAGGAAACCTTATATACGCCTGCTCAGCCTCTTGTGTTGACCACGAGGCGATGCTACACCTCACCACTCTAGAGTGTGAAGAGTGTGATGTCTGAACCGGAATATGCGCAGCGATGAAACCTGATGGCTACGTGACGTCTTTAGATACCCATGCTTCCTCTGTGTGGAGGCAACTAAATATTCCTGGACGTTCCTACCTACCTGACGTTTTCAACGGCACAGGTAAGAGTCCGCACCAAATAACTGTGGCTTATTGTTGAACTAAAGAAAACCCAGATACCTCCAACATGGCTGAGTATAGAAGCTATAGTTACAACAGTGCAGGGCCCTCGCACAAGCAGCCAGCCGAATCGATGCAGCGTACCTTGACACGAAATTCACAACAGACCCATCATAGCGTCGCAAACAGCACTTTATCGTGGGTACAGGACCAAGAAAAACCTCCCGGAAGAATAACCTTACATCCTCCATCTATCGACACTCCTCCAGCAGTTCAAAGGCCTCGACCGCTGCCAAACCCTCACCCCCAGGTCGCTATCCAACGACCCCTTCATGTTGTAAACGTCCCGGATACCCCCCGTAGGGAAAACGAGGAGCACAACGATACGAAACTGGATGGCCGTAGAATGGAATTTGGATCCCAGACGAAGGGTTTCGAAGACGGGAACTCTGCCGAGATCTTTTCAACTCCTAGCGCGGGTTTCATTCGTCCTTCGAAGAAAAAACCCTTTGTAGGCGGATTCGTCAAGAGGATTCGTCGTCTCCCAAAAACCGTGTTTGGGTATGGGGCTGGAACTGGGGGATCTGATAAAAACAAACTGCAGCGCAGCGGGACCCTTTTGACCGATGCCACCTCGACAAGTGCTACTGGGACCACTGGAAATACCCTTCCCGCCTACAGTTCCAATCCCCCGACTCCCAGTGCTATACCTGGGCGATCTGGACTCCGTGTCCAATATACTCCGGACATCATTGTAGCCGAACCAACAGAGCCCCCAATTCCCGAGTCACCTCCTCCCGACGTTGTACGACTCTCAAGTAATCGGGTGTCAGTTCCATCAGACAACTTCGCGAACGAGGAGCACGGTCGCCTTGCTTCTGGGCCTCACATGCTCTCCCGAAAGCCCATCAACGATTTTTCGTATGGAAGCCAAGCGGATAGAGCGACTGTCATGCTGTATCAAGATCCAAATTGCCAATACTACGAGAATGATCAAGTTGCGCCACGACCCGCACTTCCTGATGTATCCCAGCAGCTAAGCAATGGGCCAGCGCTTTCTTATATTGCAGACCCTCCCCCTTTACAACCTGTTCGCTCTTCATCTTTTCACAGCTCACATACCGTCGTCTTACCACCACTCGAAATCCCCACGAGAGTTCCGACACCAGGGCCAAATGGCCCTCGCGTCTCATACGCCAATCAAGTCCCTCCCCGTCGAACGACACCACAATCCTTAATCCCTAGTTCCCATCAATTCCCATCTCTCCCAACCCAACTCGAGCTTCAAATTATGCCACCTTCCTTTCTCCAACAGGCTAATCCGCCTCCGCAGCCTACTGAGGACGTCCAATCTCCGGTCACCGCTCATCCCAAACAAACGGCTGATTACCGCAAGATGACAACTTCTCCATCGCCCACATCACACAACACATTCGCGACGGGGTCTTCATATTATGATCCTTCATTCTCCTCCCAACTTAGTCCCGTGGAAAGGTTCTTCACGACGCTGTACCGCATGCCCTGGATTTCGCACAATCGTGTCACAGTCGATTATCTCCCAGGAGCGGGGGCGGGCGTGCGGAGGAAGCGTAAGATGAGGCCCATAGCATCGTGGTACCGCTCAGTTATGTCGCGATCGAGCAGGAATAGCGGAACTATCGATGCACTAAGCAATGGGACAGCGAACTCACCTCGTTCCAATTTACGCGCTAGTTTGGCGATGATTTTGGGGTCGCCGAGCTCCAGGCGGTCCTCTGATCGACACAGGAGCAGGAGACATAGATCTCATGATGACTCAAAAGATTCGCACTCTCGCCATCACCATTCATCTCACCAACATCGTCGCCCCCACCATTCGCACACCCACACCGAAAGAAGACGTACGGCCACTTCGATGGACACTGCCGAAAAGGACAGATATACGAGGACGGAACCGAGTCATTTGATTCCGTCCATGTATCCATACCAGTATCCGCCTTATCCCTATCCTTCATTTCCAGGTTTCCCAGTACACGCCCCAGTTTCGACGATTAGAGATGAACAGCTTTCACAAATACAATCCAAAGAGAGACGCAAGGCTGCGTCTCCGCGTGGGCCGCGTGCTGTACCACAGCAGTCAACCATGTTTTATGCACCTGCACCGGGGTATGCGTCGTATCAGCCCATGATTGCTCCTCATCCTCCGCAGGTGTACTTTCTTCAGTCGCCGATCTCACCTACGTATGGTGGCGTGGCATCTGTGCCGCCTGCGCTTGTGCCCGGGGGTGTTCATGAGAATGGGCATGCTCATGGTGCGCAGCCTGGAGGAGGGCAAGCTCAACAGCGAGTTCAGCCGGCGGTTGTTGCCTCTGGCCAGGGTTCTACCAGTGATCAGAGTGTACCTGGTGCTTTCTCTACATAGGACTAGCTAAATATCATTGTATGGAATGTCGTTATTTATCCATTAACTATGTACCTGTTGCATGTTTTCAAATACTTGCATAGACCGGAAGAGCACTATGGATTTGGTTAGTTCACCACCCACAGGCACTGTAAGCTTGCTCAATCTTTATGTTGCCCTATTCGCGAAGTTCTGGTCGGGACACCATCCGATTGTTGCCGGATTTCAAGGACGAGCCTCGCAGGATCCGCTGACTGTCAAAGATGAAATTTCGAGCATGTTAGAGTGTCGGTGAATGCCGGTTGCATGAGGGAATACAAAGTTCCTCAAAACTCGCCGCCTCGCTATTGAACCAAGCGAACATGCCTCTCCATAGTGCCGAAGCTCCCATCAATGCTGCTAGCGCTGATCTTGTATCTGGCGATCTTCAATCTTGACAAATTCTCAACTCGCTAAGCCTCAGCGACCGTGCCGATGACATCCTAGTCATGCACTGGACGTTCACTTGGGTCGACAGTCATGAAATGGCGGGAGAAGATTTGTGCCCTGAACAAAAAAAGCTTATCTTCCACTGGAATGCTCTGATATAATGAAGGTTGCTGCAAAGCAACAAACAGAGACGGTACTCATTGTGCGTCTCAAGTTTATTTCATATCCATTCATTTGTTTCCTAAAGGGGCTTTTCGTTGCTTTCCTCAAAGCCTTCTTACAAAGCCAGTGCACGCGACGGCCCCGGGTTTTCCGAAACTCCCGCCCTTGCTAGTGCCGCAATGAACTTTTCTCCCTGAGGGCCCTCGCTTTCGACGTTCAAGCCTGGTTGTGTTGATAGATTTGATTCTCACCCGTCCATGATATGGGGGGAACTACTTGTCATATCTGACATGGCCCGAAGCATACTGTTCAAACCGAGATGGCCGATAATCATTTTTTTGTTTTTTTTTCAGTGTTACGGCGTAAACCTACGGTCGAAACCAAGTCGAAAGGGTACCATATTTTACCAGAGATTCATTAAGTAAAAATGTATCTATAGCTTCACTTATAGCGAGTACCATTAGGTTTAGTTAGGTTCCCGAATTAATGTTTGTCGGTCTGCTCGGGCTCCGTATTCTCCCTCGTCTTGTTCTTCGTCCCCCTGTCTGATATGTTGCTAATTTTAAAATGGATATCAAGCTCTGCGCCTTGCGTTGGAACGCCTAAGGCATGAGGGTTTCACTCCCGTTAGCCGAATATTTTGCAGGGTGCAAATCCTATTGTTGGGAAAATGTTCATTCAAATCCCGCGCAAAAGGCCATGTGCCTTGCCATATATAGAAATTATTTGAATTTTGCGCCCGAGTTAAATTTAAATATTACCTCTTTGTAGTTATTTTCACCTCCACAATAGATTTTTTCACGAGTTTTGCCCAAGAAAAATCGGCCGTCAGTAGTGTTTGGAAAAACAAGCATGGAAAAGATAAGAATCTAAGATAAGAATTCTCACGTGTCCGTGAAGGAAGCACAGCCACGCATGTTGTGGCCTTGAGTCTCGGCCAGAGGCATCCATTGCGGGCAGGACACTCTGTCGCGGCGTGTTTTCCCTTCTCTTCGTTGTTCGTAATGGAACGAGACTTCAGATACGACATTCTCTGGGGTTCACTGAAAAAGAATGGCCGCCGACGAAGTCTCAAGACGCTCTTTCATCTCCCCCTTTCAGCTCGAGCATCCAACTATGGCACGCTATCTACTACGACGTCGGTTGGGTCTATACCGGTAGATATAGTACGAGAGATCGTCGATTTGATGTCCCCTTCGGATATTCTGAGTTTCAGCCTGACGGTACGTCTCTCTCTTTCATCATTCATACCAGATATCGAGGTCCTTGGGAGTCTAGTCAAAGCATATGCGGGCCCTCCTGCTCCCGGCCCTGTATGAGACAGTCACTCTCAAATCGAGCAAAAATTGCAGAATCACCCTTGCGATGCTTGCGACCCGGAGCGACATCTGTGGGTACATCAAGAAACTCGCTGTACGACCCAACTATTACCTCGCGTGGCCGAGGCCGGACGAATATCTCAGCGAGACTTGGGTGGTGCAGCAGATCGATTCAATATCAAAATACCTGACTAGTATGCACACCTTTGACTGGGATGGGTTAGAGTTACCCCAAGACTCTTTGTGGGAGACTCTCCGATCAAAGTAAGTGCTTGACCCTGCCTCGAGGTTTCCTACAACAAACATCGTTTTGCAGCTGTCCTGAACTCAAGAGCGTCTTTTCCAATGTTGGGACGCGCCCCCTTGATCCCGACAGTGCACTCTTTGGCTTTTCAAATCTCACCAGCTTCTCGCTTATTGTGCGACATGGCCTTGGAGGATCAGGTTTGTCACGTTCCTAAGCAACCTTAAACAGTACATCTCACGTCGCCCAGAATTATTTCCATCTCCCGAAGATATCCCATCCCACTTTTGGGATATGATCCTAAAACGGTGTCCGGATCTCGAGGAACTTGCTATTTGTAGCTTCTCTTCCTCTGCTCGCGTATTCGATTTTGAGCGAATCACGGAGGGATGCTGGCCCAAATTACATACCCTTACCCTAGGCTCGTTTGGCTACCAATCCGATTTTACCCTGGGCCCACCATCACTGATGTCAGAAGCGTCCCTAGGGCAATTCCTTGACCAGCACCTCGAGCTGAAGTATGTGCGATTCCTCTGGAATTTTAAGCGGTGGATGTCACCAGATACCATACCTATGGACCTCTCTCCAACTGCCCTTCCTGCCCTTGATACATTCATAGGCGTATACCAGCAACTTGCCGAGTTACCATGTCCACAGGCGGTGGAAACACTAGATTTGACCTGCGAGCCCGTATATGAAACTCGGCTCGGAACTGTCTGTCCAATCCTGCGGCGTCTTACCAACTTGACGAACCTCGATATCTGGATCCACATAATTGACTCGAGTCGAGATCATTCCCATTTCTTCCACTCGATCCTAGTTGCATGTCCGAATCTTACGGATTTTCATTTTATGTGTACGACCTCGTTTACTGTGGTGCGTTCCTTTCTCCTGCTATCTCGGTATTTTTAGACACTCTAGCTCATTCTTATTTTGCATTTCCTGCGATTTAGAAACCCCTGAAGCAGCTCGTCACCCAGCTCTACCTACTCCCGTCCCTCAAAAGATTCTCCCTAACCAAAGGGCACAAATATACCGACGAAAAAATGATCACGACCGCATTGCGTATCCTCAAATACAACCCATCCCTGAAGCAGATCAATATCCGCTGGGCGAAAGAGCAGTGTCCGAACCACCTTAAGCAGGAGGGCTGCTATGATGTTGTTGATGGCCCCGATAGATGGCCTGAAGCATTGATGGTGGTTGAAAGAGGGATTCCGTTGTTCGGAGTTCCATTTTTTAGGCGCTATAGGCATAGGATTGAAAAAGGTGGAGGGCGCGGGGAAAGATATATCCGCCTCGTCTCCTGATCACTGCTTTCTGGAAGGAAACTAGCGCTGCTTGGTTGTCGATTTGGTTCGTATATTCTTCTTCTATACTGTGAAGAGATCGAGGCTGAAGATTCGTCATCACAGCTCTTTCTAAGATACAAGCTGCTAGGATGTTCGATATATATACCATGGCCGTTTCCGACCTCGTCACTTCATACCCTCTGATTCTCCGTGTCGTTTCCTAGGGATTTTCGTGCTTTGCTTGCTGACCTATCATGGACCTTGTATACTTTCTCTTCCTCTTACTTCTCTATTCGTGTCTAGTTAGCCTCTTCCCTCATATTGACCCCCCCATCTTTAGGTTTCTTGCTTGCACTGACGGACAGCTCTTCCCTTACGATCTTAGTAGCTCGCTCACGACCCACGCTTTTTGGAGGATATGTTGTGTATGCTTTTAGGTGTACTTACAGTAATTCGTGTTGTAGATTACCTTGTAAATTTGTAAATGGGTGTGTATTGTTTCTTCCTTTTGTCGTCCTTCGAGATAACGGAGGCAATGCATAGTCGGATTGGCCCTGCATGATTGATCCGCCTTATGTCCGGTCAACTGGTGAACGTGTCGACTGTTCTGGAGTGCTTCTTTAGATTGAACATCTTTGTTCTTCCAGCGCTGCGCGGTCCGGTATCCGCACAAATAATATCCGAGTATAAAGCTCCAGATTGGACGTTGAATCACCACCAGCCATCGATATGACGAATGACTTCAGAACTTAAGATGTGTAAATCCCAGGAACAGTGGGTGAGTTGTATAAGCCCCCGTGAATGACGCGATTATGGCTGTCAGGCCTTCGAATGGAAACCCTTCTACACTAGAAGGTTGTGCCAATTGGGAATTTCCAGCCCGACATGGTGTTCACGTCAATTCACCGTCTTATCATATCGCATGTTTCCCACGATTTTCATTCAATATCCACAATCCCAACTACAATGTAACGTTCACATACCTTTTTCGTTATCGTTCCGACTCCCCGAGTCTCCACGCGTGTAGTCCTGTTTTTACCACGCCCTTCGAACCGTGTCAGAAAATGCTTATGTAAAGTGCGGAGTTCTAATTATCGTCGCGTCGATTGGACGCGACGAAGTAGGTGTTTTTATATTTCTTGGAGACAAAGTATATATATTTGGTTCAAGGAAGACTAATTGAAAAAAATTTACATTGTGAAGAGGATATATCGTTGTCCTTTTGATATCAGTGTGTTTGAGAGCAGAACAACATCACATGATCTTCAGCCTTGGCTTAACCTGGAAAACTAGTTCCCTAACTCCCCTATATCACCTTGCGGCATCCTCAAAATTTAACACAGGGTTTATTAGGACTCTTTAAATATCTTTCTCTCCAAAATATCTCAAAAAGGATTCCCCTCATCTTGTTAAGTGAGCACGACTGAATGTTTAAAGTCCGCACTTTACATAAGCATTTTCTCTACGACATCCCAGGGCGTGGTAAATAACAGACTGCATATATCGTGATCCCATGGGCACATCACATATATCGAAGTCTGTCTAGGAGAGACTACCACGCGTGTCCTATACGGTTGGCGCCCGGGTTCAGGTCTAAGTTTGACAGCAATTCTCAAATTCTGAGGGGTGTTAGGGGGGTTTGACACCGCTTCCACAAGGCCGTGACAGAATTTAGAAGTACAGAAGCCACAAGCAAGGTCATGATGGAATAATGGGCAATGTGACTCGGAGCAACACACATAGAAGGAAAATACGTGTTCTGAACTGAGGAAAAATTGGTAATACGGGTGTGGACCTCTATAAAATCAAAAAGCGACACCTTGGGTCGATTTTTTTCTTTCAGCAGCGAGAGGTGGCCGACCGACCTACTACGAAATCAGGCACAAATCCATATATGGATATTACTACATCATATTGACATCAACGGCCCAACAACGGCCTCGCACAAACAATTTATATAGCGTTGTAAATGATATTTGTCTGCATTCTGTGAGTTATTATAAGCAAATAATATATAGGCCAAAACATGATGTGCCCTCTGTGCGATGGATGTCAGTCGCATGTGAAAACTGCTAAGAGATCAAAGGGGGATCCTGGGGGATTTCTATTTTCTTAAGGTAAAACTGGGTTTTTCTGGCTCTCCTACCCCAATTCAACTTACTTCAAACTCTCTGAATCATTTGAACTCTTGCGGACCATTTTTCACATGATTTTGGGTGAGGTCCACCTTTTTTCTTTTTTCGAGCCTGGTGGCTGGACCCACCAGCCTCCGGTCCGGCATTCCAATCCCAACACCCCTTGAAGGGAGCGTTGAGCTCTCCACTATCGATTGTAGGAAGACCAATTAACGCAACTGTGGGACATCCAGGAAATGGAATAGGCGGCATCAAAAAACGGAGATCATAGGCGGCGGAACGGCGGCTAGGTCATTACCGGTCAGGTGGCCTGCGCAAGCGCACATTAGCATTTATAAGGGCTCGCAGAAAGAGCACTGTAAGGAAATTGGTTTCGAGTATAGGGTAGGGGCAGTATTTAAATTAAAGCTATAGTAATATTATGGCCATTCACTAGTTTTGCTCATTATTTGAATTGCATGAAGGGGTCAAAGCGAGTCACTAACTCTCATGATATATTTATTCAACGGTCAACCATCCGCAGTCAATAGCATGTGCTCACGCATCATCTACTGCATAGTTCTCAGGACACAGGTTCACCGGTGAGATGCCACTTATATTTCCCTTTCAAAATGATCTCTCGAGTCTAGCATGCCAGGTTCATTGTTTTGGGTCAAATTTCATTAAATAAATCATTAATATCTATTTATTTTAACGTTAGCCACTGTATCATAAACTGTGCAAAGGGCGATTGTGTCTTCATGTTGAGCGGTGTGCTCAACGCCCAGTTATAAACCTAGAGGGGACGAGACGCGACGCGCCGGCATGGTCACGTTTAGGTCACGTTAAGGTCCACGTGTACCGTGGGTTGGACGGTGGCAAGTTCCGCCGTTCCAGGCCAGCCGCCTTTTCCAATTTCCGGACTTTCTGCAACTGTGGTATTTCCAATTGAGTATCTACTGCAATTGGGGAATACTATATATATGCTATCCGTGACAGTGCTACTGGTAAGTAATCACTAGTGGACTGACTAAGGAGGCCTTAATAATAGCACGGTATGACTAAGTCCGATAGCATTGACAAGATATGATGTCACCTCTTTATTTCGTCATGAGCATTTTTGGAGCATTTTGGCTGAATTTCATTTTGAAGGTCACAGAATCTCACGAATAAATTTGATCAAGGACCCCAGAGAATCCATCAACCGTCAATGGAAGTAAAACTTAGACCTGCTTCCGAAGCACATGGTCCCTACATATCTTGGTATATAGAGTGTCCTGTTTGTAGATACCTCCTTAGCGAATACAACTACGTTTTACCCTGTGTTTATGTTCCTCTCGTGTGCCGAAACTACGTTCGCACTGGGCGCCTACCAGCCGCCACGACCACCTTTCGTCACATACCGCCTCTCTGAATCTTGTCAACACTTGACACAATAAAAACCCTCGATGGAGTTCCAATCAACGTCTGGCACATATGCCGCAGTTGACCCATTCAAACCTTCTATTGCATTCAGCATTAAAAAAATCCTTGGATCTCAAAAGGCATCTCGAAACGACATGGATCTCGATTCTCCTCCTCCTCCTCCACGAGTTGCCGCTTCCACGCAGAGATATGGTGCCGTTCGACTACCTGCCGACACTGCTCCAGATTGGGCCACTTGGAGACCTGACCCCTGGATCCCCCAGGGTTCCGATTCATCAATTCGACGCTCCACCCCCATCCTTTGTGGGAATGTACAGGGAGATTTGCAAAACTATGGGAGTAATGGAGCAGCTGCCACGAGAATAGGTGCTACATCTACTAACTCGCACCAGCACAATTCACCCCCTTATCAAAATTCTGAGTTCCGATCTCGAGGTCGGTCCAGGTCGCCATCAGTGTCAGACAAAAATCATAATCGAGGGAGGTCTCCATCTCAACGCCATCGACGCTCCAGAACTAGATCCAGGTCACTTGTTCGATCCAGAAGCAGAAGAAGGAGCAGGAGCACTCGTCGATCCAGGAGTTCCTCAGATGCCCGAGCCCCTATGGTCCTCATTCCACAGTCACCATCCGAATCTAACTCGGCAGCTCCGCGCTTGGTCAGAACTGAACATTCGAACGAACGCCCGCCTCCGATTATCACATCACCACCATCTAGAGTGCAAGAGCTTGCTTCGCTTCCTCCATTATTACCATCCCCGATCGTCATTCAATCCAAGCCTAGTTCTACTTCTCGACGTTCGAGTTCCGAAAGTTCGAAGTCTGGGCGTTCTTGTTCCAGGACTCCCCTTCCTATCATCCCCCCTCATTCACCTGTGTTAGTTCCCATTGAGTCACCACGATCCCCTGCTTTCTCACCAGTAGTAGAGGGCATAGAGGATATGGAGGCACTATTTACCGCACAAAGATCGACGGCCCCCGAATTCGATTGCTCTGTTCCTAATGGATATCTGCCCCCTAAAGAACCTGACATGACATCCTCTGGTTTATGCCGTCGAGGCGCAGTCAACCTTGCTAGTGAACCATTGGATGAAAAACAGCTTGTAGGGCTCTCAGACTCCTCTGAATCAGTTCATCTCATGACTTACGTTGCCGCATTCACTCTTGATACCCTCCCTCGGCAACTATATCTCCATTTCCTCCTCCGACTCCCTTACATGTATTTTTCGCGTGTGAAATGAGTCTTCAAAGAAGCGGATATGTCCATGCCACAAATCAAACGAGGCATCCTGGAGGCGGCGATCTGACTTACAGAACCTGTCAAAGATGTCGCTGATGCATGGAAGTTGGAACCAGTCGAAAGTGTGCAATACTCCAGGCTCCAGGACACATGGCAAAGCTTTATCGATTCTCTCATGAAAGAATGGGAGACACTCAATATTGTTTCGGCTTTGTTGCTTACTGTGCATCAGTAATTTGTCAAATAAATTTCCGGGTTTTCGGTGGTTTTCTGGGTTTTCTGGGTTTCAGGAAACCCGGGAACCTCGAAACCTCGAAACTTGTAACGATACCAATGGGGTAGCTAAAATATTTAATCTACTAAGTAATAATTATAATAATATGACTCACAAATGCAAGTGGGGAATTAAGTGTGGGCGGCAGTGACCTTTATATATGTCGAAGCTTCAGGGTTGCTCGCTAGAAGTCTCCAGAACATTCCATCAATTACATCACTGTTCCGAGTTGTTCCGATTTTTGTCAAGAATATTCTAGCGAACTGACCCTGAACATATTTATATAAAGGCCACCAATTTTTTCTCCATTCCCCCACCAGCGTTTGCTGGTCGTAGATATTGTAAAACTAATTATATACATAAACCTATTAAGTAACCTTTTCGCTTTTTGGATAGCCTTAAGTATGTTTCAGGGTTTCCGAGGTTTTTAGCGGTTTTTTAGGTTTCCGTAGGTAGTTTTTGAGTGAGGTTTCTGCCAAAAATGACTTGCGTTTCCAGATAACATGGTTTCCAGGTTTTTTCGTGTTTTTCAAAGGTTTTTTGGGTTTTAAAACCTCTGGAAACCTAAACTACCAATTACTGATGTGGCAGAAGTGACCGTCGTGACGGTTAGTGACGACGATGGTAGTGCTGACACAAAGAGGAACTCAAGATGACGGGGGTCAACTATGTAGAATTCGCTGTAGACTAGATAATGCGGTAGCTCTTATATACTCCAGGCAAAGATCTAATCAACTAGGTAACTAATCATCGAGTAAATAGACAGTAAGGAACGTGGACGAGTTGGACAATCAGGTATCTACGAGATAACGGATGGATAAGATAAGTAAAGAGTGTGAAAGGTACCGATACGTTACACCCGCCCTCCAGGCATTGTATACACAATCTCTTTTCTTCACAAAGTGGTGTCCGGGAGATTTTCGAAGTCGAACGCGGTGCCGTTTTTGAAGGTGGTGTCTTTTTGGAGAGAACTTGGGGTGTTTTCGTCGAAGGCGAGCATCTCATCAGCAGTGAGAGAAAACGCGTCACTCGGTCCGGACATGGTGATGTCGGAGATGGAGGTCGAGGCGACGGGGGAGAGCAGGGACTCGAGAGTGATGT
>Ga0307513_10006927_pt1 | contig 14754 bp, 20 predicted proteins | sample 15_EM_MG_FD_202174 | JGI IMG/M metagenome (GOLD analysis project Ga0307513, IMG submission 202174) | Populus trichocarpa ectomycorrhiza microbial communities from riparian zone in the Pacific Northwest, United States - 15_EM | ecosystem: Host-associated > Plants > Roots > Unclassified | place... | reverse complement strand
CTCTGGATCGAAAGGAACGAATATAAACTTACAAGTTCTTGTAGCCAATATTGTATCGAGGCCGTTGGGGCTGTATCTTCCATCCCATCCATTCTACCCCCTCCTCAGCTTCGTCTCTCCTGACGTCCGACCCCTCTCGTCCATGGACGAATGCCCCTGTCGGTGTTGGTGCAAACTTGACCTCAACGCTGCTGCACCCGCCGTGATCGGTTCCAAAGTACGTAGATTCTCTTCTTCGGGCGACGCCATCTTGCTGATTATAAATTGAGCCCTGTGGCAGGGGTGGGGCTGTATGACAGTGAGTAAACGCGTTGGATCGAAAAGAACGAATCGAAACTTACAGTGTATTGTAGCGACCTCGAGTTCGAGTCGACGACATCGGGGCTGTGTCCGTCATCTCATCCATCCATCCATTCTACTACCCCTCCTCAATGTCGTCTCTGGTGGCATCCGAACCCTCTCGTCCATGGACGAATCTCTGTCTGCGTCGGTGCGAACTCCCGTCTACATCGGATGAATCTGTGAGGTGGGTCCTTACACATTCGAACATGGCGCTTACTCACCTTCCGCCCGCCGTTGTCAGTTGCAAAGTTCTTAGGTTCTTCTCTTCCTCGAGCTACGCTGTCTTTCTGATGATAAACCATCCAGAAATTGAGTCCTGTGGGGTGGGGCTGGTAGAATGAGTCAGAGAGGTACGGATTGACGTGATGGATGAACATTGGAATACCCGCACCCCGGGGTTGCATCAATTCCGTCAATGGCGTGTTCGCTCATCGTCTCAGTGGTATTCAACACCGCAAGACGATGTTAACTCGAAGGTTAGCCCTGGCTGTTCGAGGGAGTAGGGAATAGAAATGGAAGGAAGGGGCTAATGGTGGTGAGGACGAGCTGCATATGATAGAACCACGTCGTCGACTTACCATCTCGAAGACCCCTCCACTCCCGTTTTCCCATATAGGTTTCGTCTTCCGTGTTGTTCAACCCACCCGTGCTTGAAGGAACGCCGAATGGTGTTACATAATACGAGTTCATGGCTGGATAGAACGAGGCAATGTTCATTGACGTGCTGGGGCAATACCGGTCAATACTGACCTACGTTGGGCCTATGGTAGTCATCATCCATGTCCGAGCGTCTCTTGTGACATCGATTCCATCATTGTCACAACCCAGGTTGTAACTTCCCATTACCTATCTCTCGCCCATCCTCATGGAACGCACTCGCAAACGCAGTCTTCAAGATTCGACTGTCGACCTTTCGAAGATGAGGATGGCGCTCAATCGTCTTGAATCCCTCAAGGAAGAGTTATATGGGATCAAAGAAACGGAGGAGGAATTGCAAACGATCACCGACCATGTCCTTGCGCTGGAGAACATACTAAAAGGTGCAAATCGTATGTGTTTCCTTTTTTTTCTGAGTTACGTGTCTGGCGTTGGGTTGCGTTTTGATTTCCATATAAACAAGTCGCTGTGTGATTTTAGGTATGCTCCTGCGCCTCATTTCTTCCTCTTCGTCAAAATGAATCTATGCCTTCAGAACGAAGGAAATATTCGGCATCATTATTGATTTCCCTGACTCTATGGGTGCCCTATATGATTTACGAGTATATAATCCGATTTTCTCCAATTCCATCAAACATACCGACGTTTGCTTGTCTTCAGGATTGCCTTCAGCGTGTGGATCAACGTGCTAATCTCGTCAGTTCTTTGCGAAAATGGTATGCTTCATCCACGTTCACATAAGTCTTACACCCAAGCTTGACATCCATTCCGTCTAGAAACTGCAAGCGACTACTCCACCCAGGCGCCGACACAAGACTTATCCTCCAGCAATATGTCGCCACTATTAAATGTCTTCGGATCATAGACCCTCCTGGTGTCCTCCTTTTCAAGGTTGCTGACCCTATTCGGCGTTACTTGAGGTTCTACCCCTTGCGAGCCCTCGAGAGTTTTCGTTGATTTTTCCCCCCACTTTTTGCAGAGAACGACCAGATACAATCCGCATTATCGTAGCCAACCTTGTCGGAGACCACGAAACCGGCGACTCTCTAGTGGATGAAAACGAACCCATTCAACCCCTTCAACAACCCGAGTTGGAGGACTATACAGACCCAAATGGAATCGGATCCTATTGACGCTGGCTGGACCTCCCTTTTTCTTGCCACGTTAGAAAATGAATTTCTGATGGGCCTGGATTATATTCTCGTTCCCTGCATGTCAATAGAATTCCGAACTAACAAGCCAAGCGATGCCATTAGCACGCTTGTTAGTATATATGATTCGAAGGACCTCTTCGTGAAGGGACTTCAGTTACTTCTGGCGCAGAGATTACTCAGACCGCGTTGAGCGTGAGGTATGTTTCTTCTTCCTGTCCTTATTTCTTTCCAGTCGATGATTTACTATCGGCACAGAGGAGAAATGTCAAAATTCTGAAGGTTCGAACCGGACAGACCGCTCTGCAAGTGTGCGAGGTGATGTTGAAAGATATGACCGATTCGAAGCGAATCGATGGGCATGTACAATCGAAAAAAACGGTATGCCTTTTTAAAACCCTCATCCTCCCCGATCTCTAATGAAATTGGAATTGTTCAGTCCATCGTGCATCCCACGATCATATCACGACACTTCTGGCCGACTCTAGAGTCGAGCGACTTAGTCATGCCTAGTCAATTCAATAGGTTAGTGCATCTGTCCCTGTTTTCGGGAGAGAGCAAGATTTTTTAAATTTGTTCCATTGAACTATAGAATGCAATCGGAATACGCTCAGGAATTCGTGGTGTTTAAACCTGACAAGAAACTTAAATGGCTTCCTCACCTCGGTACCGTGCAGCTGGAAATCGAACTGGGAGATCGGAAACTGGAGGTGGACGTCCCCCCGCTCGAAGCGGCTTTTATCGAACTGTTCTCGCAGAAACGTAACTTTTTATTTACCATATTTTTGAATGTTTTGGATATAACTGATTGGCCGATCTTCCTCAGCTATCTCAGCCTATCTGGGTTCTCGACGACCTCATCGAGGCTGTTGGGCCTGCTGATCGAAGCGCGTCTCTCAAGGTGTTGTCGATATGGGTCGATCACGATATTCTCATAGAGGATCCGGAGTTTACGTTCAATTTGTTGGAAAAGGCAGATTTGGGAGACTCTGGTATACGAGAGCGAGACCTGTCGAGATTGGGTATGTTCATGTCTCTGACTATTTGTCTTTGACCACGTCCTCACAGCTTTTACAGCTACAATGGTAATGGATACCCCTCCACTATTGTCCATACAACAACAACAGGCCGAACAGATTCGTGTATACTGGAAGGTATGCATGCCGTCGTATTTTTCTTTGTTAGGTTCGAAAACTGATCGTTGGCATCTTTCTACCCAGTTTATCGAGGGCATGCTTACGAATATCGGTGCGTTACCGTTGGATTGTATACAGACGATGTTGAAGCTCTCTCCTGGGTATGATCGCACGATCGAACAGCTTGGAGCATTTATGGAGGCGGCGAGGAGGGAAGGTCTTGTCGCCGCTCGTGATGGAATATGGCAGCTGAACAAGTGAATGGAATTCTGCTTCTTGAAATGTCGATTAAGGGAACCGACAATACGGCGACTGAGTTCGAACACAGGATTAACGATTAACGGAAAAACGGTTATTTGTGTATCGTATTGATGTACCAACGTTCCACCGGATCCACCTTTCGATGTTGTCCATTTGATGTGCCAGGGAGGTGATTCGAAGGATTTCCTATTTAGAATATACTGCCGTAGCTGTAACCAATCAACGGACAAGTCGTCATTAAGGAACGTGTACGAGTTAGGACGAATACTACAGGTATCATGGAGATAGGGAATTATGGGGAGGTGGACGGATGAGATAAGATAAATCGACACGTGATCTATCTATCTTTCCCACCGATCCACCTTCCCTTCCACTTGGGCTCTTTTCTTCCGCTCCTCGTTCCATCTGTTCTCCATCTATCGCAGTCTCGCAAGCTAACCGAACGCTATATTTTTAAGGAACTTCCGATGATACTGCTAATGAGACTGGAGTAGATTGGTGATGGCGTTGGTATGGTATGTTATTTTCTCTAACAGTCGATTCGACGGTCTGTTTTTTTTATGTGTCCCTTCCGTCGTTTCTGTGTGCGCTCCGCGTTTACCAGTTGGTTCTTTTTTGAGCTCATTGCGCTTTTGTTCGCGCTGGTTGTCCGGGTTCTGGTTGGGCGTTGAGCAACGTTGATGGACCACGTGTTGGATTTTTCGTTTGTTCATTCTGTTCATACATTCATCTTCTGCTTCATGCCCTACTTGCTCGCACACCATACACCAATCTTTGTATCTCGTTCTCTCCCACTTCTTTTATTTTCACCGTCCTTTTTTCCTTCCGATTGCGGTCATCAAATAAAATGTGCTAACCCATGCTTTCCCTGTACATATCAGGATGAATTGACCTTAGGACCAAGACCAGGCGTCGGTGTTGGTGATTCACATAAGCTTTCACCGCATCTCTATATCCATAACATCGATAGCACCACAGCCACCTATCCTGATCCTCGCAAGTGAGGCCGAGCCTCTTCCAGAACACCGACGACAATGTGGTAAAAATTTTCATTGGGTAGGGGTCACCCCCGGGCCCCACGCCTTCCGAGTCTGGCTGCATCTGCAAAGAATGGGAATGCGAAGACACTCCCGTCGTCATCGGTTCTTCCCATGTCGAATTACCGCTCCTGCTCTTGATCCATCGCCGTCAACATCCGTGTTGAATAAATAAATCTCACCACAACCCTCCATTTCTTGATGAAATTACCCACATCCTGCCTCAAAGCCGCCGTTACTCAGCACGCCGATCTATCAACGGCCTTGTAATTCTCCGTGATTCATAAAGACTGCGGGGAGTGTTCCCAGTTCTACCATCGCCTTTGCAGAGCCAGAACAGGGTTCTGTATCGGAGTCAGTGAAAACCTTTTTCCCCCAGCATCTCGTCGCGGAGTCGAACGGGGTCCTCGTCTGCCGTTTCTCTCGGCCGACTTTTATTATCCGAGACGCCACGCTTGTCGTGGAGAACAGTGTCAGAACCCCCATTTTCACGACTTCGTACGACAATCATTGTGCCTTCCTTACCCCCTCTACGACCCAACCTGTCCTGCGCAGGTTAACCCCGATACTTCACGCCTCCAGTTCCCCGGATTCCCATCCTCAACCCAAAGGGAACCGCGTTTTTCATTCCTTTGCACTTGGGATAGAAAGACCCCAGTCTGCACTGGCTCATTGGCATACAATCGCTACGCTGCCATCTTCCATCAATGATGAGGCATTCTCCGTCTCCACATACCACCCCGCAGCCCAAATTCCAGAACTCCCTAAAGAGCCCCCACTGGCTCGCAGACCCCCCGCTGTCTGCGAAATATCCTATTTTGGGGGCCAAGGTACCGTTCGGCAGTGAACTTGGGAAGGGACAGGAAAATGGTGTGTTGTCCGTTTCAAGTATCCAACGACCCCTGCTATTCCAACTTCATTACATCCTCAGCCATTGCCCCTGTTTCGATACCAAGGTCTCGTTTTATTGTTCTACTAACTGGCACTCCCTCGTTCGTCTTTCCAGGTTCTGACCTCCTTTTGCAGAACTTGGTCATTCGTTTCATTCCTTTTTAGATAAGATTATCATCCCGGGACTCGTTCGCCTATTTTTTTTCTTCTTTTCTATCAATTCTTCCGCTTCTAACCACGCGACTCTATATTTCCAACACTTGTGTCTGTATTCACATCCTTCCTTTTACTTTGTTCCTCGTCGCATCCTTTCCCCGTCCAATATCCAGCGTAATTCTGAAGGCTAACCAACACTTTCCTTCTTAGGAACCTGCGTGGGTGACAGTAGTCCGACGCATTGAGGGCGAAACACCCACACCTTCGACAAATCATGCTCAATTTTGATCTTGAAATCGTGCCTGCGGAATGTGATGATCAATATGGCGCGCTATCGCTTTCGGAGCTCTCTCGCCATCTTGCCTCCGATGTTAGGGTTCTACTCGCGCCCGCTGACGCGACTTCTATGAGAATTGATATATCGGCATCCCTCGATGTGCTTTTCGAGTGGAAAAGGTTAAATTGTGTGATAATTTAACCTAGGGCTTCTTTTATCTAGACGCTACCGAGTGTGATCTTCGCCTATCCATTTGTCGGTCGCGATTTTCTTTTCTCATCTTTCGACGTCGGGAATCCGAAAAGAAACGCCGGTGCCGTGGATCCGGCTGCTCTGTACCCGAGAATAAATGGGATCCGGAAACCGTCCGGGAGTCCAGATTTTCGTTGAGTTTGTAGAGTGTCATATGCTCTTGTGCTTGTCAGCCACGGCGCCTTCTGCGTGGAAATAGGATTTTGAAGTAATTTCCACTGCTCGCCTTTAGCATGAGGGACGGAAAATAATGGCGGGATCACGTAACGAGTTAGTACAACCACCAGGTCAGTACTTGGAGAAGAACGAGTCCAATAGGGAGGTGAAGATGCTGGAGCTCTGGGAGCATCGTGAAAAGTCCGTCAAGGTCTTGCGGAGGGCTGTTCTCGTATCCCAAAATGTCAATGATTTCAGGGTGTTGCTCGATTTCGACAATAATTTCTGGTAGATAGACACCACCCAACCCGTCTTGTGATGATCCTGGACCAAATCTATTCGCAAATGACATAATGATGTCATATGGACGCGAGAGGAGATCCGAGTGTTGAGAGTTGGTCGAGAGTGCCATCAGTCGGAGGCGTAGATTCTGAAGGAAACACAATGTGAAAGCTATTCTTTGGGGCCAAAGCACTCGAGGGGGATAATCTTCTTGAATTGTAAGTATTGTAATGGAGCTGTCTTTGAGAAGGCGCTGAACTCGAAAGAACCTCCAGAAATATGTGGGGGTGGATGGTGGTGTTTATCATGTCGAGCTTAGCCGCCACGGTAGTCTGAAGGCGATAGGATGGATGCCATTTTTGATAGTGATGACGGCAGAGCGAAGCTGAGGCAAGTTTTGGAAAGGCGTTGCAAGCGCGCAGCATCATTTCTGCATGAAATCACCCAAAAAATTGTACAATGCGTTGGATATATATTATACATATCATGAAATAAAAAGGATAATTGTCACGTTCCTAAGGGGCCTCAGTAAGGGATATGTGCATGTTTCCATCTCTCCCCAGTGCCGGCTCGCCCTCACGATCTCCAAGAGCTCATGCACCAAAGCCCCGAGCAATCTTTGATGGATCGAAAAAGCCGGAGGGATTAGCATAGAGTTTCGCGACATGAGGCGGTAAAGTGAAGGGATGAGGGAGGGGGCGGAGTGGCTCTGCAATGTCAGAGATTTCAATGGAATTCTCACGACAGTGAGAGAGAGAGCAAGACGACGCACCATTGAGGGACCGGCCTGACCCAGTACAGGGGCTTCCTGGTTCCCAAAACCTTCTGCACTGCCCGTATAAGCTCCAGATCCGTGCCCCGCTCCAACTCCACCGGTGTTGCATTCAACGTGACGATGATAGCGATGCATCTGATATTGCGCTTGCCGTTGTAGGGCACGAGGCCAAGTCGACACGTCCTGGGTAGTCGGCTTTGGACTTCCATGATGGTCTGGAATTGGCGGTTGTGCTGGTCCATGTCGAGCGCGAATTTGTGTTGGTCCGCCCACTCGTCTTGTGTCTCTGGAGGAAAAGCAAAGACGAGAACTGTTAGGCGCACACGCTTCCCAGATTGAGGGTCGCCAGTGTTCATTAGAGGCGGCGCTTCACCGATGTCCCCGAGCGTCAGAGGTGGCTGTGGTTGTTTCAGTGTTTTCGGTTTCTCGAGAGCGTTGGTGTTCTTTGTGTCATCCATAGCGTTATCCCTGTAAACGTTCAGTCATGAAACCAAAAATTCGAGTCTTTAAGAGACTTACATCGTATAGCTGTGTTATAGCTTTGAACAGAACGTGTTGACTGGATGGGAGTTTAAATGTCACTCATGATCAGGGTCCAGGTTCATATACCCGCGTGCACATGCCACTGTATCAAGATTTCAACAACAACAAATCGCCTTGTTCTCCGTGAATGTTACCATTTGTATTGTTTTGTTCTGCCTTGTCACTGAATGAACAATTGAAGGTGACTCGAAGTTCAAGTTCCCCTTCAAGTTGAATGTTATCTTTTGTATTGTTGGTTGGGATGATATACGTTCTTATTCTTTATATTATCTCCAAACGAAACAAATACAGGTCTTGTTCTATCTTATTCAGCAAATACAGATCTTGTTCTGGCTTATTCTTCAAACCGTTAGGAACCAGTCATGCACTCAGTTGATTCTTTGAAGTAGAACTCAATCCCCATATTGGAAATGCACGAAAGAGCGGCAATATGCTCGGCGCAGCAAAAAAAAAACCGGTTATGGACAGCCTTTTGTAGAATAACAAGGCAGATACATGCTAGAAATATCGCAACAATAATTTCCGTACTCGTCTGGTTTAACTGAAAGAAAGGTAACCACTATAAAGCGTCGTGGACTCGCAGCATTTTCTCGTCCTCCATCGTTTGCTCATAGCTCTCATCCAAAAACTTGATAAAGTAAGCACCATAACGGATCGTTTCATTTTATCACCCCCCACCCTTTGCTCATAGTTCTCATTCAGAATGTCGACTGCAAGATCAGTCTCTCCTACTCCTGACGATCTCGGATTTGAACCTCCCGGCATTAAATCTCGTGGCTATGGTGCCTATGCAATTGCGAGTGCCTTCGTTCACAGTGGACGTTTCAACATTCGCGGACGCGAATGTCACTCATACGGCTTCTGTGCCATGGCTCTCCAGGACCTCATTGACGATCTTGCACCAACTGCCCTCGTCATCCCACAATTCAAGTTGGACGCATTCACAGTGTCCCACCCCACCTCCATCTCCCTCACCGACTCTATTGCTTCCCTTCCGCAGCCAAAGGCACGAGGGCCGATTCCAGATTTTTCCATTATTCTCGTCTGCGCCATCCTAGGTGCCACAACACCGCCAATCCCCCGAGGCATGCGTCTCACCTCCTTCGAGCACTGGCAGAAGGTCAAGATTGAGAAACTCGTCGTCGGTTTGGTGGCTGAGGTGAAGCGCCTGGCAACGTGTTCTGCTACAAGCCCAGAAGTGTTTGTAACCAGCTTGAAAGGTCGCATCCAGGATGCCCTTGTCGAAGCCATTGACCAGGCCCCGCAGCTTTCCTTGCCCATGAAGGAACGAATCGGCTCCTCTTGCTAGCATGGAGCGGAGAGTGGTACAGTTGGAAGATAGCTGTGCATAAGGATTTTCACGTCAAAGCCATGCCTCGCCGTCAAATCGTGTCTGAGGATGACGCTGGAGAAGTTCACGAGGAAGCTGAACAGGTTCCAGGAGGAGCTGAACAGGTTCCTGAGTCAAATGTCGAGTCAGGCTCTCAGGTAGGCTCTGAGTTGAGTTCTGAAGTGCCATATCAGGCAAGCAGATCCCAAGAGGCAAAGGTCAAAGGCTTCTATACATACAAAGACCCCCTTGGCGACCTCACCCACGAGAAAATCCCGTACAATCCGAATCTGAATCCGAAGCCCAAGGCTCAAAAGTCCACGAGGAAATCGAAAGGTAAGGGCAAAGAAACGGAGAAAACGAAGCCACCTCCAAAGCCGAAGAAGGCGACGTTCAGGCGATACACACCAGACGATCTCGCGGGGGTTATGTAAACGCAGCAGTTGTTGACGCCGGAACAATGCAATGACCCGAACCTGTTTAGGTTCAAGTGGTCGTATCCGGAACTCCGGGGTCCAAGCAGAATTGGTCCTTGATTCATCGATTCCTAGAGCGTGAAAACACTCGAATTAACAAGTCCAAAGTCTCGGGCGATCATGACGCATATGAAGACGAAGATTACGGTGATCAGAATGAGGATGGAGGGCACAACGACTTGGGCGAGGACGGCAACTTGAGTGTGGTGAGCCATCATATCGATAGACATCTTGGACATACTTACCTGAATCCTTTCTCAACAGCAGGACGGCGATTTAGACGACTATTCCACCGAGAGTTCCGGCGATGAGTATGCGCCCTCATCGGACTCGGATTCAGATTTTAGGTTGACTCTAGTAGCGGGACCGAGTCCTTAACCGCCGTTTTTATGGCGCGAGTGAGCTCTTGATTGGGTAACATAGGCACGGAGAGTTCAAGGGTTTCGAGATAATAGAAATTTCCATCAGGAAAAACCTAACTTGCTTATTTGTGAAAATAAGTTCAAATTAGTGAGGATCGACGGTCACTAAACTGACATGGACTTACTTCCTCAAATCAGCGCAGATCAGTTCACAGTCAATGGTCACTCAGTAAGCTTCCAACTTATTCAGCACAAATAGCTTAGATCAGTCCATGACCAGTAGTTCACTGCTAAGCTCCCTAATAACCCAATAATCTTAACGCCCAATGCTGGTACATCATCGCATGTCTGCCAAGCCACAATATCACTGAGACCAACTGAGATATTGAAAACTGTCTATCAGGCACACGACGATGGACCAGCATCATCCATTAAGGTTATTAGGGATACATTTGGTTCATTGCCGCGATGATAGTAGAACACTACTGGTATGTAAATTATTGTACTTACCACACTTTTACAAAGGTAATAGAGAAATTGCGCTTTTGTGATATGACCTTACGATTTTTTTCGCATCAGGCGAAATTTAGAAAATTGGCCATACAAAAATGGGTAATTTGCTGGTGGAATAAAGCCAGACCCAGAACCACGGAAGTCTTGCTGATACCCCTGGTTTTCCAGGATTTTCATGAAAGGGATGTGAGGTGGTGGCACCAGCCGGAGGAGGGTCTGGCTTATATATATTGTTTGTAGTATTAAACATGCGCCGTACAGAATTTATTTTTGGGAGCATCATGCATGTACGGAAAAGTTTGATGAGGACCACAGTACCATGTATCTAATCTCCAGATAAGATGTAACAATATCCTTATATGGATATTGTTACATCTTATCCTGGAGATTAGATACGATAATATTATGATTGTCTGCATTAAACCACCAAATCTCTGGATGACCTAGCTTTATTCCAGCAGAAATTTACCCATCCATTGCAGATACATGTTTCCTTCGTGAGAATTTCAAAATACCCCCTTGTGTATAGTTTCAAGGTTGAGGAATCCGAATCTAAGAGGCAGAATTTCGACGTTCCAACATTTTATTAGGCGAAGACGCCTGTTTGCAACGAAGGGCTTCTTTTTCGGCGGAATAGGGCTAGACTCCTTTGTATTTAAAGTCTTGGGTTAAGTCTTTGATAATTTTAGATTTTATTCAAAACTTGAAGTCTTTGAATATCCCCGATAAGAACAAATGTTTAATATATGCAGCACAGTCGAACAACATTTATTATTTTAAACAAAGGGCAATTTTCAATAGGTACCGACGTTTTAAATATGTGCGAAAATCTTGGGGGATTTAAGGGTTTAAATATTGAATGTTATCGAAATTTATCTCCGACTTGCCTCAAGATTTAAAATATGAATATTCCCTGAACAGGAAACAAGACTTGAAATTTTGATGTTTTTTCGATCGCCTTCAGTACTTAAAATATTTAATTAAATCTTGGTATAAGTTTTTACCGGTCCTCAATTCGGCAACCCCCGGCGTGTGATGAAAGTTCCTGCAAAAAGGGCAAAGAACCCGCCTTGCGAAAAAATAACCCAGCGGACGTGTACCCGTCCCCAACTGTAAACGGCTGCTCCGTTTACAGAGAAATATAGATAGAGAGTTCATATTGGTTGAAACGAGGTCAGTATAGAATCAACAGCCGATGGAATGGGGTAACATACCTCCTGAGAGTTCAAATTGGTCGAAACGAGGTCAGTATGGAATGAACAGCAGATGGAATGTGATTACGTACGGGCTAAGAGTTCAAATTGGTCGAAACGAAGTCAGTATGGAATGAACAGCTGATGGAATGTGATTACGTACGGGCTAAGAGTTCAAATTGGTCGAAACGAGGTCAGCATGGAATGAACAGCAAATGGAATGTCAGTACATACCCACTAAGAGTTCATATTGGTCGAGCGAGGTCAGTATGGAATGAACAGCCGATGGAATGGGGTAACGTACGTCCTGAGAGTTCACATTGGTCGAAACGAGGTCAGTATGCAATAAACAGAAAATGGAATGGCAGTACATACCAACTGAGAGTCCAAATTGGTCGAGTGTGGGCGAGTTCAAATTGTTCGAAACCAGGTCAGTATGGATGAACAGCCGATGGAATGTGATTACGCACGGACTAAGAGTTCAAATTGGTCGAAACGAGGTCAGTATGGAATGAACAGCCGATGGAATGTGATTACGTACAGGCTAAGAGTTCAAATTGTTCGAAATGATGTAAGTATCCAATGAGCACAGGATGGAATGGCATTACACACCCACTGAGAGTTCAAAGTGGCAAGAACTCCGTCAGTACTAACCTTGTAAGCTCGTGATAGCACTCACTCTTCGCGTCAGGTAAATGTTGTGGATCAAGTCCCTTTCGTCATTGGCAACATCTGCAGTTTCCGTCCCGTTGCTCTCCGTTCTTGAAAAGCTAAGGTGATCCGCCTTCACCTGGAACCGTCGCAGGCATGATCGACTGAGAGTCCGTAAGTATAAACCATCACAGTTAAACGGATCTGTGGAAGACCTACCAATGGATCGTTGATTTCCCATTATTTCCCTTCAGGCTATTCCAACAATCACAAAATGGACATTTGTATTTCGTCGGAGTCTCCTCATAAACCTTCTGTGTCATTATAGCACTCATGACGATAGTCATGCCAGATTGAATGGTGTTCGCCCACCCCACCTGGTCGGTCAATTGGAGGTGTTCCCTATCGTCATCAATGGTCAGAACAAATGCGCCAATATCCATATATTTTAGCAGAACTCTATTCTGAGCTCGCTCCGGGACAAATAGAACCCGAAGAGCTGCATTAAATTGCTGGGAATTACAATAAGCGAAGGATAAATCATGACATTTCTAACGCATGAACATACCTGGAATGAATGCGCCATATCCATCGTAAGCGTGTGGCGTTGACCTGCCGCATCCATTACATATAAAAACCCCGTCGAAATGGTGGGTGGCAATCGTAAGTGGCCTATAGTTTGGGCAAGAGTTTCCCGCTGGGAATGATTCAGAGCTTCAGGGGACTTCCACGGTTGAGAATTTAGCGCAAAGCACATACAAACATATCCTCCATTTCGCGGACGTCTGCGCCTATCCGTCATAATTTTGATGTTGTTCATGACAACTCTCTACTTGCCTACTCGCTGAACGGTCAAATTGCCTCCAACATTATAAAATTCCCCCCCATTTACAGTAAAATCCCTGGCGCGCGAGAAAAACGATACACTGTTCATCATGAATGGTGATAATTTAATGAGAAAAATCAGTTTCATACCTGTGATGGTTGTGCGCCTGGTAAACAGGGTCATCGGACGAGATGCTGTCCGAATGGCTAAAAGTGGTGTCCGATTGTGCGATTATAGGATCGGCGCCAGTAGACGTCGAACCAATCAATGAAATCGGTGGGGGCCTGGACGGGGACTGATCATGTCCAGCGAGACCGTTTGTTGGCTCCAAATGGCTGAGTTCCTCCTCATCGATAGTGGATCGCAAACACAGGATCGCGAAGACTCTGCCAGCTAACTTGGACTTGGCCTTCCAAAAGGGCATTATGGGTACGTAGGTTGCAGAAGAAACACTAGATGGTTGAAGTGAAAGGAATATGAACTGGGGGCAATGCCATTTGAATGCCAGTCAGGGCGTGGAGGCGGGCCATCAGTAAATCGTGGAAATATTGGTATGTGGTTGTAGCTCCGACAACCGGGTGGCGGTGTGGCGGCTAATGGCAAGGCAAGATAACGGATTATACTCGGGTTGTCAACATGATATGAAGATTGTAGGGTTCTGCCGTTATCTATTGATGATATAAGTTGGTGTCATGTCGTACCAATCTGATTCCATCTTATAATAGATATCTCAGAAAGATTCAATAAATGCAACAGGTAGATTATTATCTCAACTAAAGTATAAGGTAGTTACAATGGCGCTTTGATGGCGCTATCGATATTCTGTTTAACCTATATCCCACCACATGGGTCATGTGACCAAATATGTTTGTTTGGTTATAAACCAAGTTGTATGTTGTATTTTCTCTAAGTCCCACCACGTCACCCCGCCCCGTCGACTGCCACCTAACCAACGGCTGCCCCTCCTCTCGTTGAGGGATGTGGGCGCCACGTCACCATCCCCCACCATCGCCCTCACCCATGTCATCGACCAATCCGATAGCTGCCATGACACCAACCAACTCAGCAACCAGTAGTTAGAGAAGGTGAACGAGGAGGGGAACATCGCGGAGGTTGGGGCGAGGAGAACAACCGGGACCAGGGAGGAGTCCAGGACCCAGCGAGGTCGCGTGAAACCCACACGCCGCCTCGTTGTTTCCCCTCCTTCCTGCGGCATAGACGACGAGACGGCGTGGAAACCACATGCCGCCTCGTTTCTCCTTCCCGTGGCATCGAAGACGAGGCGGTGTGGAGTCCACACGCCGCCTCGTTTTCCCTCCTTCCTGCGGCGTTGAAGACGAGGTGGTGTGGAGTTCACACGCCACCTCGTTTCCACTCTTTCCTGGGTCATCGAAGACGAGGCGGCATGGAGCCCACACGCCGCCTCGTTTCCCCTCTTTCCCGCGGCATCGAAGACGAGGCGGCATGAAACCCACACGCCGCTTTGT
>Ga0307513_10006926_pt1 | contig 14755 bp, 17 predicted proteins | sample 15_EM_MG_FD_202174 | JGI IMG/M metagenome (GOLD analysis project Ga0307513, IMG submission 202174) | Populus trichocarpa ectomycorrhiza microbial communities from riparian zone in the Pacific Northwest, United States - 15_EM | ecosystem: Host-associated > Plants > Roots > Unclassified | place... | reverse complement strand
AGCCTTTGCTATTGTCCATTGGGGTAGCACCAATTATACAGTTCTTGAATTACCCTTATTTTGTGTTGAGTTATTATGGAGGATTTATGGGGAATTTACTCAAAACATAATTCAAGCCTGACAGCGTAAGGCTGGGCACGAGTCCGGGTCTTTGACGGGTACTCATGAGTATACTTGTGGGAATACCCGTGGGTAACGTGACCCATGGGTCCAGCTCACCTGCCAACACAGATCGCTAAGGATCTGGGTGTGGATTTTGGGGTGGCAGGTACTTGCCTCGGGTGCTCGCTATACCTGTCAATATCAATGTTAATTATGGACGCCTACTCTACATCGACGACTTTGAGCCAACTGTGGGACAGCGCCGTCAGCCGAGCGGAGTTTGAATCGAGATAACCGTGACTCACACAGTCTCGCTTTCAACCACTCTGCTCTATCCGTCTGGATTCAATGAATGCAGCAGGATGCATTAAAAGGTGAGTAATTCGTTTTTAACTACTATATGTATATTTATTACAACCTATCTTGCTCTTTTTAGTTCTCGAACAGGTTGCCACCTGTCCTCTCCTGTCCTCTCCCTTCATCGGATGTAGGACTCACTTTCAATGTCAATGGATTTCAGGCAGGTGTAGGTAGGGGTTCGGGGGAGGTAGGACAAAAAGGGGAGACCATGTTGTGGGAGACCCGCTAGGTGCATAAGGCGTGGATTGTTTTGCCGCAAACTCCTGACAACCACACTGTAGAAATCGACCGGCCACTGTCCGGCCAATGCCATGCCCCTAATAATGAGGACGACACGTTTGTGCACACAAGGAGACGACCAAATTGTCGTCATTTCTGCCATCCCTTTCGACAATGAGGCCCACACGGTGCGTCCAAACACCATTTTTTTGCTATTGCCACTGACGAGTGAATGTCCACAGGAGCCTAGCATGAGGACTCCACTACTATGCTATCAACGAAAGCCACCACCCCACGTGAACGAGTGACATCGAATGCAGACATGTTGAGTCGAACACGAACGAGTCGAACCCTGCCCAACATAGCCCCAATGCCCAACGCCCTGCATCGTTTTCAACCACCTCGAAGCCGCCACCAACGCCAAACCAACGCCTCCAATCTACCTTAAACAACCTCAGTACACCTACACGAGCCTCTCCTCTCTCCAAGGGATGTGGCCAACATTCTTTGTGTAATACTTTGAACCCGCCGCAAAGGCCTTGAACCCAAACGCCCCGAGGACAACCTAGAACCTAACGGCGACAACAAGCAATGATGCTGCCAATCCGACGTCAACACGAGGACCGGACCCTGATGACAACGCCATGAATCCAACCACCAATGTGCCCAATCAGGATGTGCCAAATGCAACAAGGGGGCGGAGGACCCAACGATGGTACCGTGAAGTTTGTGGGCTGTGGAGAATGTAGGGGTGGTTAATACTTTCTGTATGACACATGGGCTTGTTAGTTTCCAGAGTACCTTTAATATCTCTTATTTAATATATCAATGTACTTGCATTCGCAATTTATAAGAGTTAAATGAGACTATTGCAAGGGCTACAGTATTGAGAACATAATTAGTAACTAGTCAATTCAATGAGTGCTCATAGTCCGAGTTCGGCATCATCACTTCTTGATGCGGGTACCCACAGGTATACCTGTGAGTACCCATGAGGATCCATCAATTCAAATACCTGTGGGTACTCGTTGACCCATGGGTTTTTGACTTGCGGCTCTGGGTGATCCGTGGGAAAGAATCTTCGCAGATCTGGGTGCGAAATTTGGCGCCCAAATACCCGTGGGTACGGATCCGGGTCACCCGCGAGTGCACTCTGCCCAGCCTTACGCCCGCGCCTGTCCCCCTCTCCCGCTGCGCCGCTCGCCTTTGGCCCCCTGGCCGGCGCAATGCACCCGTCCCAGTCCCAGCAGCAGCAACCGTCTCTCTTTCTCTCTCACCCAACCCCAACCACCCTGGACCCACAACACCGCTGCCGGCAGGGCCAGAAGGCGCCTTACTCACCCACTGCTGTGGCAACTTCAAAATGAATCCCCTTACCTGCCCCCTCGCCAGCTCCGGCAATGCGCCCCCTGCATACTTGGATACCACATCCACTACTTGCTGGATGGTATGTACGATATCCCGTCGCACATCTGTGAGCTTGCACATGTGTTCTTCCGAGATGGGCGGGCGGCGCGAGGTGGATACGGAGTTGTTGCTGGGTAGGGGTTGGAGGTTGGCAATGAAGTCGCGTAAAATTAAGATTTGGGCATCAATGTGCGCAGTGGTGTACTATTTTTTTTAAATAAAGTAAATAGATAGATGAGTATAAGAGAGAAGAAACAAAATGAGATAAACGAAACGTACTTGAAGCCAATGCAAACAATACTTCAACCTCCGCATGCTCTCCTCGCTGAGCGCAGCGCTAAGCCCACCCGCTTCGAGCAAAACAGCCTGCCACCGACTTTGCTGCGCTCCCTGACTCTCCGGCACCGCCCCGCGCTCCGAGTCGTTCAAGTCCTCTTTGCCAGTGCCCTCCATATCATCCCCAACCTGCGTCGGAGTCGAGGCTCGTGAATCAGGAGGTGGCGGCGGTGGTGCTACAAATGGACTGTTCACTATTGGACAAGAATATTTTTAGAAAAAGGCAGATCCTTGGCAACACTTTTATTATGAACGAACCTTCAAGCCAACTGGGCACACCCCGTTCGCCGCCTCTCCAACTGGGTCCCCTCTTTGATCGTCCCAGACTTGGAGGGGTTGTAGTGGTGGAGATATCAAGCCCATCTTTATCGTCGACGGCTGTCCCATCCAGTGTCTTCGTTTTTAATTTTGGTCTGCCCCGATCTCGGTCAGATGCAGATGGGGGTGTAGATGTGGAGATGGCCAAGGAGGAAGGAGAAGTGGGCGAGGGGGGCTGCTCACTCGAGGAGGGATGGCGATATCTGTCGAGCTGCAGGGTGAAGGGGCGTGTTAGCCAACCATCTTGGAACAAAGATAACGGCGATTGGTCCCCAAAAAAATGGGGAATGGGGACGCATCACCGTGCACCTTGTGAAATATGAGCACAATCATGGGTGAGCGATCGGCGGCAGAGGCAAAGCGCGCAACAATGACGATGACGAGAAGAGATGAAGGGAGGAAGATAGGCAAAGAACGGAAAGAAACGTACTCTGTCCAGTTGTCTACACGCAAACTCGTCGATCTGGTTGACGTTCACGGGGAGACGATTGATGATGGGGCGGGATATGGTTTTGACACTCGACTCGACCATTGCTGTGCCATACTGATCAAAGGAAATAATATTACATGAAGGTGAAGAATGAGGATAAGGAAGATGGACTTTACGACACGAGAGGATGCTTTTCTTTGTTCGTACATACTACACACGGAGAGCAGAACCCACGAGGGGGAATGTGGACATGCAAGAGACGAACGCGGGTGGGCTGGCAGTGGCAGTGTTGAGTGAGGAGTCTCTGGGATGGGAAGACGAAGGCGATGAAGTGGAAATATACGAAGAAGTAGGTGAACCTGATAGGTAGTTTGATATGAGTATGTTACAGAACTTTCAGAAATTCTTGCCCGCCGGTGATTTCCGGCGTTTTGAAATAAAACAAAAGAAATTAATTCGAGAAATTCAGAAAATCCCTACTGTCTTCATTTCTCACTCCTTTTGAATGAAAATGCAACCATTGAACTCGCATTGAAAATCCGCATTGACCAGTATGAAAAAATATTAAAAAGGTGCAGTTCAAGTGGTGCTTTGACAGAACAAGGAGCACAGTGATCTGGCATAGATTACACATCCATTTCTTATCCCAAATCCCCAGTTTTGCCCTCATATCACTTGCATGAAGATATCTGTCTGAGAGTGATACTTTTATATAGAAAGAGCATGGTGCGGTGTAGTTGAAAACGGGCTCAAGTAGGCTTTGATGCCTACATTGTACCTTGGTCCAATTTCACTTATAATTGCAGTATTGAATTACCATTGAGGATATGCATCGATATTTATCAAAATACATGAAGTATAATGCAGTCAAAAGGCGGGGGTCGAGGACATAGTGCCGCTGACGTGGCAGAAAGCTTCACTCAGTCATGCATTCATGAATATTGTTGAAAGGGCTCTAATTCGAAAGCGCTGGAGCACTGGAATTCCCAGAAGCTTCCAGATTTATATTCGAACAAAAATAACTTGTTAGTAGTGATCTGATGAGCTGGACCCCATTCTGGTGCTTGCAAGTCCGAGGCAGTTTCAATTCTTTTCATGTATTTGAGTCAAGACTTCTAGACAAAATAGGCCATAGATTTGGGTATCTCGACTGTTCAGTTTACATGGTATTATCGTGATGACTTGTGCTGCATCACTAGCTGCCCATGCATCCACTTCTTTGAAAGTTCATTGCATCTGTCGATGCAGGCTTTCAACCTGAATTCAATGGTTATATTTTCATTCAAAAGGAATGAAAAACGAAGACACACCACCAACTGGCAGGGTGATATATCACCTGTCTCTAATTAGAACAAAACACTGATACATTAATCCCTCTAATTAGAGATGTATTCTGATATATCACAGAGCACTTCATGATATATCAGCACTACTCACAGCCTTCATAACCCAGTGCATAGATTTAAACTCAGAATACACGCTACATTTGATGCTCTTAGTTAGGACGTGACGCGTACAACTCCCATCGGGGATATTCCTCTTTGGGAAGAGGGCGCGCTGCAGCTCGGGGCCAAGAAAAGGCACCAATCTGGCCTGTTCATGGACAATCTAATCAGATAGATAATGCAAAATCTATTTATTCGTTACTACAGTACCAAAACCGACTACAAAATCGCTATTGGAGGGGCAGGCGTGAGGTAACTAGGTCTACCTTGTACCCCAGGTTCCGCAAGAGCACTATTCGAAATACGGATGAAGGTAGGGACGGAATTCCATTGGGTTGAAAACCGGGTGAATAGGGTGCGCCGAATCGCTGCCTGGCGTTGTGCATAAGCCTGTAGCCCTTCATCGAGAGCGCTCTCCGGAATTACAGGCATGGTGGGCGCTGTTGTTGGGTCCACTAATGCAACCGCTGGTGCTGGAGTCCGTACACGCTCCGTTGCTCGCTCTTCCCAGCGGCAGGCCTCCCACTCCAGAAATGCCAACACCCACCGCATCTCCTCATTGAGTAGCTCAACCTCTTCTGAAAAGCGCATAGCTCTTGCTCTACTGCGGCACCACTCTATTCTTAGAGCTTGGGTACGTAGTCAGCAAGGTTCTTGTTTCCATTAATAACAAATACATGCCTTCACTCGTTTGCTCCTCATCTCCGTCTGCCAAGGGCCCATAACTTACAAGCCAGATCCAAGAAATCGTTCTCTTCCCCTCGGACTCTCCCTCCAACCCATCAGACAGCCCACGAACATCCCCTACCACCAGCTCCTTCAATGGCTTCATCCTCACTTTCCAATCCTCCGAGTCGATTTCTTTGGACAGAGATACCAGCGCAGCCCGAGCAACACGATACTTTCGTGCAGCGCGATCCACTTTCGCCTGCACCTTCTTAATCGTTGTCTGCGACCGTAGGTTTTCCCGAACTCCACGGGAAAATCGGTCCTTGTGCTTATAACAGTGTGCGCGGATGCGAAGCTGCTGCCGCATCTCATGTAAGGCATCGTAAGCTTGGCCTTCCCGTAGACGCCATTCGTACTCGCGTAATTCATTGCCGATGAGTTGCGTCTTCCCTAGAGATGATGGTAGTATGAGGGGTATATCCTGAGTTTTTCGAGGAGCAATGCCATCCGGTGCAGCTCTCTCAAGCTGTTTGCGACGGAGACGAGCTTCAGGCATGTGTAGCTCTTGTATTTCGATCCAAGAGCCAATTTTGCGTCGAAGTCAGTTGGATCGCTCGCTTAGTTCGGCCAACTGCTTGGATGTGGGGTGAAGTCCAATGTTCCCATCATCTTCGCCCAGTCGACGTCTAACGGAGTTCAGTGTTAACAAGGAGAGCGTAATTCAATAATGAAAGAGCTCACTGATCCTCTTCTAGCTGCATTCCCATTGAAATCATGACGGAGGCATGCACCTCTGCGACAGCTGTTGTCGTTGCAAATGGGTCCTCTGCCTCTACCTCCTTCGAAATCTCGAGGCGAGCTGCCTGTTCCGTTATCGCTGGAATTAATGAGTTGGATACGTCTATACTATCACAACCCAAATACATACTTCGTCGCGTTGCTTTGAAAGGGTTAGGTGCATTCGAGTCCTTTTCCCAGAGCTCAACAGCCGTTCGCCACTGCACCAGAGAATCCTGCGACATGGTCGATTCGAGCTCCTCGAGTGCGACGATATGGTCGTTTCGCATAGGTACTGCATCTTGGACCCTCTTCATCAAGGTTTTACCTAGATTAAGTGATAAAAATTAATGAGAGGGGGCGAGGAAGGTTACGACTTACCCATGGCTATGACCTTCTTCCAATTCCAGTCGCCGAAGTGGTCGTCGATCGTGTCGCGATGCGTTCCTGGTCCCATCTCCTTCGTGCTGTGTGCGAGGGGGTTTATGTTTGCCCAGCCTCGTTCAGGTGCTTCGCCGTCTGTCCGCCCGACTCCCCTGGTGAGGTTGAAGGAAAAGAGCAAGTTACAGTCGGCGATGTGTGCCGGTAAGTGAAACTTGGGGACCAGGTATGTAACATAGCGCGTCCCATTCCATAATTCTTCTTTATTTGGGTAAATGTTCATCCGTTTGCGGAGATTCTTGTGCCACTGGCAAGCGATGTCATAAGAAACGTATAGCACGAGGATTTTGCCACAGCGAAGTTGCTTCCAGAAAATGAAGTCGACGTTGAGGTACCTGTGAAGCAACTTGGTAAAAGGGTCAAGCATTCATGAGGGAGTTCGCACCTTTCTCCTTCCTGTATATCGCCCACGCCATTCGGCCTCTTCATATTGTGACGAGCGCAATCAATTCCCACTGTTCCACTTGCTGCAAGGCCTTTCGCCTTTCGATCGGGTTTGTTTACAGCATCATGGTTGACGCAGGTGCTGGTCTAACATGCGCTGTTTAGACTGGTATGGATGAGCATTGTAAAGCTCGTACCTCCTGTTTTTGAGTCCAATGCTTAGCAAGATGCTCCTTGTATTCTCCTTCCTCCACAAAAAATGCCCAGCCCTTGTTCAGACTCGGGTTGCGCTCCTCACTCGACACCTTCTTCCTTTTAAGCCGGAAATTTGCATCGATGGCTAAGAAGAGTCCGTATATCCATCTGATAAGCATGTCAGTCGCACGATGATAAGAAATGAGAGCGAAAAAATTTACCGCTTATCTTCTGGAGCGAGCTCCCAATGGGGCGGTAGATTGATGCTGGGATGGGGACAGGCAGGGCACTGAACAGCCAATTCTCCAGGCTTTGTTGCATAGATTCCACCAGAGCTGTGGCCGTGTCCACCGCGTTTTAACTGCTTGAGGTTGCGCCATTGGTGTACAATGCGCATAAACTCGTCGTATCGATCCTACAGCGAATGTGAAGCTGAATGATAGATGAAAGGGTCAATGAACGTACCCAAGGAGGTTGAATCCCGGTGTTCTCTGTGTACCGTGCAATACTGTGGTAAAACTCGTATCCCGAACACTTGGACTCAAATGAAAGCAGGTGAAACTGTTTCATCACGCGAAATGTTGCCGCCGATTTCGGATTCATCGAAGTCACGGGGTACAGAGAAGAACGGAGCAGCTGAGTTTCAGGTGCAGTTGCTGCTTCACAACCGCAATAATCCAAGCCGACTTCGTGAATTCCATGTGAGTCGATGATGACGAAATCGTCCCCTGAGGCGGGCTTTGGGTTTATGCAGGGGTTTCCAGGGCGGTGGCCAAGTTGGATGCGAAGCCCGAGAGACTTCAGACTGACATGTTCAAAGTAGGTACCATTCCATCGCTACAGCTCCCAATAAGTACAGGTAGTTAAAAAGAATTGCAAGGAATAAATACCGTTACATTATGCAGAGGATTGCGTACATGCAGCTTCACCAAACATTCTTCGCAGAAGAGCTCCCCTCCAAAGCAATCTTCGCAGCGTAGCGTTGGCTGTGACTTTAAGCATTCGATACAAATGCTTTGCGCATAGTACCCCCGACCCTCTAATCGAATCATCTCATCCAGAGTCGACGAACGGCTGTGCAACACCCACTGCGCCATGGGATTGTCCTAAATACATTCCAGTGAGAAAATAAACCAAAGTTTTATGCAGGTAAACATTACAGATGCAGTGCGAGCTCTTTTATCTTTCAGGCCATGCTCTTCGTCCCATGCTGCACTATCTTCCGGGTCCATGATACCATAGCGCGCCCAATCCAAGGAATCTCCTGAAAGATAATAGCCATCATTTTCACGAGCATCGGTGCTCTCCGTGAATGTCGTGGATGGGAGAGGCTGGTAGGGCTGCGATCCTTGAGAGAACAAAGTCGATGTAGATGCGCGGCCACCTGATGACGAGAAGGTTGCACGTGTGTGGTGGTGTGCATCCTCCTCGGGGTCGTCGTCGGGGTCGGGTTCACAGTAAGTCTCTGCATGCCACCCTCGTCGCCGTGTTTTCACTTTGCGAGTGTTACTCGATTGCGCTGTGCGCTTCATGGAGGCGTTTGGATATCGACGACCCCCGCCTCAGAAAAGATCCGGTTCATGCGCAGCCTGGAGGTGCCTGCATGCAGTTTATGTGAAAAAATCTCGGTAATCTAGGTCATTCAAGGAACCTATTGGAAAATGAGCGGCATGAACAATCAAGCCACATTGATGAATGTTTCGATAAAATCTTACCCCTTATCGGACAAAGAGAATCGAGGTATTTTCCAATGAATAATTTTCATTCTGCCCAAAATGGATGTCTAACGAATGAATACACACAACGTAATTGTTGTGAAAGTCGAATGTCCATGACCGGTCTATGCGATATACATTGTTGAGTTCTTTCCGTGAGGCCGCCTTTCATTTGAGTCGAAAATTGCCGTCAAGGACCAAAAAGAGTCCATACATCCTTCTAACGCACACGTTAGCCACACGAAGGAAGGGAGTAGCAAGGTAATTATCCTACTGTTTATCTTCCAAGGAAAGGGCAGGGGGCTGAACAGCCAATTGTCCAGGATTTAGGTTTACCACGTAGATTATATCAGGAGAATGGCTGCACCCGCCATTGTTGGACTGTTTGAGGTTGTGCGGCTGCTGAACTGTTCGCATAGGCTCATCGTACCGACCCTGTGTGATGTATCAGACCGGTTTGAAGACAAAAATCTTTTGAAATTTACCTGCGGTACACTGTCCGATAGGGTTTGGTTGCGGTTCATTGAGGCAGCTGGTTAGCGTGTAGTGGTAGGCTTAATCTACGAAAGATCTACGTGCGCTTGGCTCTGAATATAGTATTGATGTCAGCCGCTAACTCGTCAACCTTTGAAAACATTTCAACTTCTCACGTCCTCTGGTTCCCAGCCTGTGTGGACTTGATCGACTGGAAGCCATATGCGATCCATCGGAAAAATCCTCCAGGGGCATGTTTCACCCTCTTGGATCGGGTTATTTCCATGGCGCACGCAGCCAGAGGTCATCAATGGTGTAGATCCCACTGGGAATTGGGCAACGAATTTGAAATCGAACAAAATCAGGTGGACGCCAAGTTGGTGACCATATGAACCTAGGGCGGTTAGTGCGCATCAATACAATTTTGGTGCAAAACCAGCCAGCGCACCTACATCCAAGGCCAAATTTTGGAGATGCGAAATGCTGGGTTGATATGCAAAAAGGTACGCACTAAATTGAAACCCGATAATCCGGATTATTCACAATCATTTCTTCAGCTTCTCGATGAGCCGCTGCCGCTCCTTCGGGTGAACAAGGTTTCCTGGCATCTGGGGAAGTGCGACGAAGTTTCCCGGCGGTGGCTGAGATACTTGTCACCAATATGCCCCCGCGAAACTCCCTCGCTCCCAACTTGGTGCAACCTGCATAACGGAAGTAGCCTCTTTGATCGCGTCGGCCCACGTCGGGTTATCGGGTTTCCCAATGAGGACGGCTGCAATATGGCCCTCCTTATCGAGGATCAGCGTTCAACCCCTTATCGAGGATCAACCAGGCTTTCCTAATTTAAAAAATCACCACTTGATCAGCCTGAGATCACGCTCCTCAAATTCATCTAGTGTCCGTTTCTCGCACTGAGTTATTGGGTTGCCCAACGAGGACGGCTGCAATATGGCCCTCCTTATCGAGGTTCGACATTCAACCCCTTATCGAGGATCTTGCGAGGATCAACTGGGCTTTCCTAATTCAAAAAATCACCACTCGATCAGCCTGAGATCACGCTCCTCAAATTCATCTAGCGTCCGTTTCTTGCACTGACGTGGCCACAGTGCCTGTGGTAAGATTCCGCAAGCCACGCCAGATGACCTTGTGGACACACGTCCAATGGGTCTGCGCATAACCCCTGCATCAGGCGCATTATGCCGGAGGTCGTTTTGGATGGGGGGCTCGGCTCATGTCGCCACAGTGCCTTTGGTGAGACTCTGCACACTTCACAAGCAGCGCTCCCCACCCAAGTGACCTAATAGTTTTAAAAAAAGCATGAATGAACATTGGGGCTTACCCTTCGTGGTTTGTTTGAAGTTTTGGATCCTGGATGGTGCAGGATGGGTGAACGCGTTGTGGGAAGAAAGAAAAACCATTGGTTCTGAAGCCCATGCCAAACATCAATTCCGATTTTGGTACATGAAACATCACGAACGATGGGGCACTTGACAGTAAAGAAACACATTTTTAGCAGAAAATAAGCATTTCTTCTCATATGTTTGTAGGGATTGGCACGGGTTTGAGAAACCCGTGGGTAAGTGCTGCGGGTTGGCCTGGGGTACGGGTACGGGTTGGGTTTATCCAACCCTCGCCAAACCCGTACCCGCCAAACGGGTTGACGGGTTACCCTGCAAGTTTAAACTCCGCTCGAAACGAGATCAACGGCCTGTATCCCATTCTTTCGACCTCCATCACCACCCACTATTGTGCTCCGTAGCCTCGAAACTGAGAAAATAGGTGAGTAACACGTTTAATTACATGTTTTCTTGAACTGAACAAGTTTAACTAATGTGAATCTCCTTTCTCCAACCCTCAAGGGATGCCAGCAACCACATCCCCAATGACCATCACTCGCCTCTCCCCTCCAACGAGGGATGTGGGCGTGATCTGTCAACATTGAAGGACTCACGGGAGGTATGGGGTGGCAGGAAAGCATGTGGCGAAACACGAGGAGGTGTAGAATATCGGTGCGTGTCCGCAGACTCGTCACCGCACCCCTGCTAACAGATTTCATTTTTTAGAACCACAACAACCGCGAAACACAAGGAAACTGCAGAAACACACACGACGCTAGTACAACTACGAAAAAAACTACCAATGCAGAAGGCCGCCAGCCCACGTACACGACACATGGCCTCTCCCCACTCCCCTTGCAAATGCTCACTGAGCCAAGCCAGGTGGGTTCGACCACCATCGCAACCATCAGCACCCTACATCCGCGCCAATATCCTGCACAGACACGAACACAAGTACGAGCACTGACCAATCAACCTACCAACGATGAGCGGCCCACGAAGGGATGGATAACGATAACCTCGCACTGATTTCTAACCTCGCAATGTTGCACGGTGGTGTCAATCGACACTTGCACTGCTATTGCGAGGTTTCTCGGTCAGCTTTGGGAGTGTACCCATGCACGGGTTGCATACCCCCGGGTTTTTGCAGAACCCGTACCCGTACCCGTCGAAACCCGTACCCCTGGGCACGGGTGCGGGTTTTCTGGGGTACGGGTGCGGGTAGCCCTGGAAAACCCCAGGGTTACCCGTGCCAATCCCTATATGTTTGTACTTATCTGGACGCAGCTATGTTAACATCAATCACGAACAGCTTCCTATTTTGGTAAAAACCGAGATCACGAACATCACGAACAGTCAAGAATAGATAAAATGGAGAAGTTGGGCATAATGACTTGGTCATGGGCTACACCACATGAACGCATCATCGGTCTTCTAGCAAGGAATGCAAAGGATGAGTTATGAGTCGAGGCTGCCTTTAACGTTTGGCGCAAACACAAGAATGTAAGTGAAAAGGAAGCATAGTGAGGTAAATACGCGGCGGGATCCTATGTAGCGAGATACGCAATGAGCATTATTATTTCCTCAAAGAATGGGAAAGTAGTATGCAAGATATCTTGGTGACTGGTGAGAACAAGTTTGCATAATTTCTAAGTTGAGTTGAAACGCCTAGCTACATTTCCGACACGAAAAAAATCGATCTCTGCAGCCCATGGTAAAAACTTGATCCAATAGTCTGGTAATCATATTATTGCATGCAATTCTATCCGCCTGTGGTTGTCTAAACCATTCAGTGCAATACGTAGGGGGGGGCAAAGGGTGGACTGATCGGACTTGGAATTCTTGCACGCAGAATATGTGCGTTTATTACCGCTTATTTTGTTCCTGATCTGTATAGGCAATGAGTCCCACCTCAGAGAAGACCTTGTCAAATCGAACCTCAAGCAAGAAATACTATGAAAAGTACATTTTATACTTTACAACAGGCAAAGAATGCTCTTATACACCCTAGGAATAAGGAAAAGGAACGAGAGAAGGCGCGGTTGCACATGGTAGCATTGAGAAACAACACTCGCATGGCTGCCAACCCTGTCAAAAACCGCTTTCCTATCAAGAAGCTTTTTGAACAGTGAGGAATAATTGTATTACTTCCATGCAGCATTCTGAAAATTCCTAGGAACAAGGAAAGCGAGTGTGAAAAGGCTCGTAGACACCTGGCTCTACTCAGATCGAAACGGTCAGGAATCTACTCATCACTATCCCAGGAATCTCATAATGTTGTAGAATGCTGGAAGTGCGTGGGGCTAACGAGAGCCCGGATTTATCCTATCTCGATGGTGAAGGTGACGAGCACCTCAAAGACATTCCCGCCCTGGAGATATGGCGCCAGACGTTCAAAAAGGACATGACATCCTTCTTAGTGAGGCTCAGGTATAAGTATGTGGTTAAAATTATCTCGGCACTCTTCTTCTCACTGGGATGGATGGATTCCAGTGAGGCTATTGAATCTGACACAACCAATTACGCCAACGAGGAGGAAAAAAAGTTGTATGTATCGCATCATATCCATTGGAAAAGTCGCCGTGTTCACATGATTCTGACTTGTACCTTTAGGGCAAGATTAGATCTCCATGAAGCACTTGAGGTCGCGGCACTCCTGGCCGAAGATTAGCCACATGAACATTTCTCCGAATCCTGTCCTGTATCTGCTATGCAACTTCCACCGAGCAAACCAGGACATGTATCCATCTGTCAATTCGCAATATATTTGAAATTATCTTTTTTGGTTGATGGAACCGTGGGATAGGCCAGTGGCACCAATTTTTCACTCTGATTGAAGCATTGGTAAGAGACGGAAGCGCGAAAGGAATATTTGAATTGAAAAAACAAGATGCGGATGTATTACGCACGCACGCAGGTACTAATATCTAATCGGGCTTTAGCGACTCTTACGGACTTGGCCTTTGTGCCATGCCTTAGTGTACACCTCTAAGGCCTGGGCCTTGCTGGAGACCTTACGGTACACGACACCAGAGATTCCATTGACCAGAGGCCCAACATCAACCCTAAGTATAATTCAAATGTTAGAAATGGGAATGTTCAGATAAAATTACATACTAACCAGTCATGATACACTCCCGGCGTTACCCCAACGATAACGACATACCAGGTTTCAGTTGCTGGTCCATTCACGATTTCGGGAAGCAGTGAAACATTGTCCGGGTGAATTCCATCGCTAACTGGGCAATCTGCGGATGGAGCAGATGTACGATCGATAGAGGTTGACGCAGTGGGAGCAGGGGCCTAACGAAATAAAATTAGTAGAGGGGCAGAGAATAAAGTAGTTGCAGGTACCTGGAGAGGTATTTGAGGGGCAGGGGTCGGGGCGGCTGTAGATGCGGACAGAGACGCCGGCGCATTGAGTGCCGCCATGGCCGTAGAGTTGCTCATGAGGGTGAGGTTTGCTGTAACACTATATTAGCGGGTAGGCACAGTGTTAGCCAACTAACTAACCGTTCAATGCAAGTGTTAGCTGCTGCATCGCCGCAACCAATGCAGCAAACGAGGGTTCCGTGATTTCTGCAGTGGGTGCGTTCGCCATCAGGAGGAAGCGGGGGGATGATTCTGGCGTAGCCGGAATGAACAGAAGGGTTGCGTTTTTTATGGCTGGAGTGACTGCGCTTCGATTTTCCCATCGGCTAGGCGAGGAGATAAAAAGGTGTCCACCTGATATCGCATAATCTGGATAAACATTGGTAGCGAATGAAAATTGCAACGCCACCAGTGCCTTGGGTGGTAAGATCCCATTAGAGATCGGATTGTCGATCTGTAGCCACTCTCGATATAGAATTATTGGAGTGAAAATGAGTCGTGATATATCAGTGGGCAGACTGACCTTACCTGACTTTCCTAAGTTCGTTCTAGGCGGAATGGCACCCCCACGCTGGACAACCACTGAGCAGTATGACTTCCTCATTGATTATATCCCCACCTTCCTCGACTACACGGCCAAGAACAAGCACATCAGGAAAACGCATTTTGATCCTGACTAAACTTAGGTAAACACAACAATGCCAAAGCTCTGGCATCACACCTAGGACGTATTGGGAATCTTTGGCAGTCTTTAGGATGCTCTGACATGTTTTG
>Ga0307513_10006925_pt1 | contig 14755 bp, 20 predicted proteins | sample 15_EM_MG_FD_202174 | JGI IMG/M metagenome (GOLD analysis project Ga0307513, IMG submission 202174) | Populus trichocarpa ectomycorrhiza microbial communities from riparian zone in the Pacific Northwest, United States - 15_EM | ecosystem: Host-associated > Plants > Roots > Unclassified | place... | reverse complement strand
TATACACCATTAGCTGGAGCCCCAAACTCAGATAATGGAGGACCTCTTTTCCTCAGATTCTGCAGATGAACAAATTTTCACAGGTACGTTTTCAATTTTCAAACCCTTTCAATTGCTCCCCCCTCTCCTCGTTGTCATGCCATCACATCCTACTTTCACTGGATTCAGTTCATTCTCTACTCTGGCATTTTTTTCCCTCCCAATTGTTGGATTCAACCGAGTCCTCTGCAGATTGTGTTCATTTCAACGATTGGGTGTCCCAGAGTGTCGGCATGGGGAAAACTGTAGACCTGGGAGCAGAATCGGTGGGCGGCCTCTGTAGATTTCCACCATCACCCGAGTCTCGATGCTTCAGCGGAAATAAAGGAGACTTATCTTGGGTGTCGTTTTTCAATGTTGCAGGGAGCTCGGAGAGGAAGGCTTCAAACCGCGTCGGCGTGTTGGATCTTGTTCTGCATGGCTGGTCCTATGTTTGACTTGATTCTCATATACTGTTTAACATGACGCGGGAAATGTACGAACTCCGCCACGGATGAATGAGCCAGCATCACAAAGACGCGCTCTGGCCTGGGGAAGGAGGTGCGGTATCCCCAAAAGCTCCGATACGTCTTGGAAACAATTGGAGGTCGCACAGGAGATGCAAATAGGGACAGCTATGGTGATGCCAATGACGATCTCCCTGCTTCCCTATCGTGGCGTTGAAACTGCTTTCCCGGTTTCGCTTCGCAATTCGGTCCATTCTATGGTTGCGCTGTGGTTCCTTCCAAATGTCTGTATTCAGCCGAGTCTCTTCCGCAGACTCGGAGAGTGATCATTTTAATGATTAGGTAACTGACATGATAGTGCGTCATCTCGAACCTCTAAAATTGGTCAATCGAGACTTGCATTCGCGCCCTCGTCCGACGCTTATCGCAGCGTGTTATTCCCTCCATCGCGCCTGAACTTGTTACCGCCGTCGTATTGGTGTACGCCATGTTCCATACCGTGCTATTTCGTTTGGCTTAGCGCTTAACCCACCCGTGTGTAGAAACTATGATCACATCCCTCGTCACGCCAAACCACAGATCCACAGCTTCCCAGGAAGGGGTCGACCTAGAGTTAGGAGTTTTTTTTTGTGGTTTTCGAGATTGAGAGGTGTAACAAATTACAATAAAGAGAATAAAGAGGGAAACGAAATCTAAAGAAAAGACGGAGAAAGAGGACAAAAAGAAAAGGAACTACTCAACACCCACCCCGTCACTGAGCACAACGATCGCGACACCTACCCATGTAAAGGCCCCATTGATCACCAAAAGCACAGTGAAACCACAGCACCTCATACGACATGCTCGAAAAAAAGAAGCATGTGAGAATGTCAAAGTCAAAAATAACGTGGAACGCCCTGCTCGGGTTGAATGGTCCATAACGGGCAACCAAACCAGAACGAGAAGCGAGGAACAAAAAGAACAGCACGTGATGCGAAAAACCCAAGCCTCTCATTTGAGGAGAAAAAGGAGGGGTGCTTGTGTCGAACAAGAGTGGGAGGGTGTTGTTCCGATACAGAACTGGGGTACCAAAGCACAGAAAAAGGAGAAGAAAACTTGAATACAAGCGCATGGAGAAGATGGATAAACTAACGCAAAAAAAAAAAAAAGGCCTCCATATCGCTATCACCAACACCACCGGTCAACGGAATGTACCTGTATCTAGGGAAAAACTCGCAGGTGAAACCAAGGTGCGGATGGCGAAGATGGTAAAGAACAAAAAACGAAACAAAACAAAACAAAACGAAGCGAAGAAAATGAAAGAATTCGAAAGACATAAAACAGCACACAAAAAGAAAGATAAGATACAACCCAACGTGGGGGAGAAGAGTCCAAGTCCGAACAAATGCACAACGGCCGCTGTATCATATCATCAGCACCATCAGCTTTACAAGAAACAAAGATGAGTACCCATACCCGAGGAAGGTTCGAAAACTCGAACGGGGTGCAAGTGGACGACATATACCACCAAAGGATCGTCATCGTCATAAGAGGATATGCGGGTGGCCAAGATGATAAAAAACGAAACGACCGCTGCATCATCACCGCGCTGAGAACGAAAATAAGATAAAATCGCATCGATCGCAGGAACGCAACCCCGGGCAGCCGAAAGAACTCGAAGCACTTGCACGCGAAAGAAAAAAAAGGGGGGGTGCAAAAATTCGGAGATGACACAATTGAGTCATGTACGTGGGAGTGCGAAAACACAAGGGAGATGGTACGCAGGTCCTGGTTGCGTTGAGTGGTCATGACGGCTAAAAAAGATGAAAATGAAATGAAAACGAAGAAAGAAACGAAGAAAACGAAAGAATGAAACAAAACGCACCAGGTCAAAATGTCCTCCACCTCAAACTCGTCCGAAAACACCAGCTCATACTCATTCCCATCAAGACTTGTGCGGCTATGTACCTCCTTCGGCGTAGCTTCGTCAATCGGTTCTGGTATTTGGAAAAGGATAGGGCTTGTCCTGCGAAAAGGTCACGAAAGAAAAGAGGAAACAAAAAACACACCCGTAGCATTAACCCCAACATTCTTCTGAATTGCATTATTCTTCTTCTCATGCCTAAAAAAAGTCGTCACTGGATAAAAGATAAATAAACACAGCAGCCCCAATATCAACGACACGAGCTACCGCATCATGGGGACGAATGGCTATGGCGTTTGTCAGGGGGTATCGTCGGACCACCTTTTGACTTGGCTAAACTTCCTGCCTTGTACGCCGCATACGGTCGAGGGTCGTGTAATAGATCCTCCTCATCCATCGGCTCATTCTCATCACCACTGGGGTCGTACCCATGCGGGATGAGCGCTGAGCCCACGTACACTCAAAATGGCGGCCCCGGGATACTTGAGGCCCGAGGTATTGCGAACGCCACGACCAGTGCTGCCATGATGTTGTCGTCCACTGCAGCGTGGGCCGTGCTGAGAGTCCAGTTCCCATTGGGGGATGTAGGGTGGCGGGAAGGACGGATGGAAGCCCGAGACGTGGGTCTTGAAGGGGAAGTGGGGGCGTTGGAGGAGGACGCAGTGTAGGATCGTGAAAACGGGTTGTTGGTGGGGCTGAACGGCGTCGTCCTAACTCTTGACCGAGGTAGGCGTCGTCGTCGTCGTCGGGGGTGGCAAGAAAGGCACATCAATTCCTTGCCTTATGTAATCATCCATTACCGCGTGCGATGAACACATTTACCCCAAATTTACCCTCTCCCTCATGTTACCACTGATCCAATGATTCATCAGTGCGAGAATCCGTACATCTATATCTAGTATAGTCTAACCTCGCCAACCTTCTGTTTCGAAAGCTTGGGTCTATCTATCCCCGCCTCATTTTTGCCTCATCATGGTCAAGCGTTCATTTCATTAGACTAGTGCTAAACGTGTTTGGTCCACGTTGAGCTTCCCTCTCTACTATCATTCCCACTCCGCTTTCTATCCCTCTCTTCAACTCTTATACGCCCTTTCCCCGTGCCCACCAACCTTCCCAATGCCCACAAAAACGCAACCCGACGGGGAAAAATCCGCCGAGCGCCACCCAACCTTCCACGTTTGAAACTGCGCGACGTGTGATAAACTAAATTTAATTTTCCGATCCGAAACTTGTCTATCTCGATCCCATCTTCCGAGTCAAATGGCGGTGTCACGAGCATCCATGTATTTCATCTCCACTAAGCTGCTCACCCTTTCCTCGATCCATCCCTTCCACCTCGACCCACGCACACCACGCATGCACTCAAGCGTCCCCTGAGCTCGTCCAAATCACTCTAGGTAAACTGCCACCCTCAAATAACCCCACGGCGGGCACAGAACTTTTGCTGTGGCATGACCGTGCATGTGCGTGCACATTATCTGATATGTATACCAATGAATGCACTGATGCGTGTTTATCTCCTAGGCAAGACGGCAGACAATCAATGATGCGGAACCACATCACGTCGACATCCCTCTGAAACTCTTCGATGGTTCAATTAAGCACAAAGGTGTTATGATAATCCAACATAGAGACTACGAAAGCAAAAGTCTCACCCCTAATTACAAAAAGTACTCACTCGTGAGTAAAATCATGGTATGTCAATCGGACTCGGGTGGTAATGTGTGTAAGACACAAAGATACAAATTCCATGAGACGGTGGTTGGATAGATGGCGGAGAGATGGACGGAGACAAACGGTGATAGGCGCCCAGATCATAGTGGCTCCTGTACTTTACAAGGATAAGAAGAGCGGGTCCAGTCATATAAAATATGTGCATCAAGTGCAAGGTCTTAAAACAAAATAAAAAATTTATGTTTCCATTTTACGAACTGCATTAAGAGGGAATCGAACCCCCGGCGGGTCGAGCTAGATGGACATTGCTCTATGGCAACGACCCAGGTTACCACTACCCCATTAATGCGACCTTCATCTGTGGAGTTCATGGACTCTGGAGGGTGGTGTTTTGAGTTTTCTGATGTGAATGGCATATACGTACTTCTGATTTGTTGTGGACGCTTGAGCGAATTTGAAAGGTGGCAATATGGTTGCTGTTGTTGTTGCGGGGTAGGTCAAATTTTAGAGAGTTGGCTGGATGCTGGTCAAGGATCTGATAGGCCTGACTCATGAGATAAGGGTTATGGCTTTGTTAAGAGCCTTGAACATGCGCTGTAGCACACCCGGGAGGGTTCCAATGTTATTCCCATCCGTTGGTACTGACTGGGTGAGAATTCACCACTAGGCGCCGACTCGGAGGGAACTTGCTTCTCGGAATCCAAAACCATATGCCAATGTTACTCCTGAAGCGTATGTACTCGCTATCCCTGTTGGGATGAATTTTAGCCCGATACCAAGATGCGGTCTAATAACAATATCTATGGGGATGGATAGATGAGGAGTAGTATTTGGCGAGTGTTTTCGACATTTTTCGAATCCTATTTATTTAAAGTTCCTCTGGGGTTTCTCAGAGGTAAGTGTTCTGACTGAAAAAGCATGATGGAAGAAAATTTGAACAGTTTGTCAGGAGCGCCAGCTTCCTTCGAACGACTCGCCCTCGAAGGGTTATTTAAATAGAGGTTCAATCACCGTTTCCATTGTGAATTTAGTTTATTTAACTCTTCTCTCGTGTGTGATTTTATTGGGTTGGAGATGTGAGGCTGTTAACTGCAGTGAGTGTCAAGGCGGTTCTGCGATGAGCGCCTTAAGGTTATACATTATATATATTTCCCCGGAACTGTGGGACCTGAAATGTGGAGTGAAAGGACGAGTGACTCCGGAATGACGTTGACGCACACGTTTAGCACTAGTCCAATGAAATGAACACTTGACTGGCAGGTGGCAGAGATGAGGCGAAAATGAAGCAGGGATAGATAGACCCAAGGTTTCGAAGCAGAGGATTGGCGATCTTAGGTTCTACTGTATATAGATGGGTGGATGCTCACACCGATGAATTATAGGATCACAGGAGACAGGTAACATGAGGGAGAGGGTAATATGTTCATCGCACGCGGCAAACGATGGATGATTACATAAAGCGAGGAATGATCTTGTGTACATTATCTTTTTTCCCACCTCGCACCCGACGACGATGGCGCCCACCTCGGTCAAGAGTTAGGACGACGAAAGACGAGGAAAAAGAGACGAAGGGACTTGTGCTTTACGTATGGTTGATTTTTTTTTTCTTCCGGGACTATACCCTCGTTTGGATACCTTAAAGGACGAGGACCTCCGACGCCGAACACTGCCGCGGCTCCGAGCAGCTCGTCTACTTCAGGCTCGAGCTCGAACAGCCATGTCCGGGATGACGCGCAATTCATCGACTTTACCCCTCTCCCTACCAACACTGCCCGTACACCCGTCGCCCACGAAGACTCGCGACTACTTGCATCTCAACCCAACTCTCCCTCGGACCACTCACAGTTCCAGCTGCAGGCTCTATCATTGCCCCGGCAATAACAACGGCCCATCCGCATGGCCTCCGCCTCCTTCGCCCCCGCTCAACCCCACCTGTGCCCCTCTGCCTAGCTTTTCCAATAATCCATTTTCACGGTCCTACAATGTGTCCTTCTCCTCCAACGCCCCCACTTTGTCGGAACAACGTCAAAAAGGATAATAAACGTAGATTCTGGAGGCTGATTCAAGCCAATCTGCAGGAATCAGCTCAAATATGTGAAGTTGATCTCTAGTCAGTTTCGAAGATGTTTAATAACTTTTGATATCTTTTTTGAGGTTTTTCCGACATTCCCCTTCCAGACTCGCGTTTCGGGGCTCCCGCCACCCTACATCTGCGTTTTTCTCCAATGGGAACTTGACGGTCTTGGCGCTCACAATACCTTGGGCCTCCCTCATTCCTTCCCCTTCTCGTCTGCGGGTCGCGGGTCGATGGTGTTGTATCGTTCCGTGTTTCTTTCTTTTCTTTTCTTTCGTGACCCTATTTTTCACAGGACAAGCCCCTGTTCTCTTTCAGATGCCAGAACCTATTGACGAAGCTACGCCCAAGGAGGCACATAGCCGCACAGGTTTCGATGGGAATGTGTACGATCTGGTGCTGGTGTTTTCGGACGAGTTTGAGGTGGAGGAGAGGACGTTTTGGCCTAGCGAGTTTTGTTCATTCTTTCGTTTTCTTTGTTTCTTCATTTTCATCTTTATTCGCCGTCATGACCATTCAATGTGCGACCAAGACCTGCGTACCGCTTCTGGGTTTTCACGCTCGTACCAATTGCGTCACTGCTGTGGCCAGAATATTTTGCATGCCACGCAAATGGGATGTAAAACTACAAATTTTGCCTGTTTCCATGGTAACACTGATAATAAAGGATTTTGCTCAATGTAAATTGACCTGCAAAATGCGGTTATCATTTTGGTTTCGCGTTTTGCAACCCTGCAAAATAAGCTGGCCACAGCAGTGCGTCATCTCCGAATCTTTGCAGCCCCTTTTTTTTTTTTTTCGCCTGCGAGTTCTTTTGGCTACCCGGGGTTGTGTCCCTGTGATCGATGCGATTTTTATTTATTTTCGTTCTCAGCGTGGGGGGAACTGTAAGTAGTCCAAGATGCGGATCAGTGGGCGGGCTTTGTAGATTACCATGCTCGCACCTTATCACTCGAGAAGTCCTTTGTGTCGGCATTCTGAAGATTTAGAGGGAGCCACCTCGAATGCTTGAAACCGCGTTGGTGGGCTACAACTCGGTCTGCATGTCTGTCGTGTGCTTTTAACCCGATTCTCGTGCAATGTACAATATGAAAACAACCTCATAATAACGCCGAATATGTTCCAGAACGCGGATGTGCTCTGGCCTGACATTCCCCGTTCAGAAGTTCTTCTTCCCTCCCGCACTACATCGGGAAAAAATGATAGTCCGATTAGTCCCTTCGAGAAACGCGGCATGGCAAGTTGAATTCGGTTGTCGGTTGCTCGCGTTGTGTGTTGTTCCACGTTTGGGAATTGGCTGCGCATAATTCGTGCAGCGACATTATGCTCGGGTCGACGGCCTCCAGAGTATCCCTTGCCGGGAAAGATACCCCTTGAAAGCGGGTGAGGCCCTTGGAGGTCCCGGTAATCGACCTAGACTCAGAGAACAATCGATTATCACAGAATGAGTGGCTGATAACCATATGTGGGCACATATCTAAATACCAACGGTTGAACTTACCGATTCTATGATAGATCTTGCTTCATTCTTCCCTTCAATCCGAACGTTTTCGATCCAACTTTCTAGCTCATGTTATCCTGGTAATATATATATATATATATCAAGGCTAAGACTGGAAGTGCCGAACACGAGATTGGGGTGTTTCGTATTTATCATTAATACCTGTGTGGCCGGAAGTGGGAAGGCAATACAAAATTTCCGCCTATCGTTACTGCACATCAGGAATGTACACGAAAGAGAAGGGAAAGGAAGAAAGTATGCAATGCATGTCTAAACTTAATAGCATTCCAATCGACACCAGGGAAGGCCCCAGCCACATATTTTCTTAACAGACAAGATGTCGAACCGAGGTGGTAGAGAAGGTCGATAAACGCTCAAGACTGGTCACAAAAAAAGGAGCTGAAACAATAGTCAACCATGCTAAGCCTCGAATACATCAATCCAGGAAAGAAATATCTTGTAAAACAGGACAACCTCACATAGAATTGCATTATACCGACCAGATGGCATGGTTGACATAGCAGCTCGTCCAGGAAAAGAAGAGGGATTGCACGTTCAAACCCATCGCGTTTTTTCTGAGAGGCTCAATAAACCCCCAAGGAAATTGGTTCGCGAAAATGAGACAAAATATCTACCAGGAGGTGTGGTTGACTGTTGTTTCGGCTTCTACATCTTCGAAAGTACATAATCTATCGATGCCAGCGAGATACCCCGTTGAATAAAGGACGGCTAACTGCACCCAGTATATCCCAATCAGACGGCGTGGTTGGCAGAGCGGCGTGTCCAGGAAAAAAAAAATTACACGAAAGGCAGAAAGGGCGTCGCTTCTAGAGGGGTGGAGGGGGTAAATGTTGAGCGCTGAACGGTGGAGCTCCAACATCCATTTCCCGAGCCTAAATATGAGGAAAGCCTCTCTGCAGTGTCGGCTCCGAAGACCACATAACGCCCAAAATTGGATCGTTCGGAGGTAGGTAGGAAGCAAAAGCCGAAGATGATTTTCCTCAGTCTTTGGTCACTGAACAGTGTATGTAGTACCCAAAATATAGATAGAATAAGGGATGGACCGGGGGTTGAGTATACCCAGGCGCCTGATTGAAAAGAGAAGATAGAGATATCTGACATCGACCACTTGCCTAGAACCAAAAATCGAGCGCCAAGGCTCTCCTGGGCCAACAGCAATCTACTGCCTTGTGAAGTGACTCAAAGAACGATATGGATAGAATCGATATGGATGTACTTACCGATGCACCGGGACCTTCTTCAGATCTCCCACGGTCCATCCAAGTGACGATCTCATCTCCAGAGAGGACTCTGCGATAAGCACGTCCATTGAGGTGAAAAGATTGAATATACATAGTTTGAGAACTCAAAAAACACATTGCAGGAAATGGGATGGCAGAGACGACAGGTGTACGACATTGTTGCAGCGAGGATGGCCACGAACGACGAGAAGGCAGAAACATTGGACGAAGCACAACTTAAGCGCCCGAATGATGGACTAGACGAAGCAGTCGGAGAAAAGCTGGGTGATCCGTTCTCAACCAGGGGTCCAAAGTATAAGCATGCGAGAACAGAAACAGCGAAAAGAATTGACGTAGGCTTAGTTCGCTCTCGTTTTGAATTGCCCTAGGGTTACGAGATATAAGTATAGGTCCAAAACTCAAGTAGCTGTGGATTACGTTAGGGTTACCAGATAACGAGTCATAAGCCAGTTTTTGAGCTACTTGACGAATGACCTAGAAACCGAGGGGTCATCATCGCTACTGTACAACCTTGTCAGAATTTCGAAAAGGAATGTGAGAGAGAAATGACCCGAACCAAGAAGGGGTGAGCGAGAGCGTTCTGCCAGGGAGAGACAAACGAACGTAGGGACAAATTCACGTTGGATATCCTGGGCAACTTATGGGGAAGTTCCGAAGAACGAATCGCCTTGGAACATGTGTATCATCTGGGAGGTTGTCTGAAAGTTGATGGGCTGACGTACACCAGTGTAACACCACGATGTCGCAAGATGAGCATTATCAGCCCATCGTTCGACATGTTGGGCTTGCAACTAGAGTGTGAAAGGCACTGCGTATCAGCCGTCAGATGTCAGACAACATTATACGGAACAGCAGCTGACGTACCTAACCCACCCCAAATGTCGTGCGGAATACCTGCCAAAATCACCATTACTCTCGCGTACTCCCATATCCTCTCCTCTCCTACACGCCATCCAAGGTCGCTCTTCAGCACGAGCCCATTCCTGCCACCGATCACTGCGAGCCTGCCGCTCAGCAGAAAGCCGCACGCCGGAGTGCGGGGCGGAGGAAACAGGCAGCGATGAAAACCTAACGGTAACAAAAACGGCCGTCGAAAAATTGGGCGAGGACCGCCACGGCTCTTGGGGTCGTTTCCACTCTGCAACTAAGTAGTTTCATCTCAGATTTCAAGAGGAAAAAACGATGAATATCGCACCTTAGGCAGGTGCCAGTGAGTAGCCCACGTCATCGATAGATGTTGTGGACAGAAAAAATTTGCACCAGTTTCACATTGAGTGTGCACGAATAAAATCGAGCGGGGGTTGTATGGGATACAGGACTCGGATGCATCTTCGCGATATCGATGTCGTGGTGAAAGAAAAGAAATCGTGAGAAATCATTACATACTCCTTGGTTTGATGGACAAACCACTTATAGTTCAAAACCAACAGGATCGATGGGATCAACTAAAAGGCCACACTGACATTGACAATCAAGGATCTATTTTCTTCATATTCTGCAGACGAACAAAATTTCACAGGTACGATTTCAAATCCTTTGTCAATGGCCTCCCTGTTTGTCGTAGCATCGCAAACGCCTCTTTTCCCGGTTGCACTTCGGAATTCAGCTCTGCCATTCCTTTCACGCCCAATTTTTGTATTCAGCCGAGTTTCTTCTGCAGATCGTGTTCCATCGATATGATATCCTGATCTCACCACGAACCCAACTACATACCCGCAAGAACGGTCAAGAGCAACGTGCTACAACACTTCCATTATGACTTACCAGCTGCCTGTCTCATCACCAACCGTACGTTTCCTCAAATTTCTTTTCAAATCCTGCTCGTCGTCTGTGCTCCACTATCTCTTGCCTCGAACCCATTGCATCTGGAAATCTTCCCTCGACTACTGTTTGCCTCCTGAACTCATTAGCAAAATTGGTTGGGTGGATACTTTTTCGGGGGCTTCGAGCTGTGGCTTGTCTGCGCTTTCTGGTTTTATTCACCCAGCCATAGATATGGGGGCCGTATCATGCTCTAGAAATGGCTCGAGATTCGGATAACGAGGACGTTTCTTCGTAAATCCCGTGATCTCCTTTTCTGCTTCTGTGGGATTGGTTAACGCGGGAGGATGAGCGATATTGTGAATGGTAGGGTTCAAGAGTTCCGATACTCGAGAAAGGCGGCGTTGGGTAAATATCCTGGCATCATATGGCCGCCTCAGTGCTTCGGGTTGGAAGAAGTCGATGTGGATGATGTTCGTGACTCGTGGAGGTAGGCGGAAAGTGCTGTTGAGAGTACATCTGCTTCCGGGCCTCTCGTTTCCTCCACCTGGGCCGCGCGACTAATAGCCCTCATTATTGAGGAAATGGTTAATACATGTGCGCGTGCCTCTTCATCATATACGGGTATCCACTTACCATGTTGCCATAGCTCTGTGTTCTCATTCTTATAGACGTCCGTCGACACGAACCACCTTGTGTCCGCCGCTTTTGGTAACCCCTGCTTATTTTCAGGACTTGGACGACCACAGTAGTTGGGCCGTTCATTCGCGAGGTACGGAATATTTATACCTTGTTTATGTTCCCACCTTTACACATTCCGAGATGGGACGAGGACCAGGTCGCTGTTTCTTTTTATCTCGAAGCAAGACAGCCTGTGCCATTGGGCAACCAGTCCCCGTTTCATCAGCTTCTCTGGAAATCAAAGTCAGGACCTGGTCCTTACCATCGCTATCTTCCCCCCATTCAACTTGTGTTTAGGAGCGCCCGGTTTTATTTTTGTTCGATTTGAACTTGACCACCTTTCCGTCTAACTCCTAACCACATGTGGGTTCAGCTCTCTGTGCACAAGGTGCTCGTCTTCCGTGCTCAATTTTCTCTTGCCTCGAAACACCGTTCCTGGAAAAATCTCCCCCTCCGCTACTGTTTTCTTTCCGCAGACATGGGTTCGCCAGTAGGGTGTGATCCAGGATGATGTAATGGGCGAATCGTTGGAATGAGGCGATGGAACTTGGACACGCAGATGTGGCGAGAAGTTGATGTTAATTTGTCGTCGGGACTTGATGGAGGTTGTTCGCTGGGTTGGATGTAGGCTTTCTCGAAGGCCCTGGGCCCTATGGCTTTTCTGAAGAGCGGCAATTGTGTCCGGTTTTTTTGTCGCTTGTCCGCCTGGCTGGACAGATGGTCCTGATTCTCCTCTAGAGATCGGGAGGCTTTGAATAGCGGGGACGTTTCATCGAACATCCCGAGCCACGATCTCTTTCTCTGATATTGTGGGATTGGTTATCGCGGGAGGACGCGCGATGATTCAAGAAAGGTGGCGATGGATTTACGTATCTTCACTTGTGAAACGTGATTATAAAGCCATCTTTGTTGGGGGAATTACGGAGCAACAAGGTACCATGGCTGGTAAACCGAGTTAATACTGAAATAGCTCGTTCGCTATTCGATTGGGGTGCCTGCCTGGGTGCGTCCTGAAATTTGCCGTATTTCCCCCCTGAGTAAGATAAGGTTGGTATTCTGCACGTGCCAGGTGTCATTCACCGTCACATACGGCATCCCCTTTCTGTACGGCAGGTAGTGAACTGGGCATAAGCAAGGCCAACAAGATTTTGGAGGACTTATTGCTCTACGAGTTGCGGGCATTCAGGCAATGTTGGTAGCCGCTGGAGTTCGACTCCTTGATGTATTCAGGCAGAGCACGTGGATCGCATTCGCATAAATACTTGTCAAAGCGCTGAACTTTTACTTGTTTCCTAGGTGCTGATATACTTACATATGAACTGCCTCGTGTGGTTTGCGCGGTTTATTTATTTTTGAGTTCATGAGTAACCATGAGTTCTTGACATTCTTGTTCTACTAGGCTATCTATCCTCATATAAGTATCTGCATCGCTCATTCGTATTCTAATTTTGGTATCGTGACTTGCCCTATGAAACCTCGCAAGCCAAACCCTGTCAATTTAGCCCGAACCTTGTTTCTGGAGATGCACTTGCGATTCTGCTCAAGCTCGTCACAACAAGATGGAGAAATCTGTTGGATACATGGGACCCATACATTCCGAAAAGGATTGCTAAATCCGTGGCGGGTTCCGCGAACTTGGTGGGTGACACATGTGACGTAGATTGACGAAGAAGAAAGAAGAGAGTCAAGATTGCGCACGGGCCGTGTACTGGGTTTATAACCCCTGGATGTGGTCAGTCTTCTTTTTTTTCAAACCGCTCCCACTCCCTTTTCTATTTACCACGTTGGCCTGACTTGGATCGCTCATGTGCGAAAGGCGGACGATTTCATGTCCCTCTCTGTTCCCATGTGTACAACTTTCGATAAGGGGCGAGGACGGAGGACCAGGTCTATTTCTTTCCATCTCGAAGCGGGGCAGCGAATTACACAATCTAACAAGTCTCCATGGACATCCGCTTTGATAACCGCTTCGCTAGGAAACAGGTGGACCTGGTCCTCCTCATTGCTATCTATGTATCTCCACCTTTACGATTTTCCATGGTTTCCTGTTTCGAATTTTCTTGATTTTTTCGAGTCGTGATCTTCTTGTCTGTTCGTATGGGGTTGGTTAATGGGAGGATTTGAACAGTTGTCTGGAAGAGGATGGTGCAATTCAGGAATTTTGACAGTCGAGAAAGACGGCAACGAATATGCATTCTGGCAGTACTTGGCCCTGAATGCTGTGGGTTGGAAGAGGAATTTTCAGCGTGGTCAATGTGGATGATATCCGTGACTCTGTGGGAGATGGAGGGTTTAACGAAACCCCCGGCGAGTCGACCCAGCCGTGCGTTCCCAATCTCCTTCACTTGGGCTGCGTACCTAATAGACCTCTTTCATGGGGAAATGGTGGATGCGACAAAGTTACCCGGGAAGGCATACCTAGGCAATGGTCACCGAAACTGCAATAGCTCCTTATTCAAAAGAAGGGAATCGTTTTCTATTCGACTAGGTGCCTTCCCGGTAACATATCCTGGATACTCCATTTTCCCTATGAGCAAGATCAGGTTGGAGTGGTCCGTCAGTCTGCAAAGGCGTAAGGGGCTCAACACCACATTCAAGTATCCACTTACTGTGTGGCGCAGTGTAACTGAACTCATACCTTTCATATGTTTCGAGCGAAATATGCCGATGGTCCTGTTCTAGGATACACCCTCATCCTCCCCCCCCCTCTAGCAGTTGGCGTTTTCTCATATCACTCGTCATGGGTGTATCTCGCGGGTGTATCTCACTCAGGGATTCGTGTATGTCCTTGCTGCCCACCTGCGTTCATGATCCCTATTTAAACATCGTTCGTTCATTCATTCTAGTTCTTGTCATAGAGACAGGATGAGGAATTCATACAGTTCGTGAACAAGCACCAAATCTGCCGCCATCACGATTCTGCTTCACTGGGATGTGTGCCAGTTGATGACGTGCAGTGACGAAGAAAGAAGAAAGTTGGGATTGGGCACGGGGCTCGCATTGGGTTTATATATAACTCCTAGATGCGGTCCGAATTCCCCCCATTCCCGCTCTGTTGCCGCCCCTAGCACTCGCCGCTCCCTTGCGACTTGTAGTCTGGATGACCGTATTCGTTCATTTGCGAGGTGCGCACGATTTCATGTCTTGTTCATGTTCGAAATTCCGGCCAGTGGACCAGGTTTGCATTTACTTTCATCTACAAGCAAGTCTCAGTAACGCGAAGCTGCACAGCCAGTCTCCACGGCCGCCGGCTTCTGAAAAAAAAGTATCAAAGGGCGTAGTCCTCGCCACTCCCCCCCCTGCACCAATTCCAACCTCACATGGGTTGCGACCTCGATTTTTGGCCCCCATTTATCTTGCCATGAACATTTTTAACTTCGCACTTTTATTCTGCCCGATGTGTACAAACCTGAG
>Ga0307513_10006922_pt1 | contig 14758 bp, 14 predicted proteins | sample 15_EM_MG_FD_202174 | JGI IMG/M metagenome (GOLD analysis project Ga0307513, IMG submission 202174) | Populus trichocarpa ectomycorrhiza microbial communities from riparian zone in the Pacific Northwest, United States - 15_EM | ecosystem: Host-associated > Plants > Roots > Unclassified | place... | reverse complement strand
GTTAGTGTGGGCTTCGCCCTCCGCAACTCACGAGGTTTCTGTTCGCCCGTCCCGCGAACCCAATGTGAGCCCTACTCGGGTAATGTATACATCAGAGTGACCCCGGAACGGACGGCATTGGCCCCTATAAGACCCTGATGGCCTCACTTCATCAAGTGCAAGAAAAGCCCCGACCCGTCGCGAAGGATCTCTGTTGAATGTAGCACGGCGAACGGGATCGAGTAGGGCTCTTGTTCCACGCAGAAACCCCTTCAGAGGGAGAGGGGAGCAGAATAGAATAGGAGACTCCAGGCGATAATCGAGGGCCGGGCAAGAATGGGAAATCCCATCACTGACGGCATCACACTTCGTTGCACCGCCGCTCCGGCAGCGGATGTGTCCCGTCGGCCTTGTTGTAGAGTCTGCGGGGGGCTGCCTGGAGGTTCGCCGAGCTTCGGCATATTCGAAGAGAGCTTAGTGGTGTCTCTCGTAGACGCTTACAGGGGTGGAATCGAAGTGGTGGAAATAAAGAGCGGAAAAAATAGGAAAATCCCGATTAATTTCTGGCCGACGGACCACGTGGTTTGGGTTCCCGTCCCCTTCAGCTTTTGCAACGAGCCAGTTCAGGCTCTGGTCATCTCTCCGTTCACCGCCTCTCCCACGTACCACCACCAGGGTCCGCGTCTGCCCAGCTGCGAGCCAGCAAGCAGGTGACAGTTCTTACGATGACGATGAACAGGCAGTCGTCCGCCTACCATCAGCAGCTCGAGAATGTCACCGACCTCACCACCCTCCCAGACGCCTCGGACGACACCATAGTCTCCTGCCTCAGAGAACGCTTTCTCACTGACAACATCTACACCGCAATCAACTCCTCCGCTCTGGTCGTCATAAACCCCCATAAATATGTTCCCAGCAACGCGGATTCCGTTCTCGCAAAATATGCCTCAGAGTATCGCAACACCTCCGAGCAAAAAACTCTTCTCCCTCCCCATATTTTCCAGCTCGCCAACAATGCCTACTACCACATGCGACGTACTACTCAGGACCAATGCATTATTTTTAGGTTTGTTCTCTTCGGTTTTAACTAACCGATCTTGTCTCACATCTGGATTCCAGTGGAGAGTCAGGTGGCGGCAAGTCAGAGAATAGGCGGCTCGCGATTAAGACCTTGCTCGAGCTCAGTGTCAGCAATCCGGGCAAGAAGGGCTCCAAGTTGGTTACACAAATCCCCGCCGCAGAGTTCGTGCTAGAGAGTTTCGGCAACGCTCGTACCCTCTTCAACGCGAACGCCTCGCGTTTCGGCAAGTATACCGAACTTCAGTTTACTGAACGCGGTCGCCTGTGCGGAATAAAGACCTTGGACTACTACTTGGAACGAAATCGCGTTTCGACACCCCCGTCTGGAGAACGAAACTTCCATATTTTTTACTACCTCGTCGCCGGTGCCTCCGCTGAAGAGCGCCAACACCTTCATTTGACGGAAAAAAACACTTACCGTTACCTTGGCCAACGGGCGGGCAATCCCAGACAAGGCGGAAGGGACGACGATGGTATTCGATTTGATCACCTCAAGCACGCACTAAAAAACGCTGGCTTCTCCAAGCGTCACGTTGCCCAAACTTGCCAACTCATTGCGGCTATCCTTCACCTTGGAAACCTCGAGTTCACGATCGATCGTCATCGAAACGAGGATGCCGCGGTGGTGCGAAACACTGATATCCTCGCCATCGTCGCTGAATTTTTGGGGGTAACCGCACCGGCGTTGGAGACCGCGCTTTCGTACAAGACCAAGCTCTTAAAGAAGGAGTTGTGTACGGTCTTCCTCGATCCTGATGGCGCTACCGACAACCGAGACGACCTGGCCAAAACCCTCTACTCGTTGCTTTTCGCTTGGTTGAACGAGCATATCAACCAACGGCTATGTCGCGACGATTTCGTCACATTCATAGGCTTATTCGATCTTCCCGGACCACAGAACATGACCAGTCGTGCCAACTCTCTCGACCAATTCTGTGTCAACTTCGCCAATGAACGACTCCAGAATTTCATTCAGAAAACCATGTTCGAGAACCATCTCCCGGAGTACACAGCTGAAGGAATCGCCCATCACATCCCCCGTATCTCGTACTTTGACAACTCCGAATGCCTTCGACTTCTCCAACATCGACCCGGTGGCCTGATTCACATCATGGACGACCAGGCACGTAGGGCCCCGAAGAAGACCGACCACACCATGGTCGAAGCCTTTGCTAAACGATGGAACAGCCACTCATCCTTCAAGCTTGGGAACCCCGACCGATCCGGATTCCCGACATTCACCGTCAATCATTACAGCGGGCCTGTCACCTATTCGTCTGAAGGTTTCATCGAGCGTAACGTCGACGCCCTCAGCCCGGACTTTGTTTCTCTGTTGAGAGGAAACCCCGAGTCGTCCAGCGGGGAGAATTCCGGCTCGATCAACCCTTTCATCAAGGGCCTATTCTCCGCCAAAGCCATTGCCGTCCAGGCTCATCCCCGAGATGAAGACACCATTGTCGCCGCTCAGCAGCCTGTGAAACCCATGCGAGCGCCGTCCACCCGTAGAAAAAACACGATCAAGCGTATTCCCGCTCTTGGCGATATCGACGAGAAGGAGCGTGAAGACGATGACGCCAACGCACCTCCTTCGGCCGGCGGCATCCCCTGTATCGCTGGCGAGTTTAGGTCCGCTCTCGACACCCTGTTTGAGACCTTGGAAGAAACTCAATCGTGGTATGTCTTCTGTATCAACCCCAACGATTCCCAACTTCCCAATCAGCTGGAGGGGCGTTCAGTGAAGGGGCAGGTCAGGAGTGTCGGGTTAGCGGAGATCACGAGGAGGTCCGCACATACGTTCCCTGTCGGCATGACCCATCGGGAGTTTGTCGACAGATACCGGGAGCCGTTGGCTGCTTTCGGTATCTCCGAGGGCTCAAACCAAGAGAGGGTCGAACAGACCAGGGCTGCTATGGGATTGAGTGATCACGATGTCGTTTTGGGACAATACAAGGTTTGTCTCTTACTGTCCTTTGTTAAGTGGCGATGATTTCTGAAATCTACTCCAGGCTTTCCTTTCTCATCAGGCCTTCCAGAGACTCGAAGATCAGCTTCGTGCTCACGATGTCGAGGAGCAGAAGAGGAACAAGATGCGAGATGCTGAGACAGAGGCTGGTCTTACCCCACGCGGCCCAGACCCATATGCTCCCTACCAGACACCTGGCCTGGAGCTTGAGCCAGTTTCTGCAGATCCATATCGACAGGATTTCTACGAATCGACCCAACAGCTCCCTCTTGTAGCTCATGCCGCCCCCTTCCGCGGAGACTACGAAGATTACGACGAACACAAGTCCTTCAGGGAAGACGACTACGATGCCCGTAGTGCGTTGACGAGCAATCGCGATGACAGCTTGTCCCACCTTGGATCCGAATCCTATGCCCCCTCCAGGAACATGTTCCACAATATGGATAACAAGGCCCTGATGGAGAAGGATCCCATCCCGGGCGAGATCCAAGAGGGCGAGACAGCAGAAGTGTTGAAGGAGACTTCTGCTCGTAGGAGATGGGTTGCATTATGTTGGATGCTCACCTTCTGGTGTCCGACTCCCTTCTTGAGGTGGTTCGGACGGATGAAGAGAATTGACGTCCAGCAGGCGTGGAGGGAGAAGTTGGCGCTGAACATGATTATTTGGTTCATTTGCGCTTGTACGGTCTTCGTTATCGCCGTGCTGGGCAATTTGATTTGCCCGACTCAGCACGTTTTCAGCACTGGCGAGCTGGCCACCCACTCGTTGACGACAGATCCAAATAACGTCTTCACAGCCATTCGAGGAGAGGTATTCGATCTAACCCAGGTGGCTCAGACGCACCAGAGGCAGGTCGATGTTGTGTCAATGAGATCGATTATGGAGTACGGAGGAACTTTTGCGGACGATATCTTTCCTGTGCAGGTGAGCAGACTGGAACAATCGGAACGTATCGACCCTGACCACTTCCCCACAGGTCAGCGCCCTGTGTAATGGCATCGACGGAAATGTTAGTCCCTACGTCACGCTGGACACCAGGAACAGGACCGATCCAAATATTCCATATCATGACTTCCGTTACTCCACCACTGACTCGCGACCGGACTGGTACTGGGAGGTAATGACCGTCATGCGATGGAACAACCGCAAAGGATTCATCGGGTACGCACCGAAAGAGATCAGGAACATGGCCACCTCTGGACGCCTGGTCGGTATTTACAACGGCCTCGTCTACGAAGTCACGAGTTACGTGAAGACTCCCCCCGGTCGGGCGGCTCCGGGCAACCAGGTCCCTCCGCCAGTTTCCACCCAGTTCATGCACCAGGCCGTTATCGACATTTTCACCTACAACTCTGGAGGGGATATCACAAAACTGCTGGACGGCCTCAACATAAACTCGGACATCCTTGCGAGACAAAAGGTCTGCTTGAGGAACTTATACACCATCGGAAAAGTCGACAACCGCAATTCCGCCCAGTGTCAATTCGCGACGTACGTCTTGTTGGCCCTCTCGATCATGATGGTCAGCGTCATCGGATTCAAGTTTCTGGCTTCGATCAACTTCGGATCCCCCCGCGCGCCTGAAGATCATGATAAGTTCGTCATTTGCCAGGTCCCTTGTTATACGGAAGGAGAGCACGGGTTGAGAGGGACGATCGACTCATTGGCGAACCTCAAGTATGACGACAAACGGAAACTGTTGTTCATCATTTGCGACGGTATGATCGTTGGTTCCGGAAACGATCGCCCTACGCCAAGGATTGTGCTCGATATCCTCGGTCACAACACCAGCAGAGACGTCGAACCGCTCAGCTTCATCTCTTTGGGAGAGGGAGCCAAGCAGCACAACATGGGCAAAGTTTACTCGGGTCTTTACGAAGTCAATGGGCACGTTGTGCCTTACATTGTCGTCGCCAAGTGCGGCAAGCCGTCGGAGAAAGCTCGTCCTGGAAATCGTGGTAAACGTGATTCCCAGATGATGCTCATGCATTTCTTGAACAAGGTCAGCTATGTCCTGAGCTGAATCCAACTCCTTTGTGGCTAAATTCGAAGTCTAGGTCCACTTCAACACACCGATGAACCCGCTGGAACTGGAGATTTATCACCAGATCAAGAACGTCATTGGCGTAAACCCGACATTCTACGAGTACCTGTTCATGGTTGATGCCGATACCACGGTTGATCCATTGGCTCTCAATCGGTTGATCTCTGGGTATGTACTTCCAGATTCTGGGGTCCACGCTCGCACCTGATGATGGAATTGCAGGATGGTCCATGACAAGAAACTGATCGGTGCCTGTGGAGAAACATCGCTGGCAAATTCGAAACAATCCGTGGTTACCATGATGCAGGTCTACGAGTACTTCATCTCACATCACATGGCCAAGGCTTTCGAAAGTCTCTTTGGATCGGTTACTTGTCTTCCTGGCTGTTTCACCCTTTACCGTCTGCGCACCCCCGACACCCATAAACCCCTCTTCATCTCCAACCAACTTCTTCACGACTACTCAGAAAACCGGGTTGACACACTTCACATGAAGAACTTGTTGCATCTAGGAGAAGATCGATACTTGACGACTTTGCTTCTGAAACACTTCCCCACTTACAAGACACAGTTCGTCCGGGATGCTCACGCATACACTGTCGCTCCGGACGATTGGAAGGTGCTGGTGTCTCAGCGTCGCCGTTGGATCAATTCTACGGTGCATAACTTGGGCGAATTGGCGTTCCTGGACCAACTTTGTGGTTTCTGTTGTTTCTCTATGCGATTCGTGGTTATGATCGATTTAGTCTCGACGATCATCCAACCTGTCACTGTCGCTTACGTACGTCTTCTGAAAGCTTATGTTTTTCTCCCTACTAACAGGACTACAGATCGCGTACCTGGTCTATCTCGTCGTTGGAGAGGGCAGGAGCGTTCCCACCATTTCTCTCGTCCTCATCGCTGCGGTATACGGTTTACAAGCCTTAGTATTCGTGCTCCGCCGTAAATGGGACATGATCGGATGGATGGTGTTCTATATCCTTGCTATCCCCGCCTTCTCATTCCTTTTGCCGTTGTATTCTTTCTGGAGGATGGACGATTTCTCTTGGGGTGCCACTCGTGTCGTGTTAGGTGAATCAGGAAAGAAGATGATTGTCCACGTAAGTTGTCGTCTACTTTGCCTCCCACGATCCTACGTGCTAATACGGTAATTGGCGATTGCGATAGGATGAGGGTAAATTCGACCCTCGTTCGATTCCCTTGAAATCCTGGAACGATTACGTGAGTTGACCACAGCGACACGCTTGTTTTGCGGCTGCTTACACAGGTTTACAGGAAAACGAGCTTTGGGACAAGGAATCGAACCACAGCATTGGCTCTTGGGCCCCACCCAAGCTTCACAACGATGGTTACGCTGAATCCCGCACGGCATCCGTTTATGGCCACGAGACGTACTATGAGCCAGCCATGTCGAGGGCGTATTCTCCCGCTCCTTCCCAGATGGGCAGCATGATGTACCAACCTCCTGGTTACCACTCAGGCCCTCATTCTGGCCGTAATACCCCAGGGAACGAGATGGGGTACAACATGACGGGTAACAGCCAACAATTTAACGGTTACTATCCCCAGCAGCAACAAACTCGCGCTTCGAATTATCTCGGTGACATTCCCGGGACAAGGACACCGGAAGACATGGATATCTGGGATGGACCGTCGGATGCCCAGCTTGACCGTGCTGTTCAAGAACTCCTTCGTGACGCGGATTTGAACACGATCACCAAACGCGAGATCAGGAGGCGGCTAGAGGAGAGGTTCAATATGGACCTCAACGCTCGAAAGACTACGATCAACGCGGCCATCGATAGGGCGTTACTTAGTCACGCCTAGAGGGAACCCAAAAGACTTATGTCTCCCCTATTCATGTTGATAACATCTCACGGACAGATTTTTCTTCTCACTCGTTTTGTACTCGTGCTATCGACTTTCTCTCTCCCTCCCCCCCTCTCCTTACAATACCTCCTCTTGACACTTATTACTACCCATCCACTCGTTCCAGACTCTCCCCTCTCATGGACTCTGCATACAATCATGTTTTATTCTGCAATTTTCCTTCGCGTAACAGATATAATTAGAATTTCTGAATACTTTGACCTCTTGCTGACAGCAAAAGATCGATACTCAATGGCTGCGCCTACCATCGTTGAAATGTTGAAACTCCGGTGTGGTGCTGGATGTCTATTATAACATTCCACAGAGAGAGGGCAGCCAAATATGAACGTTCTATGCCTGCGGCGACGCTTACAGAAGCTTTCCCATCGGAGAGGACCCGTCAAAACCTTTGTCCTTGTTGTAGGCGAGTTTTCCGCGAAGATAGACTTGTTGGACCTGTCCCTTGAGGGTGAAGCCCTGATAGGGCGATAGCTTGTTTCTGAACTGGAGGGATTCCCGAGTCACCTAATGATGCAAGCGCTTCTGTGTAAGCAAAAGAAAGAAGCGGGCTCTTGGTAACCCTTACCTGGAACTCGGCTTTGGGATCCCAAAACACGAGATCTGCATCTGCGCCAACCTTTATCGCGCCTTTGACCGCGTCCAAGCCAGCGTGTTTGGCGGTGGCCGTGCTCGTCCATTGGATAATCTGGTTCAACCCGACTCCGTTCTGGTTTTTCTGGCTCTCGGTCCATAAGAGGCTAAGGCCCAAACCGAGAGTGCTGATACCGCCCCAGGCGGACATGATGTCGCCTTCGTCTAGTTTCTTTAGGTCTGCTACGCACGGGCTGTGGTCGGAGACGACAAAGTCAATGGTTCCGTCTTTCAAAGCCTCCCAGAGCAATTCGCGATTGGCGTTATCCCTGATGGGAGGACAGCACTTGAACTCTGGTTTCCCATCCGGAATCTCGTCGGATGACAGACAAAGGTAATGGAAACAAGTCTCCACGGTCAATTTCGCCCCCTCGGCTTTGGCTTTCCGGATGATTGGGAGAGCGGAAGCAGCGGAGAGGTGGACGATGTGGCAGCGCAAGGAAAAGCGGGTTTGGAGTTTGGTTATGAGGGAGATGGCGTTTGTTTCGAGGTGTTGGGGACGAGATTTGAGGAAGGTGGAGTAGTGGGTTTGGTCGTGGGAGGAGACGTCGGGTAGGGGCCCTTCTAGGGTATCTAGTTCGGCATGGAAGGCCAGGACGGTCGAGGGTTGGTCCTCAAGAGCAGACATTGACTTATGGAGGTCTTGCTCTGTCACGCATGGGAATTCCTACGTTCTGCGTCAGCACTCCAGGCGGTGGTATAGTGTACACAATTGCGAGACCTCCACTCCACTTTCGATCATGAAGCACTTGAATCCCCGGACGCCCGCTTCGACGAGGGGCACAAGGTGGCTCTTCGGGTCGTTGAGCGATTTTCGGCGAAACTGCTATACTCTGGATATCGAGTTTACCTCGTTACCGGGGATGACACCACCCCAGAAGCCGACTTCCGTCCAACACTGACCCTGGGCAGCATCGCGTTTGATCGTCAGGTTCTCCACGGTCGTCGTTGGAGGGATAGAGTTGAGCGGCATGTCCACGACGGTCGTCACGCCTCCGGAAAGGGCAGCCCTGGTACCTGTCCAGAAACCTTCCCAATCCGTGCGACCTGGTTCATTCAAGTGCACGTGTACGCTTGGGAGAAGAGGCTCGTCAGCCTCGGTCACCCCATGAAGAAACGCAAACGCGAGGGACCTACTCTACGAGCCCGGGTAGGATGATATTATCCCCTGCGTCGATGACCTCGACGTTTTCGCCGATTTGGCCCAAGGGTCCTTCGATGACGGAGAGTATCGTTCCCTTGTCACCATCGACCACGATAGAAGCCTCAGTGAGCTCATCGCGGCCTGGAAGGAGGACCTTTGATCCATGGAAAACAACCCGGTTTGCGGAAGACATCGGTCGGGAATGAGGTATCTTATGTAATGTAGCTGATGGTCGATCACTATATATGCGCTTTGGCATTCTCACAAGTTCGGTCCGGACCGTCAAAGCAGGTCGGTGCCGTGATATCGTTCCCACCACAGCAGCTACCGAGGTCGACAGGTCTCGGCCATTCATCGGGCCACGGGCAACGCTACGGGTTCCCTGGGTATGGGTGACGGGGAGAAAAGGTAGAAACCCCCCGGCGGATGATACCGTAATGCGCGTACTATAGCGTACACCCATTTTTTTCCAGCATTCGAGTTAACGGTGCCTCCCTTCACTAAGAAACCCACGGGGTTTTCGAACGATGCAAACGGGCAAACCACACCCCAAGTTCCCCTTAGGATCCGAGATGCCCGAGAAAGTGGGTCGACGGCTTTTCATTCAGGAGCGAGTGAGCGATATCAACTATATGTTTCCTTCCAATTACATGCTATAACTCTACGGGAAAAAAGGGGAGAATAGTAGAGACAGGGACTCGAAAAAAAGATATCATATCATAGTACGCGGGAGGCACAGATGGGATATGAGAGCGAGGACACGGACGGATGGGTTATTAACATTGAAGCAAATCGTAAGAAAAGGTCGGGAAAACACAGACTATGTATGTGGGGGATGCGGAGTAGATGTGGCGTCGACAGTAGACGGTGGAGGAGTGGTGAATCGGTGCCCAGGTGGGATGGAGAGGGAAATCCATGCACGCGTAAAGATAAAAAGGGGATAAAATGGATATAACGCGGAAAGGATCTGCAGAACAGCGATGAGCTAAACCAAGGAATCAGAGCAGTGTTGTAAACGCTAATAGTATCTGAAAAATGTCAGAGGAAAGCAAAGGGGAGAGGTGGCCAGGAAGAAGGGCACGAAAACCCTTCTCATATCATCAACTCTTCCGGAGCTGGCAGCCCGGGCCCAGGTTCTCTCCGCTCCCTGACCTCCCTCACGACCTTTGGTACTGCGTCTGCAGTCGTCGGAAAGTGAGCCTGGGTGGCTTGAGACGGGGGTATCACAAACGACGTCACCCTTTCCCTCTCCCTTTCCCTCTCCCTCTCTCGTTCTCTGTCCCTGTCCCTGTCCCTGTCCCTTTCACGTTCACGGTCTCGATCACCATTGGGGTTGGGGAGCAGTGGTAACCGTTGGTGTTCAACCATCCCAGGTCCAATGTTTGGCGCGTTCCTCGAGGAAGGTCGTGTGTGACCCATCGGGGGCATACGAGAGTTCTGCTCGTGAATTTCTCGCTCGCGTTCCCCGCGTTCCCTTTCGCGTTGCTCGCGCTCCCTCTCCCTCTCACGTTGGTCACGACCGGAGGAAAGGACAGGTGAGACGTTGACCATAGAGCGCTTATTTGGCACGGAAGAGGAGTTGAGGTCAATGACCTCCGTAGGCAACGGTGGATTTGACCTTGGTCGACTGTACTCCAAGTCTCTCGCTACTCTCCTCGGACTCAGGTTCCCGTGATTAGGGTACCCTGATTGATTGTGGTTATACGAGGATGGTGGAGGTGGCATTGGATGGTGGTGGTGAACGACGTGATGGTGATGGTGGTGCGGGTGTTGTTGTGGTGGGGGTACGGGACCGCCAGGTTGGTGTTGTTGGTGTCTTTGCTGTTGTTGCTGCATGAGGTGGAGTTGATGATTCCTCTCGCGGTCCAAACCCTCCCTGTCTCTTTGTTCACGCTCGCGCTCCCTTTCCCTTTCACGTTCTTCGCGGTTTGCCCTAGCCTCCTCCCTCTCCCGCTCGCGTCGGGATTCTTTTCCAGTTGGGACCCGTTCATCAGCAGGGATGATTCCCGGTCCTGACATCCATCCATTCGGTACTTTCAACATTCCGTTGGCATTAACATGAACGGGAGATATCGATCTCGGAGGAGCGAAGTTGTTTGGGTGAGGTAATGTAGGGTCCGCGGCAAACTGCCTGTCACGTTCCCTGTCACGTTCCCTATCGCGTTCCCTATCCCTATCACGTCCACTATGGCTAGGGATAGAGTGTTGTTGTGGCGGATGTTGATTGTACGGATGTGGTGGAGCTGGATAGTTCGGAATGGTCGATGACGTCGATGGCTGGGAACCAGGAGGCAGGATTCCGTAACCAGGAACGTTATCCATCACCGGTCCGTACGATTCGAAGGGGTGGTGGTGTAACATCTGAAGGTTGCCGGCTCCACGGTGCATATCCCAACCTCTGCGGTTTTGGTTCAAGAACTCGAGGTCGCCCTCGACATCGATGCCGGATAACATGGTAAGTGATGGGTAGGCGCCGGTCATACCCAGCATATGTCCAGGTGCATATGCGTAGGCCATGTTTCGCGTGAGATCTCGTAGTGTAATTGGTGGGGGCAGTTCTGGTGGGATATGTGGAATATGCCGAACTGGAGTGGGATTCCAGCTTAGATCACGGAAAGACGAGCATATAGCGCGAATGACGTACTGGGCTGTGGTCGTTCCAGAGCTCTGCGCTCTCGTTCCAGTCGCCTTCGCTTTCTGTTTGTTTCCGCGAGCATTTCAACTTGAAGTTCGTCGCGCTCGTACTACTGGACGTGTCAATCACCAAGCCCGGGCGTTTGAGCAGGACAGCACCTTCCACCAACTCCACACCGCGTTTTCGGCGGCGCGTTTCCGCTTCGTAGCGTCGTTCACCTCGTATGTACGGCGTCGGGAGGCCAATTCGAGACGTTTGTCCCTCCTCTTTGATAATTCCTCGTCGAGATGGATAAGTTCGGGGTGGATACCTGTGGTGGATCGATGATTAACGAATCTTGGACGAAAGCGGGCGCATACAATGGGTTGAGAGCACGTACCGTTAGCAACAAGAGCCTCCTCCCAAGCGAGTGCTTCCATCTTCTCCACATAAAGTTTCTCCCGTAGTAGAGCGAACTTGAGTTCGATGGTGGCCAACACATCAAGGGCTTCAGCGCGATGAGCGGGCTGCATATCTGCCCCGAGCTCAGCGTCATCTTCTTCGTCTTCTGCGGCCACATCGGCGTCTTCTGGGAGAACAGAGGTGTCGGGGGCATCCTTCCCGGGAGTGGCAACGAGTTTGGTCTTTTCAACCTTGGGTGGGGTAGGAGAGGGTGATCGTGAGCTGGATGCCGAAGAGGGAGGGGAGGGAGATTCGATAACGGTGTTACCAGCCATGATAGATGAGGCGGCCACGACGGCGGTTGGGGCAATGGGGACGATATCCACCTCCATATTGTTGGCGTCGTCCGCCATCTCGGGATTAGGTGTTTCGAGTTCTTCTGGGCTTATGGTCTCTCCAGGGAAGTTGCTCCCGCGACTGGGTTCTTCTTCATCTTCAGACTCGGTCCTCTCCCCCTCGCCATCGTCCTCGTCCGCGACCTCGGAAGCCTCAGACTCGGAATCAGAATCCTCGTCGGGACGGGCGACAGGTTTTCTGACTTTGACCTGGACTTGTTCAGTCTGGTCTGGTTCCGAGTCCGAGTCCGAGTCGTTCGAGGGTTTGTTGGCCGAGTTGGCTGGCGGTGGCTGAGGCTGATCATGACATCCCTGGGGCGAGTCGGGGGCGTCATCGGGGTCGTCGTCGTCGTAGACGGAGTTTGACTCTTTGTCGACGCCGTTCCTATGATCTGTGTGGGTGGAAGAGTCTGGGGGTTCGGAGGGTTTGGATTTTTCCTCAGAGAGCGACTTCTTCTTGTACCATCCCCACATCTGATCTGGAATGAGACTTCTTCGCGTCCTTCGGGTGGGCTGTTTGCGAATGCTGGTCTTGGACTTGGTTTCTGAGGAGTCCTGTTCGTCTTCGGTCAACTCTGATAACTCGGAGCCGCTGTCCAGGCCGGCAGGGTCGTGATTAGACTGGGGAGGTGGGGAGTCGCGTTGCTTGGGGGGCGGAGGGGTTGGTGAGGGTGAGCTTAGAGACTCCAGGGAGGCTGAGGAGCGCGACATCGCGGACGACGGCGACGACGATGGGGAACGGCAGGTGGGGGGCGTCGGTCAAAGAGTGAAGCCTCCAGTGCCGCACCTACAAGGTTTTCGGCATCCCCCGATTGCCGTTTGTCCTGTGGCATCAACTATCCCCTACAACCGAAAGCCCGGGGCGCAGTTCATGGTCTCTGCCGACAACCTCAACCTCGATGTCCTCGAGCTCATCTTCGCGCATCTGGACCAACACGATCTGTCTCACCTCTGTCTCGTCTGCCAGACTTTCCTCGCCGCAGCTGCGCCCATATTGTATCGCTCCATCGGCTATCACTTCAGCCAATCGTCAAATCCCGCACTTAGGGTCAGTTTAGTCCGAGCCACTTACATCCTGATGCCGTGAAAGTGACCTTTGTTCTTTCTTGTGCAGCATGCGTCGGCTTTCGACACGATCCTGCTCCATCCTGCGCTGGCCAAATACATCCGTCACATCCGTATGTCCCGATGCTTCCCTCTCGATCACGATCATGCACCCAAAGTGCTCCCGAGTTAACGCCTGTGTTTAGGGATAACCTTGCCGATATTGTCATCAGAACAGGTTCAGAATTGTCGTGACGTTCTCGCGCTGCGCGCGAATACGAGCCTGGAATCATTCGAGTGCACCCCGTCCGAGGTCAAGACCTTCGCTGACATCTTGCCAACGTTATCTTCGATCGGATACCTCAGGGCGAACGTGCAGCTGCTGAAGGAGGAAGAACAGCCCTTGCTTCTACAAGTCCGGGGCTTGAGGAGCGTCACACTGGAATTCGCTTCCTGGAAGCTGATCCATACTTTTCCGACATGGGCTGCGGATACCCTGGGTCCAACGCTGAAGAACGTGACGTTTTATGTGAGTATGCTGTCACATTCGGGTTGCTGGATAGTGAACTCAATAGCTTTACAGAGTTGCTCTGGGCTGACGGAAGACGTGGTTCGATCCACCGTCACGCATCTTCCTCACCTCACGGGTCTCCACATCAGCACTTGCAAGGGTTTTGACTTCTCCGACGTGTTTGGCGTAATTCCGCACATACCCTCGCTTAACGAATTGTCTTTTTCCATCTGGGTGAGTCCTTGCGTGGCTGCGCCGGTTATGGTAGATTGATGAGCTCGACAGGATCTAACACGCGCTCGAGAGAACCTTCAGCCATTCTCCCTTCCAAACCTCAAAGAGCTCGCCGTTGATTTGCTAGGAACAACGAAACCGTTCCCACTGAAGAGTTTCCTGTCGATTTTCACCCGCTTCGGAAACGCACCTCTAACATCGCTCACGATCTGGGGGCGGTCCCAGACGATACCTGCACTCCCCCTGGCGTCGTACGAGCTCCTGATCAACCGACACGCGGAAACCTTACGTCGTGTGGTGATGGGGAGGATCGTCATACCCACGGCAGCCCTTCAATCGATCTGCAAGACGTGCGAACAGTTGGAGATTCTTGGTGTTCCGGTTCCGTCGGCAGCAGATCTGGTGTGTGATCTTCGTTGGCTCGTATGGGGGGCGACATTCTCCTTGCACGTTCGCTTAGGCTCGGGAGTTTTTCGGGCTTGCCGTTGGCTTACTCTTATCTTGCATGCTATCTATAGCCGGCGTTCATTCAAGCTTTGAGGCAATCTGACACGCTCCACACGCTGGTTCATGTTCCCGGTGGAAGTTCCAGCGGGAAATACCTAGCCCATCCGATCGATAGGACCAACGTCACCCATATCATGACGAGCACACGAAGATTGCGAAGGGTTGAGAGTGAGAATCAAATATGGCTGGTAATTCCAAATCACTGTGCATACAAAGCCAAACGAGATACTGATGAATATACGCGATCCAATATTCTTTTTTATGGTTTTTTGTTTTGTTTTGTAGGGAAAACTATCGGCGGATCTCAAGTTCGAATTACA
>Ga0307513_10006921_pt1 | contig 14759 bp, 16 predicted proteins | sample 15_EM_MG_FD_202174 | JGI IMG/M metagenome (GOLD analysis project Ga0307513, IMG submission 202174) | Populus trichocarpa ectomycorrhiza microbial communities from riparian zone in the Pacific Northwest, United States - 15_EM | ecosystem: Host-associated > Plants > Roots > Unclassified | place... | reverse complement strand
GGAATAATTTTATTATGTTTTCTCTTTGTTTGCGTGGGAAACAGTTTACATGTTTTCCAGGCAAACACAAACTTTACATGTATTCTAACCCTGTTTTCTTGGAATACAGAGACCATCCCCAGCAGTGCGAGTTGCTCCAGTCGCTTACTTAATCTGTGCCCGAATTCCTTGAAACGGACAAAAATCCCAATTTGGAAGGAGTCCAGCTCATAAATCCGAACCGTCGAGTTCTGGAGAAGAGCGTTCTGTGACCGATGCTATGCTGGGCCAATGAATTTAGAGTGGTGTTCGCATTCAAATCAATTGTTGTTACCAAGGGGGTGGCGGAACGAGGATCCAGAACCAAGGGTTGGAGGAGGGGTCCGGCCGAAGGCCCAAAAAACAATAGTGACCTCACCGATTTTCATGGCGGAAGTGGTCGTTGACGTGCCCAAAGGAACTTGGGACGGTTCTCCTGGAGTTCAAGATGTGTTTGAGTCACTGTAGTTACTGTATTTACTGTGGTAGAGAGCGGGAGAACCTTTTGAACTCTTTGGCATCCCTCGAACTCATGGCAAAGAAACGGTAAATGTTTATACATTGGTGCTAATTAAACTCACAGTGCTTACTCACCCAGTGCAGGAGTAAAAATCAATTCACGGTAGACAGAAAACCTCATTGTCCAGATTGTGATGCAGATGTCCATGTTGGGACTGGTGGAATAACCAATCTAAACGTGCATCGAGGCTCGAAAACATGGTGAGAAAACAGCTACTCATGTCTCGCGAGCACTGTTCTGATAGGTGACACGCAGTTTCACATTGCTTGTATGGATTACCAATTTGTGCCTCTTAACTGAGTATGCCCTAGCTGCAAATCTAACTCCACAAAGCGCCGTCGATAGGATAGCGACACTAGCAATAGGCTCCATGTAAGTTAATTATGTTAAAAACTATGTTTTGGCTCCAAAAAAGATCGCTGAAAACATACATGTGGAAAAAACATTATATTATAAGAAGGTAGGGGGAAGGGGGCCCGGGTCAGGCAGGGCTCTGAAAAAAAAAGCAAGTGTTGGTCTCTTTTCCACCTTCAGCCACCCCCTTGGTTGTTACCCATTTTATTTGGATACCTGCACAATATTCACGTTGTTACTGCTGGTTGTTAGAGGAAGTATTTGGGAAGTATTCAAAACTACAAGCGGAGCACACCGACGAAATCAAAGGTCATCGAAGCACCTTGAACCGACGTCTCCATGCCTATCGTTCCTAGCTTGTTCCACTCGGATCCATATTGTATTTGAGTGTCGAACGTGTCGACCACCAAGGTCGCATCCTCCAGGATAGTGGTCGCATCTGGTACGTTTCGATGTGATCGAACAGAAGGGGACCGTCGAAGGTACCTGAAGCTACCACAGCCACATTACCGGGCGTCGTCTTTATTACTATATTTTGCAATGAACACATCTCGACTTTATCATTTAGTAGGTCGACCTGAGAAATTGTTTCGAGATTTAAACGTTTCCGTCGATCCAACAGGTCCAGGAAGGTATGGTGGACTATGAAGCTACTATTACAGGCACACTAGAACCTAGGGAGAGGTGAAGCCCCAGATATCATTTAGTAATACAAAATCCTTACTTGCCCCTGAAATTGACAGTAACCCCAGATTCAACTAACCAGGGTACCACTGAAAGATTTCCCCACTTCCGTTGTAAAATTAAGCGCCACTTCGTTCCATGGCCCTTGGTAGGATATTAGAGGGCTGGGATCATCGACAACAATTAATCGCGAGGTCTCTATTGACATTTTTCTAGGGGTGCTTATCACCGGCACTAGGGGGTGTTGGTGAGAGCGAAATCGCTCCCAGGGAAAATGCTTATGTGAATTATGTAAACTCCACCAGTTATCCTCGGATGGTGATGAATATCCAACAGTCGAGTGGATTTGAGAGCTGAACCTCAACCTAACCTACGTTGTTCATCTAAGCAGATCTAAGCCAAGGTTGTATCAGCGTTGCAACAATCACCTTCAACAAGTTGCTCCCGACTTGTACAATACTTACAATCTTCCCTAGGTTACCTGGTTACGGTGGCACTCATCCAGTAGCTCGTGTAAATATTTATGCAAATAATCTATTGGTAATGTTTTATCTCAAGTTTGCATGACCAGTGAAGCAAATGGTCAAGAAGCACCCGCCATTCGTAACGGAAGGTTCCTCTAAAATGCAGTAATGTCCAATAATATTTCTTACGACAGGTAAAAATGGCCGTGGTTACTGGTAGTTGAGCTTGACAATGTTACTGTCTGGCTAAAACTGATGATTGAGGATGGAAACGGCAAGGCACCCTAAGCCAATTGTATATAAGGTGCTCCCAATGTGGTGATGCCATCCAAAATTTATACCACAATGTAGCAGTAGAAAGCATGCCCTCCTACTAGTGCTAGTACTCGAATGTGAGTCCAGAAAACGGTGGCGTTGAGGCGCGGGATCACGTCGGTGCGCCAATTTCCGCCGCACTCCAGGCCTTAGGGCACTTCATGTATATCGCAGTCTGGCTAGCAGAGACTACTCCACGCCGCAGTTTCCATTTCCGAAACTTACTGAGATTCCCCGAACCTTCTCGAAACGGATGGTTTATTTGTATATCATCCCGTCCATCGCGGGAGGGGGGCCCTTTAGTGGCGTGTCAGCCACCGAAAGTCCCATCCCTGTATACTGTGACTGATATATATTAGTATCATGATGATGGTCAGTGCTGGGGTCCGATGCAAAAATATTGGGGTTCTCCAACCAACATATTATTGTTCTCTTTTTTGACGCTCCAGATTCAAGGCACGAGGGCCCAGATAGTTGTGGGTACTGATACACATAGTTAATAAAATGATAAGCGCCGGTCACACTCGACTCGGATGAGAGAGCCACGTCATGATACTACTTGGTACTCTTCCCGTCGCACTGCCATGAGCGCCGCGACCGTGTGCTCTTTTTTACTAGACCATCAAGTATCAAGAAACTCATGAGAACAGAAGAGTCTTCGCTTTCTTCGAGCTAAATCTGGTTCTTTGGCGCATGTGGGAATGGGCCTCTCAGGCTCTTGAATACTTCACTCCGTGGGTTCACCCGCAAAATACATCTAACACATCTATAAGCCTGGCTTCGCAGCGTCTACCCACCAGTGGTAGATGAGAAAGAAAGTCAAGTCGACTGTTGCGTGATAGCCAGTCTGCCAGAAGGTGAATAGATCAGAATCATTATCAACCGACCATTCATCTAGTTACTACGGGTGGCAGGGAAACTTACGGAAGGGGTGAGGGCTTCTTCTGAAGGCAAATATTTTGAGAGTTGATCATGATAAATTCCTGGCTCCGAAATTCATGCAGGTACTCGCTCTGCAAACCATTTTGTTCTCACCGATATCTCCCCAGCGCCATTGATAACCACTCCTACGAAAATGCCCGGGCCACGATCAATTTCCGTCGATGACACCAGTCCTCTGATATCCTACCAGGGACCATGGGATAGGGGAGATAAATATTCTGTTAACACACGATTGGGGGAACCGTTCAATAATACCCTCCATGCGTTATATGGATCTGGGAGCTTTACCTTCAATTTCACAGGTAAGTAGGGATTTCATGTTATGACCGTTTATATGGCTTTATACTTTACCTAGGTACTAGTGTGGCTGTTAAAGGTGCCTTTCTGACCCCCACCCTGCCTTCCTCGATATGTTATCTCGACGGAAACGCTCTCCTCTCGCCAAACAATTCTGCCAACATCAACCTAAACGATGTTCCTATTTGCTTTTTGAACGTCATTGTACCCAAAGATACACCCAGTAGGTAGCCTCAGGTACGACCGACAACCCCTTCCTGTTCGATCGCATCCTATACGAACCGGATGCTAGTGTTATCCTGGATAACGCGACTGCAGTGGTGGACGGGTCAGATGGTCACATAGAATACTCCAGTGGATGGAGTATACCCTATGGTTCGTTCTTGCAGACATCGGTGCCAGGTTCTTTTCTGATCTTTGATTTCGTCGGTGCGTTCCACTTGTGGCTTCAATTATTTCCTCTAACAATTTTAATACTGTGCAGGTATTCAGATAACATGGATAACATGGATAAAAACAGTCGCTTCCAATTCGAACATTTCTCAAGCCTTGGCCCAGTATAGCATCGATAACGGAACGCTCTTCCCATTTCGGGTGGCTGCCCAGAATTCTACGGTTCAACAATACAATCTGGTCTCCTTCCAGACTCCGGTTTTGTCCTCCGGCTCACATCGTCTGTTCGTCGAATACGGGGTCCACAACTTGAACGGCTCCGCTCCATTGATGCTTGACTACTTCATCATTCAGAATCTTACCAATCCGCTTTTCACTACAAGTCCTCCAAACACGACAACCCCCCCAAACACTACGAACATTAACAGCACCCAAAGCCCTACAATCACTCCAATCTTTTACCGGGCAGGATTGTCAAAAGGGACGATCGCCGGTGTCGGCATTGGTTCCACAGTCGGCCTTGCACTTATCATATTTAGTCTCATTTGGACCATTCGGTTCATCAAAAGGGGAAAGGCCGCAACCTCTCTGAGGCAGCCCGTACCGTATACGACTTACAGAGACATCAGGCAATTGTGGAGAGCAAAGGAGGTTAATAAGACTGCCCTAACTGTCCGAGGCGCAGTCGCCTAAATTACGAGTCCTTTATTACATCATAATTTCGTATGGATGCTAAATTTGAATCAGTATCGGCCTTCTCCACCGCCGCCGTCTCCAATGTTCTCTCCACCCCTCACCTCCCCCCCACCTCCCACTTACCTTTCCCCTAGCTGCGCGCCTCCAACACGGTTCATCGGAATCAACATCAAATGTTCCTGCAGACCATGCTCAGACTGATTGCGGCAGGGTACGGTGGCGGAAGCTGTTCGCCTCTGAATCCCTAGCGTAGCTCCACCATCCGCCGCGTTTCTATTCCGGTTAGTATCGCGCTCTTCTCGATAATCGCCGTTGGCCACACCACTGCTATCACCACTAAAATCTCCCCTCCGACTCCTACTGCCTATTCCCGTTCATAAGCACATCACCTCCATTTATAATTCTTTCCTTCCTCTCTTGCCCGTAAGAATATACTTCATAACCGCCCATCGACACCCACACGTGCGGGGCCGGTGGCGGTAAGGCGTGGCGCGTGCCAGGAGGTGGGGATGGTGGATGTTTGTAGGCATTGACGTTTCGGCAAGGTTGGGACGGCCGTTTAGGTCTGGGTTTGAGGTTGGGCATGCCTTTGGGTGGGTTCCGTTTACGTGGGCATCCAAGCGTGGTGTAGGATGGGATGTGGGATGGTGGTTGGTGGGACACTGGAGGTGCGGCGACAGCGGTCTATGTTGTTGATAGAGAATTCAATAATTATTGGTCGTTGTTGTGGAAAATGCCGACGTGCGTATGGATGGGGGTTGAACGCCGAATGTTGAACGTTGAACGCGGGCGGCGGCGTTGGTTCATGGAGATACCCCGCATAGTCGTGCAGATGCTAGTGCTGCTGCAGCGGCGGCGGCGGCGATGGATGATACCGACCGGCCCTCGCATCATGTTGTCGATGTCGTTCTTCGTAATACTCAAGCTGGTTGGGTCGAATGCTTGCTCCTCGTTTGTCGAGGCTTCGGTGAATTTACTTAATGTGTACCTGAATTACCTGAAACGGACAAAAACGACTTTTATGTAGAATAAGGCGCATATTTCTCTGCCTTGCGCTGAACATGCAGAGTTTTAGGGTAGCACGAACGGAGGTTCGGCGGGATGGGCAGGATCACACAAACAGAGCTTCGGCCAAATGACGGGGGTTACGCTGTATGTGCTGTCGTTACGTATGGGAACAGAGGTTGGGCTAAATGGCGGGGGTAGCATTAGGTCGGTTAATTGGTTGGATGTTAAGTGTGATGTATCCACTCGCAGGGTTTCGCGATTTCACCAACGAGATCTTGGACTACAGAGGTCGTTGACGGCCGGCGTCAGACTGGCACAGGCTCGCCATGTTCGCGGTCATGTAACGTCAGCGATTGCGCAATGGACTAAAAAATGTACAAGTTGGTATCTCATTCGATTGGACATCAAATCAAATCAATGCTTACCTAGATAGCCGCTACCAACTCCCAACGCGATTCTTCATGATACCATGTAAGACATTAAAGGTCTAAGAGGATAATTAATTCGAGAATGTGAGAAAACGAGTAGAAAATAGCGTACCGAGTCGTATCCCTCACATGAGCTCTTCAAAACGTGTTCGCCCTCCAGCCCAAGTTGTAGGTGATCCACAACGGCGAGGACGTGCCTGAAAAAAAAAGGCCATGTGTTGCGCAGGCGGTTGGTTTTGTATCGGTGAATGGGTGGTGTAGTTGTCATTGAAACCTTGTTTGAAGGTCATGTACTAGTTGTTGAGGTGTAGTTGTTGAAAGCTTGTTCGGAGGTTTCGATTCACGAGTGGGTCGAATTCTCGGTAGATGGTGCCGTAATAGTGGTTGTTGAAAGCTTGCTAGAATTTGATTGGTGTCGACAACGCTTGGTTCATATCGGTAAATGGTGGTATAACAGTCGCTGAAAGCTTGTTCAAATTCGCTGAATGGCTTTCCAATTGCATCGCGTTTCGTTTAACAACGTCGTAAGAATGGCTGACGTCCTGGACAAGAAGGGCGAATGCCGCAGGGCCAAAACCCTAAAACTTTGAAGGTCTAAGGACGTAGAGACATTAATGCAACGATCAACAACATAAAAATAATGAAGGTTGCCTGTACACAACTAGGTATATCCTCCTTCGTGTTTGAATCCTCGGGAAATCGAAAAATAATGCTAAAAAGGCCAAGATAAGCCAAGATTCAAGGACGAGGTAACCAATCAACAAACCAGCGCCGAAGGCGTACATAGAGGGAGACATCCGCGTTCTGGGCAAACTCAAATATTCACGACGGGTGATCATCTTCACGCCGCTCGCCACAGGGCCGGAATATCAAAAGCTGGAAAGGCGGTTTGAGTATAGGTTCAAAATCAAATGATAGGGACACTTACAACTCTCGTCGACATCCGTCTCCTCCCTACTAAAGATACCACATTCTTGATTCTTGAATCAACGGACACGAAGCTTTCCAGAAGAAGGTGGTGTTCACTCGCCGTAGGTCCCAAACATCGAAAAGCCGGGAGATAGAACCTCCAAACATAGAGATGAGTTAAGGTTACCTTAGAGAGAGCTTGAGGTAACTTACTGTTCTCGTCGATGCGCTTACGCGCGACTCCTCGCATCTAGAAAATCTCCACAATCTTGTAGTATCGTCATATGTGACGGGACACAAAACGTTCCAGCAAGTAGCTGGGTGTCACTCGCCGCGGGGCCGAAATCCCGTGAAAAAGGGTGATGAAAGTGACTGAAAAATGAAGATAAGTCAACAAAGAAGAGAGAATTACATGATAATGGACATACGTGGCTCCTCGCAGCACCCTGTGCTACTCGTCGCGTCAACGTCGCGCTCCCATCTTGTCCGCTAGTCGAGATCTTCAACTTGTATGGTGGTGCCGCTCGCCGCCGGGTCAGAACTTCATGCAATCCGGGTAAAATAACTTGAAAAGATTAGATTAGAACATGGAAACAATTTGCCTTGAAAATGAAAGGCTTACCATATAGTGAACATTTTGCGAAAGAGGTCGAAGAGATGCAAAAGAGATGACGCGATCAATCACAGCGCGTGTTTGGTTCAACTCCCAAAACAAACATCGGAGATGTCGTCGAAACCCAGATCACTCGGTTCAAGCCAAATCGACCAAAGGTAAGTACGCGTCATAGGCTGAGAGTTTGTTGCGTGGTACTGACAGGAACTAGACCAGTGTGGTGGTGAGAGGCCACTGAGTGTCCGGCATCGCGGGCCGTGTGGCGTCACTGGCGTGTAAGCATGCTGCGCGAGGATGCACCCAAGATGCACCTTCAAGTTCCCAGGATGATCAAGGTCACTGATCATGATAGGAAAACGATGAAGCATATTGATTCTACAGAGAAGAATTATGTGCTGTCCGTGATACTAATTCGGCTCACTGGCAGTGCCCGAGGGCTGTACCAGGCTCTAGCAAAGGGCTCGATATCTCGAGGGATCAATCCACCAGACCACTGCCACGAAAAGATATACCGACAGCCGGCTGTACTATGGCAGTGCAATAAGGTTTACATTGTTCACCTTTGATCGAGGGTGTTTATCTCCCGACACGAATATGTGTATCTCTTCCACTCCGGCACAAGCTACCGTGACTGGAACACCATTGGGTTGCATAATGTTCAACCTAGCTGGTCATTCATCCCCTGAACACCCGACAACCGAAGGATTTTGAAAAATCAATCTCAATGCCATCGACAAATTATATTTACGACAGGTACGCTTACAGCCGTTATCATCATGAGGCGGACATGCGGTCCTTTTACCCTAATTGGTGTACTTCTCGGACAGCCATGTACATATGAAAAAGGTGAGGGCTTCTTCTGGGGACAAGTACACTCTCTACAAACCATTTCGTTCTCACTGATATCTCCATCGTTCTTCAGCGCCATTGATAACTCTTAACTACTCCTAGGAAAATGTCTACGCGATTAATTTACGTCGATGACACCAGTGATCTGATATCCTACCAGGGACAATGGGCTAGGAGAGATAAATATTCTGTTAACACACAGTGGGGGGGACCATTCAATAATACCCTCCATGCGCTATATGGATCTGGGAGCTTTACCTTCTTTTTCACAGGTAAGTAGGCATTGAATGTTATGACCGTTTATATGGCTTTATCCTTTCCCTAGGTCATAGTGTGGCTGTGATGGGTAGCTTTCTGGCCTCCACCCCGCCTTCCGTGACCTGTTATCTCGACGGAATCCTTTTCTTCTCGAACAATATTTCTCTCAGCCACCTAAACAATGTTAATTTTTGCTCATTGAACGGTATCTTCCCCAGCGCTACACCCAGTAAATTGACTGTGAAAGCCTCAGGTACAACCGGCAACCCCTTCCTGTTCGACCGCATCCAATATGAACCGGGTGCTAGCGTTGTCCTGGATAATGCGACTGTTGTGGTGGACGCATCCGATGGTAAGATAGGATACTCTGGATGGAGCACGCTCGATGGTCTCGACTTGGGGACATCGGTACAAGGCTCTTATCTGATTTTTGATTTCATCGGTGCGTTCCGCTTGTAGCCTCAAATAGTTCCTCCAACAATTTTAATACTGTGCAGGTATCCAAATAGCGTGGATGACAACAGTCCAATATAATTCGAACATCACTGTAGATGCCTCTGCCAAGTATATCATCGATAACGGAACGCGCCACCTATTTCCTGTGGCTGCTCAGAGCTCTACGATTCAACAATATAATCTGGTCTCCTTCCAGAGTCCGGTTTTGGCCCCCCGTCTCACATCGTCTGCTTGTCGAATACGGGGTCGACAACTTGAACGGTTCTGCTCCATTGGTCCTTGACTACTTTATCATTCGGAATCTTACCAGTCCGCCTTTCACTACAAACCCCCCAAACACTACAAGCCTTTCAAACACTACAAGATTGTCAAAAGGGGCAATCACCGGTGTCGTCATTGGTTCCTTGATTGGCCTTGCACTTATCATGTTCAGTCTCATTCGGTTCATCAAAGTGAAAAAGGTTGCAGCCTTCCTGGGACGGCGGCCCAACCAGTATGCCGCCGCGGCTTAAGGCGACGGTCGTGGAGATAGCTAGTTTGCATTACAGTGCATTGCATATCAAATAGAACCGCGCGTCGTTGCTAAAGCCTTTTATATATTCAGAAGAACTCAGAACAATTTTTTTTTAGCGGAACTAGCATGGCAGGTGGTACTTCGAATTACTCACCATCTCCCGGCCATCTACCACACGGATGCTGGTGTAGCACACGTTGAAACCCGCCCCACAAATTATCCTTACAATCATATGGGATGCTCGCCAACGCCGTTAAGTAGATTACATGCTCAAAAATAGGGTGTATACTATAAAGTAGGATAAACGATAGTAATATAACCACAGGTATGTAAATAAGTAGACAGACAGAGTTCCCCGCATAAGTATATACAACTTGACAACGAGGGGGATGATCACGGAGGGAATATAATATCGTCCGATTTAAGAGCTAATTGTACCGCATGTGCTGTAATTATAAGAGCAGGGGTTCGGATCTATTGACGAAATAATTATCCAAAATCCAGCATATAAATATTTAAGCGGACTCGCTCAGGCTCCTAGAGTTTCCACCAAGCCTCGAACTTATGCCTTTGTGGACCTTTGTCGCATGTCGTTTGAGGGAGTCAAGTCTAGATCCACGAAACTATTGTCAGCATCCCAATTGGATTCTACAAGAAGAGCCTCACCTTGAGACAGAACGTCCACACTCTCGACAAACAAAATCGCTACGTCGGTGGACAGTCCGCATATGCCTGATATAGTCCGTTTGTCGGGTAAAGTGAGTCCCGCATCCCTCCATCGGACATCCAAGCGCTTCCTGACAATTCCAAATGGTTGGTATAGCCGCTGGAAATTCCTCGACTTCAGTCTGACTCTGAGCTTTCTCTCGTTTTTTCTTCATGCGGAGAGTACCAGTACCCTTCCATTGGCGAAATAAGTCAGTGTTGGTCGTGCGCGTTCCTTTCCTGGTCGCGTTCATCCTCAACGTGGAGGAACTGCCCATATTCTTCTTCGTCGAAGCAGGTTTCTTCGAAGAATGTGAAGCATGGGAAGAGGAAACCACTGGGGAATGGTCCGCCAATTGTGCAGGCTGTGTGGTGTCATTCCCCGAGTGAGTGACCCCTTTCTCGGAAGCCGTCGCTGCCATACGGCGAAGCTCCGCATCCCTACGCCAGTTCATCTTCAATATGCGGAACCGGCTGTCCCCTTGGTAGCAAACTTGGCCTTTGTCGAGGGGATCAATCCAAATCCTGCACAGCTTGATGCCACCAATAATTTCCCGTGCTTTTTCGGTTTCGGATTGGATTTCAGACAAAGGTGATGTCGGGGAGTTATGGGGAGACGCTCGAGAATTAAGTTCGGGAGGAGGGGCGTATCCACAGCTGACGTCCATTGCTGCATCCTCTGGCGCTGATGACGCCTCTTGGGCGGTCGAGCCATCTTCGTTGTCTGAACCAAAGATTTCACGGTCCCAGATCACTCGGCTGAAACCAAATCGACCAGAGTTGCGCGTCATAAGCTTTATGAGATTTGGTTGCGTGACACCGACAGGAACTGCCAGTTGGTGGTGGTGGTGGTGGTGGTGGTGGTGAGAGTTTGAAACGATCTCATCATTTGGCGCCCATTTAGTGTGTCCGGAACTGCGGGCCGTGTGGCGTCGGATCAAGTGGCGATGCTACGGCACCGATAATCAAGTTCACTGATCATGATAGGGAAAATGATGAAGCGTATTGATTCTACAGAGAAGAACCATGTGCTATCTTTGATATTTTGATACTAATTTGGCTCACTGGCAGTGCCCGAGGGCTGTACTAGAAAAGCGCTCGACATCTCATTGGATCAATCCACTTACAAGGTCAGCCGGCTGTCCTATGGCAGTGCAATACGGTCACCTTTCATCGAGGATGTTCATACCCGACATGAGTATGTGTATCTCCTCCACCCCTAGAGCTGCTGCCTGATCACGAGGAATGTAACTCGACACCTACGGATCTAGAATTGAAAGACTTCCTTTTCCCATTTTCTGGTGGACGGTCTAACAAATGAATACTTACCGAAGTTTCTCTGTGTTGAGGGACCTTTCCTCAGGTATTCATTGGGCGAATCACCCTTTGTGATCTGGCGTAGCCACCTTAAGCGCTTGGCGATAGACCAGCGCTTACCGATAGCGCTGATACAACCTTGGCTTCAGATGAACGATGTAGGTTAGGTTGAGGTTCAGTTCTCAAGTCCGCCTGACTGTTGGATGTTCATAGGATGAATGACCACATTGGTTGAATGTCATGCAACCCTGTCATGACATATCCATCAGTTATTTATATACCCACGGTAACGGTGAGGCCTCATTCCGAGGATGACCGATGAGTTGAATTCAGATAAGTATTTGCCCTGAAAGTGATTTCGTTCTCACAAGCACCCCCATCATTCCCCAGCGCCCCCTAGGAGAATGTCGGTGGAGCCCTCGCGATTGGTTGTTGTCGATGATACCAGCCCTCTGATATCCTACCAGGGGAATTGGAACACAAGGGATCCTACTACAACGAAATTGGGGAGACCTTTCAATGATACCCTCCATAAGTTAGATGGACATGGGAGTTTTGGCTTCAATTTCACAGGTGAGTAGGGACTTCGTGTTACTTCACGATATCCGGAGCCTTACCTCCTTAGGTTCTAGTGTGTATGTGATAGGTAGCTTCTTGGACTCCAACATGCCTTCCTGGACCTGTTTTGTGGACGGATTTTCTTTAATCTCAAACAACATTTCTCAGGCCGACCTATCAAATAATAATGTCGAGATTTGCTCATTGCAAAATATAGCAACGAAGACGACGCCGAGTAATTTGACTGTGGTAGCCGAGGGTGTCTTCCTCGCCTCCTTTGTGTTCGATCACATCAAATACGTACCGGGTTCCAGCGCTATCCTGGATAACGCGGCCGTAGTAGTGGAAGCTTTCGATACTCAAATACAATACAGCTCTGGTTGGAACAAGGTAGGAACCATAGGCATGGAGACGTCGGTTCAAGGTGCTTCACTGACTTTTGATTTCGTCGGTGCGCTCCGCTTGTAGTTTCAAATACTTCCTCTAACAATTTGAATTATTGTGCAGGTACCCAAATAGCGTGGATAACATCATTCGATTTGAGTGCGAACATCACTGTAAATTCCACGGCCCAGTATAGCATCGACAACGGAACGCTCTTCCCATTTCAGGTGGTCGCCCAGAACTCGACAGTTCAAATTTATAATCTGACCTCCTTCCAAACTCCGGCCCTATCCCCTGGCCCGCATCATCTGTTTGTCCAATACTCCAGTTCCGGGACCGCGCCATTGGTTCTTGACCACTTGATCATCCAGACGCCGCCCTTGACCCCTCAGGCTCCAAGCCATGCACGATTGTCAAAAGGGGCGATTGCCGGTATCGTCATTGGTTCATTAGTTGGTGCATTGATAGCAATCATTCTCATTCGGGTCATTCGCAAACGGAAATCGAAATCGGCCGCAGCTCAACGGCCACCACCGTACACGGTGCCGCCTGATGGAGATGGTAAAGGTCAATGATCACGCCTGTGGTGAGCTCTGTGTTGTTTATAATTAGCGGAATGAATGGTTTACCACATGGATCTTCATATGCCAGCCTGGAGCTTGCCGGGCCAAGGAAAATAACGATTTCATGTATTATAGCGCTTGTATTTGTTCACCCTGTCTGAAATTGGAGATTACAGTTTATAAAATGAATAATTTTATAAATAACTCGACTGAAGCCAATCGACCAGAAGAGTTGGTTCCATAATACTGACAGGAGGTGCTGATTAGCGGTGCTGATGGGAGTTTGAATCAATTTCCAACTATTTGGCGCCCATGGAGTTGAGTCTGGAACGGGTGGGGTCGTGTGGCGTTGTCGGCATTTTACCCGACTCCCTTGTTCGGCCTACGCACCGTGATCATTCATGACGGCGATCAAGGGTTCTTGTAGATCCAGTGATCATGATAAGGAAAACGATGAGAATTTCTATACAAAGAAGCGTCGTGTTCTTGACACGGTTTGATACTAATCGACTAGCAATGCCATTGAGAACGAGGGCTATATTAGAAAAGACCTCGATATCTCAGATCAATCCACTGGACCACTAGGAAAAGGTAGATGTACAGCTGGCTGGACCATGGCAACGCAATAAAGTTCACATCTTTCACCTTCGATCGAGGATCAGGACCCCCTTCGTTTCCCAACACTAGGGTGTGTATCTCCTCTACCCCTAGAGCTGCTGCCTGAGGAACGTAACACCACATCCTCAGATCTAAAATTGAGCATTCCACATGTTGATTCCACTCACCAGAGCGTGCATTGCCGACGCTATACCGAAACAGCCGCGACTTCGTGAGTGGAGTCGTGATTGATTCATGCCATAGACTTACTTTTCCCAGCCCCTGGTGGACCGTTCAACAAATAACTATTAAAATTGCTCTCTGTTGAGGGACCTTCTCTCGGGTGGTTGAGATCTCTAATAACAGTGTGTATGAATGCTTCTTGCTTTTCACTGGGCCCCGAACTGCCTATGAGCTACAATTAAGTTAGTTACTGATACTAAGGGATATCTAAAACATACCTTTGCTACTGGCTGCGCTACGAACCGAGGTTCCAGTTTAACCGGCATCCCGCAGTGCTGTCGTGCATCTTCTACAAATTCTGACAGCACATCGGGCTCAGTGGAATATACTAGTATCCTGATGGTCCACATTACATCAGCGACCAGGTCAACGGTTCGGGAAGATCGATGGGCACGATGGGCACCTACGTTAGAAGTAGATTTCTCGGCTTCCAATAAACTGATTTATCCATCATTACTTTGCGACTTTGTGCGACCTTGACCCAGTGGCCCCTCCACCGAAAATACTCCGCGGGCTCATAAGTATCAAATTCCACGTTTCGCATTCCCTGTCGATCGGTTTCATTGGACCTGTGCTTGAGGGACTCGGGAATCGAGCTAACGGTCCACTTCCTCAGAGAAGATGTGGCACAAAGACACGATGGTCTCGAATGCGTGCAAATCCTGCCTTGAGTC
>Ga0307513_10006920_pt1 | contig 14760 bp, 13 predicted proteins | sample 15_EM_MG_FD_202174 | JGI IMG/M metagenome (GOLD analysis project Ga0307513, IMG submission 202174) | Populus trichocarpa ectomycorrhiza microbial communities from riparian zone in the Pacific Northwest, United States - 15_EM | ecosystem: Host-associated > Plants > Roots > Unclassified | place... | reverse complement strand
AATTGCTGAGCTAACTACAGAGGGCGCCGAGCCCATAGATTGCGAAGTCGTAATCCCGACGAACATGTATCTTGCGAAGAGTCCCGCCGAGGCGGTTGAAGACGAGGTCGAAAAATTTCGCCGCGAGCAAACTCCCCCGGCTGCCGCGCAACCCGACGACGGCAGGCCTCCGCCGGAAAAGATGGCGTAGCAACGCGCTCGCCCCCGACGCATATCCTCTGCCGCCCCGGCTATGCGATTTTCGGCTAATCCGGTCTATTCCGGTAAGTATTCGGCACGGAGCCAGCGCAATCACGCTCAAAGCCACATTCGGCACCCTGATCGAGAAAGGGTTGCTCGTGCGACAAGGCGGCGGTCGGTCGACTCGGTACCGGTTGCCCTGACCAGCCGGTGCTGTCGGGGCGCCACAAATGATCAGGTGCTCGCGGGAGTTTTGCGGGACTTGGTCATGCCTCGTCGTGCTCAGTCGTGACAAATGCAACGGATGCCATGTGAGCTCGCGGTTGATGACGTCAAATCCATTCAAGAAAATCAATCGTCTACGTTCTTCGCTCCGCCCGACCTTTTCACCCCCTCCATTTTGTAATCAGGGGGTCGCGGGTTCGATCCCTGCAGCCGGCACCAAATTCCTATTTCGCCATTCCATCACTCGCACCCTGCCCCGCGCCCGCGAGCACCGGGCAGCCGAGTTCCACTAGTTCGGCCAGATCGCTCTGCGCTTTCGCAGGGCTCGTCTTGGTCAGATGCGCGTATTTGTGATGCGCTCTCCTGTTTCGAGCGGTGTGTGAAAGGGGGTTGATTTGCTTTCGCATTTGTTCAGCTGGATCTGGAATTCTTCCCGTGGGCAACAACTCAATTCCGCGTCATCGCGGAAGCAGCAAAGGAATCGATTGTCGCCGGTGGCGTCGATACACCGTGAAGTCACTGTCGAGGGTGACGACGGTGACATCGCCATCCAGTTCCGCCATACGTACGAGGCACGCATCCGCCAGGGACATGGGTGTCGAGACATGGCGTTGCATTAACACGCGAACGGCACCGTGCTCGGCGCTCAGATCAAAAGCAACCAGCACGATTTTTCGTGAAAGCAGATCCATCACTTTGTCGGCGCCGGTATCCAATCGAGCTGTGAGGAAGCAAGCCTCGGAGATCACTGCTTCGCAGGTCACGAGCGGAGGTTCGATCCGGCTGAATGTCGTCTTGGCCCATTCGTGATGCGTGTCCGTCGCGTTGAGCAGGGCCACCAACGGGCCGGTATCGACAACATAGCGCTTCACTCTCCAAATCCCGCAAGGTGGCGGCGATTCGTGGACAAGTCGGACGGACCGCGCAGGGACCCGACGAGGTCCCCGGCAGCATCGGTAACCGATCGCATCGGGCTATCCGCGAACAATGCGATCGCCTCACGGAGGATCTCCGATCGCGAAGAGCGACGGCGGCGAGCGAGGGCGGTCACCTTCTCGTCGAGTTCTTTAGAAAGCTTCACTGAAACGACGCGCATAACCTGTTCCTGCGGGTATTACGAATGCTGAATAATCGTATTACCGCCGGATCGGCCAGGTCAACCCGAATGCTGGTGTGATGCGAGGGATTTCGTGCAAATTCGGTTATGAACAAATCCTTGCCTACGAAATCGAGCTGCTGAGTTCGTAAAAGCGCCGCAGGCGGTCTTAGATGAACGCGCCGGAAACACTCAATTCCTCTGCCTCGCCGTCGGCTGCGTGGCATGCGGCGTCAAAAATGGCGCCCGGATCGCGGTCCACGAGGGGTACCAATTTGTAATCAGGGGATCGCGGGTTCGATCCCTGCAGCCGGCACCACCTTCCCAAACAAATAGTTAGCTGCGATCCGTCCACACAATTCTTGACAGACACGAGGCGCTCCCCGTGCAACGCTAGCTCGTCGTCAAGCGTGAGGGAGTGGCCATGCGTCGTACGCACAACTCGTTGTTAGTGTTGTTCAGCGTCACTTTGCTGTCGGTGGGCACGACGCTCTCAGGCTGCGGCGGCTCCGGTGGTTCCTCGCCCGAGGGCCCGCCCGTTAACGAGCTGAGCTCCAACAAGCCGCGCGTGACCGCCCCGGTGGTCAGCAGCGGGGATGCGCTCACATTCGCGAATGACAACCTCGCTTTTTCGGTCGACATGTATCTCGCGCTCAGGTCGAGTGAGTCGGGAAACTTCGTCTTCTCGCAGACGAGCATTTCGACTGCGCTCGCGATGTTGTACGCGGGCGCAGGGACGACCACCGCGGCCCAGATGGCCGACACACTTCACTTCAGCCTGCCCGCCGCGCGTCTGCACGCCGGGTTCAACGCGTTGGATCTGGCGCTGACCACGCCGTCATCCACGAGCAACGCTTCCGCCTTCCAGCTCACGTTCGCCAACTCGATCTGGATCCAGAACGGCTTTTCCGTTCTGCCCGGCTTTCTCGACACGCTTGCCGAGAACTACGGCGCCGGACTTTTCGTGGAGGACTTCCAGTCTGCTCCGGAGCCCGCCCGCAGCGCGATCAACGGCTGGGTCGCGCATCGCACTGAGGGTCAGATTCCGACGCTGTTCCCCCAGGGTTCGATCAACACGCTCACACGGCTGGTACTGGCCAATGCCGTCTACTTCCACGGTGACTGGAAGGTGAAATTCAAGAAGGACAGCCCGAACGAGATCTTCCACGCGCTCTCCGGCGATGTCTCCGTTCCGACCATGCACGGCATCAGCAACGCCGCGATCTGGAGCGGGGCCGGCTGGAATGCGGGCGCCCTCGACTATGTCGGCAACACGACCTCGATGATCATCGTGGTTCCGGACGCGGGGACGTTTGCCGCCTTCGAAACCGGGCTGACCTTTGAATTGCTGAGCGCCGTCCTGGCGGGCGCCCGTCCGGGCGGCAGCGCCGACCTGATCATGCCGAGGTTCAAGTTCTCCACCGACGTTGGTTTGAACGACACACTGTCGGCGCTGGGCATGCCCGAAGCGTTCAGTGACGGAGCCGACTTCTCTGGTATCAACGGTGCGCGCGACCTGCGCGTCCAGTCCGTCATTCACAAGGCGATCATCAACGTCGACGAGACAGGGACGACGGCCTCCGCCGCCACCGGCGTTTCGGTTGGCGTAACCTCGGTGCCGCCCACGCTGGTCGTCGACCGCCCGTTCCTGTTCTTCGTCCGCCACAACCCGACCGGTGCGATCCTGTTCCAGGGCCGAGTCGTCGACCCGTCGAAGTAGCTGGACCCTGTCGAAAATCCTCCATCCCGTTCGACTATTCTTTGAATACCCATTCGAAGGAGTCGCCGCATGAAAGTCATGGTCTTCGTCAAAGCCACGCCCAATAGCGAAGCGGGGTTGCTCCCGTCTGATGAAGCAACGCAAAAAATGTTCGCGGAGATGGGCAAGTTCAACGAGGAACTGGCCAAGGCCGGCATCATCCAGGCGGCCGATGGCCTCAAGCCCAGCAGTGCCGGCAAGCGCATCAAGTTCAGAGACGGCCATACGACGGTGATCGACGGTCCGTTCGCGGAGAGCAAGGAGTTGGTGGCGGGCTTTTGGATCTGGGAGGTGAAGTCGTTGGCCGAGGCCGTCGACTGGGCAAAGCGCTGCCCGAATCCGATGCCGGGCGAAGAAGGCGTGCTGGAGATCCGCCCGTTCTATGAGATGGAAGACTTCGATCACCTGATGACGGACGAAATCCGCGAGCGCGAGGGGCGCGTGCGCAAGATGGTCGAGCGCAAGCAGAAGCCGCAGGCGAAGAAGACGCCGGCCAAGGCCAAGGCCAAGTCCAAGCCAGCCAAACGAAAACCCGCACGCGCCAGATCGAAGAAGTAATCGCGCCGGGCGGGGCCGAAACCGCGCCAGGACTTGCCGTCGGGAGCACACTTCCGGCCTTCGGTACCTAACCTTTTGGCGCCGCCGCCGTCCAAGTTCCGTGCTCACCCTTCTCAAGTCCTGGGTTCGGCCCGATGCCTTCCACACCGTGCTCAGCGAGCGCAGCGGACGTTGGTACAACGCCTGCCTGCGAATCACGCGCGATGCGGACCTGGCCGCGGACGCGGTCCAGGATGCGCTGCTCAAAGCCTGGGACCGTCGCGACGATTTTCGCGGCGAGGCCGCGCTCGATTCCTGGATTCATCGCATAGCGCTCAACGCGGCCATCGATCTGACGCGGCGGCGCAAGACGCGGGCCGAAAATGAGCTCGATGACGACAGCTTCGAGGCCGCGCCATCGGCGTCGCCCGAAAGCGAATATGTCGTGGAGGCGTTGAGCAAGGATCTGGTGACGGCGATGCAACGCCTGTCGGCGATGGAGCGCCAGGTTTTTCTGCTCAAGCACATCGAAGGCTGGCGTCTCGATGAAATCGCCGAAAGCCTGCAAACCACCATCAATGGCGTGAAGCACGCGCTGTTCCGCGCGGTCAGCAAGCTGCGCGTCGATCTGCACGTCTGGAGAGGCGAATCATGATTTCCGATGACGACCTCCTTCTCTATTACTACCGCGAACTCGACGCTGCCGAACGCGCACGTATTGGCGCGGCAATCTCCAATGACCCGGAGCTCGCCCGCCGGCTGCACGGTCTCGTGGCGAGGCTCGATGTGGTCGCGGCGATGCCCGAAGTTCCGGTGCCCACGCGCACTCAGCAGCGTTGGCAGGCTGCACTTGCACGCGCGGCAAGTGACAACCGCGTGGCGCCGCCGGCCCGCCGGTTCTTCACCCAACTGCGATGGCAGGCGGCCGCGGCCGCGGTGGCGGTCGTCGCGCTCACCTTGACCATTCAGAAAGTGATGTCGCCATCGTCGATCCAGACTGCCGGGCAGACGGTTGAAGCTTCGCCGCCGGGCGCCACGAGTGCGGGCGACGCGTCCGCATACGAACACGGATTGAAGTGGCATCTCGCGAGTACCGAGAAGCAGCTCGCGTCGCTGGGCAGCGCAACCCCTGAGGAGCGGGCCCGGCTCATCGAGACGATCATCGGCCAGAACCGCATTTACGCACTGGCGGCCGAGCGCGCCGGTGAACCTCAGCTCGCGCGCGTGCTGCGCGCGTTCACGCCCATTCTCGAAAGTGTCGCGGACGGCCGCGTCGAGTCGGCGAGCAGCGTCGCGCAACTGAATTTCGAATTGAGAGTCATGCAGGCCCGGCTGGCCGCCGACGCCGCAGCTCCAACCAACACCCTTTAACTTCGAGGTAAGACCATGCACAAAGTACTAACTATCCTGGTCGCGCTGGCGATCTGCTGCACGGCCAACGCAGCGGAGCGCGCGCCCACCGCCAACGAAGAGCTCGCGCTGGCAGCGCTGGAAGGCCTGATGGCGCAGCCCCCGGAGCGCGCGCTGCCCATCATCAAGAAAGTGCTGGCCGGATCGCAGACGACGCTGGTCAAACAACGTGCCTTGTTCGTGCTCAGTCAGATAGGTTCGCCTGAAGCGCAAGCCCTCCTCGCTCAGGCGAGCCGTTCATCGGATGCCGCGCTGCGAGGCGAAGCCATTCGCAGCATCGGCATCGGTGGAGATCCGAAGGCGCTCGATGCCCTGCAGGAGGTCTACAAGACCGGCGATCCCGACGTGAAAAGAGACGTGCTGCAGGCCTGGATGATCGCTGGGCGCAAGGAGGCCGTTTATCAGGCCGCGCTGAATGGCAAATCGGAAGAGGAAACGAACGAAGCGATTCGCATGCTCGCGGTGATGGGTGCGACCGACGAACTCCGCAAGCTCGGTGACCGGCCGAATGCCGCCAGTGGATTGGTGGATGCGTATGCAATCAGCGGCGACCTCGTCAGCCTGCGCAAGATCGCCGAAGGAAGTGGCGATCGTTCTCTCCGCCTCGATGCGGTTCGCAAGATCGGCATGATTCAGGGCGATGGGTCGCGCGCCGCGCTGCGCGATATCTATGCGCGCACCACCGATGAGGAGATCAAGGAAGCCGCGCTGCAGGGCATGTTGATGTCCGGCGACGAGCAGGGGGTGCTGACGCTCTACCGCGGCGCCAAGACGAGCGATGAGAAACGCGTGCTGCTGCGCTACCTGTCGATGATGGATGGGGACGCCGCGTTGCAGGCGATCGATGCCGCCCTCGAGGGAAAGAACGAGGAGGGGAAGAAATGAATATCCTCAACCGGTCGACGTGCGTGCTTGCACTGTTCGTCGCGCAGGTCGCGATGGTCTCGCAGGTGCTTGCGGCTGAGCTCAAGCTGCCCCGAGAAGGCTGGGCCAGCTGGCAGGTTTCCGCTGTTGAGAATGCTCCGGCGTGGTGTTGCTGGAATAGTTGGAAGGACATCGATGCCTCGCCGACCTCCTGCCGACTCGACGACAGGCCTGATCACTACGGCACGAGGCGCGACGAGACGACTGACTCGGTCAAGGTGTACGCGCGGGTCGCCGGCGGCAAGATCGATCGCCTGCAGGTGTTGTCGGCCACGTGTCCGGTGGAAACCAGGACGCCGATCGACGAGCTCGGCAGTGTCACGGCAGAAGACAGCGCCCGTTGGCTCATCGCCCGCGCGGGGCAAAGCGGCGATGATGCGGGTAACCCGATCAGCGAGAACGCGCTGGCCGCACTGGCACTGCATCGCGGTGACTTCGCGCGCAACGCATTGGCTGAATTCTCGCGTGATCCCCGCACCGAGACTCGCAAATGGGCTGTCTTCTGGCTCGCCACGCTGCGGGGCACCGAAGGCGCGGATATCGCGAGCAAATTGATGTTCAACGACAAGGCCGCGGACGTGCGCAAGCACGCGGCCTTCGCGCTGGCGCAAACCAAATCACCGCGCGTCGCCGCGGACCTGATTCGCCAGGGCAACACTGACAAGGTCGGTGATGTTCGCGCCCAGGCGTGGTTCTGGCTGGCGCATACGGGCGCAGTCGAGGCGGAAAAAGCCATCGCTGCAGCGCTCCGGCAGGATGCCGACGAACAGGTTCGCGAGCAGGCGATCTTCGCGCTGTCGCAGTTGCCGGACGACCGGGCGCCGCGTGCGCTGATCGCCACGGCGCAGGATCAAACTTTATCGCGCGAACAACGCAAGCGAGCCGTCTTCTGGTTGTCGCAGTCGGAATCGGTTGAGGCGCAGGCGTACCTGGAAAAGGTTCTCGCGCGGAATGCCGACTGACGCAATCGGACCAAGGGCGGACATCGATTCTGGCGCCGGCGTTCCATGATCAAGGGAATCTCAACCGGGCAAGGGGCGAAGCCATGAAGTCCAGAATCTCACCATTGATGTTCATTGCGGCCCTGTTGCTGGTGGCCGCGACTGCATCCGCGGACGAGTTCGACGATACGGTCTCGATCTTCAAGAACGCGGGAGAAAGCGGTACGTACTTTTCGAACAGCTACGCCTACGCGGTGTTTCCGACCGTCGGCAAAGGTGGTTTCGGCGTGGGTGCGGCTCACGGTTCAGGGCGCGCCTACGTGCAAGGCAAACACGTCGGGGATGTGAAGCTGAACCAAGTCAGCGTCGGGCTGCAGGCGGGCGGCCAGGCATTCAGCCAGATCATCTTCTTCCAGGACAAGCGCGCGTTCGACGAATTCGCGAAAGGCAGCTACGAGTTCGACGCGACTGTCCAGGCCGTTGCGATTACCGCCTCAGCGACCGCCACCGCGGGAACGGCAGGCGCGGCGGCGGGTGCCGCCGGCGGCAAGAAGGACGCGGCGACGGCAGGCAACTACCACAAGGGTTTGGCCGTGTTCACCGTGGCCAAGGGCGGCTTGATGTACCAGGCCGCGGTCGGCGGGCAGAAGTTCAAGTACAAGAAGAAGTAGCTAGACGGCGGACAGCAAAAAGCCGCCGGACCTGCCGTCCGGCGGCTTGATCGAATTTCTGACAAACGCGAATGGGCCTGGCGTCAGCTCTTTGACTTGAACGCACGGACCTGGACGTTGAAGCGGTCGGCTACCTTCACGAGTTCGCTCTGCGCGGATTCGATCTTCGCGCCGTTCTTCTCGCAGGTCATGTACTCCTCCATGGCACCCTTGAACGCGTCGACAGCCTTCTTGGCGACCAACATGTCTTCCTTGGACGCGGACGCGCCGTCGGGAAGCGAAGTCGGGGCGCTGGGCCTATCGCAGCCCAATGCCGGTACCACAGCCGCGGCCCACAGAACTGCAATCGGAACAATCCTCTTCATTTCTCTTTTCTCCAAGTTAACTTTGCACGGTCAGCCGGGTTATCGGCACGTCGTCGCGGATGCTTGAGTTCCGAATCACGGCAAAGTGTGAAGCGCGTCCTCCATTAGGTCAGAGCCCGGCCGATAGCGAATCCGTGACACGCCGGAAATCGCGGAACCCCCGCTCGATGGCGTCATCGCGTCGATGCAGAACAACATGGAGTCGAGGGAGAAGGCCGGCGCCGGAAGTGACGGCACCCGCAAGGTATTGACCTTCTCGCTGGGCGGGGAGGTCTACGGCATAGACATCCTTCGCGTGAAAGAGATCCGCGGCTGGTCGCCGGTCACGCGGATACCGCAAACGCCGGCGTGCATTCTCGGCGTGCTGAACCTTCGCGGGCTCATCGTGCCCATCGTCGATCTGCGCGTGCGCTTCGCGCTCGAGGCCGCGGAGTTCACGCCGGCAACGGTGATCATCGTGTTGTCGCTGCGCAATGAGAGTGGCCAGCGCGAATGCGGCATCGTGGTCGACAACGTCAACGACGTGGTCGACATCGCGGCCGACAGCATCAAGCCTGCGCCCGAACTCGGCGGCGGACAGACCGGCGAATACATCGAAGGGATCACCTCGCACGACGAGCAGATGTTGATACTGCTCGACGCGGAAAGCGTGGCTTCCCCGGACCTGTCACCGCCCGGGCTCGCCGACCAGGCGGCCTGACCAATCCGACGATTTCCCAAAACACGATTACTCGAACGGAACTTCGTATGCGCCTCAATGTATTCAAAAACATTCGTCTCTCGTTGCAGCTGTACGCACTGGTTGCGTTCACGCTGGCCATCGCGACGGGGCTCATCTTTTACGCGATGGAGCAGGTGCGCAGCACCCAGGGAACACTCAAGCACACCATCGACAACCGCATGGTGTCGGGACAGTCGATCCAGGGCGTCGCCGATGCGCTGTCGCTGTCGATGGAGGCGTCGCTGGACGTCATCGAAAAGAAGCAGTCCGCAATCGATGCGCATGATCAGATCAAGAAGGCCATCGACAAGGCGCGCGACGACTGGGACAACTATTTTCTCGGCGACATGATCCCGGAGGAGCAGGAGCTCGCCGACGAGACCACGCCGATGCTCGACGGCGCCTACGGCAAGATCGACAAGCTGCTCAAGAAACTCGAGGGCAACGAGCTCGCGGATCTGCCCTCCTGGCGTAACGAGACCTTGCGGCCTGCACTGGCCGAAGGCTCCAGCAACCTGAAGAAGCTGATCGCCATGCAGTTGACGGCGGCCAACCTGGACCTCGCCAATGCGAACAAGAACTACCAGCTCGCGGTGCGCAACAGCATCACGCTGATGGCCGGTGGCGCCTTCCTGGCCATCGTTCTCGCGTGGATCATCATTCGCAGCGCGATGCGCAAGCTCGGCGCCGATCCGGGCAGGGCCGCACAGGTGGCGCGGCGCGTCGCCTCCGGCGACCTCGAGTTCGAGATGCAGCCCGGCCGTCACGACGCCATCAGCCTCATGGGCGCGCTGCGCCAGATGAAGGACAGCCTGTTGCATTCCAAGCTCGACTACCAGGGACAGATCAACGCGATCGCGAAAGTCCAGGGTGTCATCGAATGCTCGCTGGAAGGCGAGGTCGCCAATGCCAACGACATCTTCGTGAATCTTCTCGGCTATTCGCTGGACGATGTGAAAGGCAAGAACTACGCGCTGTTCGTCGACTCCCAGGACTCGGCCGCCAACCAGTCACTCTGGCAGGCGCTCAAGCGTGGCGAGAGCCAGCAGGGCGAGTTCCGCGTGGTGGCCCGTGACAAACGAGAGCTCTGGTTCCAGGGCGTGTTCAATCCGATCGTCGATGCCTCCGGCAAGCCGTTCAAGGTCGTCGCCTATCTGAACGACATCACCCGGCAGCGCCAGGAAGCGCTGTTGAACGCTGCGTTCCGCGGCGCGCTGGATCAGCTCGACGCCAACGTGATGGTTGCCGACAACGATCTGAAGGTCATCTTCGTCAACCCGGCCGCGGCACGGATGCTGGCGCGCGCGCAGGACTCGTTCCGCGCCGATCTGCCGGGCTTCGATGCCGCCAAGGTGATGGGCGCGAGCCTGGAGTCGATGACGCGCGAACCGGCCGTACTGCGCGGCGTGATCGAGCGCCTCACGGATATCGTGACCCGCCAGGAAGCGATCGGCGGCCGCACGATGAAAACGATCATGAGCCCGATGAAGGACGACACGGGTCGCCGTCTCGGCACGGTGCTCGAGTGGTTCGACCGCACCCAGGAAGTCGCAACGGAATCTGAACTGCAGGAAGTCATCTCGGCGGTGACGGCCGGCAATCTCGACAATCGCATCTCGCTGGAAGGCAAACGCGATTTCTTCCTGACGCTGTCCAACGGCATCAACGAGCTCGTGGACGCGATCGCGACGGTGGTCGTCGAAGTGCGCGGCGTGGTGGCCGCGGCCAATCAGGGCGACCTGACGCGGCGCATCGATACGAAGGGCAAGGCCGGACTGCTGGTGCAGATCGGCTCCGGCATCAACGACCTCACCAGCAGTCTCTCGGAACTGGTGTCGCAGGTGAAGAAGGCTTCGGCCGAGGTGAGTCGCGGCGCCGACGAAATCAGCCAGGGCAATGCCAACCTCTCGCAGCGCACGGAAGAGCAGGCGTCCTCGCTCGAGGAAACGGCATCTTCGATGGAAGAGATGACCAGCACCGTCAAGCAGAACGCCGACAACGCGGCCCATGCGAGCAAGCTTGGCTACGCCGCACGTGATCAGGCGGAAAAGGGCGGCGCAGTGGTTTCGAAGGCCGTCAATGCCATGGTCGGCATCAACGATGCCTCGAAGAAAATCGCGGACATCATCAGCGTGATCGACGGCATCGCTTTCCAGACCAATCTGCTGGCGCTGAACGCCGCGGTGGAAGCCGCGCGCGCCGGTGAACAGGGCCGCGGATTCGCCGTGGTCGCCACCGAGGTGCGCAACCTTGCGGGACGCTCGGCGGGTGCCGCCAAGGAGATCAAGGCACTGATCCAGGACACCGTGACCAGAGTGAACGAGGGTTCGAACCTGGTGACGCAATCCGGAACGACGCTCGGAGAGATCGTGACCGCCGTGAAGAAGGTGACGGACATCGTCGCCGAGATCGCCGCGGCGTCGAACGAGCAGGCCGCGGGCATCGACCAGGTGAACAAGGCCGTGATGCAGCTCGACGAACTCACGCAGCAGAACGCGGCGCTGGTCGAAGAGGCATCGGCCGCCAGCCAGGCCATGGCCGAACAGGCGCGCGATCTGAACACGTCCATGTCGCGATATCAGGTAAACGCCACAGCGGCAGATCTCGCCGCGCAGGAAACAGAGGTTCCTGCCGCGCAGCTGCCGGCGGCCGACGATCGGCGCAAGGTCACGAGGCCCTGGGTCGAGAAACAGGCCACGAAGGTAAAGGCGCCGGCGCCTCGTGCACCCACGCGCCTGGCCAATGGCACCCACGACGCCGAATGGAAGGAGTTCTGAAGCTCGCGCTCCCGCGTCCTGCGAATTGTCGATAGCCACCTTGGTGGCAAGGGCGGAAGCTTTGCGCCTCATTTACGAGGTATCGCAATGCCATTCCCCCGCCGGCTTCAATGCGTCGTTCTGCTCGCAGGCGCACTGCAGGCACTGAATCCGATCGTGTCGGTGGGCGCTGAAGCGCCGCACGTCAACGGCAGACCGCGAGTCGGCCTGGTGCTGGCCGGCGGCGGCGCGAAAGGCGGCGCTCACGTCGGCGTGCTGAAGGTGCTGGAAGAATTGCATGTGCCGGTCGACTGCATCGCCGGCACCAGCATGGGAGCTCTCATCGGCGGCGGTTATGCCGCGGGAATACCGGCTGACGAGCTCGAAAAATTCCTCGTGGGCATCGACTGGAAGCGGGTGGTCGGCAGCCAGGGGCGTCGCGATCTCGAACCCATCGAGCAAAAGCGCTCGGGCCCCACCTACAGCAATGAGTTCGAGTTCGGCGTCACGCCCAATGGCGTCGTGGCGCCTGCGGGACTCATCAACACCAGCAATATCGAGGATCTGCTGCGCGTGTATGTCGCGCGGGCCAGGCTCGAAACCGACTTCAACAAACTACCGATTCCCTACCGCGCCGTTGCGACCGACATGGTCTCGAGCAAGATGGTGGTGCTCGACCAGGGCGATCTGGCCACGGCGATGCGCGCCAGCATGGCGATTCCCGGCGGGTTCGCGCCCGTGGTCATGGACGACATGATCCTGTCTGACGGCGGCCTGGTGCGGAACATTCCGGTCGATATCGCGCGCAACCTGTGCGCCGACCAGGTCATCGTCGTAAACCTGGTCGAGCCCGAGGCGGATCCGTTGAAACTGCAATCCGCGGTGCAGCTGCTGGCGCGTTCGATGGACGTCATGATCGTCGCGAACGAGGAATTGCAACTGGCGTCGCTGCAGCCTGGCGATGTCCGCATCGACGTCATCATGGGCGATATCGGCACGGGGGATTTCGAGCGCGTGCCGGACACCGTGCCGCTCGGCGTGACTGCGGCCCGCAAGATGGCCGACGCACTCAGCAAGTTCTCGGTGCCCGAGGCGCAGTACGTTGCCTGGCGTACCGCCGTGACGCAATCCCAGAAGATCGAAGGCCGGCTCGCCGGCGTGCGTTACGAAGGACTCGAGCGCGTCAATCCCGATTACCTGCTCCACCGGCAGAAGGTGCAGGCGGGCGACCCGGTCGACATCGTGACGATCAGCGAAGAAGCACAGCGGATCTCGGCGCTGCAGGATTTCGATTCCGTCAGCTATCGCCTCGATGGCGATCGTGACTCGCCGACGCTCACCTGGCTGCCGCAGGAAAAGAAATTTGGCCCTAACTATCTGCGAGTGGATATCGGGGCTTACGCTTCCCGGGAAGGCGACGTGACGTTTGCGCTGTATGGCCGGCATGTACGCACCTGGGTGAATTCGCTCGGGGCGCAGTGGTTCAACGAACTGCAGTTGGGCGGCGAGTCCCTGCTGACGACCGGTCTGTACCAGCCGCTCGATTCCGCGCATCGATTCTTCGTCGAGCCACGCATCGGCTTCTCACGTTCGCTGGAAGACGTGTTTGCCGATGACGAGCGGGTGGCGCGCTACGACTTCAAGGATTTCATGGCCGAGTTCAACATCGGAGCGAACGTGGGCCGCTACGGTCAGGCTCGAATCGGCTACCTGTACGACGACCGCGAAACCGAGGTGGATATCGGCTCGCCGCTCATGCCCGAGGGCAAGACCGTGGATGCCGGCATGCACTTGCTTGCCGAGCTGGACAGCCGCGATACGGCGTTCAATCCGACGCGTGGATTCGCCGCGGCTGTCGACTTCATGAAAAGCGACAGCTCCCTGGGTGCCGATCGCGATTGGGAGAAGGCGGAGATCGGATTTGGCATGGCCTTGCCGCTTCGCCGCGACGTGTTGTGGATGACGATCGCCGCCGGATCGGATCTCGGCAGCGACCTGCCTGCCGATCGCATGTTCTCCGTGGGTGGTCCCGACAGCCTTCCCGGTTTCGAACAAGGTGAACTGCGCGTTCGCGAATACTGGCTCGCCAGCACTAGCTACCTGTGGAGAGTGAAGGACCTGCTGCCGATCAAGAATCTTTCGCTCTATATGGGATTTGGCCTGACCGGCGGCGAGGTCTTCGACCGGCTCGACGGGGGAGATGATGGTGACCTCTACGGCGGATCCGTGTTCCTCACGGGCCGCACGTTGTTCGGTCCGTTGACCGTCGGTGTGGGCACGACATCCACCGATTCATGGAGCCTGTGGATGAGCGTCGGGCGGCCCGTCGGGCACGGGACGATCCTGGAAAGGGGTGTCTTCCGCTAGCCTCTTTCGTCAGTTGGGCAATGCGCGGGCCGTGTATGGCCGCGCAAGACCGGCTGCCCACTGCGCGTCCTGGCCATAGACGTCGCGACGGAAGTTCACGCGCCCCTGTGGATCCACCCACGCGGTCCAGTAGGCGAGCAGCACCGGCACCTTGTGAGGCAGCGTCACATTCTGCGTGTGCCCGGCGTCAATCGTCTTGCGGATCGTCCCGGCGTTCCACGTGGCAGGGTTCGCCAGCAGCAATTCCGCGAGCTCGAGCGGGCGTTCAACGCGCACGCAGCCGGAACTGAAGGCGCGATCGGTCTCTTCGAACTTCGACTGCGACGGTGTGTCGTGCAGGTAAACCGAATATGAATTCGGAAACATGATCTTCACGCGGCCGAGGGCGTTCTTGGGTCCCGGATCCTGCCGCAGCGTGTAGGGAATGTTTCCGTTCTTGAACTTCGACCAGTCGATGCTTCCGGGATCGACTTCGCCGCCGCGCGCATCGAGCACCTTGAGGCCGCGGCGCGTGATCGACGCGGGATCGCGCCGCGCATCCGGAAGAATGTCGTTGCGAATGATCCCGGGAGGAACGGTCCACGTGGGGTTGAAGACCAGGTAGTTGATGTCGGAGCGAAACATCGGCGTCTTGCGGTACGTCTTGCCGACTTGCGCGCGCGCGTTCCACACGATTTCCTGTCCGCGCACGAGATAGACCCGGTACGCGGCGATGTTCACGACCACGAACTCATCGGGCAGGTCATGCAGCAGCACACGACCGCGATCGAGGTTCACGCGAAGCTGGCTGATGCGATCGTCGAACGAC
>Ga0307513_10006919_pt1 | contig 14762 bp, 19 predicted proteins | sample 15_EM_MG_FD_202174 | JGI IMG/M metagenome (GOLD analysis project Ga0307513, IMG submission 202174) | Populus trichocarpa ectomycorrhiza microbial communities from riparian zone in the Pacific Northwest, United States - 15_EM | ecosystem: Host-associated > Plants > Roots > Unclassified | place... | reverse complement strand
AGCCAGCGCAATGCAAGGAGGTCGAAAAACGTGTGAGCCAGGTGCCACCTAGTAGAGCCCACCGGTGTTCCTCCCCAGAGCAGAGTACCGAACAGAGGTGGTTGAGAACAGAAGGATAATCTTTTTTTGCGGTGCGATGATCAAAGATGGAAACGCTCGAGACCCAGAGTGGGACGCCAGGGGGACGGTCTCCTGCTGCTACAGCCATGTCGGCGATATTCTCGGGCAAGGCGCGCCTCCCTATCCTTGCCTTTATTTCGACTTCTCTCCTCCTCCTCTTCGCCTACCACGCGGCAGGTCGCCCGCATGAAGGCCGATTCCGGTATCCGGACATACCCCCACCCGGCGCGAGAGACAGCGATCGGTTACGCTATAGCAAGTGTCTCCCCTCTCCATCTCTTTCAACACGAAGACCTTTTTCACTCACATGAACTCTCGTGGAATTTCCATTTCGCAGCATATAAGATCAAGCATGTAGCAGAACACAATCTCCCGTCGTGGCTCACGAAACCTCTCCCGATCGCACACTTGCCGATGGAAAACACCGTCCACTACGACCTAGGAACCGACCTCGGAATCCTCGAATGGAACAACGCAACTCTCCCCGGCCCAAACCACGATGGCGTCGTCTGGCTAACGATGAAAGGCGGAGAGAGGAGACCGTTCACGTTCTCGTTATTCCATCAACTGAGATGCCTCAACATCGTTCGAGAATCCTTGTTGGCCCGTCGACACCCACCGTACACCAAACCGAGTCGGCTCGCGACGCATTGCATGAATTATATCAGGCAGATGGTGTTGTGTAGGGCCGACTTGACTCTGGAGAGCGCTAGGCATCCTCGGGGACCGAACACGGTCGTCAGCGATGTAACTCACATCTGCCGCGATTGGAGCGTCATCTGGGATGAAGTCGAAGGGAATGAAAGCTATCATAGGAAGTAGAAGTGGATGTATTATTTATCGTTCGTCCGTCCATCGCTTTCGCTGTATGACCACTCATTTTATAAATTATATGTGGACGTGGAATAGTCGTTTTGTACCCCTCTCGTTGACGCCTCCCGAAGAGATATTATAACCAGCCGCTTGTTTTACAACGTACATTCACGTTCACTCGAGGGTGAAGGTCTTCTGCTGCATCCTCAATGAAACTCCGGGACCGAGTTTCTGAAGAAGTGGATAGGATGGTGAAAGGTTGTGACCCGCTCTACTACTCTCCGATATTTCGGACGTCGCCGGCTGTGTTTGGACCTGGCCAATCTCCCTCTTGTTTCCCTTGGCACAAGATGCGGCCAGATGACTACGACGGTACGAGAGTGGCCTCCATCCATAATATTGCCGTCAAATGAGACATGGTTGAAAAAGTTGCAAAGGGCATCGAGACGGGCACTCTGTGTTGCAGATCCGAGTGATCGGCTCCATTTCACCCTCGAACTTGGATACCTGACACGACCGCAACCAACGGACCCATCGGATGATGAGTACCAAGGACAATACACTCCTCCTATACAGTGTGTCCCGTGTGGAGCCACACGAATCGGCCGTCGGGGCGACGAATCGACTGGGGAGTGGCCGGAGGGGTTGTGTTTCTTTCAACAAGGGTTGGGATGCGTTGCTCTATGCCGCCTGGAGTTTTGTGACGGTGTCTTGTTCTGAGCACCGGAAGCGTCCCATGACCTTTCGCATTTCCAGGTTGGTTGTGTACGTGCGAGTGAAGTTCTGTCCGTTGTGGGCGGTAGCGTGATGGGGGCGAAGAGAAAATAAATCAGGAGCGGCAGTTCCTGAGGGACGTGGGGAGCGCGGGGAGATGGTAGTGCCCTCAGAGGAGGGACACAGGCCGGATCACCCTCGCGTCACAAAGCCTCTTCATTTCTCTGATCATTCCGCAAAGGAGGGGGCTACTTGACGGAGGACAACAATTGGAACAATTGAAACAATTCTTCGTAGATCCTTTAGTACAACAAGCCTAGACCGTCTGCAAGACATAATGCAAGTACTTACACGTTACAACAATCAGAACTTAAAAATAAAAAAATGTTACAACAATCCTCAGTTATGGAGCAAGTTGGCCTGCTCGACGAGTGCTCTCGCTTTCTCAGATCGATACCCAACCTTACACTTGAATGGTTTCAGGTGTCTGCCCGACGTTTAGCATGCGCTAAACTCGACACCCAGAATGACAGCTCACCTGACAAAGGAGCCAAAGTACTCGGCCTTGGCCTCAATGACCCTCCCTTCCCCATCCACAGCCTTTACAATATCCATGGTCGCAATCATGTTCGTCATGAACATCCAAATATTCTCCTCTGCGAAGTAGCGTCCGGGGCAGGCCCTCCTTCCGAACCCAAATACGGCGTCAACCTGCTGACAGGCTTCACTCGCCATCCTTTCCGGGCCAAAGAACCTCTCTGGATCGAATGTGTTCGGTGACGGGTACACGGCTTCGTTGCGTGTCATCGCCCTGAAGAACCGAAACAAAAACACTCAGAATTTCATTTTTTGCGAGGAGAAACGCGACAAATGCACCAAGCGTTTGCGATAACTGTGGTCCCGCTGGGTATAACGTAGCCCCGGTAGTGATCTTCCTCAACCAACAGATGTGGAAGACCTAGGACAACCCGTGTTGGACTACGTGCATCGGAGAGCCATTATCGCTTATCCTTACCTAGAGGTACGGGACAGCCCCATCTAAGGACCGCAAGTTTGATCAGAGAACCGGACAGCACGGTTACCGTCGCGAACAAACACCGCGCCTACCTCAAAACTTCCCTCAGCACGGCGGAGAAATACGGCAGCGAGGCTTTATCGTCGTAGTCTACCAACCTGTCGTTGCCGATGACTCGATCGATCTCCTCCTGGGCCTTCTTGAAGACATCCGGATTGTTGACCATGCATAACAAGAAGCTCGCCAATGTCGATCCGGTCTGGACAACTGACAACTCAGTGCCTCGTCAAGTGTGAGGCGGCAGAATACCGACGGTGTCCGTTGCAGCTGTCGTGAGCCTATTGAGCGCTACCCATGAAGATACGGACAGCGGAGAACTTTACCTCCGTACACGACTCCTGTTATTCTCTTAATATCATCTTCGTCAATCGTCTCCGCCTCTCTGTACGGCCCGGTTTGAGCATTCATAGTCCCGAGCAGGTCAGCCGTGATACATTGTGTTGTCTTTCCAGTAGCCTAGAAACGGGATCTGTGGTTAACGAGAAGACAATCCATCAAGTAATCCGTCAAGCCAACCATCCTGCCCTTGACCAAATTGTAAGGGACGTTGATGAGGTCATCGACTAGGGCGCGGGTAATGACAGCGTGCTTCTTAAAACCCGAGAACGGCATCCAAGTTGGCCAGTGTTTCACTACACCCGAGTGACGTGCGGTCAGCTCCGACTCTACATCAACGGCAAGTCACGCACAAACGGGGATGAAGTCAACCATAAGAGAGCCCGGTCCCGGAATGTTGGCAGTGTTACCCGTCGCTTTATCACAATTGACGACGAGTGGATCTGCGACGCTCTCTACTTTGTGCCCATATGTGATGTTCAGTACGATACCACACACTGGGCAACGTCAACATAAGTCGGCTTCGTCGGGTTTGTAAGAAAACGCGCTCAGTACCAAATCTACGTGAACGTCAACGTGGATCCAAGAGAGCTCCGTGGAAGGGCTTGCCTTTTCATATGCATGAGGATATCGTCTGGAGAGTTCCCAATGTCCAAGATCGTCTTGTACGCCTCTTGTCGTTGCAAAGCAGCATACTTCTCCAGCGCGCGCGGACTGAACTGGTCTAGAACAATCTTACGGTGTTTGCGGAACTTGGGTCCGGTTGGGAGGCAAATCAGGATATCTCCCCAACCCATCCTGTTTCGTGGTCCATGAGATCGAGATGGGGGGATGCGTGTGAGCGGTGACTTACATCTCAGAGATCATGACCAGTGTCGGACGACTGGAGTAGATCGCACTCCTCTTCTCTAGGAGATCCCTTGCGGCCGAGATGGAATTGAGGATCAAAATCGACTTGTTGAAAACGCTGAGGTAGTTGATGTCGCCTTTGGCCAAGATGACGCATCTATGATATCAGCAGAAGATACGAGGTGGTGCCAGTGGATGATCGGTGATCGGTAACAGACCGTATAGCCGCTCCCAGTCAGCGAATGTCTGCTCCTGGTTATCGATTTTTACCAATTGTCGGATATTGCCCAAAATGGGGTCTGGCGGGGGACCGGGAGGATACGACGCTACCCTCTTCCTCCAGCGAAGGTAAGATGCCACGCATGTCGATCCCAAGATGAGGGAAGCGATGGCGATAGTCCCGGAATACGAGACCGAGGGGACCGTGTGGAACAACTCTGATAGCTGCGATGACATAGCAAGGGGGGCTGGGAGAAAAGCCTGTCACGTAACCTCATCCCAACCTTTCTATATATATATTGGGGGGGGGGGGCGCCGATCAGCAACTCGTGGAAAGTCTGATACTTATGTGCACAGACCTGGGATCACGACAACGAACGGGCCGACATACGTTAACACACATCAAAAGACACACAGCTATCACATGTTAAGAAGGACCCCGAGACCCCGAAGTGAACCAATAGCCAAACGTATATAAGACACCTACGATATGGTAGTTCCGTTAGTTCTCTCTTACCGAATTTCCACGACGTTACCCTGTCTGTTCTGAGTGTCGGACGAAGCTAATGTAAACGTTTTACGGGATGAAGAAAACCGGAGAGGCTAACCACACGTATTCCCAAAAGGTCTGGGTGTATGACCGGAGGCTTCGTGGCGAGAGTGCTCGGCCAATTTCGACGTTGAGATGTCGGGTACACTGGATTTGATCGATGTTGCCAGTCAGGCTAAGCCGCTGGTCTCGCGCAGAATTTCAAATTTCAGTGCTCAGCGCTCAGCCGTGGCCATCCCGCCTACAGTCCGCGGCGGCGCCCCTCACTCACACGAACCCTCATGGAATTTCATTTCGCAGCATATAAGATCAAACATGTAGCGGAATACAATCTTCCGTGGTGGCTCACGAAACCTCTCCTGATTGCACACTTGCCGATGGACAACACCGTCGATTACGACCTAGGAACCGACCTCGGAATCCTCGAGTGGAGCAACGCAACCTCCCCGCCCTGTCCCACGACGGTATCGTCTGGCTAACGATGAAAGGCGGAGAAAGAAGACCGTTCACGTTCTCGTTATTCCATCAACTGAGATGCTTCAACATCGTTCGAGAATCCTTGTTGGCCCGTCGACACCCGCCGTACACCAAACCGGGTCGGCTCGCGACGCATTGCATTAACTATATCAGGCAGATAGTGTTGTGTAGGGCCGACTTGACCCTGGAGAGCGCTGGGCACCCTCGGGGACCGAACACGGTCGTCAGCGATGTAACTCACGTTTGTCGCGATTGGAGCGTCATTTGGGACGAAATTGAAGGGAATGAAAGCTATCATAGAAGTGGGTGTATTATTTATCGTTCGTCCGTTCATCGCCTTCGCTGTATGACCTACCCTCGGAATTCGCTTACTCCTATACGTGGACGTGGAATAGTCGTTTTGTGTCCCTCTCGCCGACGCCCCCCGAAGAGACATCACAACCAGCCGTTTGCTTTACAACGTGTACTCACGTTCACTCGAGGGTTTTACCTGAGGAGTGGATGTTTGATCGGGCCAAAGGTCCGCTGCTACATCCCTGATGAAACTCCGGGACCTGGTCAAGCTTTGTAATGGTTCGACCCGGGCACCCCCCTGGCACCAAGGGAAACGTTCCTTGACAATATCTTCCTATAGTGATCAGGACATTCCCCTTCTCCGGCCGCTTTGGTCACGGGCTTAGCCTGCCCAGGAAACGAAGGATTCAGTTACGGGCCAAGAAATTCAGACCCGTCCCTTGCGCAGGACCACTGGTGGGCTGACATTTCTCCAGGGACCGAGTTTCTGAAGAAGTCCGTCAAACGAGACACGGTTGAAAAGGTTTCAAAGTGCATCGAGACAGGGACTCTGTGTTGCAGGTTCAGGAACCCGATCTCATGGGCGTGTCGGAAACGACGTCCGAAAGATTGGGTATATTCGGAGTGCCGAAAACGCATCCGAGAACACCTACTATGTACTCGCACGAATTCTACATTTGCTACCCGGGCGTGTTTCTCTAGTATCGTGATGCGTGACGAAACGATGAAAATGATATTTAGCTCAGTTGACCAGCTACAGATCCGAGTGATCGGCTCCATTTCACCCTCGAACTTGGATACCTGACGCAACCAACGGACTCACTGGATGATGAGTACCAAGGACAACACACTCCTCATATACAACGTGTCCCATGTGGAACCACACGAATCGGCCGTCGGGGCGATGAATCGACTGGGGAGCAGTCGGTATCGATTTGCCGGAGTTGTCGGAGGGGTTGTGTTGCTCGATGCCGCCTGCAAGCGTCTCATGACCTTTTGCATTTCCAGGTTGGTTATGGACGTGCGAGTGAAGTTCTGTCCGTTGCGGGTGGTGGCGTGATGGGGGCGAAGAGAAAATAATTCAGGAGCGGCGGTTCCTGACGGACGTGAGGAGTGTGGGGAGATGGTAGTGTCCGTAGAGGAGGGACACGGGCCGGATCACCCTCGCGTCGCAAAGCCTCTTTTTTTCTGATCGTTCCGCAAAGGAGGGGGCTACCTGACGGAGGACAACAATTGGAACAACTGAAACAATTCTTCGTAGATCCGTTAGTACAACAAGCCTAGACCGTCTGCAACACATAATAATAGTACGCGTTACAACAATTAGAACTTGAAAATAAAAAACGTTACAACAATCCTCAGTTATGGAGCAAGTTGGCCTGCTCGACGAGTGCTCTCGCTTTCTCAGACCGGTACCCAACCTTACACTTGAATGGCTTGAGGTGTCTATCTGACATTCAGCATGCACCAAACTCGACATACAGAATGGCAAATCACCTGACAAGGGAGCCAAAGTACTCGCCCTTAGCCTCAATGGCCCTCCCTTGCTCGTCCACAGCCTTTGCGATATCCATGGTCGCAATCAAGTTCGTCATGAACATCCAAATGTTCTCCTCTGCGAAGTAGCGTCCGGGACAGACCCTCCTTCCGAACCCAAATACGGCGTCAACCTGCTGACAGGCTTCGCTCGCCATCTTTTCCGGGCCAAAGAACCTCTCTGGATCGAATGTGTTCGGAGACGGGAACACGGTTTCATTCCGTGTCATCGCCCTGAGGACCCGGAATAAAAGCACTCAGAATTTCATTTTTTGTGAGGAGAAATGCGACAACTGCACCAAAGGTTTGCGAGAACTGTCGTCCCGCTGGGAATAACGTAGCCCCGGTAGTGATCTTCCTCAACCAACATATGCGGAAGACCTAGGACAACCCGCGTTGGACTACGTGTATCGGAGAGCCATTATCGCTTATCCTTACCTAGAGGTACGGGACAGCCCCATCTAAGGACCAAAAGTTTGATCAGAGGACCGGACACCGCGGTTACCGTCGCGAGTAAACGCCGCGCCTACCTCAAAACTTCCTTCATCACAGCGGAGAAATACGGCAGCGAGCCTTTGTCGTCGTAGTCTACCAACCTGTCGTTGCCAATCACCCGATCAATCTCCTCTTGGGCCTTCTTGAAGACATCCGGATTATTGACCATGCATAACAAGAAGCTTGCCAATGTCGATCCGGTCTGGACAACTGACAACTCAGTGCCTCGTCAAGCGTGTGGCGATAGAATACCGACGGTGTCCGTTGCAGCTGTCGTGAGCATATTGAGCGCTACCCATGAAGATACGAGACAACGGAGAACGTTACCTCCGTACACGACTCCTGTTATCCTCTTAATATCGTCTTCGTCAATCGTCTCCGCCTCTTTGTATGGCCCGGTTTGAGTATTCATGGTCTCGAGCAGGTCAGCCGTGATACATTGCGTTGCCTTTCCAGTAGCCTAGAAACGGGATCTGTGGTTAACAAGAAGACGATCCATCAAGTAATCCGTCGAGCCAACCATCCTGCCCTTGACCCAGTTGTAAGGGATGTTGAGATGATCTTCGACTATGGCGCGGGTAATGACAGCGTGCTTCTTAAAACCCGAGAACGGCATCCAAGTCGGCCAGTGTTTCACTACACCCGAGTGACGTGCAGTCAGCTCTGATTCCATAATAACAGCAAGTCACGTACAAACCGGGATGAAGTCAACCATGAGAGAGCCCGGTCCTGGAAGGTTGGCAGTGTTACCCGTCGCTTTATCACAATTGACGACGAGTGGATCCGTGATGCTTTCTACTTTGTGTCCATATGTAATGTTCAGAACGATACCACACACTGGGTAACGTCAACGTAAGTCAGCTTCGTCGGGTTTGTAAGAAAACGCGCTCTGTACCGAATCTACGTGAACGTCAGCGTGAATCCAAGAGAGCTCCGTGGAAGGGCTTGCCTTTTCATATGCTTGAGGATATTGTCTGGAGAGTTCCCGATGTCCAAGATCGTCCTGTACGCTTCTTGTCGTTGCAAAGCAGCATATGTCTCCAGCGTGCGCGGACTGAACTGGTCTTGAATGACCTTGCGGTGTTTGCGAAACTTGGGTCCGGTTGGGAGGCTAACCAGGATATCTCCCCAACCCATCCTGTTTCGAGGTCCATGAGATCGAGACGAGGGGACGCGGGTAAACGGTGACCCACATCTCAGAGATCATGACCAGTGTCGGACGACTGGAATAGATCGCGCTCCTCTTCTCTAGGAGGTCCCTTGCGGCCGAGATGGAGTTGAGGATCAAAATCGACTTGTTGAAAACGCTGAGGTAGTTGATGTCGCCTTTGGCCAAGATGACGTATCAGCAGGAGATAAGAGGTGGCGAATGATCGCTGATTGGCAACAGACCGTATAGCCGTTCCCAGTCAGCGAATGCTCGTTCCTGATTATCGATTTTGGCCAACTGTCGGATATTTCCCAAGATGGGGTCTGGCGGGGGACCGGGAGGGTATAAGGCTACCCTCCTCTTCCAGCGAAGATAAGATGCTATGCATGTCGATCCCAAGATGAGGGAAGCAATGGCAATAGTCCCGGAATACGAGACCGAGGGGACCGCGTGGAACAACTCTGATAGCTGCGACGACATAGCAAGGGGAACTGGGAGAAAAGCCTGACACGCAACCTCATCCCAACCTTTCTATATATATTGGGGGGAGGCGCCGATCAGCAACTCGTGGTAAGTCTGATACTTGTGTGCGTAAACCTGGGATCACGACAACGAACGGGCCATAGTAATACATGTCAAAGGGCACACAACTATCACATGTTAAGGACCCCGAGGCCCCGAAGTGAAACAATAGCCAAGCCTACGATACGGCAGTCACACTACTAGTTCTCTCTTTACCGAATCTCCGCGTCGGACGTTACCCTGTCCGTTCTGAGTGTCGGACGGAGTTAATATAAATGTTTTGCGGAACAAAGAAAACCGGAGAGGCTAACCACACGTATTCCCAAAAGGCCTGGGTATATGACCGAGGGCTTCGTGGTGAGAGCTCTCGGCCAATTTCGACGTTGAGATGTCGGGCAGACTGGATTTGGTCGGCGTTGCCAGTCGGGCTAAGCACTCCGGAGATGTCGGAGTTCGGTGGTAGTAGCGGTCAGGAAAAAAACGTTCTTCGGTTCGATTCTCACCTAAGTAAGTCAAAGCACTTTGTTGTTTCGGTCCCTATCTTCGGAGAAGGCTGACTGAACGGGTGTGGGTAGATCGTTTACGCACAGATCTTTGTATGAAAAGTCCTGTCTATGGCAGGCATTCAGTCGGCTCTGTTTGACAATAACACCGCTGTCGCTGAGTCGAGCAGAGTCCAAGTTAGAAAATGGCGGAGTAGGGAGCACTCCCGTTTCTAAGGCCGACCCCCCAACCGCGCCCATTTCCTGATGTCAAGCGCAGCGACGCAACGTGCTGACAGACGGGCACAAGCGCAGATTCCTCCAGGATACATCCAAAAATGGGTAGTACACTAGGATCTTCGACGACGGGTTAGGGTAGCGAGTAAGCCCTCTGATGAGCCCCTTCACAAGGGCGAAACCCAAAGTCCGACCGAACCTGGAACTCGCTTAGCCGCTGGCCTCGCAGAATTTCAAATTTCAGCGCTCAGCCGTGGCCATCCCGCCTATAGTACGCGGCAACACCCCTCACTCACACGAACCCTCATGTGATTCCATTTCGCAGCGTATAAGATCAAACACGTAGCGGAACACAATCTCCCGTCGTGGCTCACGAAACCTCTCCCGATCGCACACTTGCCGATGGAAAACACCGTCCATTACGACCTAGGAACCGACCTCGGAATCCTCGAGTGGAGCAGCGCAACCTCCCGGGCCCGAACCACGACGGTGTCGTCTGGCTAACGATGGGAGGCGGAGAGAGAAGACCGTTCACGTTCTCGCTGTTCCATCAACTGAGATGCCCCAACATTCTCGGGGACCGAATACGGTCGTCAGTGATGTAGCTCACGTTTGTCGCGGCGATTGAAGCGTCATTTGGGATGAAGTCGAAAGGAATGAAAGTTATCATAGGAAGTAGAAGGGGGAGGGGAGCAGAGGCGGATGCATTACTTATGGTTCGTCCGTCCATCGCTTTCGTTCTATGACCTACCCTTGGAACTCGCTTACTCGTTTGGTACCGCTCTCATTGATGCTCCTCGGAAGGACACAATCAACGGCTTGTTTTACAACGTGTACACACGTTCACTCGAGGATTTTACCGAGAAGGGTGTTTGGTCGGGGTAAAGGCCTTCTGCTGCGTCCCTGATGGAACTCATGGACCTGGACGGTTTCCGTAATGGTCTGTCTTCAGTTCGATTCTCACCTGAGTCAAAGCACTTTGTTCCTTCGACCCTATCTTAGGAGACGACCGACTGAACGGGTGTGGGTAGATCGTTCACACACAGATTCTTGTACGAAAAGTCCTGTATATGGCGGGCACCTAGTCAGCTCTGTGAAGACACGGCTACTGTCTGCTACAACTCACAGGGTCCCCACGTCAGGAGAGGACGGAGCAGGGAGCACCCCCCCCCTTCTAAGGCTAACACCCACATCCACACCCGTCTGTCCAGGGTCAAGTGCATGCAGCGCGTCGACAGACAGACACCGCACAGGCACCCTCACAAACATCCAAAAATGGGTAGTACGCTAGAATCCTCGTTGGCGAGTTAGGGCAGTCGGTAAGCCCTCTGATGAGCCCCTTCGCGAGGGCGAAGTCCAAAAGTCCAACTGGATCAGGAGAGTGGTTCTGGCGAAAAGGTCTAACCAGAAAGACGTGATGATGATGGAGTCACCAAGTTTCTTTCTTCTTTGTCTTTTCTTGTATACTATGTTGAGTACACGTTACAACAATCCTCAGTTATGTAGCAAGTTGGTCTGCTCGACGAGTGCTCGCGCTTTCTCAGACCGATACCCAATCTTGCACTTGAATGGTTTCAGGTGTCTGTCCGACGTTTAGCATGCACCAAACTCGACACCCAGAATGGCAGCTCACCTGACAACGGAACCAAAATACTCAGCCTTAGCCTCAATGACCCTCCCTTGCTCATCCACAGCCTTTGCGATATCCATGGTCGCGATCACGTTCGTCATGAAAATCCAAATGTTCTCCTCTGCGAAAAAGCTTCCGGGACAGACCCTCCTTCCGAACCCAAATACGGCGTCAACCTGCTGACAGGCTTCGCTCGCCATCTTTTCTGGGCCAAAGAACCTCTCTGGATCGAATGTATTCGGTGACGGGAACACGGTTTCGTTGCGTGTCATCGCCCTGAGGACCCGAAATAAAAACGCTCAGATTTTCTAAATCTTTTGTGAGGAGAAATACGACAACTGCACCAAAGGTTTGCGACAACCGTCGTCCCGCTGGGTATAACGTAGCCCCGGTAGTTGTCCTCCTCAGTCAACATATGTGGAATACCTAGAATAGTCCATGTTGGACTACTTATATCGGAGAGTCGTTATGGTTTATCCTTACCTAGAGGTAAGGGGCAACCCCATCTGGGAACCGCAAATTTGGTCAGAAAACCGATCTTCCCAGTTACCGTCACGAGCAAACTTCGGACCCACCTCAAAACTTCCTTCATCACAGCGGCGAAATACGGCAGCGAGCCTTTGTCGTCGTAGTCTACCAACCTGTCGTTGCCAATCACCCGATCGATCTCCTCCTGGGCCTTCTTGAAGACATCCGGATTGTTGACCATGCATAACAAGAAGCTCGCCAATGTCGATCCGGTCTGGACAACTGACAACTCAGTGCCTCGTCAAGCGTGAGGCGATAGAATACCGACGGTATCCGTTGCAGCTGTAGTGAGCTTATTGAGCGCTACCCAATAAGATACGGCACAGCGGAGAACCTTACCTCCGTACACCACTCCTATTATCCTCTTAATATCATCTTCGTTGATCGTCTCCACCTCTCTATATGGCCCGGTTTGAGTATTCATGGTCTCGAGCAGGTCAGCCGTGATACATTGCGTTGCCTTTCCAGTGGCCTAAAAATGGGACCCGTGGTTAACGAGAAGACAATCGATAAAGTAATCCGTCAGCCAACCATCCTGCCCTTGACCAGATTGTAAGGGATGTTGATGAGATCATCGACCAGGGCGCGGGTAATGATAGCGTGCTTCTTAAAACCCGAGAACGGCATCCAAGTCGGCCAGTGTTTCACTACGCCCGACGTGCGGTCAGCTCGAGTCCCGTAATAACGGCAAGTCACGTACAAGCCGGGACGAAGTCAACCATGAGAGTGCCCGGTCCTGGAAGGTTGACGGAGTTACTCGTCGCTTTATCACAGGTGGCAACTAGTGGATCCTCGACGTTCTCTACTTTGTGCCCATATGTGATGTTCAGAACGATACCGCACACTGGGCAACGTCGGGATAGGTCAGCTTCGTCGAGTTTGTAAGAAAACGCGCTCAGTACCGAATCTACGTGAACGTCAACGTGAATCCAAGAGAACTCCGTGGAAGGGCTTGCCTTTTCATATGCTTGAGGATATTGTCTGGAGAGTTCCCGATGTCCAAGATCGTCCTGTACGCCTCTTGTCGTTGCAAAGCAGCATACTTCTCCAGCGCGCGCGGATTGAACCTGTCTTGAACGACCTTGCGGTGTTTGCGGAACTTGGGTCCGGTTGGGAGGCTAACCAGGACATCTCCCCAACCCATCCTGTTTCGTGGTCCATGAGATCGAGATGGGGGGACGCGGGTGAGCGGTGACCTACATCTCAGAGATCATGACCAATGTCGGACGACTGGAATAGATTGCACTCCTCTTCTCTAGGAGATCCCTTGCGGCCGAGATTGAATTGAGGATCAAGTTCGGCCTGTTGAAGACGCTGAAGTAATTGATGTCGCCTTTGGCCAAGATGACATGTCAGCAGGAGATGCGAGGTGGTGGATGATCGATGATCGGCAACAGACCGTATAGCCGCTCCCATTCAGCGAATGTTTGTTCCTGTTTTTCGATTTTTACCAACTGTCGGATGTTTCCCAAGATGGGGTCTGGCGGGGGACCGGGAGGGTATAAGGCTATCCTCTTCTTCCAGCGAAGATAAGATACTACGCATGTCGATCCCAAGATGAGGGAAGCAATGGCGATAGTCCCGGAATACGAGACCGAGGGGACCGTGTGGAACAACTCTGATAGCTGCGATGACATAGCAAGGGGGACTGGTGGAAAAGCCTGCCACGCAACCTCATCCCAACCTTCCTATATATACTGGGGGGAGGCACCGAGACGGGGTCACCTTGATCCCAGAAACGACATGAGCCACCCAAGAGGTGCGTGGTTGTGGCCGAGACCAGTCATCTACTTGACATCGGGTAACTGTCCGTAGGACTAGAAATATCTCGAAACGCCGCAGAGAGGTGCCAATAGCCGAGGTTCGCGCTGCATACGACCCGATAGATCGGCCGGGGTCTCTACGCCTTTCTTAAAAGTCCCCGGGCGTTCGTTCAGACTCGCATGCATGGCGTAGGGTGATCTTACGGACGCCCACCCGATGGCAGCGGTATCCCATTTCTCATGTTTGGGCAATTTATCAGCCGGAGATCTGATCACGACGGGGCATCTATGTGTGCCAGGAATTCAATCGACCCCTCCGCACGGATGCACCTTGCCCCCGCGCCGCCATTGTCGGTACATCCTCTCTCGATCTGGAGGAAAGAATGGGACCCACAATCGCTGAGGTCTTCAGAGTTTCCCCCGGCTTTGTTCGCCATGTCATTCACCTGCCAGAGGTATGGGCGAATCATAGATGATTCTGCACCTTACCGTGAACGTCGCATTCTAGCTACCGCGGACGATGGCTATACTCGCTCCCCCGTGGAGGTATGGCCTTCAATCTACTTGGACAGAGTCCCGCGGGAGCTGGATTCTGCATGTAAGTTTCGTTCGCGACAATTTCCCGTACCCTCGCGCGCATGCAGATTCTGAGGAGGATATTGTTACACAACGCTGCAGGGCGCAGTGGAGAACTTGGTGACATAGTGTCCCACTCCCCGTAGCACGTTCACCGTCATTGGGGGATAGAGAACGATGTCTGAGCCAGTTATCTGGTACGACGTGGCCACCGTCAACGATGACGCCAATCGGGTCTGCTCTGGACTAGTAACCAAGTCGCCTACGGATCAGGCTAAGGATTGTCGCTTCTCCGATGAGATAGGAATTTCATATAACGACATCGTATTCCAGATACTCCTATAGATAGATCTCGTATCACACTCTGTAGCACTCATCATCCCCAAACCTCGAGCC
>Ga0307513_10006918_pt1 | contig 14766 bp, 11 predicted proteins | sample 15_EM_MG_FD_202174 | JGI IMG/M metagenome (GOLD analysis project Ga0307513, IMG submission 202174) | Populus trichocarpa ectomycorrhiza microbial communities from riparian zone in the Pacific Northwest, United States - 15_EM | ecosystem: Host-associated > Plants > Roots > Unclassified | place... | reverse complement strand
ACCGCCACCCGGTGACCCATCGTCATGGCCTCGACCTGGTCGTGGGTCACGTAGACGGTGGTGATGCCGAGCTTGGCCTGCAGCGTGGCGATCTGCGAGCGGGTCTGGACCCGGAGCTTGGCGTCAAGGTTCGACAGCGGCTCGTCCATCAGGAAGACCTGGGGTTCACGTACGATCGCGCGGCCCATGGCGACGCGCTGGCGCTGACCGCCGGAGAGCGCCTTCGGCTTGCGGGAGAGGTATTCGTCCAGCTGGAGCAGCGCGGCGGCTTCCTTGACCCGGCGGTCGATCTCGGCCTTCGGGGTCTTGCGGAGCTTCAGCGCGAACGCCATGTTCTCGTACACCGACATGTGCGGGTAGAGGGCGTAGTTCTGGAAGACCATCGCGATGTCGCGGGACTTCGGGGGAAGGTTTGTGACGTCCTTGCCCGAGATCAGGATGCGACCGCGGTCGACATCCTCGAGTCCTGCGAGCATGCGGAGGCTGGTGGACTTTCCGCAACCGGAGGGGCCGACCAGGACGAGGAACTCTCCGTCGCCGATCTCGAGACTGAGCTCGTCAACCGCGGGGCGGTCGGAACCCGGGTAGATCCGGGAGGCCTTGTCATACGTGACGGTAGCCATGGTGAATCGACTTCCTTTCCACCGGCAGGAACGTGCCGGACGATCCGAGTGGGAGGAACGAGGCCAACCGTAAGTCTTTTTCACCTAGAAGCCAAGGCAGCCGAACGGATGTCGCGAGCCAGGGGCCGTTATGCTGGGCACCGCGCCCCTGTAGCTCAGTTGGCCAGAGCACTCGCCTTGTAAGCGAGATGTCGTCGGTTCGATTCCGACCGGGGGCTCCAATCCTCTTCTCCGGCCCGTCGCCGGCCACTCCTGTCCAGCACCGCGGCGAGCCTGCGTCGGCGCGTGATGGTTGAATGCACAACTATGCATACTTCGGTCATCTGACGTCGATCCGGAAGTTCTTTCGGTCGAGTGCTCGACCGGCCGCAAATCATCCGTCGAACCGGACGAAGCGACATCGATCGGTATGCACGATGTAACGGCCTAGTATCAACGTCTCCGGCGGTAGTGACATCGAACGCCGTCTACCCCCAAGATCCCGGGTCAGACGCGCCCCTCGGGCGCCCGCGATCCGGAGGACCTGCAGTGACACAACAATCGACCTGGGGCAGGCGGTCGTTCGCCGCACTGCTTGCCTCGGGCCTCGCGATGGGCGCGGCGTCGGTGACCGGAATGACCCCGGCCCACGCCGACCCGGCGGCCGTGCCCGCAACCGCGCCGGCCCCTGCAACGGACCCTACCGAGACCCCGAAGGCGGACACCCTCGGGTCGAAGGACGTCTCGCTGCTCGCCGCCGCCGAGGCTCGGGGCGAGCAGACGGTCACCGTCATCATCGCCACCGACAAGGGCGACGCCGCGCAGGTCGCCGACTCGGTGCGCAAGCTCGGCGGCACCGTCGCCCGGCGCTTCGACAAGGTCGGCTACGTGCTGGCCGAGGTGCCCACCGGCAAGGTGCGCAAGACGGCCAAGCTGCCCGGCGTCGCCGGCCTCGACCTCGACGACGTCCTGCGGCTGCCGGACCCGAAGGTGGACCTCGCGCAGGGCACCGGCAAGGCGGCGCAGGCCAGCACGGGGCCGGGCGCGAGCACGCCCGCGGACAACCCGTACCTGCCGACCAACGAGATCGGCGCGGTCGACTTCAAGAAGGCGCACCCGACCTGGGACGGCCGCGGAGTCGTCGTCGGCATCATGGACTCCGGTGTGGACCTCGACCACCCGGCGCTGCAGAAGACCACGACCGGCGCGCGGAAGATCATCGACTGGGTCACCGCGACCGACCCGACGATCGACTCCGACCCCACCTGGCGGCCGATGACCACGGCGGTGACCGGGCCGAGCTTCACGTACAAGAGCGCGACCTGGACGGCTCCCGCCGGCACCTGGGCGATCAACACCTTCGCTGAGAGCATCACCACGGACAGCGAGATCGCCGGCGACGTCAACCGGGACGGCGACACCACCGACGTGTTCGGCGTCCTCTACGACCCGAAGACCCACGACATCCGGGTCGACACGAACCAGAACAACGACTTCACCGACGACGCCGTCATGCGGCCGTACAAGGAGAAGTTCGACATCGGCCACTTCGGTACGGACAACCCGGCCACCGAGGTGCATGAGTCGATGCCGTTCGTGGTCGAGTACCGGGCGTTCGAGACCAAGCCCGGCGTCATGACCGACTTCGTCAACATCGGCATCACCGAGGGCGCGCACGCCACCCACGTCGCCGGCATCACCGCGGGCAACGACCTGTTCGGCAACACCGCGTTCGACGGTGTGGCGCCGGGCGCGCAGATCGTCTCGGCGCGGGCCTGCAACTGGGGCGGCGGCTGCACCAACGCGGCGCTGACCACCGGCATGGTCGACCTGGTCGAGAACCGGCACGCGAACGTGATCAACCTGTCGATCGGCGGCCTGAACGCGCTGAACGACGGCAGCGACGCCCAGTCGATCCTGTACAACCGCCTGATCACCGATTACGGCGTGCAGATCTTCATCTCGGCCGGCAACTCCGGCCCGGGCCTGAACACGCTCGGCAGCCCGTCGACGTCGACGGCCGCGGTGAGCGTGGCCGCCAGCGTCAGCGACGACACGTACCTCGCCAACTACGGCGCGGTCACCCGCAAGCCGCTGCAAATGTTCAACTTCTCCTCCCGCGGGCCGCGCGAGGACGGCGGCTTCAAGCCGAACATCAGCGCCCCGGGCTCGGCGATCTCGTCGGTGCCGATGTGGCAGCCGGGCCAGCCGCTGGCCGACGCCGGCTACCCGCTGCCCGCCGGATACGCCATGTTCAACGGCACCTCGATGGCGGCCCCGGAGGCCACCGGCGGCGCAGCGCTGCTGCTCTCGGCCGCCCGGGCCAAGGACCTGGACGTCACCCCGGCGGCCCTGCGCCAGGCGATCTATTCGTCGGCCAAGCCGATCCCGGACTCGTCGACCGCCGCGCAGGGCAACGGCCAGTTCGCCGTCCCGGCCGCCTGGTCGCTGCTGGCCAAGAAGATCCAGACCCGGACGTACGTCTCGACCGCCCCGGTCTGCACGGTGATCTCCGACTTCCTGACCGTGCCGGGCCAGGGCGAGGGCGTCTACAACCGGTGCGGCCAGACCGCGGGCAGCCTGAAGAACTACACGATCAAGATCACCCGGACCAGCGGCCCGAAGCGGACCATCAGCCACAAGCTGAGCTGGTTCGGATCGAAGGGCTTCACCTCGCAGCGTACGGTCGGACTGCCGTTGAACAAGCCGGTCAGCGTGACGTTCAGCGTGAAGGCGGCGGCCGGCCTCAACTCCGCGATCCTGCGCATCGACGACCCGGCCACCCCGGGCTTCGACTACGAGACGCTGAACACGGTCATCGCGCCGGCCAAGCCCGCCAAGCCGGCGTACGACTTCGCGACCGGCTCCACCGCGGTCGACCGCAACAGCGCGAATTCGTACTTCATCAACGTTCCGAAGGGTGCGGCGGCGCTGCAGGTCAACTTCTCCGGCATCGCCACCGGCTCGCGGATTTCGTTCCTGGCCACCGACCCGTACGGCATGCCGGTCGAGGACTCGGCGATCAGCTGCGTGACCAACGTCGCGGACCCGGCGCTGTGCAAGGCGATCGAGCGGGACTACCAGAACCCGACCCCGGGCGTCTGGGAGATCGAGGTGCTCGGGGCGCGGACGACACCGTCGCTGAGCAACCCGTACTCGCTGACCGCGCGGGTGCAGGGCGTCACGGTCAACCCGGCGCTGACCACTCTGCCCAGCGTCACCGCGGGCGTGGCCACCCCGGTCACCTGGAACGTGCAGAACACGTTCGGCCCGGTCACCGTCTCCGGCACCGGCCAGCCGCTCGGCAGCGCCCTGGTCAGCCGGCCCACGGTCGGCCAGGACGAGACCACGGAGATCCCGATCGAGGTGCCGGCCGGCGCGACCAGCCTGCACGTGGCCATCAAGAACCCGGCCGACCTGGGCGCCGACCTCGACCTCGAGGTCTACCTGGACGGCAAGCAGGTCGCGGTGGACGCGGACGGCGACTCGGACGAGAAGGTGACGATCGCGAACCCGGCGGCCGGCAGCTACACGGCCGTGATCACCGGTTACTCGGTGCCGGACGGCACGACCGCGTTCGACTACACCGACGTCTACTACACCCCGGGCATGGGCTCGGTCGTGGCCTCCGCCGCACCGAAGAGCCTGACCGGCGGCGGCACGAGCACGATCACCGGCGCGGTCCAGGCGGGCACTGTCTCGCCGGCGGCCGGCCGGGTGCTCTACGGCGAAATGACCGTGGTGACGGACCAGGGTGCGATCGTCGGCCGCGGCGCGGTGGCGGTCAGCGAGGTCAAGTAACCAATCGGCAAGCCCGGCGGAAGCCCGTCCCCAGCCCGGGGGCGGGCTTCCGCGTGCGCCGCTTCGCCTAGGGTGTCGCCATGCGCGTCGATCGGATCGTGGACCCTGCGGCCGTACACAATGCTGCTGATCTCTTTGATGCGCCGCCGCTCGCGGCGGCGACCGAGCGCTTTCTCGCCGAGCCCAACCATCACCTTCTTTTCGCGTACGACGACACTGGCCGCGCGGTCGGGATGATCTCCGGGGTCGAGATGACCCACCCGGACAAGGGCACGGAGATGTTCATCTACGAGCTCGGTGTCGCGCCGGCCGCCCGGCTGCAGGGGGTGGGCACCGAGTTGGTGCGGGCGCTGGCCGAAATCGCCCGGGAGCGCGGCTGCTACGGCATCTGGGTGGGCACCGAGTCCGACAACGACGCGGCGCTGGCCACCTATCGCAAAGCGGGCGCCGACGAGGCGGCGCCGTTCGTGCTGCTCTCCTGGGATCTCGTGGCCGGGGAGCGGATGTGAGCACGTCCGAGCGGAGCTGGCTGACCCCGATGCGGGCCCGCTCGGCCGGCGAGGGCCACCGGGTCTCGACGCCGCTCGAGCTCTTCTTCGACCTCTGCTTCGTGGTCGCGGTCGCCCAGGCCGCCACCCCGCTGCACCACGCCATCTCGGAAAACCACATCGCCGCCGGCGTACGCGGCTACGCGATGGTCTTCTTCGCGATCTGGTGGGCGTGGATGAACTTCACCTGGTTCGCGTCGGCATACGACACGGACGACGACGTGTACCGGATCACCACGCTGGTGCAGATCGCCGGCGCGCTGGTGCTGGCCGCGGGCATCGCGCCGGCGTTCAGCGACGACAACTACTACGCCATCACGATCGGCTACGTGGTGATGCGGCTGGCGATGGTCGCGCAGTGGCTGCGCGCCGCCCGCGCCGACGAGCAACGCCGCGCCACGGCCTTGCTGTACGCGGCCGGCATCACCTTCGTCCAATTGCTCTGGTTGCTGCGGCTCGCGTTGCCGGCGGAGTGGTCGACGCCGACGTTCCTGCCACTCGCCGTCATCGAGCTGCTCGTGCCCATCGTGGCCGAACGGGCCCGCGGCGGCCCGACCACCTACCACCGGCACCACATCGCCGAGCGGTACGGCCTCTTCACGATCATCATGCTCGGCGAGTCGGTGTCGGCCGCCACCATCGCGATCCGCACCGGCCTGGACACGGGCGAGCACGTGCCGGATCTGATCTCGCTGGCGGTGGCCGGCATCGTCGTGGTCTTCGCGCTCTGGTGGCTCTACTTCGACCGGTCGGCGCACGGCCTGCTCACCTCGCTGCGCACGTCGATCCTGTGGGGCTACGGCCACTACTTCATCTTCGCGTCGGCGGCCGCGGTGGGCGCCGGCCTCGCAGTGTCGGTCGACTACGACAGCCAGCACACGGAGATCTCCGGAGTGGTGGCCGGCTATGCCGTCGCGCTGCCGGCGGCCATCTACCTGATTTTCGTCTGGCTGCTGCACATCCGCCCGCACCAGCGCGGCCCGCTGGTGATCGCCTATCCGGTGGTGACCGTGCTGGTGCTGCTGACGCCGCTCGGGCCGGCGCCGGTGCACGTGCTCGCGGGCCTGCTGGTCGTGCTGGTGGCGATAACGGTGACGCTGGGCCGCCGAGTGCCGGATCCGGTGGAGTCCCAATTCGGCTAGTTGCCGGCCAGGTTTCGGCTGGCTGTCAGGCCGCGGAGCACGATCGCTAGGCCGCCGGCGAACTCCTCGTCGGGGCCGACCGTGCGGGCCACGCCGGCCGTTGCGGCCATCAGTGGGAAGTCGGCCGGGGACAGTTCGGAGATGGCGACCGTGCCCGCGCCGGAGAGCGCGCCGAGATGCTCGAGTTGGACCGCGCCGTTGACATAGCTGATCAGGCCGCGCAGCGCGACGACCCGGTCGACCCCGGCGAAGCCGGCCTCGGTCAGGATGCCCAGCACGGACTCCGACCAGCGCAGTGTGCTGATCGAGCGGTGCCGGTGGCGGAGCAGCAGGGGGACTACGCCCGGATGGTGGGCCACTGCGGTGCGTACGCGCTCGGCCATGGTTTTGATCTGGTCTTGCCACTGCCCGGCCGGCGGTGGCGTGGTGTCCAGCGCGCGCAGGACCCCCTCCACCACAAGTAACTCGAGGTCGTCGCGGTCGCGGACGTAGCGGTAGAGGGCCATCGTGCTCAGGCCGAGCTCGCCGGCGACCGTCCGCATGCTGAGGCCGGCCAGCCCGTCGCGGTCGATGACGGCGATCGCCGCGGCGGCGAGTTGATCGGTGCTGAGGGATTTGGGACGAGGCATCGCTTGACAGCGTACGGCATACACCTACGCTGTTAGGTGTACGCCGTACTCCTACGGGGAGGAACAGTCATGCGCGTCACCCTCCGGCAACTCACCCCGGTCACCGGCCCGCCGATCTCGGTGCCCGACCCCGACCGCCTCATCCACCTGCAGTTCCGTCGTTTCGCCGGCTGCCCCGTCTGTAACCTGCACGTTCAGTCGCTGCGGCGGCGCAAGGACGAGATCGAGGCAGCCGGCGTACGCGAGGTGCTGGTGTTCCACTCGCCCGCCGAGGAGTTGCGGGAGCACGAGCTGCCGTTCCCGGTGATCGCCGACCCGGACAAGAAGCTGTACGCCGAATTCGGAGTCGAGTCCTCGCCGCGGGCGCTGCTGAACCCGAGGGCGTGGCTGCCGATCATCCGGGCCGTCGCGCGCAGCCTCGTGGCGATTGCCCGGGGCCGGGAGAAAGCCCCGTCGAGCGACCCGGTGGGCGGACGGCTCGGCCTGCCCGCCGACTTCCTGATCGCCCCGGACGGCACAGTCGTGGCCAGCAAATACGGTACGCACGCCGACGACCAGTGGTCGGTGGACGAGATCCTGGCCGAGGCGCGCCGGGCCGGGCGATCGACGTCGGAGCCGAAGCCCGCCGCCTCTCCACGCGACAGCTCGTAAACGCGATCCGCCCGCCGGACCCGTTAGTCAAAAGCTGGGATCCGGCAGGCGGACCCGCAGATCAGTTGAAGCCGGGATCCACGCCGGCGACCGGGCGCTCGTCGGTCGAGAAGGACCGGTTGTCCTGCCGCTGGGTCGCCTCGTCGTCGATCGGCTCCTCGTGCAGCCGCTTGGCGTCGTCGGTCGCGCCGCTGCCGGCGCCCGGATCGGCGGCGGGACCTTCGCCGGCCGCCGGACCGGAGTTCGCCGCCGGACCCGAGCCGGTCGCGGAACCCGAGCCGGTCGTCGGATCTGAGCCGGCCGCGGGACCCGGATCAGCGGCCGGATCCGGGTCGGTGTCTGTGGTCGCGGGCTTGGTGGTTGCCGGGGCGTCAGCAGGGTTCACCGGGGTGCCGCCGAGCGGCATGCCGCTGAAGTCCGTCGGGTCGATAGCGGGCAGCGTCCGCGCCGAACCCGCCTGACCGGGCAGCACGCCCGCGATCGCGTCCAGCATGGGCCACCCCGGGTCGACCAGCCCGGATTCCCCCGGCCCGGCCGGCATCCGGCCGTTCGGCTGGAAGCCGCCGGTCGGCAAGCCGCCGAGCAAACCGGCACCGGGCAGCCCCCCGCCACCGAGCAGCCCGCCGACCACCGGCACGTCGACGCCGTTCGTCTTGGGCAGCGCGTTGGCGACAGCACCCGCGGCCGGCAAGCCCCCGGGCGGCGTCAGGCCGGCCTGGCTGTCGGCCTCCCGCGCGGCCGGGGCGTTCTCGGACGGCAGCAGCGTGGCCGGGTCCACGCCCGGCGTGTTGTCGCCCGGCGTGACGTCGATCAGGCTGCCGTCGAGCGGGCTCTCCAGGTTGAGACCGCCGGCCGGGTCGAAACCCCTGGGCGTCAGCACGTCGCCGAGGCTAGAGCCGTCGGCGCCGGCCGGCGTGGGAAGCACGTCCGCGTGCGCCGGCGCGCCGCCGAGGAGCAGGAAACCGCCGGCCACCGCCCCGGCAAACAACAACTTGCGCACTTGAATGTCCTCCTGCAGGGCTCGCTGGGAATGGGACGAAGACTCGGAAGAGGCAACGACCTGCCACGGCTTGTGTGACGCGCTGACTACGATCCAGGCATGAGTGAGGAGCCGCCGCGCCGTACCGTGCTGTCCCGGCTGCGCGGCGGTTTGCCGAACGGTGCGGAGGACGCTCGCCCGCATTTCGTCGTCTGCGGCAGCGATGCGCTCGTCTATACGCTGGCCGAGGAATTGGCCACGACCGTGCAACGGATCCGGCTCACCGTGATCGCCCCGAGCACGCAGCGTCCCGACGTTCCGGAGCTGGCCGAGTTGCATGGCGTCCGGGTGATCCGCAGCGACCGCCTCGACGAGCGGACCTTTCGGGAGGCCGGGCTCGCCGGGGCGGAGGCGCTGGCCCTGGTCATGCCCGACGACGTGGTCAACTTGCATGCGGCGTTGTGCGCCCAGGCCGTGGAGCCCGACCTGCGGCTGGTGATCCGGATGTTCAACACCGGTCTCGGGTACGGCGTCCGGCGGCTGTTCGCCGACTGCGCGGTGCTCTCCGACGCGGGGATGGCCGCCCCGGCCTTCGTCGCGGCCGCGCTCGGCGAGGTGGCTCCGACCCATTTCCGGTACGCCGGGCGCACGCTCTATGTCGCGCGCCGGGCCGACGTACACGAACGCGATGTTGTCTGTGCCCTGACCGGCGTGGAAAGTGCTGGTCAGGTGGCGGTGCTGCCGGCCGAGCCGATGCCGGCCGCGGCGCGCGCGGCCGATCTGGTGCTGGCCGAGGCGACCGGTCGCCCGGTGGGGCAGGCGGTGGCGGCGCAACGGCTGGTGCAGGCGCGCCGGCGGCGGCAGCCGGTGCAGGCGATCGGCCGCGCCTTCCGCACCGCGCTGAACCGCCGGCTCAGCGTCGCCGTGCTGATCACGCTGGCGGTCACCGCGGTGTCCGGCGCGGTGCTCTCCCACTTCGACCGGGTGTCGGGCTTCTGGCAGTCGATCTACGTCACGTTGCTGACCGCGGTCGGCGCGTCGGATGTGCAGGTCGACAAGAACGCCGTCGCGCAGGCCGCCCAGTTGCTGCTCACGATCGCCGGGGTGGCCCTGCTGCCGCTGGTCACCGCCGCGGTGGTCGAGGGGATGGTGAACGCCCGGCTCGCCCTCTCCAGCGGCAAGGCGCTCCGGCCGCACACCGACCACATCGTGCTGGTCGGCCTCGGCAGCGTCGGCACCGGCGTGTTGCGCCAGCTCACCGACCTGGGCCTCGAGGTGGTGGCGATCGACCGCAATCCCGAGGCGCGCGGGGCCAAGGTGGCCGAGCGGCTCGGCGTCGAGTTCATCCTGGGCGATGCCGCGCGCGAGGAGACGCTGCGGGCGGCGTCCATCGCGACGTGCAAGGCACTGGTGGTGGTCTCCACCGACGACATCACCAACCTGCAGGCGGCGCTGAACGCCCGCGCGGTCCGCCCCGACCTGCGCGTCGTGCTGCGGCTCTTCGACGACGACTTCGCCCGGCGGGTGCAGATCGCGTTCAACATCAACGTCTCGCGCAGCGTGTCCCGGCTGGCCGCGCCCGCGTTCGCCGCGGCGATGCTGGAACGCGACGTGATCGTCACCATCCCGGTCGACCGGCACGCGCTGCTGGTCGCGGAGGTGCGGGTGCTGGCCGGCTCGCAGTTGGCCGGCGAGCCGCTGCGCCGGGCGGACCGGCCGTTCAGCACGCGGGTGATCGGCCTCACCGCGGCGGGCTCGGAGCGGCTCGACTGGGTGCCGGACCTGGATCACCGGCTGGCGCCGGGCGACAAGATCCTGGTGGTGGCGCGCCGGGCCGGCCTGCGAGCACTGGCCGACCAGGCCATCCCACCCCCGATGATCATCCCCGAAGGGGAGACGGCCTAGATCGGGCGGCCGGTGTAGGCGGCGAGGTGTGCCGGGACTGCGATCGAGCCGGCGAGCTGCGGGTCGGGCACCGGCACTCCCCAGGTCGCGACGACCGGCAGCTCGCCGGCCCAGAGCCCGAGTGCGGCGTCGGGGCCGTCGCCGTCGTCCGGTGGGCCGGTGCTGATCTTCACGGACGCCTCGGTGAGGGGGAGTGCCAGCAGCGTGGTCGCGGCGAGCTCCTTGCGGGACGGCTTGCGGGCGTAGTCCCACTGCCCCGGCGCCACGTGCTCGGTCAGCACCCGCAGCCCGTACAGCTTCGCCTCGTCCTCCAGGCTTTCCGGTACGCCGTAGATCATCGCGCTGCGGTAGTTGATCCCGTGCTCGAAGACCGAACGGGCCAGCACCAGACCGTCGAGCACGGTGACGGTCACGCACGCCTCGGCGCCGGTGGTGAGGCTCCGGCTCGCCACCGACCCGTGCAGGAAGATCCGTTCCTGGTCGAAGCCGTACACGGTCGGCACGACCATCGGATGCCCGTCCACGGACACGCCGAGATGGGCGATCCGCCCGGCGGCCAGCACGGCGTACAGATCGGCGGGGTCGCTGCGGCCGTTCGCTTTCATCCGGCGATGACGGGTCCGCGGCGTCGACGACAGCATGTGATCACTGTAGGACGATTGCGGGATGACTGAGCATCTCACCGCCCGGGTCGCCGGGCCGGCCGATGTCGACCGGATTGTCCAGATCCTGACGACCGCCTTCTTCCACGACCCGCTGTGGGGGCCGGCGTTCCCCGACGTCGAGCGCCGAGCCGAGCAGGCCGCCGGATTGTGGCGCTTCTACGTCACCTGCGTGCAGCGCTATCCGTGGACGTTCCTGACGGCTGGTGGCGAGGCCACGACGGTGTGGATTCCACCGGGCGGAGTTGAGCTGACGAGTGCCGAGGAGTCGGAGCTGGAGCGCCTCCTGCTGGCCGGCACCGGCCGCGAGACTACCGACGGCATCCTCGAGATCATGGCCCAGTTCGACGCGGTCCGGCCCCGCGAGCCGCACTTCTATCTGGGCCTGATCGGCACCCACGACGACCACCGGGGCAAGGGCCACGGCATGCGCCTGCTGGCGGAGAACTTGGCCACGGTCGACGCGGCCGGCGTCGCGGCATATCTGGAGTCGTCCAACCCCGCCAACGACGTACGCTATGGGCGGCTCGGCTTTGTCCCGCACGGAAAGATCACCGCCGCGACCGGCCACGTGATGAACACGCTGTGGCGTCCGCCGCCGGCCTAGAGTGCCGAAACCTCGATGCCCAGGACGGCCTGCTCGTCGGGCTTGTTGGCGAGCACGTCGGTCAGATAGGACTGCACCGCCGGCGCCATGCCGACGTCCCGGCCGGCCCGCTCCGACAGCAGCCACTTGTGCTGAATGATCTGCGAGAAGATCTCCTGCGGCTCGAGCTTGCGGCGCAGATTCGTCGGCACGGCCCGGACCACCGGCTCGAAGACCTCGGTGAGCCAGCGGTGCGCGGCCTGCTGTTCGTCGGTCAGGTCGCTCTCCGCCCGGTATGCGTCCAGGTCGTTGAGCAGTTGGCGGGCCTGGTTCTCCTCGGCGTCCAGGCCGGTCAGCCGCAGCAGCCGGCGGGTGTGGTAGCCGGCGTCGACGACCTTGGGCCGCACCCGGTAGCCGCCGTCCACCGTGGACATATCCACCTCGGCCACGTCGAAGCCCATGTCGTTGAGCCGCCGGATCCGGCCCTCGATGTCGTGCCGGGCGTCGCGCGGCACCTGCTGCTCGTAGGTGACCTCGTGCCACAGCCGCTCGTACCGGGCCACGATGTCGTCGACCACCGCCTCCGGGTCGATCGCCTCGTGCAGCAGCTCGGCGGCCTGCAGGTCGAGACACTCGCCGAAGATGTTCAGCCGGAGGATCTCGATGTCCTCGAGGCGCTGCCCCTCGGAGAGCTTGGGGTAGAGATTTCCGGTCTCGGCGTCGACCAGATAGGCCGCGAACGCGCCGGCGTCGCGCCGGAACAGCGTGTTGGACAGCGAGCAGTCGCCCCAGCTGAAGCCGGTCAGGTGCATCCGGACGACGAGCGCGGCGAGCGCGTCGAGCAGCCGGGTCATCGTCTCGGGACGCAGCACGTGCGAGAAGAGCGCCCTGTACGGCAGTGAGAACTGCAGATGCCGGGTGATCAGCACCGTCTCGAGCGGCTCGCCCTCCGGTGTCTCGCGGTCGGTGACGATCGCCACTGCCTGCACGGCCGGGAAGTCGATCCGCTCCAGCGCGCGGAGCAGGTCGTATTCCTTCTCGGCGATGCGCTCGCGGGTCTCCTTCAGCGCGTAGACGGTGTCGTTGAGCTTCACGAACCGGACGATGTGCCGCGAGATGCCCTGGGGGAGCGCGACCAGGTGGTCGGCGGGCCACTCCTCGAGCGGAACAGCCCACGGAAGATCCAGCAGCGCCGGGTCGACGAGGGCAGACGTGATTCGCACCGACCTAGTGTGCACGCTCAACCGGGCGCGTCGCTGCCGCACGTGGCTCGTTACACAGACAGTCGGAAACCCAGAATGGCCAATATGTCCATGATGGGACGCGAGCGGCGGGAGTGGCATGCGACGCAAGACAGGCATCGTCATCGGGGCCTGCGTGGCCGTGGCACTGGCCGGTTCGGTGGGTGCCGCCGCGTGGACGTACTCGAACGATGGCCGATCGGTCGGCAGCTGGCAGGAGGCTCCCGGCCCGGCGCGTACGCCGGTCTCGGACCCGCACACGGAAGTGGCGTCCGCCACTCGCAAGCGGGCTACGGACGACAAGCCCGCCGCGCCCACGGCACGCGCCGAGTCGGTCGCACCCACGGCGACCACGTCCGCACGGACAGTTCTCCCCGAGTCGGCCCGGGTGGAGGCGGCGTCCGGCCGGCAGAAGGTGGGCGAACTGCTGCGGGTCGACAGGCTGCTCGGCTACGTCGACGCGCCGCAGCGGGAGACGTTCCACTATCCGCGGGCGTCGTACGTGAAGCTGCACTTCAGCCGCATGATGATGCTGCCCGGCGACTATCTGACGGTGTCCAATCCGGACGGCACGGAGTCGTACCGCTACGACGCGCCGCCGCTCGGCTCGCTGCTGGCGCCGACCACATCGGACAAATGGGCCATGTCCATCACCGGGGACACCGCCGAACTGGAGATGCACCGGGTGGCGGGCGATGCCGTCGGCGCGGGTGCGCTGCTCGGCCAACTCGGCGTGAACGTCGACCGGGTGGCCCGTGGCTACACCCCCGCCGAGCAGGCCGCGGCGCCGGAGTCGCAGCTGACCCGGCCGGGCGGCACCGGCCGCGAGGAGTCGGTCTGCGGCGGCGACGAGAGCGCGGACGCCGCCTGCTACCGGTCGGCCGACCCGGTCGCGTACACCCGGTCGAAGGCGATCGCCCGACTGCTGATCAACGGCACGGAGCTGTGCACCGGCTGGCGGCTCGGCGCCAAGGACCGGATGCTCACCAACAACCACTGTTTCACTACCACCGCCGATGCGTACGAGACCGAGGTCTGGTTCAACTATCAGTGCGCGCAGTGCGGCGGCTATGACGTCTTCCAGCCGACCAAGGTGTGGGGCGCCCAGGTGCTCGCCACCGATCGCGCCTACGACTACACGCTGTTCACGGTCGAGGACTTCGGCAGCATCCAGAAGTTCGGCTACCTGAGCCTCGACACCACCCGGCCGGCCAAGGGCCAGGAGCTCTACATTCCGCAGCACCCGGCCGGCGAGCCGACCCGGATCGCCGGCGCGCTCGGCGAGAAGGCGGGCACCTGCGCGGTCGCCGACAACGCGTACGACGGGTACGCCAAGGCCTCCGACGTGGCCTATTACTGCGACACCGAGGGCGGCTCGTCCGGCAGCCCGGTGCTCTCGCGGAAGACCGACGAGGTCGTCGCACTGCACCACTTCGGGGGCTGCCCCAATTCGGGCGTACGGGCGGATCTGCTGTACGCCCGGCTCAAGTCGCTTCTCTGAAGCGGGTGTGACCGCGGACGGTAGCGTGGGGCCATGACCACGGCGGTGCAGACTCCCCCGACTGTCCGCCCGCGGGGGTGGTGGTTCGACCTGCTCATGGTCGTGCTCTTCGTGCTGCTCACGGTCGCCTTGGCCAACGGGCACCTGCTAAAGCTGGACCAGGACGTGGCCGACTGGGTCGATCAACACCAGCCGGCGGCGCTGCACTGGATCGCCCGGGTCCTCAACTATCTCGGCCAGGGCGGCCAGGTGCTGACGCCGGTCGCCTTGGTGCTGGCCGTGCTCGTTGCCCGGCGACGGCGGTCGGTGCGGCCGCTGCTCGTCTTCGTGTCGGCGTTTGTGTTGACCTACATCACGATCGGGCCGCTCAAGCTCTGGTTCTCCCGCGCCGCGCCGCACTCGCTGCAGCCCACCAAGCTCGAGTTGTTCAACCACCTGCTCCCGGCGGGGGAGTACAAGGTCGGCTACCCGTCGGGTCACGTCGCGAACGCCCTGGTCTGGTACGGCGTCATCGCGCTC
>Ga0307513_10006917_pt1 | contig 14766 bp, 4 predicted proteins | sample 15_EM_MG_FD_202174 | JGI IMG/M metagenome (GOLD analysis project Ga0307513, IMG submission 202174) | Populus trichocarpa ectomycorrhiza microbial communities from riparian zone in the Pacific Northwest, United States - 15_EM | ecosystem: Host-associated > Plants > Roots > Unclassified | place... | reverse complement strand
GGTTTCATATTGTGGGCAGAATTTGAAAATCTTAGAATCTTCATGTTTCTTTGACCTATGTGCATTTGTTCCGCAGTGAGGGTAGATGTAGAGCCTGGTTGTGTGCTGGTAGTAGGTTTTGCATAAAGGCATCGCATTTTTTTGCCAGAGTAACACTCTGCAAGTGCTAGCTTAAGCCTGTCTTTAATATTATGAAAGCTGGAAGCATGGCTTAATCGAGGTGGTGGAATAGAGAAAGGGCATAGCAAGCAACTGTGATCTCAAGCACCTGGAAGCAAATGAACAAACTGACTGATTTTGTTCTGTTGCTGATTAATATTGTTTACCAGGCAGGGTTCTAGATGCTTGTAAGTCTTCCAGTCAAATATTATTAAGATTTGTTTGGTTTCTGAGAACATGGAGTTATTTTGATCTCAATATTGCTTTGCCGGTTTTCTGTGGATCATGGAATTGTTATGAGGTCCACCGGTGAAAAGGCAACGCTGTTTATCGACGTGAATGAACTGTTTTTCAGTATATGTTGGCTGAAAAACAGAGAAAAAAAAGAAAACTAATTTCAGAGTGAAAGGTTTGTTAGATTACTTACTGAGATAGGTATAGTTTAATTTCAGCTTGCAAAATCAATTTTCATGAAGTAAATCGACTCACAAGGTTGATCGAATGACTTATAGGCTCACCTGGTAACTCGGTGATGAAACCCTCTTTTGTACGAGTTCCTGGATCTCTGCCCACTATATTTAATATTTATGGGACGTATCGTCATCTTTAATTTGATATTCCAATTCACAAGGGACCACGTCCATGGTGCCAACATATAGTTGTGGCTTGTAAAAAATAAAATTATCAACTTAAAATAAATATATATATATATATATATATATATATATATATATATATAGACATTTGCGATGTTATTTACACTATCGATTAAAATTATAATTATAAATTGAAAAGATTTGAGAATTATATTGTCAAGAAACAAACATGTAGGGAAAAAAAGCTATGATAAAAAAATAAAATTGAAAACTTAATGCTATCTAAGAAAACAAATTTCAATTTACTTTTTACCTAATCTACTTGAATGGATCCAAGTGTAAAATGTGTTGAAAAAAACCAACAACAAAATAGGGCAAATAAGTAGATATTTGTGTCTAACCCCATTAGAAACAGGCCTGACCTGCTCGTCAAACTTTTTTTTATCAGAGGATAGATGATATGTTGTCCGTCCTTTAATTGTTTTTTAAAAAATAAACGAAGTACGTAACACATCATTTGTCATCTATTGTTCTAAATTTTAGTGGTCAAAGGGTCTCTAAAAATTCATGGCAGAGGTATTATATATCCAAAAAACCTATTTTTTATCCAAAAAAAACCCATTAAAAAGACACCTTGATAAACTCTTCCATGTCATCAAATAACTCCAAAATTGGTTAAAAATTTGAAACCAGCCTGAATACTAAAAACTTCCTTGCCCTAGAGATCTACTCTTTTAGATAAGGTGAAGGCCAAAAAACATCCAGGATAAAACCTATTGACATCATAATAGATCATTTTCATGCCCAGAATAAGTTAAACTTTGGGATCAAAAGTGAATTTTTGAAAACCAAAGGGACTATAAATGTATCAATTGAAAAGTAAAAGGACTAAAGTTAACTTTTCACCTCAAATTTGAAAGTGCCTCCTAGATTTCTATTTTTTCACTTTGATCTTCTATCTTTTAATATTACCCATCCTTAACAAATTACACTCAGTTGGCCATCATTTTGGCCATTAAAGGCTCAAATCGCAAAGAAAAAAGTTAGATAACCAATATATATATATATAATCTCTATTGAAATCCACATTGATTTGTGAGTATATGCACAATAAATTTTGTCCAGGAAACCGCTATCTCTTTTAGTTTTTTCTACAAGCCTTATACTTGCATTCCGTGTGGCTCGTACAAATTTTTGACAACTTCAAACAAAAATACAAGCATTGGCAATGTTTTTTACACCATTTCAAGCAAGGGGAAGGCTAGAGAACACCATAAAGAAACTTTTCTTGTGAAATGAAATTCGTTGACATCAATATCAACTATTTTTCATAGTTGGAATCGATATCAACTGTGATTTTATCTCTCTTCAGCCAAAATCCAGTAACTCCCTCTCTTTTCTTGTCATGAGACTAAGAAGTAAAGAAAATCAAGTTTGAGATAAAAAGTGAATTTTTAAAAGGCAAAGCGACTGTAAATATATCAATTAAGAAATTAGTTTTTTATATATAATAATAATAAAGGTTTTTTTATATATATCTTCTTTTTGAAAGTTAAGATCATGCCTGTCCTAATATATGATTTTAAGTGTGGTCCAGCGAACCTGCAAGTAATTGGCAGAACAATTGATAGCCAACACAAAGTTGGCACCTGTGCTCTTAGAATTTTAAATAATGGCTGAAAAGCTAGCCTGTCCAATAATTCAATAAATCTTGAAGTGAACTGGTGCAAGAGGCAATTAATGTTTGAGGAAAGAGATTACAGTAATTAGTTCATAAGGGCACAGTTGAGGGTTGAAATTAAAGAAATTGCATGCACAGTTATGAAGCCATACCCACCATGTTATTAAATTTTAGCAGTCTCCAACTAGAATAACAATCCATGGAATCTCTATGTATTGTGGACATCATATAATTTAATTTCATGGAGGGCCACTGCACATGGAAAATAGGTTTATTATAGTCGCGGTCATCTGCTTTTTAACGGGTATTTGAGAATATAGTAGTGGTTGTTTTTTAAAGTATATTTTGCTTGGAATTGCATCAAAATAATAATTTTTTATTTTTAAAAAATTATTTTTGACATCAGTACATTAAAACAATATAAAAACACCAAAAAATTTAATGTAAATTTAAAAAATAATAATTTTTTTAAAAAATATTTTTGAAATACAATAACAAATGGTGACATTGAATTACTTCTTCTTTTTTCTTTTTCGCTTCTTAAATGAACAGCACACCCAACAGCAAATCAGCTAGTAGTTTAGTTTTTTCAATTCTACAATGGGTTTGAAAAGATTGGAATAATTAATCACAGGATATGATTCAAGTTGAGTTTTGCTGCATCTCTTTTTAACATTTGTTCAGTGATCTGATCCGCCCACCACGAGCACTTTTTGGTGGGGTTTAAATTGGTTTAATTTGGATTAAATTAAAAGAAATTGAAGTTGAAGAATGAGTTTAAAATAAACAGCCAAGTTAGAAAAATAGAGCTTGATTGAAGGAAACAAATTAGAATTAGGAGTTAAATTGATTAAAATTACATAATCCAAGGACTGTAATGAGAACAAGAAAGGAATGTTTGTCCGAATTTTTATTTTAATCAATTTAGTCCAAATTGATTCCCAATTAATTCATTTCAGTCCAGAATCCATCTCTCATTTTCGCCAAACACAGAGCCTCTCCCGTTTTTCTCTACCATCACTGGAAAATTTTCCGGTTTTCCTTCCACCCTAAGCCTCATAACTGATTTTCACAGGAGACCACAACCGGGGAACCAACTACCTCTGATACCCACCCAAATAAACAACGCCAGCCTTTATCCCTATCGAAAAACCACAGCCCAGAAATTCCATTCCCACGGTGAACCACCGTAAAACCTCCTCCACCCGAACAACCTTATCTGCCAAAAAAGAAGAAGAAAAAACCAGTATCCATCCAAATCAGTTCCCTCTCCTCCAAACCCACGACCAGACAACACCAGCCTTCCCTCACAAACCACCAAACCACTCTCTGCCCAAAACACCAGCCTTCATCTTCTTCAAACAGCACCATCCTCTGACCGACAACCTTCCACCGTGACTATCACCTCTCCCCGCAGATTCAACCCAAAGCCAGAGTCTCCACTCCCACTCTACACGCTGACATCTAACCATTCAAGAACCCAAAAACAATTATTTAAAATACATATTATAAAAATTAAATAATCAAATTTATTTTTATAATATTTTTTAAAATTTTTATCAAATACTAATACTAATAGATACTCATAAATTTACTTAATACTCATTAATTGATTTTTTTTATATTTTTTCAAGTATAATAAAATGTAATTTTTATTTTTTTATATAGAACATGCATGGAAATTTTAGAATTTTACTATATACACAGATAAAAATATATTTTTATATTTTTTTAATAAGAAATTTTTATTTTTGTATTTTTTTGAAATATTGAAGGAAAAAAAATGTATTTAATATCAGGTCAGCATTTTACAATGTAAGTTTGTTGTCCAAATATTAAATAAAATGGTTGGAAAACGTGCGAAGAACCTACAAATAAATTTTAAAAAAGATCCCTTGGTTTTCTCATAATTTTTGGAAATTATTTGAGGGTTTGTTTAACAAAAGCACAAAAAAATAAGAACATAAATATTGCTAGAAAAGTAGTAGGTCGTGTTTGTCAAACATACCCTTAGCTAAAAATCAAATGCTTTAAAAATACTTTAAAATTGTATTTGACAAACACACCTTAAGAACAAAACATTTGCATGTTTCCTTTTGAAAATGTTAAAACAACCAAACGCTCTCTTATTGAAAATGGACTTAGCCAAAGCATTTGGGTTGGGCTTCCTAGAACAAAGACCCAAACCCACAAACATGACCCACAACCAAAAAAGAAATAACAAAAATCAAAAAAGGAGAAAACGTTTGAATTTACTCAAGAACATGAAGAACATTCGGATGAACCTACAAATGTGATTTCAAAAATAGATTTGATCAAATTGAAAGCATAGACATGTTTCAAAACAACATTCGCGCAAGATTTTGGGGCTAGATCATCACAAAACTCCAACAAAAGTCACTATTATTTGGTTTTATGCAAAACATAAAACGAAGAAACCGATGATCAAAAACCATTAAATCAATGTTTTTAAGCCATAAAGACCTTAGATTAAAGATCAAAAAGCATGCACGTACATGTAAGAACCATCAATCAATTAAAATGAAATAAAAATCAATGACCTAAGGTAAAGTTCATTTGAAGAATATCAACACATAAATGTTAGCAAACCCAGAAACTCAACAACAAGGCCTAAACCTAGAAAAATGCAATAAAACCAAGAAAAAAAAACTAAAACGTATTTATGCAAGTCACATACACTCATGTCTACATGTTTAAACCTTCAACAACAACAATAATAAACATGTAAATACTAAAATGCATAGGAATCAAAGTCTATAATCTACTGTCAACATACAAACATGCACCTATATTGTTCTTATCAATCTAATAGCTCATTTAACATCACAAGGAATATCAAAATGATCTATATGAACTTCTTAAACTGGAGAAAAAAAAACACCAGAATGGCTAACCGATTAACAACAAAGCAATCAATCATATAATAAACTTGTATTTAAAGCAACTTGAACATGCATGCAAAAACAAATTAAAACTGTAAAAAGCCAATTATATTCTAACCCGACCAAAATAATAATAATAATAATAATAATAATAATAATAATAATAATAGATCAATAAATAAATAAGTAAGCAAGCATTGAGAGGGGTAAAATTAAACAAAAGAAAAGTTATAAGGCATTAATTTATTGAGAAAGAAAGGATAGGGACAAATTTTCAAAAGGCTATACAAAAAGGGGTCAATGTGCAAATTTAAAAGATAGGACTATATAAATGCCCATCTTTTCTTCTTTTGGCCGATTGCTAGAAGCCATAAGAGAGGGAGAGGATTTGTGTGATTTTCTAGTTATGTTCTTGCTAATTATATAAAAAACAAAAAGAGGAGAAGTGTAATTAGAGTGATTGGAACTTAGATAAATAATTGAGAGGGGTGATTTAGTGCTTGGAAGTTGTTTTGAAGAAAGAAATCTAAAGCTAGGGTTTAAAAAGGGAGAAGAAGGAAACTTGAATTTTTCTTGTATCCATTCCTTGAATCTTTATCCAAGTAAGTTGAAGAACATGTTTAAAATAATTAATTGTTATAATTTTGTGTTTTGATGAAGAAATTAAATTGCTATGATTATGTGAATTTGAGGAATTATTGTGTTAATTATTGAAATGATGCAATTTATGATTGAAAAATATTAGGAAGCATAAATTATTAATAGGTAAGTGTTTAATTTAGAAATGGAAGAACAACCCCCCCCCCACCTCTTTTAGTTATTGGTCTTGGCAAAAGGAGGAGATTTGGGAGATTGAAGAATTTAATGTGATTGTTTAGGAATTGTGGGAATTTATGGGCTTATAAATGTTAATAAATGGAATGGTGAAGGATTTACAAAAAAAAAAAATGAAAAAGAGAAAACAATTTCACCCTTTTTCCTTGAAGGGATTTCGGCCATGACATATAAAAAGGAGAAAAAGGATTTCGACTTGGATTTTGTTAATGTAAAAGAGTGAGTTTAGACGAATCGGATGGATTGTTGGAGAATTAGGAAGTTAATTTCGATGAAGGGTTAAAAAGGAGAATTTTATTATTCTTAACTTAAAATGAAATGAGATTTTTATCATTTGATTATGAATAATAAATGACATGTTGATTTTTGTGTTGGTGCAGAAGAGGTTGCAGGACTTAATCAGCAACAGGGGACCACTTCACGCCCACAAACACCAGGTAGGTGTTAAATACCCTATAATAAATTAATTGTTTAATTTAGTACTTTATAAGAAATTTTCTTTGATTGTAATTTTAGTGTATAAATTGTGAAATAAAAAGAATGGAAATAATGCCCTGTTAAATAAATGGACATGCCGAAAGATTATTTCCTGGTTAATGAAAATAATGTCATGTTAAATAAATGAGCGTAGGTTAATGGAAATAATGCCCTGTTAAATAAATGGGCGTGCTAAAAGATTATTTCCTGGTTAATAAAAATAATGCCCTGTTAAATGGGCGCGGTGAAAAATTATTTTCTAGTTAATGAAAATAATGCAATATTAAATAAGTGGGCGTGCCAAAAGATTATTTCCTGGATGTCATGTTAAATAAATGGGTGTGCCGAAAGATTATTTCCTAGTTAATGAAAATAATATCATATTAAAATGAGCACATTGGTTGAACTATTTTCTTTTCTTTCTTACCTGAACTTCAGATATAATGTACTCATTAAAGAACGACTTGAGAAAGTTATATCCTGGTTAATGAAGAAGATATCTAGTTAAGGATTGGCAAAAATGAAATTTAAATTAAATTAATGTATTGACGATAGGTGCTTCATTTAATGAGCTAGTTCCTATATTATTGTGTATGCTTCAAATAGTTCTTATTTAAATTGTATATTATTAATAAGTGTAAATTTTCTAGTTTTTACCAAATATTCACATGTTATATAAATATGTTGTTAGATACCTCATACCCTCGAGCTGAAAAGTAGATGTATAGATGGAAATCCTTGTTTAAGTTAATTTTTGTATTGGAAGTATTGATATTATGTTGTTATATCGCTTGCATGTTAAGAAATTTTAAAATGTTTAAATTATCTTTTTGTCGAGTATGTAATTAAGGACAACACCCTTACTTTAACAAGTAATATAGTTTTGTTATATTTATATTTGAAAGTGTTTGTGTCCTAAGAAATTAATGTTATTGTGAATAAATTAGTTTTAAATATCGTATATGAAATCATACAATGTTATCTATTAAAAAAAAACTACAGGGGATATGGAAATTGATGTGTTTAGTAGAGTTGTGATGCTTAAATATTTTTAGAAAATATTTACTTGAAGATAGACCAATCAACTCTATTAAATAACTATTTATTTGGGCCTTGACAAAAACATTATCGAATCAAATAAAAAGCATAATGAACAACGCTTGAATGAAAGGCTTAAAGCTTTAAATGCAGAAGGGAGGGGGATTCTTAATGAGTTCTACCCCTCTAATAAGTTGAATAACTTACATTCAAGAGATGATTTCAAGTGGTTTTTGCCTCTCTTTTTTATTTGCACAGGTTCCAATAACCTCTTCCAATCAACTTTTTCTTTTTATTTACAGCCTCTTCTTCTTTATTAACACACAATCTTTATCACATTTGCTTCAATTTTATTCTAAGTATTCTATTGGTTTTTATATATTTCGTTTCTTTTTTTCTCCGTGGTTTTTTTATTTCCAGGATCCCCCCTTTTCCTTTATGATTTCTTCACCTTTTAAAGCCCCAAAATAATAGGTGGTTATGAAACCATTTGTAGGTTTGAAGGTGGTTTTTTAAAGTTAGGTCATGGAAAATTATTTTTCAGTTTTTGCCTCTGATATGTTAGGAGACCATTCTTCTCTCCTCTTCTTATGTTCTCATTATCTTTAGATGTCTAACAATTCATGGAACTTCTAAAAAAAGTTGGCAATCTCATAATTGAGACTTGGTCGAAAATGACTGATTTGATGTGCACTTTCCATGAATTAATTATGGCAAATGAGATATCATTGAAGATAAATAAACTACAGACCTTGTAGAAGGGGTGTTGCTCTTCAACTGGGATCAAACCATACTTGACTTGGTGGCATGTAGCTTTCCCACCATCGATCCAAAGTTGGGTCCAACACTGCTAAATTTATTAAATCAGACAAGGTTGTTTTGGGATAAGAAGTTGAGGACTTCCATATAGCAGGCGGGGCATAAACATCAAACAATGGTGGAACAACCTTGTAGAGGGGAATCTCTTATGTCGAATGGTGGTGGTTGGAGTCTCTAAAGTGTTTGGAGATGCCATGTTCAATATTCATCTGAATGTGACAACTCGATAAGCATTCTCGACTGAAGAAGATAATAAAATAGGGATAGACAACGTGCCACTTAGTTTCTTAATTAAAAACGAGTGACATATCGTCTGCTTAAACCTTAAAAAATTATCCGATAAAATTTTATTTTATCGGTGATTTTATCTGTAATATTTAGTGGAAAACTCTTGTAATTTTAAATCCTCGGTGACTCAGTTTGTAAGTTTCAATGGCATGGTCCTATATTTTTTTTTTCTAACTCTTTATAACTTTTTGAGGGATTTAATTCATTGGTGATTCCATCTATAAGTCTCGTGTGGTATAGTCCTGTAATTTTTTTTTAACTCATTGGAACTTTTCGGGGGACTTAATCTGTCGGTAACTCCATTGGTATTTTACAGACCGTTGGTAATTCTAAAAATTAAGGTTTTCTAAACGGGGTTTTAATAAATTCCAATTTTGTCCGTGTTGTTTCAATTTAAGTTAAAACATCATTAATCAAAACAAAACTAATTAATTTTATACAATTAGGCCCCTGGCAAAAATCAATTGAGATTCCTCAAGGCTGATATCTTTTTCAAAATAGTCCTTGTTTTCCAATATGTTCAATTGAGTTCAATGGGTGCTTTAATGTTCACCTTGATGAACATGGCCCCTAAACCTCCTGATGCTTATATTTCTAGTAAAGCTGCTGTTGGATCAACAACAAAAATTCGTTTCCAATAACTATTTTTAGCTGATAGGTTTCAACCTGAAGTACCTTTTTTTTTCTTTTCCCCTTTGTACGACTAGATGGCATCCTCAGGCCAGGTCTTTCACCGAGATCAAGTCTATATCTCCAGTCCTGTTAAAAACGAGCTATTCACACAGGGAAACGAGGATTAATGAGAATTCCACTTTCTCGTAGGCAGCCTGCAATTTGTACTCTGAAGAACTTCTGAAATATCATCAGGAGTTCAAGTTTTCAATGGTAATGTGAGGCGTCTCATATTGACCAGCTCTTGAATATGCATATTTTTCTCTGAAAAAAAAGCCTCAATCTGCATGCTGTTTACACTTCATTCTTTTATTTTTCTTTGCTCTTTTTTTTTCCCCATTCCGCAAACATATAGAAAGTTGCTGCCACATCTTCTTTAATGTTCAACCTGCTATACCATTTGTTACAAGTACCTCCCTCCACCCTCTAAAATTGGCTACAGCTAGAGAAAATAAAGCATGAATTGGAAATCCAGACCTGCTTCTGCTTAAACACTTTCAGTCAGTTCATTTATTATCATTTATACACGATAAACCATACCAACTTCAATCAATGCGGAGTGTGGGATCCCAAGTGAGGTTGCAGGGCACCGGCTATTGCGTCTAAGGAATCCATAGACATAGTTAATCACAAGCTTCTTCAGAATACATGATGCCTCTCTAGCTATAACACAAGTATGTCCCATCATGTAAGTAACACCAGCTTCCTTTGCCTCCATGAGTTCATTTACATCTTCACTTGCTTCCTGCAGATATTGTAACCGCAGCTCTTTTCTTCTCTGTGCTTTTGCACCAAGCACTGACTGCTCTAGTATTAGGATTTCCTTGCAATTCAATTCGCATTTCAAGAACACTGTTATCTTTTCAATCAGTTGGGTTTCAAATTCAAAGCTGTCCCTGATGTCCTTGTATCCATACCTAACAATAGTTAAAGAGAAAAGAGTCAAGAACTTGCAATCATACGATTTATTAAAGCTCAAGAACTTCGATTATAAGTTGATAACAGCAATAATATTAATGAATTGGTATTTTCATCGGAAGAGAAAAATTCAGAGAATGTGGACAAAACTTACCGCACAATGCACCGGAATAGAGGGACATCTGGCGGACCAATCCTTGAAACATGGAAACGATCAATGACTGGAACTTTTGGGATCATCAAAAATTGAACGGTTACAAAGATAAGAATCTGATGGAATGCAGGAAAGTTGGTGACAAAATGTGCGAACATTGGTGGGACACCAGAGGTCACATGGGAGCACACTAGGCAAATTCCAGGAACCCTTGCTATTCCCAAGCTCAAAAGGCTGTCCAAGCTAACCTTATTCTCCAGCTCAAATGCCTGCTTTTTCGATTCCCCATAATGCCATACTGACATCAGAGACACAACTACTGCAGAAGATCTAATGAATTTATTTTGTCAGTAATTTTATTGGTAAAAATGGCACGTCATATTTTTTTTTGCTTTGTTTTAATTTTTTTTCCCACGGTAATTCCCTCGGTATATACCGAGGAAATATTTCCGTCGGTAAAATCCCTCGAAAATGTATGGACGGAAATATTCTCTCAGTATTTTCGTTTGTATTTATCAATTTTCTGGTAGTGTAGTTGGTAGACGTCCATGGTGGAGCTGCTGGTGGCACTGGTGCTGAGAAAACTTGCTGCTCACGGTGTTGAACCGAGATGAAGAAGTTGCTAATGCTACAGTAGGGAAAGGAATGATGACAAGCCGAAAAACGAATGCTATGTTGCCTAGGAAGTTGCAAGAAGGATGTAATGGTCTAGCCTGCTTTACTGTGAAGGTAAGAACTGTCGGGTTCGAAACTCGAGGAGAAGAGTTGGTGGCCTTGGGTTACTGGGTAGGTAATGTTGATATCATTGACTGGTTCATGGCTAGGTTGAATGTGTCTAGAGCAAAAGTTTTAAGGGTATGGATTTTCAAGTGTTTTTCTTACACCGGGAATGGCCTCCCCCTTTCCTTTCTATCTCCCCTTTTTATAGCAGTCTTGGAAGATTCTCACCTCCCTTTTCAACCATTGATCTGTCCTCATTGCATCTCCTCCCTCGGTGTTAATATCACAGTACAGGAACAGCTGGCATAAAAACTGTTTGGGTGTGGGTTTATGTACCAGTGCGTTCAGTGCTACGAGAGAGGAGGGAGTTTTAAATCCTGCAAAATGATGGACCATCAGCGACCAATTTGTTCTTTCTCACGGGGAGGTTGAAGACAATCTATAGTGCCCTTAAAACGACGTTGTTTTTCTTCTTTTTCTTCTTCTTTTTCTTATTATTATTATTATTATTATTAGAGCATCTCCAACCGGGCAGCTAAAAAAAAGGCAAAAAAAAATATTGTACTTTTAGCTTTTATGTTTGTTTCTATACACTCCAATCGGTCAGCTAAAATAATTGTTGAACACAGTAATTGTCATTTCTATTTTTCTCTGTAGCAAAAGGCAAATGTGCAAATGTAAATAACAATACTGGCTACCATTTTTTTCAGTTGATTTATATTCGTTGGCCAACGTTTTTATTTTGTATACGTTAGCCAAAGTTCATTTTTTTTCTTTTAAAAGCAGAACGAATAGAAGGAAGAAAACAACTTTTAATTTTTTTCTTTTGAAAGCATAACAGAATTTAGAAAACTTACCTGCAAATTTCAAAACCTACATTGTGTAAGGTTTTGCAAACCAATAATTATCAACCACACCTTGCACATGGCGTTGGAATATTATTATATAGGAAAATGTTTACAACAGAAGGTGAGAGTAATAAGGAAGTAGCTGTTACAGGATATACACTATACTATAATTAGGATTAATCAGTTCCTAGATAGACGTATATAATTAACTGTAATACAATCAAATGGCATGATCTTCTCCTGAATGCTTGGCATGATCTTCTCCAGAAGATGGGATTGTGTTAGCGTCAATACTCCCCCGCAAGTCAAGCGTGGTAGGGAACACGCGAAGCTTGGACCTGAAGAGTAGAAACAAGGATCTGGATGGACTTTTGGTAAAGATGTCTGCAATTTGTAAGGGGGACGGCACATGCTGAATCTTTAATATACCTTTGCAAACTAATTCACGAACAAAATGAATATCAATATTAATATGGCGAGATCGTTTGTGAGCAACAGGATTCCTGGCCATAAAAATGGCACTAGCATTGTCACACAGAAGGGTTGGTTTGTCCGAGGGCTGAAGATGTAAGTCATGAAGAATATTTAAAAGCCATTGGACTTCAGCTGCAGTGAGTGCTAAGGCTCTATATTCAGATTCTGCAGAAGAGTGAGATACAGTGGATTGCTTTTTAGATGTCCAGGAAACAAGATTGTCACCTAAGAAGATGGCATAGCCTGATGTGGATCGACTGGTATCTGGGCAACCTGCCCAGTCGGCATCTGAAAAAGCTGAAATGGTGAAGCTGTTGGATGGTGTAATCTTGAGACCAAAATGCAGAGTACCTTTAACATATCTGAGGATGCGTTTGACAGCCTGGAAGTGATGTTCCTGTGGATTATGCATAAATTGACTGACAGAGTTCACGGCATGTGTAATATCAGGCCTTGTAATGGTTAGATACTGAAGTGCACCAACCAGAGAACGATAGGTAGTGGGAGAATGAAATGGAGTGCCATCAGTAGATAAATGTTGAGAGACAATCATCGGAGTGGCAACTGGTTTAGAATCAAGCAGATCAGCGCGAAGAAGAAGATCTCTTGTATACTTGAGTTGACTTAGAAATATTCCTGTGGCAGAGTGAGTGAATTCCAAACCCAAGAAATAATTCAAGGCGCCAAGATCTGTCATGGAGAACTCATGATGTAATTTGCGAATGAAGGAATCAATGAGAGATATATTGCTGCCTGTGATGATAATGTCATCAACGTATAAGAGCAAGTAAATAGTGTCAAAGGCTGATGAATAGACAAATAAGCTGGAATCAGCCTGACTGCTAGTGAAACCAACAGTGAGCAGGAAATGGCTAAATCGATGGAACCATGCACGTGGTGCTTGCTTCAAGCCATACAACGCCTTTTTAAGACGACAAACATGTGTTGGATGAGAGGGATCAACATAACCCGGTGGTTGTTCCATGTAAACTTGTTCTTGTAAAAGGCCATGCAAGAAAGCATTCTTGACGTCCAGCTGACGCATTGTCCAGCCACGAGAGACTGCAATGGAGAGAACAATACGAATAGTTGAGGCTCGAACAACTGGACTAAAAGTGTCATTAAAATCAAGACCATAGAGTTGAGTATAGCCTTTGGCAACAAGGCGTGCCTTGAGCCTATCAATGGAACCATCCAAATGATACTTGGTGCGGAAAACCCATTTGGATCCAACCACATTTGTAGCAGCAGGTCGTGGAACCAATTCCCATGTTTGATTCAGCTTCAGAGCTTTAATTTCGTCATCCATGGCAGCAAGCCATTCGGGAGACTTGGCAGCACTTTTGAAACCTTTTGGTTCCTTCATAACCAGAAGAGAGAAAATTAAAGGAGAAGATGGGACCTGACATATATAACTGTAATGTTTGGATTTGGAGATGCCTGCTTTGCCCCGAGTGAGCATGGGATGAGAATTCGGTGGTGGAATTGATGCAATTGGAAGTACTGGAGGTTGCACTTCCTGAGGAGCTGGAACAGATGGTACTAAGGATGAGGGGCTGTGAGGTGAAGACAAGTCCAAGGCACATTTCTTGCATGGCATGGACGAGGGCACTGGTGATGGAGATGGAGGCCCTGTAGAGGAATTAGTGACAGCTATAGCAGGAAGGAATGGGATAGGATCATGAAAAGCAACATAATCTGAGATGGCAGAGGAGTGTTGCATGCTAGAAGAGGAAAATGGAAATACAGTTTCATCAAAACGAGCATGTCTAGTGATAAAGACTCGATGAGAAACAAGATCAAGACACCGAAATCCTTTGTATGAAGTGTGATAACCAAGAAAGATGCAAGGAAGACTTCTTGGTTCAAACTTATGCTTGGTATAAGCACGCAGGTTTGGAAAACATAAACAACCAAAGATGCGAAAGGTAGTGTAAAGAGGAGACTTACCATACAGAATTTCAAAAGGAGATTTCCCACTCAAGACTGGTGTTGGCAAGCGGTTAATGGTGAAAACAACGGTACTGAAGGCTTCAACCCAGAAATGAAGAGGAACAACAGAATGAAACATCATTGTGAGGCCTGTTTCGGTGAGATGCCTATGTTTCCTTTCGGCCCTACCATTTTGAGATGGTGTATAGGGACATGAGAATTGATGATGAATGCCACACTTAGTTAAGTGGGT
>Ga0307513_10006916_pt1 | contig 14766 bp, 10 predicted proteins | sample 15_EM_MG_FD_202174 | JGI IMG/M metagenome (GOLD analysis project Ga0307513, IMG submission 202174) | Populus trichocarpa ectomycorrhiza microbial communities from riparian zone in the Pacific Northwest, United States - 15_EM | ecosystem: Host-associated > Plants > Roots > Unclassified | place... | reverse complement strand
CCCTCCGCCCTCCGCCCTCCGCCCTCCGCCCTCCGCCCTCCGCCCTCCGCCCTCCGCCCTCCGCCCTCCGCCCTCCGCCCTCCGCCCTCCGCCCTCCGCCCTCCGCCCTCCGCCCTCCGCCCTCCGCGGATTGTCGGACCCGCCGGGCACCCTTGCATCGGGGGGACCTGCGAACCGACACACCCGACCCCGGGGTGCCGACCCCGCCCCGAACTGTCGTACCCCCGCGCCATTGTTGAATCGGGGGGCGCTTCCGCCCGACACACCCGACCCCGGGACCCGGGTAAACCCCATGTAACCAAACTCCCGACCCCCTGAACGGAACGGATCATTCCCCTCTGTTATTATTGGAACAAGTCATTCCGTTCCGTCATCTCAGCAGCATCCAGGGAGCACCCATGCGCATCCTCATCACCGGCGCCACCGGAACCATCGGCCGCAACGTCGTCGAGCAGCTCCGCGAGTTCGACCCCACCGCCGAGCTCCGCGCCCTGACCCGCAACCCCGAAGCCGACCTCCCCGACGGCGTCGAACTCGCGGTCGGCGACCTGGCCGACCCCGAGACCCTCACCGAGGCGTTCAAGGACGTCGACGCCGTCCACTTCATCAACTTCGCGGGCGAGCAGTACGGCGCCCTCCCCGACCCGGCCGCGGTCGTGGCCCGCGCCGAGCAGGCGGGCGTGCGCCGCTGCACCGTCCTCGCCGGCGTCGCCAACGGGCCCTTCGAAAACCTCCTCGAGGCCAGCGCGATCGAGACGACCTACCTCCACCCCGTCGAGTTCATGTCGAACGCGCTCATGTGGTGGGCCGCGCCGATCAAGGCCGAAGGCGCGATCCGCGAGCCCTTCGGCGACCGCCTCAGCGCGATGGTCCACCCCGCCGACATCGGCGCGGTCACCGCGAAGGTCCTCCTCGACGGCGGCTACGACGAGCAGTCGCTCCTGATCACCGGCCCCGAGGTCCTCACGATGCAGGAGAAGGTCCGCGTCCTCGCCGAGGCGATCGGCCGCGACATCGAGTTCGTCGAGCTGACAGTCGAAGAGGCCCATGCCAAATGGCGCGGCGAGGGCATGGACGAGGGCCTGATCGCCTTCCTCACCATGGCCCTCGGCAACACGCCCGACGAGGGCAAGACCGTGGTGAACACGGTCGCGGAGGTCACCGGCCGCGGCGCCCGCACCTTCGCGGAATGGGCGGCCGAGCACGCCGAGTCCTTCCGCTAGAACGAGATCCAGAAAAGGGGTGCCGCTCGAATGAGAGCGGCACCCCTTTTGCGGCTAATTCTGGGAATTCACAGGTTCATTAGCATTTCCGAAACAACACACCACTTAGACTGATATTCACTGAATTATTCGTATCTTTAACTTTGCGCGTTTTACCTCTAATCTCCTTGTATGGCAGGGATCACCGTACGCACGGTCTCGAACGCGAACCGTGAGACGGCCCCGCCCCGCCATGGCAGTCGCCTCCCCGACGGCTGTCGATGCCCTCACCCGAAAGGCATGCATCAGATGAAACGTCAACGCGCGCTTGCGGTCACCGCCGCCGGTGCCCTCGCCACCGCTCTCTCCCTCGCCGCCGGCGCGACACCCGCCTCGGCCGAGATCCTCGACGCCAAGGCCGAGTCGGCCCGCGCTGAACTCACCGGCAACGTCTCACCGAGCCTCATCGAGGAACTGTCGGACACCTTCGGCATCACCGAGTCCGAGGCCTACGACCGCCTCGCGGTGGAGTCGGTCGCGGCCGACCTCCTCGAAGAAGCCCCGCAGTCCTTTGAGGACTCGTTTGCGGGCCTGTGGGTCTCCGAGGACGCCGACGAGGTCTTCATCGCCACCACCGACGCGGCCGACAAGAACGGCATCCGTGCCGACGGCGCCACCCCCGTCCTGGTCGAGCACGACCTGGCCGCGCTCGAAGCGGCCGCGGGCGACATCGACCCCATCGTGATGGAGGGCTACTACGGCAACTACATCGACCTCCAGTCGAACACGCTCGTGATCGAGACCGCCGACGAGTCCGTCGCCGCCGACCTCATCGAGGCCGCCGGGATCGACCCGTCGCTGGTCACCGTGAACGCGGAAGCCGAAGCGCCCCAGACGTTCTTCGTGCGTGGCGGCGACGCCTACATCGTCGAGGACTCCTGGCGCTGCTCGGTCGGCTTCTCGGTGCGCCAGGGCTCGACCCCCGGCTTCGTCACCGCCGGCCACTGCGGCTCCGCGGGCGACGCCGTCACCAGCGGCGAGGCCGCACCGGGCACCTTCCGCAACTCGGTCTTCCCCGGCTCCGACCGAGCCTGGGTCGCCGTGGGCACCAGTGAGCCCCTGTACGACGACGTGAACCTGTACTCCGGCACCCGCGACGTCGCCAACTCCACCCAGGCCGCCGTCGGCTCCTCCATCTGCCGCTCCGGTTCGACCACCGGCTGGCACTGCGGGACCGTCCAGGCCTTCAACCAGACCGTCAACTACGCCGAAGGCAGCGTCTCCGGCCTGACCCGCACCAACGTCTGCGCCGAACCCGGCGACTCGGGCGGCTCGTTCATCACCGGCAACAGCGCCCAGGGCATGACCTCGGGCGGCTCCGGCAACTGCACCTCGGGCGGCACCACCTATTTCCAGCCCATCGGACCGGCGCTCAGCGCCTGGGGCCTGACGCTCGTCACGAGCTGATCGGGCATTGACTGAAACGAGGGCCCTCCAGCCAGGAGGGCCCTCGTTCACGTTCCACTCGCCGCACATCGGCCACACAAGACCGATGTTGCTGCGACCGAACCTCAAAGTCAGCTCAAAATAGACCGATTCATCTTGATTTGGCAGATATTGAAGTTCTACGATGTCTGACATGTCAGATACCGACAAGCACAAGCTCAGCCGCCGCGCCGCACTCACGGTCGGCGGCACCGCCGCCGGCGTCGCGGGCATCGGCCTCGCCGGCTACGGCTACACCGCGAACGCCGCCCCGCCGGACAGGCCCGGCCGACCCACCACCACGCCGAGCGCGGCCCCGACCACCGGTCTCCCCGACCAGACCTGCGTCCTCACCACCGAGATGACCGAGGGCCCCTACTACCTCGAATCCACCCAGCGCACCAACATCACCGAAGGCAAACCCGGCGCCCCGCTGACCCTCCAGGTCACCGTCCTCAACGCCACCACCTGCGCAGTCCTCCCGAACGCCGCCGTCGAGATCTGGCACTGCGACCAGTGGGGCTACTACTCAGGCTTCACCAGCAACAGCCCCGGCGGCCAGGTCCCCGCCGAGGACGACATCGGCGACGAGAACACCTTCCTGCGCGGCTACGTCCTCTCCGGCGCCAACGGCGTCGCCACCCTCACCAGCATCTTCCCCGGCTGGTACCAGGGACGCTGCTGCCACATCCACGTCAAGGTCCACACCGGCGGCACCGTCGGATCCGGCGGCGACTACCAGGGCGGGTCCGAGCGCCACACCGGCCAGTTCTTCTTCGACGACGAGGCCGTCGCAGCGGTCTACGCCGTCGCCCCCTACAACCGGCACGTCGGCGACTGGCTCACGCTGGACGAGGACGGCATCTACGACGGCGGCGGCGCGGCCAGCGGCCTGCTCACCTTGACGGCGAACGACGAGAACGACCCGGCAGCGGGCTACGTCGCGACCATCAGCGTCGGCGTGACCACCGCCTAGAACCGCACTCCTCCTCGAAGGCCCCGGCCGGACCGTCCCGGTCGGGGCCGCTTCGCGCCCTTATGTTCGGGCGCCCCAACCGGTTCCCGGCAAGGCTCCCCTTAGGAAGCCACGAGCGCGGCCAGCGCGGTCGCCGAAAGCACGAAACCACCGCAGACGATCGCGGCCGCGCCGACCAGCGGCGCCCACGACCCGAACCGCGCCAGCGGCCCGTGACCTTTCACCCTGCGGCCCAACCAGTCCCGACCGGCGATGACCATGAGCCCGACCGCGAGCACGGTCGCGGCCAGCCCAACCCCGAAGCAGGCCACCATCACGACCGCGAGCGCGGCCCGACCCGTCAAGAGCCCGGAGACCAGCAGCAGGAATGCGGCGGGCGAAGGGATCAACGCCCCGGCCGAGGCGATCCCGAACAACCCCGCCCACGACCAAGGCGCGACACCGTCAGCAGGTCCGTGGTGATGCCCGTTCCCGTCGTGCTCATGCCCATGGTCGTCGTGCCCATGCCCATGGACATCAGGCCCGTGCACGTGTCCAAGGCGGTGCGCCCGGCGGTGCCGGAAGGCCCGCCACTGACGCCGCAGCACCACCGCGCCCACACCGAGCACCATGAGCGCCACCGCAAGCCGCCCCCACACCGCGACCGGCTCGATCGACCCGGCCCGGTCCCCCGCGACAGCCCACCAGATCAGCCCGATCGCGAGCACTGAAACCGTATGCAGCCCAGCGACGATCACCGCCAGCGCCGCCGCGTGCATCCAACGGCCCTTCTCGGCCACGAGATACGCGGCCACCAGCGTCTTCCCGTGCCCCGGCCGCAGCGCATGTGCGGCACCGACCAGCAGCGCGACGGCGATCGCCACCGACCACAGAGCATTGTCGAACGCGTCCAGCAGCCGCGCGTCGAACCCGTTCACGACCGGGCCGCCGAACGCAACCGCCGCAACCCGAGCACACCCGCAACGACCACGAGCATCAACACAGCGCCCACCGAAACCGGAACCGCCCAGTTCGACCCACGCTCGGCCCGGGCATCGAACCGCCAAGCGGCACTGGGCGTATCGACCGCGTACAGATACTGCTCCCGATCGGCCGCCTCGGCGAACGCCACCGTGCGGTAGGCCGGGTCCACATCGGTCAGCACGGTGACTGCGACGTCGACACCCGAAACCGCACGGTCGCAGGTGAAGACCAGCTCAGCACCGTAACCGATGAGCCCGCTCAGGTCGACCTCGGCCGGACAGTCGCGCCCGTCCTGTGTCACGGTGATGTTCGCAGCCAGGTAGTCGGCGACCGCGGCGGAAGCCATGAGCAGGTCGGCATCGGTGTCCCCCAGCGGCTCCGGGTCGCCACCGGCGCCCAGGTCGAAGACGTACTCGCGCTGACCTTTGATCGCGCCGGTGAGCGAACCGAGCACGAGGAGGTCGTCAGCGGCAGCTGTCCACAGTGCCGTGACCTCCCGTCCCTCGGCGGAGAGCCGCACGGTCTGCGGGTCGCCGAGCGGATGCGCGGCCGCGGGTGCCGCCGCAGCGGCGAGAGCCAGCGCGGCGGCAATGCCCGAGACGACTACCGCGTTCAGTCGCATTCGCGCCCACCGCGACCGGGGACCGCCAGGAGCGCGGCGGCGGAGCGGGCAGTGCGCCCGTTCGCGTCCGCGGCCTCGGCGCTCCACACGTACGAGGTGCAGAACTCCAGGTCCTCCCAGGTGACCGAGACCGTCTCGCCGTCGTCGGCGCTGGCGGCGCCGATGGCTTCGGCGGTCGCGTGCGGCACCATCAGGTCGGTGGCGATCCGCTTGTCGTAACTCGTGTTCAGGTCCACCTCGACCACGAACTCATCGGTGGCGTCGTCGTAGACGGCCGGGATGTCGTCGGGCTTGTACTCCCAGGCGTTGTGCTCGTCCCGCAGCGGCGAGTACGTGTTCACGGCCATGAGCCCGGCGTCGAGGTCGAACTGGAGCAGGCGCAGGAATCCGGCGTTGAAGCGGCCGTTGGGATCGGTGAAGTTCTGGTAGTTCGCCATCATCTCGACCACGATCCGGCCCGCGACGCCGCCCACGTCCCGCTTGATGTTGAGGGCGACGCCGTGGTGGTGCCCGGCGAGGACCATGAACACGTTGTCGTTGGGCAGGATGATCTCGTTCCAGTACCGGTCGGCCATGGAGGTCCACCGGTAGTTGTCCGGTGTGGACAGCGACCCGTCCGGGTTCAGGTACTCGTGGGTCGCGAAGATGACGTTGTGGTCGGGGTGGGCGCCGATGACCTCGTTGGCCCAGTCGATCGCCTCGTCCCCGGCGTAGTAGCCGAGGTAGAGGAACAGGAACTTCGCGCCGTCGGCCTCGATCACGTCGTAGTGGTTCTGGGCGTCGCCGTCCTGCCACTCGCCGCCGTACCAGTCCTGGTCCTCGTACCGCTCGGCCGGGAAGTACTGGTTGTACAGGTCGCCTTCCCTGCCCCACTTGGTGTCGTGGTTGCCGGGGGTCACGCCGTAGGGCGCGCCGGCCTCGTCCAGGACGGCCATCGCGTCGGAGGCGAACTCGTACTCGTCCACCGCGCGCTCGGTGGGGCTGTTCCCGTTGAGCCAGTTCTGGATCAGGTCGCCGGTGTGCGCGGTGTACTCGATGCTGCGCGCCTGCGAGTTCGCGGCGATCCAGCGGGTCATCTCGGCGTAGGCGTCCCGGTAGCCCTCGGAGAGCCACTGGGTGTCGGTGACGTAGCCGAAGGAGAAGTCGTACTCGGCGGGGTCCTTGAACGCGAGGTTCGGCTCGGCGGTCTCGTCGGCGAACGCGGGCTCGGTCTCGGGGCCGTCCATGATCAGGACGTCCACGTTCCGGCCGCCGCGCACGTACATGGCGACCTCGATCTGGCCGGTCAGCGTGATCGGGCCCCCGGTGAGGCCGCCGCCCGAGTCCAGGAGGTCCCAGTTCTCGAACCGGTGGTTCCAGGCGTACATCTGGAGTTCGCTGGTGCCGGTGGAGGTCCCCGACCAGGTGACCGCGAAGTCGCGCCACTGCTTCTGGGCGGTCTTGAACTCGAAGCGCTGGAACGGGAAGTCCGCGACGGTCTCGGTCACGATCGGCTCGTCGCCGATCTCGACGCGCGCTTCGCCTTCGACGTGGCGGGTCGAGGGCGGGATCTCGTCGGTAGTCCCGGCGAAGACCTTCGAGGAGCCTGTATTGAGATCGATGGCCTCGCCACCTGTGAAGGCGACCTCGTTGGTCTCGCCCGTGGTGTGCGCGGCGGTCGCGGCCAGTTCGGCCTGCAGGCCGCCTTGGAGTTCGGCCTCGGTCTCGGGGCTCAGTGGGCGGGGCGCGGGCTCGACGGTGACGGGTTCGAGTTCGGCGTCGGTGAAGTCGGTCGGCTGCCGCAGGTCGTCGGGGAGCGACCCGGGACTGCGCTCGGCCGGTACGAAGTCGTCGGCGTTGTACGCGGTCTCGTCCAAGCGCTGGAACGTGTCGCCGTACTCGGACTCCAGGACGTTGTACAGCGAGAGGCCCTGGGTGCAGGGGCTGTCGAGCGCGCTGTACACGCCGACCGAGTCGGCCACGCGACCGTGGTCGTTGAAGACCATGAGTCCGTACCCGTTGGCGGCCATGCCGACCGCGTAGGCGGCGTCGTAGGTCCCCTCGGCGAAAAGCGTCGACCCTGTGTGGACGGACAAGTACGTCTCGCCCGGATCGAGCACGACATCACCAATGGTCGGGACCTGCATGGCGACGGCGCGGCGGCCGTCTTCCTGGCAACGGTAGACCTGCCAGCCGGCGAGGTTCACCGGCTCGTCGCCGAGGTTCGCGAGCTCGAAGAACTCGTCCGATCCGCCCGCAGGACCGGCGTTGACCAGCTCACTCACGCGCACACCGGTATCGACGGATTTCAGCTCCTCGACGGGGACGGGTTCATTCGCGGTGCCGATGGTGCGCAAGGCCTTCACGAAGTCGGCTGCGTTGTCACCGGAGTCGCCCACGCGCTGGTACGTCTGGTTCCAGCCGAAGTCGAGCCGGTTCGCCAGGGCCTCGCCCTGGGTGCAGGGGCTCCCGGTCGAGGGCTGATGGAAGCCGTCAGCCTCGTAGACGCCGACCGCGTCCCGAAGGGCCCCATCGGTGTCGACGAGCATCGCACCGAAGCCCTCGTTCGCGAGACCCACCGAATATCGGACGGCGTCGACGCCGCTCGGCAAGGGCACCGCGATGTTCGCGGCGACGAAGGCCTCGCCGGGGTCGAGGACCGTGCCGGTGGGGAAGGTCGCCTGGAGGCTGCCGTTGTCGGTGCGCCCGGAACCCCAGCAGCGGTAGAACTTCCAGCCGCTGACGTCGACCGGCTCGTCGCCGTAGTTCGCGAACTCCACGAAGTCGTCCGAGCCGCCCGCCGGACCGCCGTTCGCCAGCTCCGAGACGAGCACGTCGCCGCCGACGGGGCCGGGGTCGGCCTCGGTCGCGTTCGGCTCGTCGGCGGTGCGCGCGGCCCTGATCCAGTCATCTGCCAGTGATCCGGTGTCGCCGGTGCGCTGCCAGGTCTGGTCGCGGAACCCGTTGAGATCGTTGGGAAGCGGCGTGTCGGCCAGCGCGCATTCGCTGTCGCCGGGGGCGGCGTAGACGGCGACAGCGTCGACGCGGGTGCGCGAGGCGTCTTCGAGCCAGATGCCGAAGCCGTCGTTGGCGAGGCTGATCGTGTAGAGCGCGTCGGCCTCGGGGAAGGAGCCCGCCGCGTTCGCGATCAGGAAGGTCTCACCGGGGGCGAGGGTGACGCCGTCGAGCGGAGGGAGCTGGGGTTCGTAGGAGCGCGATCCGCTGGCGGAGCAGCGGAAGACCTGCCAGCCGGTGAGGTCGGCGGGGGCGTCGCCGTAGTTGGCGAGCTCGATGATCTCGTCGGCGCTGCCGAGCGGCCCGGCATTGCTGACCTCGCTGATGAGCACGCGCGGGCCGGTCTGGGCTTGGGCCGAAGGGGTGGTCTTGAAGGCGAGGACGGTGAGGACGAGCGCGGCGGCCAGCCCGAAGGCAAGGGCGGGTATGCGCCAATTTCGGCGAATCAGGGGGTACGGGGTCATATGACGGAGCGTGTCCGAGGAGTGTGAATCACGCGTGAATCGTAGGGTAAGTCCACACTGAACCCCTGTCAATTCTAAGACAATGCCTGGTCTGCCCGGCGTGTCCGAATCCAAAAAGGACGATTTGAGGTGAACGGGGAGCGAAGAGCCCCACCAGGCCAACGCGGAAGACCACCCGCCCGCTAGTCGCCGATCACGGCCGTGCGGATGCCGCTAGGGATCCGATCGGCAGCGGCCGAACCGAGGTGGCCGATGTCAAATATCGGCCTTCCAACGAACCTCGGCGTCGACCCAGGAGGCGGCACGCTCGACGGCGGCGTGCAGGTGCTCGCGGTCAGCCCGTGTCCCATCCCACTGGACGGCTTCGACGACCAGCTCACCGTTGCTGCGGCGCAGGGCGACCCGGCCGGGGAGGTCGTCGCCGACGAAGATGGGCAGGCAGTAGTAGCCGAAGGTCCGCTGCGGCTCGGGCACATAGATCTCGATCTTCCAGCCGTGGCCCCAAAGGCGCTCCATGCGCTCGCGCAGCCACACCAGCTGATCGAACATCGAGACCGCGACAGGCTGCTCCGCACCGCTGAGGCGCGAGCGGCGCACCTGCGGGTCGATCCAGGTGCGGCCCTTCCAGCCTTCCACGGTGACCTGCTCGATCTCGAGCTCGCGCAGCACTCGCTCGGTCTCGGCGATCTTGAGGCGGAAGTAGTCGGCGATGTCCTTGGTGGTGGCGACGCCGAGGTTGCGCAGGGCCGTGGTGACCATGTGGCGCAGGCATTCCTCGTCGTCGGCGTCCCAGAGGTGCTCGGCGGGGATGGCGCGCTCGGCGAGCTGGTAGACGCGTTTGAAGCCGACCCGGTGGGTGCAGGCGACCTCGCCGAACCAGAGCAGGTGCTCGACGGCCTGCTTGTGGTCGGTGCGCAGGTTCCAGCTGTCGCCCATGTTGGAGACCAGGCCGGTCTGGTTGCGGTGCATGGCGCCACTGGGGAAGTCCGAGACGGTGATCGCACCGCGCTCTTTCAGCAGGCCGATGACCTCGGCCTCGGCCTGGGCGAAGTTGTGGTCGCCGTAGCGCTCACGCCAGCGTTTGCGTCGGCGGGCCATGTAGGGCCAGGCGGAGACGGGCAGGAGGGACATGGCGTGGGCCCAGTACTCGAAGGCGACGGGGGTGCGGCGCCTGTCGAGACTTCCGATCGCCTCGGTGACGTCCAGGTTCCGGGCGAGCAGGGTGAGCTCGTGGGCGCGGCGGACGGCGGAGATGGTGTCGAGCTGGATGCATCCGAGCCGTTCGAGGACGGACTTGTATCGGGTGGCCTTGGGCCGCAACTGGGCGGCCAGGGCGATCCGCCGCGCATCGGCAAGCCGCAACGACTCAGGCACTGCAAGGTCCTTTCAAAGACGGGGTAGCCCCCGACACAACAAGCTTCCGCCCCGAACCGTACCGCCAAGGTCCGACAATCCAATCGTTGTCACACCTCGGGCGCACTATCGAACCGGGGGCGCCGCATCCGCGACACACCCGACCCCGGGGACCAGCGAATCACCAGCACACCGAATCGCCGGCCCACAACCGCCCTAGTTCGGCGCGACCGCCACGGTCCCCGTCTCCGCCCTCGGGTCCGCCGCGCCCTCCGCGTGGCCGTCCTCGTCCACCTCGATCAAATGCGCGTGACCAAAACCACTGCCCGCCGCCGCCCAAGCCGCGACGTGCCCGCGCTCGGCCAACCCGGCGCTCCACTCCTCCGGCGCCCCGGCCTCCAGCTCGACGTCGATGTCGTACACCCCGGTCCACGTACCGAACCCGGTCTCTCCCGGATGCAGCCGCCACCGCGGCGCACCGACCGCCGCCTCCACCGACTCACCGCCGTGCAGCACCCGCGCAATGATCTGCGACACGATCTGCGGCTGCGAATCGCCGCCCATCGACCCGGCCACCAGCCGCAGCGACCCGTCGCCCCGCGTCACCAGCGCCGGCACCAGCGTGTGCGGCGGCCGCTTCCCCGGCCCGAACTCGGCCGCGTGCCCCGCCTCCAGGTTGAAGCCCGTCCCGCGGTTCTGCAGGCCGATCCCCGTCCGCGGCTCGAACAGCCACGTCCCGAACCCCGCCGCGTTCGACTGGATGTACGAGACCCCCATGCCGTTCCCGTCGAGCACCGCCATGTACGTGGTCCCGCCCGCGGCCTGGTGCACCGGCACCTCGGCCCGCCGATCGGGCCTGATCCGCGCCGCCCGCTCGGCCGCCGCGGCCAGCAGGTCCGACACGTCCGCGCCCTCGAACAGCCGCTCCGGCCGGTCGTACCCGGCCTGCCGCGCGGCCTCGACCAGGTAATGCGCCCACAACGGGTCGCCCGCATCGACCGGCAGGTCGAGCCGGTCGGCGATCGCCAACGCGAGCAGCAGCAGGTACCCCTGCGAGTTCGGCGCGGCGGCCCAGACCCGATGCCCGAACGCCTCGACGCTCAGCGGTTCTTCCCAATCTGCCTGGGACGCAGCCAGATCGGCCTCACTGAACAGGCCCTCCCCCAGCTCTACAAGACCTTTCCCGAAGTCGCCCAGGTAGAACGCGTCCCGTCCGCCCTCGGCGGCCGCGCGCAGCGCCGCAGCGGTGCGCTCGCGCGTCACCGTGGCCCCGGCCTCCAGCCCGACCAGGTCCTCCGCACCCGCAACGCCCGCAAGGGTGTTCCCCGCCTTGGCGAGCATCGCCGTCGCCGGCCACCCGCCCGCGGCCAGAGCGATCGCGGGCGCGAGCAGCTCGGCCATCGGCCGGGTCCCGTGCCGCTCGTGCAGGGCGAACCAGCCGTCGACGCAGCCGGGCACCGTGGTCGAACGCACATCGTTGCGGAACGGCATCTCGCGATGCCCTTCGGCGCGCAGCCCTTCGGGGTCGGCGCCGGAACCGGCCCGTCCCGAGGCGTTCAGGTACGCGGGGGTCGCCTCGCCCGGGACGTGGACCAGCGCGAACAGGTCGCCGCCGAGCCCGCACAGGTGCGGGGCCACGATCGTCAGGGCCGCTCCGGCCGCGATCGCAGCGTCGACGGCGTTGCCGCCGCTCGCGAGCACCTCACGTCCGATGCCGCTGACGAGCGGATCGACGGAACAGACCACTCCCTGATCGACCACGGGGCCTCCTTTTACGCAAACCGGCGAGCCGCATACGGGCTCGCTCGGGGGGATCGGACTACGCCGAACCGCAGGTCCGACATGGTCTCGAAGCCTACCTTGCCGCGCGGCTAGTGCCTACCGGACGCTACGGCGCCACCGGGTCCTCGCCGATCGCACGCTTCCCGGAGATCTTCGCGGCGCGGAAGTACCACTCGACGTACCCGCCGATGATGAGCGCCAGAATCCCCAAGTGCTGCAACGCGTTCAGCTCGCCGAGCAGCACCAGCGCGATCCCGCCGAACGCGAGAACCGTCCGCGCCAATGCCCCCACGAAGACACTGCTCTGCCCCTTTCTAACCAGGTCCCGACGACACGGCGAAGGCAGCACCAGCAGCGACCGCACCCAGGCCACCGCGTAGACGACCACCAGCGCACCGGCCAGGACCCCGCCCACCGCCACCGGCGTCGGGGAGATCCAGTCGATGACGTTGAGCAGCAACACTGCCCGCAGCGCCCACTCGTACCAGCGCCAGGACCAGCGCCGCAACGTCACCTCGTACAGTTCCGCCGCGGCCTCCGCGTCAGCAGACCCGTGAGCATCGCCCGCCGCCTCCCAGGCGACCCGCACCCCCGAGCTCAACCGCCCCCGGGTCTGCAGGATCTCGGCGAGGTCGCCCCGCGCGCCGGCCTCCTCGGGATCGAGCTCGAGCGCACGCGCGTAATGCGCGTGGGCCAGCCGGTGCCGCAGGTGATGGTCGTAGATCCGCGCCGCCGTGTAATGCACCCACGAGTCCTCGGGCGCGCGTTCGAGCGCCTGCTCCACCAGCTCACGCGTCTTGGCGAACTCCCGGTCCTGATAACCGAACCAGGCCAGCTGCATGTAGTACCGGCCGTCGTCGGGCATCAGATCGACGGCCTCCCACAGGACCCGGGACGCCTCCTCGGGCCGCTCCAGCTCGAACAGGAGGTTCGCACGCATCCAGTGCGCGTCGGCGTTCTGCGGGTCCTCCTCGACGGCCCGCTCAGCCCATGTCAGCGCGGCCGCGGGCCGCTCGGCCATGTGCAGGCACCAAGCGAGCAGCAGTTGCGACACCGATTCGGCCCCATAGCGACCGATGCCCTTCTCGAGCACCTCCGCCGCTTCACCGTATCGATCCGCCTCGATAAGATTACGTGCGCGGCCTTCAACCGCACCGGAAATGAACCCCGGCCAGGTCTTGGCCACGGCCTTGAGGACCCGGCCCTCCGCGCGCGGAGACGGGCCTTCTGTCGGATCGGCGGCTCCACGCATTCCGACTCCAGATCGCTCGGGGGGCATCGGTTCAGGCGAGACGGCGGGTGAACGGCCCCAAGCGGTCGCGGTTCACACATTCGAACCGCGTGCCGGTGCTCACGACAGGTGCTTTTGTCTGCCGCCGGATCTAGCATAGAGGCGGACCGCGTCCACCTGTACGGCCAAGTCTCTTGTACGGTGGGGTGACCGCGGTGGGGACGAGAGGAAAGATCGGAACTGGTCATGGAAGAGCCAACCCAGCCTGCTGACACAGCCGGGCCGATCTCGTCGACCGTGCACCGCTGGCGGCGCCTCGCGATCCGCCACGACCTCGAGTGGAGCGAGCTCCTGCTGATCGCGTTGAACCTCTATGGTCTGCGCGGCAACAACTCCGAGGGCATGCGCCTTCGCCTGAACTCCGATGACGAGGAGTTCATGCTGGTCCTGCCCGCTGACCGCGCGACTTCGCCGTTCAGCCTCAGGGCCCACGTCGACCCCTCCTCGCCGCAGCACGGCTTGAGCGAGCTGTGCGTTGACGGCACCCCGGTCGCCGAGATCATCGAAGCCGAACCCGGCGAAGAGGTCCGCGGCTATCTCCGCGCCGACGGCACCGCCGCGACGCTGCTGCTGCAAAGCGGCACAGAATCACCCGAACTGGTGAAGTGCTACCGCGACCTGTTGCAGGCCCTGGCCTCTGACCTGGACGACGACGGCGAGCGGCACCTGTTCGACGAAGTGACCCTCTCCGCCGGCGGCGCCCATGACGAGGCGCTCGTGGTCGAGCACCTCACGGCTGTCCGCGAGGCGATGACCGCCGAAGGCCTCTCGGACTCGACGACGCTCGGAGTCCTGACTCCGGCACTGCGCAGCAGCTCCGCATTCGCGGAACTCGCTGCCAAGGTCGGCCCGGTCCTGCTGTTCCTCACCACGGAGAGCTTCGAGGACGACAGCTCGGCCGAAGCGGCCGAGCCCACAGTCCCCGAGGAGGCCGCAGCGGCCGATCCCGTTTCGCCCGTGGCGAATCACCAGTCGGAGCGCCTCTCGGAGATCCTGGCGGCGGCCCGCGAAGCCGGCCACCGGACCTCCTTCACCTACACCGTCGGCAGCGAACCGCTCGACGAGATGCGCGCTTGGCTCCTGCCCCTGGCGGAGCAGACCACGATGTGGCCGTCGCTGACGATCCTCCCGGCCGAAACGCCGGTGGACGACTCGCAGCACATCGCCGCACCGGACGAACGCCTCGACTTCTTCCTCGAAGCAAGGCGCCTCCTGGAGCAGATCTTCGCCCCGACGCAGCTGCGCCCGCAACCGTGGCGCTGCTACCGAGGCCTCTGGTACCGCCAACACGCAGGCGAACACCTCGACGGCCCCTACGTCTAAGGCACGAAAAAGGCCCCCACCGGAATCGGTGGGGGCCTTCAACATTCCAAAAACACAAATGGCCCGACGCGAAAGCGCCGGGCCTGACTATTAGGCAAAGAAGAAGCGCCTCACCGCAATGCCGTGAGGCGCTTCTCTCTGGGTATGTGGAAAGGCCCGGCGCTTTCGGGCCGGGCCTTTCCTAGGTTGTAATGTTTGGCGGTGTCCTGCTCTCCCACACCCTCTCGAGTGCAGTACCATCGGCGCTGGAAGCCGTAACGACCGGGTTCGGAATGGGACCGGGTGTGTCACTTCCGCTCTCACCACCAAAC
>Ga0307513_10006915_pt1 | contig 14767 bp, 16 predicted proteins | sample 15_EM_MG_FD_202174 | JGI IMG/M metagenome (GOLD analysis project Ga0307513, IMG submission 202174) | Populus trichocarpa ectomycorrhiza microbial communities from riparian zone in the Pacific Northwest, United States - 15_EM | ecosystem: Host-associated > Plants > Roots > Unclassified | place... | reverse complement strand
CTCGCCACACTGATCACACCCCGATTACAAAACGAACAGGAGCTCACGCCCTCAAGGATACCGTGGACGGGCGTATTTCCATGGCATAAAGGGAAGGAAGCCAATATACGTGCGTTGCTACTCACGGTCTCTTTGGACACGGCCTTGTGTGAAGGCGCCTTGCGCGAAGTAAAAATGGCCACGTTTGGTTAAGCTGGAGTAAGTCAAAGTGTATATAGAGGCGATTCTCAAAGTTTATCGATGAGCCTTGTGTCGCTTTCGTTCTTCTTGCTTTCATTCTGATAAATTCCCCAGCAGAAAGCGTCAAATTCAACGCAGAATGTACAACCCGCGAGCGCGGTTTGAATGAATCGTGGATAGCTGGGGAATAGGGGAAACGGTTGTGGACGCGTCTTTCTCCGCACTGGTTACTATTTAAAATGACCACCGTTGTACTTCTCTAATCAGACGTGGCCGAAGCGCTGAAGATTTTCTTGCTATGGCACAAATCTCAACCTGTGTTATGGACCTCGGGAAAAATATGGCAAATAGTTCCAAGTTCTTCGGACGACCCACATCAAGGGAGGCCCTCATAATCTCTTCTCCCTCCCACTTTAACTCCTCCGTGCCGGAATTGGCGAGCGCGAGCATCACGGATGTCGTTGTTTATAAATCTCACTGTCCATCAGAAAAAATATATGGAGGCACTACAATTGAAGGATTTAAATAAATGGTGTTGTACATTTCTTGAAAAGGGTGAAATTGGAATAAACCTTTGCTCGAAACCTAAACGCTTCGGTAGTCCCGTCCGCAATTTCATGGGTTGTCCACTGTAGAATCAACCCGTAAAAGATACTTCCCTATCGCCCCCTTGGCCAACCTCATACTCCGCGGAAATTCCCATGCCATCATCACGAAAGTACAACCACGCAATACATTGGCCAATTCTAAAGAAACTGCAGATTTCTCCAAAAGGAATGGAAGTAGATCCAATGCCCATTGGTATGACAAGGATCTGTAAAGCTGGTGCTGGGGAGAGTTTTCAGGGAAGGAATTTTTCCGATAAAAATCAATTTGGGCTTTGGTTGACTGGCGCCGTAGAATTCTGAAATGGTGCCTCCCTTTCCTGATCCTGCTGTGGACCCCCAGGCGTGCTACCCAATCCCAAGGTTTACTCCTACGCAGCGCCTTATCACGACAGGCAAACTCTGCAGCTCCCTTGGAGAAATTGCGATGACTACACAAGTACATTTGCAAGCACTCCTTGGCAGCTGTCGCATACCGCTTCTGATCAAAAATGTAGGTCCCCGATCGCTCAGGACTCTCCAACAACTCCACGAAGTAAACAGCATAATCTGAATAGTGGGGAAATCCTGAGTCTTCAATAATATGCCCATCTCCCCAATGACGGATCATATACAAATGAACCTCCATAAAATGGAAACGAGAACGGAGAGCACGCAATCCTGCCAGCTTTGTGTGAAAGAGATTTCCCAGAAGGAAGTTGAACCCCGGAAAGGAGTAATATTTTTCAAGGGCCTCACAAAGCATCCTGTCGAAACCAACTTGAAAAGTCTGGGGAATATGATTTGCGTCGGATAATGGCTGTGTCTTGGAATGCATAAATATATGGAGAACACGTAAGTGAAAATGATGGAATACTTACCACTGTTTTTAAACAATTTAAAAAGCGAACAATAAAGGCGCGTAAGTGATTGAGATGTACGATTTTGAAAAAATCGAGGAGATTATCAAATGAAAGGTTAATCAAGTCGTCGTGTAGTTGAGGTGTCATTTCCGCATTTTTAAGATAATGGGAAGTATTGTCAAAAACGAATACAAACATTTTCAGTTTGTCATTTTCTTTTTAGGAATAAGAATGACAGGCTTCAAGGTGGGATGATCTTGCTTACCATTGTGAAGCAACTGAAGACATCGACGAGCAAACATTGTGTGTCGAGATCGAGGGTTGATCCAGAATTCTTTGGAACGTGTAAGGTCCAGAAGGAAATCTGTTAAGGAGGCATGTAGGATCTTGATATGCTGATTAGACCCAATTTTCACGAGAGAGCTCAAATCCCCTAGGTATAACTCGACATCTCCAGGTTGCAAGAAAAGAAATTCCTCAATCGTTGGCAGGTATAGAACTAAATAGTCACTGAGTAATAATAAGCTGAGAATTTCCAGAACGGGTTCAATTTCCTCCACGCCAGTGAATATATGCGTGTACAATGCATCAAGCTCCGCAAACGGTAGGTCCTTTTGGGGAGGACGGATGGCGAGGACAATATCCAAACGATCAGTGGGTTTGTGTCGAATGGAGGAGACGTAATGGATTACAGTCGACGCATATATAAATTGGCCTGAGGAGTTTCTAACAAGTTGGTTCAAGACATTGGGAAGGGGCCACTGGGGAGGGATATAGGTGCGGAGCCGATGTGTGGACCTGATCCCCTGGAATTTGTCAGTCAAAAATAATCGGATGTCTTCGTCTGGAAGGTAAGATTCGTCCAAAGCGATGCATGTGGTAACGTTAGGCAATATCCCAGTGCTAAATGCAAGGGAGATATGTTGTTCGGGGCGGCTAGCGAATAAAAAAATTAATGGAAGCTGATGCTGTCGTTGGGAATTGCCTAGAACCTCCAGAATATTTTCCTGAATCTTCGGGTCGGAACATTCATCGAGGCCGTCGATTATAACGAGACGACGAGCCGTTTGTTCCCTGAAAAAGCCTGCCTCTGCCAGCGGCTGAAGAGGCGACACGATTAAAGATTTGAATTGGACTGCGAGAGACTTGGAGAAAATAAGTGGGTCGCGTTCGATGGCCCCAAGAATGGCCTCTCGAACTTGGGGAAGGTTCAAGGTCATTTGGTAGGCGATGGTAGCAATGAGGGGGTTGACATTGCTGCGAGATGGATCGCTCCTGGAGAAAAAAAAGCTTGCTAGCAAAATCATCTCCTCCTCGCACATCTCGGCGATAGTTTGTGCGATCGCGGACTTTCCAGCTCCAGCGGGACCATAAACCCACATAATAAACGCATCTAGACCTTCCTCCCATTTAATCCACTTCATGATCTCGGTAAGAACGGCCAAGCGTGTGTTTGGATGACATTTGGGGGGATCGAAACGTTCCTTTGAGTTGTGAAATGCGGCAGTAGCTGTTGCGCGGTGAAGAATGTCTGAGCTTTCTACCGATTTCACAGATCCGTGAGTTTAACAGAGGTGATTGTTTAAAGGAGAGACGCACCTCGAAAGCCATGGTAATGCACATCACCGTGCGCGTGCGTGATTGTCCCTCCAGTGATAAGGGTGTTGGATGCAAACATGGAAGCCATGGTCACCGGTATTCGATCTGAGCAATATTTTCCTGCCAACTGAAAGTGTCGCTCCGTCGACGGTGGAGTGCACTGGTAGGCGGTGATCAAGGACCGATTCCAACCGCCCGAGGTTCCCTTTATCTTACATAATGCCACATTGATTACATCTAAACTTGGCCACGACTGTCAAAACGTGTCGCCTCCAGTGGCTATTGGCGCTGGCACACTGCCATTCTGCGTACCCTAGTGACTCTTGCTTCAACACAGCACCGCAGCAACTCGGCCTTGGGACAACTTCTGCTTGAACGTAGTTCCTTCGTCGTCGGGTATCATTGACTTGAGCCAATAAGTCACTGCCGCCTTATCTAAATTGTACGTTCTTGTCTTGAATTCTTTCACCGTTTATCGAGCCCTTCTAGATTAGTGTTGTGCCCCTTGGGCCCAATACCCTGTGCAAAGACTACTACAGGGGACCTTCTGATGGCAAACGTCTCCAAGTATTCTCCTTGGTGCCTTCCGTAACCCTCAGTGGGTCGAAGGCCACCACTGTCCAACTACCCCGAGCAACCACTACGCAAGGAAAACTGGACTGTTTTCCGGACCAAAGTTGTGGACAACACCGCACAACCAACAGCAAAGACGCTCTGGCATGGTGACGTTGTCTCTCCCTCCCCCACTTTTCCTTCCATTCACGCCATCACACCCCAAATCTCGCCACCCTCCTTGTCTACAAGCAAAATGAAAACAAACCCCACATTTCAAGAAAAAGAACACGCCGGCAACTCTGGGTGAATATTGTGGACTTTAGCGATATGGGCTATCGAGAGGCCAGGAATGGAACATGGGAATCAACTTACCACTAAGAAGTCGACGCTAATACTCATGCTCAATAACTGGTCGGGGTTTTCCATGCGAATATTTGACAAAAGGTGTAGTATTTATGTATGTCGTGCTCGTTTTCGAAACGCTCGTATGATTCTGCAGAGACCCCACTCTTTACTGCATCCTACCCGACCCGAACGCGCGACTGCCCAAACGTCCTTGGCCAGAGCGTTGAAACAAAGTTTTCAGCAGTCAATCCAACAGCAACATTTTCGCCCATCGTATTCAATCATATCCACATCATCAGTTCAAGCCCATTCTCTTTGTCGCACTTCCATCTCCTCTCCTTCCGTCGCCTTTGGACGTCAGGTTTTCCCTCTTCATATCTCGTCTTGCACTCCTCACGTACAATGTGGCAACGTCGATCCTCAAGATTCGGCTGAAGTACCATGCATTGACTCAAGGAGACACCTAAAAGAGTATCCAGAACGTCGTTGGAGGAACTTGGGACGCTAAGGTGCTGGCATAAAATGGTCCATGCTCCACGCTCTGGGACAAGGAGCTGGTTGAGCGATCTATGAACACGGAAGGCAACAGCTTGTTCGTCGCTTGTCATTTCGCTTACAATCCGGATCTTTCATGAATGTACTAATATCTCGACTTACCGACGATCCTCTCACAACATCCGACTCTAACAATGATCGGGACCCGTTATCATCACGTTATTTTTTTTTTTGGTTCCAAGGGGGACAGCTAATACTTCACCATCTAGGCCACCATTCCACTCCTTCTCGCTCCATATTTTCCAGCACACATAAGCTCTCTCTCGAGGATACGCAACTCCCTACGAACGCATTCCTGGTCATAACATGGACGTCAGTAATTCGTCCAGCACTTTCCACCTGAAAGGGTCCTCAAGTCCTTATCGGCAAGGAAAAACGGTTCAATGGTCGACCAGCTCGTTAGATTATCATTGTCGTCCGCCTCGATTCTCGTCATGTGTCAACTCGCGCCTTCGCTCAACGTTCAACTTCGACCTTGTTTCACATAGCTGATTTCATACAACCGATGCCGTCGCACATTAAACCTAGCAATTCGAGAAACAGAACACAACACCCTGGATGAAGACTTCGGGCGGGCGAACAATAGGATCTAAACGATATGGACGATTGAGACCCCGAAGGTCGGAATATCGGGATCGACTCGCCACCAAAAAGGCGATGTCGATATCCTGCGCATACTCAGTACACCCTTCAAGGTGCGCTATTCGACAACAGGTCTGTAATTCATTTATTGTTCATGTTCGAGGCTCATATTACCCTTCCAAAACCCCACCGTCTCCACCACACCCAAACGTGCGACCGCCCTCACTGGCAAGTTCAATGGCAATATACCCAGCACCGATAACCCCCACCCTCTTCGGCTGCTCCTCGAGATCGAAGAAGCCATCCGAGTCTATGCCAAGCAACGCCCCTGGGATCTCCGCGTCCGAAGGGACACCTCTCATCATATCCTTGGCCAGATCATCGAAATGGGATTCCCGGGCGCACAGCCATTTCAGACCACCTTGGAGAGTTCGTTAAACGACGGTGAGACGGAAGAGAGAGATTATGATTTACCTCCGCCACGAAGACGCATACGCACCACAGCCCCATGCGATCATTTTTCATATCACATCTACAATCAACGAACTACGCTCCGGCCTTCCTGCCAGAGATCGACGCAGTGCCGACCTATCCGCCGCTCTTGCGTACAAAATGACTGCTGTATAGATATTCAATCCCAGGCAATACGCTTCCGCCTCTGATGTGTACAGACCCGCTGTCTTGCTTGCGGCACAGATCCTTGTTAGAGCCCGACGATGATTCAGGTATGAGTTAATAATACCTGTAGAGTATCCCTAATCTTGTGTATCTCTACATCTACTGTACCAGTGGAGAAATCCCTCTTCTTCCCCGCCAGAAAAAGCGATCCACCTCAGTCAACACCCCTATTCGTGAGTATACGTTGTTCAACGATCGAATTCGATGCGCTGAGCTAGGTAGAATTTATCAGAACGAGGAAATAAGAAACGAAAACAAAGAAACTCACTTTGTAAAAATGAACCATATACTCGCTTGACCATCCCACCTATTCTGATACCACGCGAGGCTTCTTCCCACCAAGCCGCCCCCGAGGAGAGAGGTAACGTACGTAAGATGATTTCTCTCCTTTTCGCCAGCAAAGAGACGCCCGTCCGCGGTGTCATGGGGAGTTGAAGTTGAAGGGGCAGCAAGTCTAAATTTAGATGCCGTTAGCACCAGGGATGCCATGAGCTCGATTGAACGAGTTTCGCTCTTGGATGAGGCTTTACAGCGGGTATTGTCAACTTCGATTACCAGTCGTCGGACCACTGCTCGACGATGTGAACTTGTCTTTTCAACGAGGCTTGAGAGCGGGTGTCGCGCGATTTAAGTGATGAGTATCGTTGTCGGGCCACTGCCACACACCCTCTCACCGTCCCAGCGCCGGCAGCCGCCTTGCCGCTCGCCCTCTCTCCAACGGACCCTGCTAAGGATTGAAAACAAGGCGCCAGTCACTACCCCTCCCGGTTTCTCTCTCATCGTGAGAGCAAAGCTATTCGTGTCTAAATTACCCATCGCAACACTCGAGATCGTCCAAGTGCGAATAAAGTCGTCATTTACTAGGCTCGGCCTCGCCGCGGACATGTGTCGATACTCGTGCGATTCTAGGAGGGTACTAAAGTCCAGTCCAGGTTGACGGCTTGTCCGGGCTCAGCACGGATCGGGGCGGACGATTCCCACTCGAATGTAGCGATGATGGGATTGTGGACGGTGATACGGGTCAATAACGCCTTGGGCTGTTGTTCGAGTGAGAACATGGTCAATTGCATGTCCTCTTCTGCTAATAGTTTGACCGGGGGGTTATATGGGCTTGGTTGGATCTCAAACGCGCTATCCTGGCATGCTGGGAAGGTGTTAGTGGCAAAGGTGTACCCCGTGACGAAAATTTCAGTCAATCAATCCTGCATTGGCATAATCGCCTGGGCATCGGGCCCATACAGGTTCCTTGCATTCCCAGTAAGATATAGGATATCGCCTGTTTTGAAGAAGATGAACTTGAGGGGAGCCAGCAGGGTGGCTTCGACGTTTCCCAAGGAGGTCATTATACGGTTACCTAGGTTTGGTTTAGTCTTTTAACGTTCTATAATCTGCTGAGGTGGAAAAAATACAAACCAGAAAAGTCGGGAAGAGCGACGGTGCAACCACGTGGATGAATCCTGGTCGACCACCACAGTGATTCATACCAAGGTGTGAAGGATGGAGCTGGGCTTCCTCGGCAGCAGCATATGTCGTTCCTAACCATACCGTGTCGGATTCGAGAATGAAAGCGATACCGTCACTGGACAATCGTTCTCCCACTCCAAGATGAAGTTTGTTCTCAATCACGACGGGGGAGGTGGTAGGACGTGGCGCCAACTCGCGTAAGGTGATGTATTTCGGGCAATTCCTGCAAACCACATCAGCGTTAAGGAAAATCGAGATTTTGCTGGAATAATTAAAGGCGAACCCTATAGCCTCATTTACCACCAGCTCAAAGTTCACAACGTCTCCAACCTCGTGATATTCCCTGCAAATTTGTTACTCCTTCACGTGGAAACTTCAACGTCAATCCCAGCAATAAGTCCTGAATCTTTCTCGTGGTCGTTGGTTTTCACATTTTTAAGGAGCGGTTCGCCTCCCCTAGCTTAGCTTCTATTGATAGTGTCTTGTACCGCGGATGATGTATGAAGCTACGCCGGCCATCCTTTTCCGCCAGTATGGATCCGCAAGGGTGGCCTTCATCATCTAGAACACAGACGGGAAGGAATGGGAGGCGTTCAGTGTAAAACGTGAGTGCTGTTCAGGCAATTCTCTGGAGATGGAGTTGAATGTACGAGCGAGGGTTTACTGATCATTTTGCTGGGTAGTTATCTGCCTGGAAAATGCCGAAACGTCATTTTTTGAGACTAAGTAACTGGACCCTGCCAGCACTGCCACCTCACCTTTCATCCAAATCTTGCGTTTCCTGGCCATGTGAACAACTTTTCCTGCTCATAAATTCGTCACAAGCACCGGAAACAAAACTACATAAATCTGTCTCTGCATAATATCAATTATTCCCGTCGGATGGGAGAAATTGTGGAAGAGATAACTCGTGGCTATGCAACCACGTGATCTGCCCGTATCCAGTTCTCTGCCTCGCTTGGCCTTGTTGCATACATTGCAGCTTCCACCATTCGGAATCAAGTCTGAAAATATTCGAGGGAACAAATATTATGTGAAAGAGAGCGATGGCCAAAATTCAGCATTCAGGAGCAAGAATTGAGCCTGAAAAGTTTACATTTTAACAGAGCCAGCATTCAACTAATACAGTTTCATGCCCCAGATCTGAAGAAACCGCGCGCACCTGCGCGCGAGAAAAAAAAAAACCAAATTTTTATGGTGCAATGGCAGGCTCCTAAAAGCAGCCGCTCGTCTCGCTCGTTGAGCCTTGCAAGATGTTTATCTAATCTAATCCGATGATTATATAATATGATGGGAAGGAACAAATAAATAAACCTAAGGGCGAGAGAGCGGCTGCCGGAAAAGTCACTTGGGGATCTCGGAGATCATTGATTAACCCTAACATTGGGTCCCAGGCCTGCGTGACAGGATCATCCTACGGGCCGGTTTGTCGACTGGCGGCACACAAATGCAGTGGTGGTTCTCTGCCCTTGAAGTGAGTGAACCAAATACTACATCTGGTGGTAGAGGAGAGGCTACGGAACACGTAGGATGAAAGGTGCAGAATTGTGCCACAGTACTTAGTCTGTAGGCCACAGTAACATGCCAGTCTCCAATGTCACCTGTGTCATGTCAAGTTCAAAACCACATATGTACAGCCCATAAAAGCTCTTTTGGTGTTGCAAAAAGAGACCTAACTACCCAATGGCAAATCCACAATACCTCAACAAAGTGAAAACTACTTATCTAAGATCTTGAATACTGTACCATTTCATTCAATTCGGCAGTCACACGTCACGGGGCCCTCCAAAATGCCGAAATGTCACGTTTGTCACGGCAATTTTCATGGTGTCATTTGGCAATCATGTGACTAATATACAAATTTTTTCGTCGCCTGCAGCGCTTAACTGCCGAAAATTTTCCAAAAGTTTGGGCATGTCACGCCAACTTTGGGAGGTCGCCGAAACCAAAATTTCGGCAGGCCCGTCACACATCACGGGCCCTGCCGAATTGAATGAAATGGTACAGTACCTTTGAGGATTCAGAGATTAGTAATTACAGCCAACAGCCCACCAGTTTCTTTGAACTTCTATCAATGAACATATTTAAAGACCATCCCGCCATGCTATCGAGTATTGAGGACCTGGCTGCTATTCTCGACACTGTGAGCTCTGCTGGCGCGACTTCTGATTGAACCGTCTTGGTGACCGAAATGTGACGCGACTAGGTTCCTTGATCACATGGTGCAGATTTGGGACCCAACGTTAGGGTTAATCAATGATCTCCGAGATCCCCAAGTGACTCTTCCAGCAGCCGCTCTCTCGCGAGCTTGAGCCCTTAGGTTTGTTTATTTGTTCCTTCCCATCATATTATATAATCATCGGATTGGATTAGATAAACATCCTGCATAGTAGTAAGGCTCAATGAGCGAGACGAGCAGCTGCTTATTCTTATTTTTGCCACAATAGCCTACTGATGGGAAAGCCTGTACTCGCCCTGGCATTCAAACTTGCGTTGCGGGTTCATCAGCTGGAGAAAAACCCAAATATATTCCTCACAGTTTTCCAACAGTTTTCTACATAGTTGGGAGGGAAATTGCAAAGAAAGTAGTTTATGAAATTCAGATTTGAGCTCACAAACTGTGTATTTTATGTAATATGTGCACACAAAATCTCATGTCACGCCTTTGGATCTATGATTTCCGCGCACTTTAGCACACGGGAGATTTTTTTTCCAAAGGCTACGCATCAGGAAAATCCTCGATACCTACGTAGGCCAGATAGCATCCGGTAGGCTTAATAGGCCCGTAGGTTACCCCCTCCTATATACTTTACCGTAGGACACAGCCAGTTGTATGTAGGTCATCATATCCGTTGTAGCACCATAGGTCACAAGGCAGATAGGGCAATAATAGGCAATGGTAGGTAATTATAGGGTATAATATTCGACGCAGCGGATACAAACGTAGGCAGGGTAATTAAATGAATTTATAGGATAAAACAGTCCCAAGATGACTTTACATCTCTTCCTCGCCGTCAGACAGAACAATACTCTCCCATTCCTTCTTGGCCGCCTCGATTTCTTCTTGCGAGAGTTCTGCCGGTTTGGACTTGATACCCGTGGTGTCGACTTTGGCATGCTTCCTGTAAAGGCAAGTGAATAGGGGGGTCATTCACACATAGTAGTCACATACCTCGCCATCTTGAGCAGATGCTTCCGGAGTCGGGGTATGATGTTGGATTCCTTTGTCTTCTCGTCGAAGTCCTTCAGACGCTTGACGTGCGTAAGGTACTTTTGTTCATACGCGTTTTGTGAGAAGGCGACGGCAACGTGTTCGCCGGTAATCCACTCATCGAGGTTGTTTTCAATCTGGGCTCGGAATCTGTGAACCAGAAAGAAGAAGTTAAATGTGAGAACTTACAACAGTCAACACAAGCGCAATGGTCGATAACGAAAGCATTTCGTCCTCAAAAAACTCAGGGTGGATCACGCCATCATCTTTTCTGCCTCGGAACCAAGTCTTGTTGATGAGCGTCTGGACGATAGGTGCAAGGAAAATCCCCGTTTTCTGCTCCGGGTCCTACTCCAGCGACTCAAGGTCAGGGATTGTACAAAACAGGGAGAAAGAGGGAACATGCCTTATAAATATAGCGTGCCTCATCGAGAAGCTCCTCGACCTTGTTGCGAATCGCGCGCTTGGAAGTTGGTGTATCCAGGGAAAAGGCGGAGACAACATAGGGTTTTGAGATTGTTTTCGCATGACCTCGAGCTTGCGTGGCACGGTCAGTAATCTGAAATAGAGTAAGCTATGATGAAAAATGGATAATAGAAAATGAAATGATATCCTTACAGCTTTAAATATCTCATCGTTGAGCTCGATACGAACATTTCGAGAGGTACAGACCTCAACCCATCCTTGGCTTACAGATTCCCAGTTTTCCGCAGTCGAAGGCCAGGGTTGAACAGCAGTGATCTGGGCTTGGTAAATTGAGATCGTCTCATCAGCAAGCGACCTTGTGAGATCATCAAAGTCTGAGACTCGGGTACGTCCCCGAGATCCTGCTGAATCCGTCTTGGGCCGTTTGAGAATCGTGGTTGTTTCAACAGATGTTGTGCGTGGTGGAGACTTTCGAACACGTTCATTGATTGCAACAGTTGGAGGGGTTGTTCCTGTGGCTAATAGAATGCACGTGGGGTCAGCCGCCAGTGAGGCACACGAAGAACATAATAAAAAGCGAACTTGGGGATCCAACGTTGGAATCTTCAAAGAGTCGGGTCCGGACAGGTGGGGTTTGTGCAGTGGTAGCTGCTGGTACATCTTCCTCAGGGCGGCGACGGTAGGTCGTCATTATCGGCGTTTGGTGCAGCTCTCCATTGGTTCCAACACGGCGAACAAGTTTTGTCACTGTGCCTGGAACCGTTCGAACGAGGTTCTACGAATTCAGTTGCTTTTAGTATTAATAAATAAACAAAAAGAATAAATTAGACATACCAGCGTACTCGCAGAAATGTTCTCCTTCTCCATAGCACTGTTTTGCCCTCCAGATTCGAGTTGTCGAGTTGCCGAAGGTCTAACGACCTGGTTGAATGAAACACTTGAAAACTTTGAGCAGTCAGTCTAATTAGAATACTAAGTATGCTGTAAAAACATACCGCCCCATCAACAGGATCGTCACCATCATCCTCTGACTCAGGTTCATCCCAATCAATATCTGTGTTTACTCATCGTCAACATAGCTCAACTATGACAAGGCTCATTTACCTTGAGGTGGTGCTCGGGTAGGAAGTTTTCGGAAGCCATTGATCTCCTCTTGTCTTTGTTGAGATCGAACAGCCTCTTGGTAGGCCTTATCCTTGGCCGCCTGTGCTTTACTCGCCTTTTCCTGTTCTAGGAGAAACATAAATATCAGGACCATGAAGTTCTATGGAGAACATAATTATACGACTTACGAAGCAGCTGCTGCTTGGTGGACTGAGTTCGCTGGCGTCCAGGAGCAGTGGTGACAGGTGCGACAGGTGCTTTTTCGGTAGCTGATCTGTTTTTTGATGCACGGGGAGGCATATTAGAGGAATAATAGGCTGCGTTTATGTGAGCAAGGGGAGAAAATAGTGCCACAGTGCAGATTACCTTCGAGGGCATGGGGGTTAAATAGGAAAACATTGTGGCCGTGCTGGTTTATCGTTTGGTTGATTTTAAGGAACATTCAAACGCGCCAGTAACGTGACTGTCTTGCATTAAATTGAAATTTGCCGCCAAGGATCGGGATGAAACGGCTAACAGAAAGGGGTTCATGGATCAGCGTTGGCCAACTTAGCAACCACCCGACTCAATCTCTTACCATGCATTTCTGTGGATTCTGTGGCAAGGGTCCCTTTCCATCGAGCTCTGGGTTGAACAAACATATACGACAATCTGTGAGCTGTAACAAAGCTGCACGTCAGAAATGGGGAAGCTATGCAACAAATATCTGGGATAACACACCGGGTCCTTCCAACATTGAGCCGCAGCCACCAGCGTCGCCACCAATCCTTGAAGACGATGAAGATGAATTACCAGACATGCCGGATATAACGCTTGAGGAAGACCTACAGGGACTCGAACATGACCTTGCTGATGCTAGGGGATCCCAGCCAGATACCATCACCCCTCCAGGTCCTGAAACACAGCCTGCTCGACCTCAACATCAAAGAGCAACTGTCGAGGATGCCGACGATGAAGATGAGGAGTCTGCATACTTTATTGAAGAGTTTCCTGCCAACTTTGGCGCAGGCGCCGTCTGGGGAGAAGAGGTCCCGTTTTTCGAGAAGCTTCGGCGAGAGCAGGAGAACAGTGGAACTTCAAAATGGGGGCCCTTCGAGGACCAGGATGACTGGGAGCTGGCAGAATGGTTGATTAGAAACATTGGGCAGAAACAAACGGATGCGTTCTTAAACCTGAACATCGTACGATCCCACCGTCTCGTGAACTTTGACAGATCGCTGATTGTGTGGACATTTGATAGATACGGGAGCGAGCAAAGCCATCCTATCACAACAACCGAGCATTTCTAAAGAAGATTGATGCCCTGCCAACGCAGGGAGCAGGTTGGACGTGCGATATCGTAACCTCGAAAGGCAATCAATTCGACGAAGACGGAGAGCTGCTCCCACCAGAGAAGCTTGAATTGTGGAGACGAGATCCTGTGGAATGCGTCATGGAATTATTGGGGAATCCTGCATTCAAAAACCACATAAAGTGCGCACCTGAGCGGAAATACAAGGATGCTGAAGGGAAGATTCGAGTCTTCGATGAAATGTGGACAGCGGACTGGTGGTGGGATACTCAAGTAAGTCTTACATAGCTGGAAATACCCTCAATGCTTACCAGGCGTCAGAAAAAATTGCCGATCGATTCAACAATTGCCGCCTTGATCCTTTCATCTGATAAAACCCAATTGACACAGTTCCGAGGGGATAAGAGCGCATGGCCAGTTTACCTCACACTCGGGAACATCGCAAAGTCCAAGCGTCGGCAGGTCGGGGCGCATGCGACAGTCTTGATTGGATATCTACCCGTTGCTAAACTCGACAACTTCACGGATGAAACACGCTCACTTCAAGGCTACAAACTGTTTCATTATTGCATGAGTTTGTTATTGGGGCCAATCGTGGAAGCGGGAAAGAAGGGAGTCGATATTGTTTGCGCCGATGGATTTATTCGAAAGGTTTTCCCCATACTTGCAGCATACGTCGCCGACTTTCCTGAACAGTGCTTGGTCGCATGCTGCAAGGAAAGTTACTGCCCCAAATGTCGAGTGCGGCCTCAAGAGCGTGGGGACTTTGTCCAGTCATTGTTTCGCGAGCAAGAACGAGCAAAGGTGATGCTGGAGCAGAAGAAAAGTGGACGAAGGTTTGCGGCATTCAATGAGGAGGGAATGCGACCAGTTTTCTCACCATTCTGGGCCGATCTGCCCCACACCGACATCTTCTCTTGCTTCACTCCGGATATTCTTCACCAACTGCACAAGGGTGTATTCAAGGACCATCTGGTGAATTGGTGTGTTCAGGTCGCAGGAGCTGCAGAAATCGACGCTCGTTTTCGTAGTATGCCAAGCTACCCAGGGTTGCGTCACTTCAAGAACGGGATATCCTTCGTTTCGCAATGGACTGGGCGTGAACACAAGGAAATGCAGAGGGTCTTCGTTAGCATTCTGGCTGGTGCTGTGCAACCGGCCGTTCTTCGAACTGCCATCGCCGTTATTGATTTCATTTATTACGCCCAACTCCAAGTACACACCTCAGACACCCTTCTACGTCTCGAAACAGCCCTCAAGACATTCCACGAAAACAAAGACGTCTTCATCCGGGAGGGTATTCGTGCGCACTTCAACATTCCGAAGATCC
>Ga0307513_10006914_pt1 | contig 14768 bp, 18 predicted proteins | sample 15_EM_MG_FD_202174 | JGI IMG/M metagenome (GOLD analysis project Ga0307513, IMG submission 202174) | Populus trichocarpa ectomycorrhiza microbial communities from riparian zone in the Pacific Northwest, United States - 15_EM | ecosystem: Host-associated > Plants > Roots > Unclassified | place... | reverse complement strand
AGTTGAAGCCGGAGGCTTAAGATAGCAATTGCCACCCGGGTGCCCGGATTCAACTCGGCCGTGAGAGTAGGGCGGATGTGTGAAATATGTTGTGGATTAGGCTACAGAATTGTGTATAATACGCACGAGGCCGAGTTGAAGCCGGACGCTTAAGATGGCAATTGCCACCCGTGTGCCCAGATTCAACTCGGCCGTGAGAGTAGGGCGGATTTGTGAAATATGTTGTGGATTAGACTACCGAATTGTGTATTATACGCACGCGGCCGAGTTTCAAGCCGGACGTGTGAGATGGCAATTCCCATCCAGGTACCCGGATTCAACTCGGCCAGGAGGGTGTAGCAGACTACCCTTAATGAAATATATAAAATTATATACAGGCTATGCTAGAAATCGAGAGGCTGAAAGCGGACGAAGGTATGCGTCTGCGTAGTGGGACCCGCAGGGTGCGGACGAGTGCAAGAGTCCACGAAGGGCGCCGGCTGGGTGCGGACGCGGGTAAGAGTCCGCTAAGGGCGCTGGCAGGGTGCGGACGCGGGGAGGAGTCCGCGTAGTGTGTCGGTACGGTGTTGCAAGCATTATGGGGCGTCCCCGGACGAATCTAGGCCGTCGGGCTCCCAGAATCTGGCAGGTCTACGTGAGAGACCACCGGGCGAGAAGAGACTGAAGATGGGTGTTCGGACGGAATCAGGCCATGACAAGTGCGCTGGGTGGTGAGGACGGGAACAAGGGTGTTGGGAGGCACCAGGCGCAGGAGGTGCAATCCTAGGACGCCCGGACGTTCAGGACGCTCAGGACGCACAGGACGCAAAGGCGGACGTTTAGGACGTACTGAAAGAATGGGGCGGACGCACACTGTCCGGACGCGGGCCCTATCCGTCTGGAGTAACCGTTTTCTTTGCTGATGTTGCTGCTAGAAGCCTGGCTTCTATCGCTGCCTTTGTAGCCGCCAGTTCTATACATGGTAGCGTCATAGCGTTCTGCTACAGCCACCATCTGGTCCCAGGTAGCTTCTGGTCTGAGCTGGGGCTCGATATTGCGGCGTAATCTAGAGTGCATAGCATCGAGAAATCGCTGTTTCTGGGCATTACCTGAGATGGATCCATTTGGAAGAGATCCTTTGAGGTCCGCTAGCTCTCCAGCTATCTTCGTTATGCGTGCTGGCTGTCCACCTGCTGTCTGGCAGACATTCTGCCACTTGTGATAGGTGTCATCAGTGCTTGTAGAGGCTTCGAATAGCTGCTGGAAGTGGTGTGTCAGCTGCGGTAGGGTAAGGTTCTCTTCCTCTGTGTCTAGTGTCTGGAATGCGTTATTCGCTTTCCCTTTTGTGTAAAAGCCATACTAGTCTTCCACTCCAGGGGAGTCATCATTCAGTCCAGATCTCGCCAGGTATTGCTTGACTGTTCTGAGCCATCGCTTGAGTGTGTCTGGTTTGAGGTCTTCTCCTTCACCGCTAAAGAAAGGCGGCTTAGAGGGCTTAGGAGGGGGCAACCTGGCCGGACCTGGGTCTGCCATGGTGCCTGTAGGTGGGTCTGGGGCTGGAGGTGGTGGATCTGGTTGTTCACGGTGCTCTCTGGCGCTCCTAGATCTTGAGGGTCTTTCTGGTGTGTCTTGGATTAATGTACCAGGTAGTTGTTGGTCTCTATACTCTCGGGAAGGCGCTCTAGTTGATATCTGACTTCCAAAGACTCCTAGAATGCTGGGTGCTCGCCACCTGCTGGTGGTGGGGCGTTCTGGTGGGAGTTCAGTTTCTGAAGTTTGCTGTGCTGCTGCTCTTGCTGCTGCTCTTTCCTCAAGCCGCCGGGCTTCCCTTTGTAGGAGTTCCTCAGCTGTGAGGTGGTGGTCTTCGTCTGAATCTGTGTCTAGCACTCCTGGAAGGAGGTGAGTGGTTCTTGCTGGTGTATGTGCTGAGCCTGGCGTGGGCCCAAGGGTTGGTTCCTGTGTGGTTGGTTCTGGAGTATCGTCTCTAGGTTCTGCTGAAGGACGATTGTAGGCCCTTCCGGACCTGGTAACGCTTCTGCTCCTGAGTTCTCCTATCGTGAATGTAGCACCTGAGCCGGGAGTGACTTTCCCTGCCGCTCCTGCTTCTAACTAGTTATCAAGATACTGGTCGGGTGATCAATCCTACCAGGCTGTTCCCAATCCGGAGAACGAAGGGTTTTCACCTGCTGTGGGTAAAAAAATGTAAAAGCTTTATTCCTGGCTAACGAAAATACAATAGGACCGGCAATAGACCAGCTAGCGCTGGTACTTAGGGAGGCTTCAAGGGACCGGTAGCTAGAAGGATAATATTTGAAGGACAAATAGGACTCCGGAATTGCCGTTCAATCAAGTGTATTCTTAGACTGAAGGTCTGTCGAAGTCTGCTATCTCCTGCTAGCCTGGAGACTGGTTTAAATACAAAACCCAAGAGCGATAGCCTTCCTGCAATCACGATCATTACCAGTAGCTGCGCACATACCAGAATCCTGTAATCCTGCAAGAACAAGGAAAAAAACAAATAATACTCAGCCCTCGCTAGTGTTACATGACCATTCCATACCCAGAATCCTAAATAAAAACTTCCAGCAAAGCAAACTAAATATAGCAATACGATAGCATACCCTATCTGACTCAGAGACAGTGGCGGAGCTGAAATCAAATCAATTAAACCAAATATAAATCCACTAAACATAGGAGATCCTGCACTGCCCACTCCTGTGTACCGTTACCGGAACATGTACACATGTTACAATACACCTTTTGAAAAGTTTTTAGAAGTGGGTAATTGATACTTATAGGCAATCAGGTGAATTTTATATGATAATCTAATACAAATCTTTAATCTTTAAGATTGTGATATCAAATTGACCGCAAATTACAAATTCTCTTTCCTGATAGGTAAGCAAACTCTACCTAATAATATTCAAGCAATTTGAAGTTTATAGGTAATAAATATTACCATAGTTTATCATAAAACTCTTGGTTATCCTAGTGTTTAAAAATACAGTAAAAATTAGTTCAACTACAATGAAATCACAACAAATTTAGCCCAATTCAGATCTCCTGACTGCACTGACCTTCTATTACTTGTATATTTTCATTCTTATCCATCATGTTGCCACTCTCCTCTGTTGAGAGGCTTACAATTATTTGTTCAGTTGTACCATTAAATAAACCTGCCTATTAGCCATTTCTGCACTCTAAAGCTTTAACAGCTACTAGCTATCATTTCCTATATTACCTTTACCACTAGGAGATTGCCTATATTTACTTTTTAAATTATCTTGCATCCTCTTATACCTCAATTTGTCCTCTTTTCTCTCTTGCTATTTTCATTTGATTTTCATACTGCTTTCTGGTATTCTCCAGTGAGGGATTTCTTTTTTTTTCCTTTTGAGACTTGAACTAGCTCTACTATCCTTTCTGAGTTTTTATCAGGCTTTTTACCCAATTTGGTTAAGAATTAGTTGAGTTGTTGCTTGTTTGACTACAGTTGTCAGGTGTCCAACTTCCATGTCTTGTCCGACATCCGGCTAAGTTACATTAACTCAGTATCGGCTTCAGATTTGGGAGATCAGGAATAGGTATTCACAAGTCAGAATCTCAACTAAGATTAGGGCCTTGCCTTTTACGATGATTTATTAAGTCAAACAAACCAGTCAGGCATCACCGGTTCACTAGTTCTGCTATTGCAAAGGCCACTCGGTGCTCACTCAGCCACTTTCCCATGAGATTTCCCACAGAATCAAAGAAGTCTTACCATTAACCAGTCCCAAATTCCAGACGTAGAGGCGGTACACAAGTATGCCATATCAGCTAGCCAAAACAGAAATCGTCACTCATAATTAATCCCTGCTTGTTGCCATCATCATTTGCCGGTGGCATACAGTACCCCAGTAGGGTGTGGGCAAAGGTCTGTCGAATTTCTGTCTCATAGGTCGAGCTTGTATGTGAGTCGAAGCCTTCAAGAACACATAATTGGTAGATTCCCAGCTTTTGTGAAGGAAAAATGCCTGTGGACCCCTCTGCACTAGGCTTAAGCAAATTCTGTGCTCAGCCTACAAGACCTGAAGCCCATATGCAAGACTTTCCTACAACCCCAGGTGTTCGGCAGATTTTGCAGAACCCTTTTAGTTTGCAGTGGATGATGTATTGTGTATGCAGAAATCACCCTCCCGTGCGTAGCTGTAACCTCTTGATACACAGGAGAGCAGCGAGAGTTGAATTGACACAGGAGAGATGGGGTGTAATGTTGTCGATATGGAAAGAACCAATCCCCGATGAAACAAAGCCCAAGAGAGATGAAGTGACGAGCCTAACAGTGATATTCAAGCAAAGAAGCAAAGCGCTGAGAAGAAGAAAGAACCAAGTAGTCAAGCTTTTAGCCACATTCCACTCTCCTCATGCAAGGTAATTATCTTTCGTCAACCACTAGGCTAGAAGCTGAGAGTGGGATATGTGAGAAGACTGAAATGTGGCCACTGGCTTGGGTATAGTCATCCTACTGTGATCCACAATTTGCTGAGCAAAGACAACTCAGCAGAAGAATCAACTAAGCTGAGTGATAGGCTAAAGACAAAAGAAGTAAAGAGTGAACCTGGAAGGAAGGAAAGGAACGGCTGTTGATTAGCTGTTTTCCTCGGTGTGGTTGTTCATTGTTAGACTATAGAATAAGGATAGAATAGAAGAGAGAAAGATGAACACAATTGGAATAGAATGGAAATGATATCTATTGATTGATTGTCTGAGTATTGATGTATATCTATTGTTGTTGCTGTGGTTGTCTCACTTAGAAAGAGCCAAGGATGCACGCTAAGCTAGATACAAGGTTGTAACAGGTTTATTCAGGTCTAACAAAAATACAATAGGACTGGCGAGATGTGCTAGCGCTGGTACTAAGTGAGGCTTCATGGGACCGGTAGCTTAAAGAAATATTAGTTGAAGGACAAATTAGACTTCAGGAAGGTGGTTCAAACTAGTGTATTCTTAGCCTGAAGGTCTGTCGAAGTCTGCTGTCTCCTACTACCCAGGTGACTGGTTTAAATACATAAATCCAGAGCGATAGCCTTCCTGCAATCATGATCATTACCAGTAGCTGCGCACACACCGGAATCCAGTAATCCTGCAAGAAGAAAGAGTCATAGCTCAGCCTCCCCCAGTGTTACATGAGTATTCTATACCCGGAATCCTAAATATAAACTTCAAGCTAAGCAAACTTAACTTAGTATACAATAGCATAGTCTATCTGACTCAGAGACAGTGGCGGAGCTGAAATCAAATCAAATAAACCAAATTTAAATCAAACTAACCATAGGAGATCTTGCACTGCCCACTCCTGTGTACCATTACTGGAACATGTACACATGTTACAAAAGTGGACAAGTCACTGTGGGAGAAAATTCTCCGTGTGACTGCCAAACTGCCCTATATCAGTCCATGCCCTACACCGATACCCGCACTGGCACTTGTCTTGTACGGCGGGGACTTATCCCTCCACCCAATGAAATGCGATTATCAATACGTTGTCATGCGGCACGAAACCTTAACCCTGCATTTCCCAGGCACATGTTTACCGCCAACTCCTCGAGTACTCGCCGTGTCTCTTGTAGCCGCAGGCTTGTGCATATCTCACATCGTGAAATCAGAACAACAGGGGTAAGAAAAAAGTGCAATTCCCTTGCTGGAGGAACAGAAATATACGGCATTCCCCCCTCCCGTCTCATACAAATTTTGTCAGTCAGAAGCTAGTTTTGCACTTTAGCTGCTTACTTAACTTACTGTTGCACCGGAAATATGTAAGCCGCTTTTTGCTTTTTTTTTAACCCTGTGCAGGGCGGGCCTTATACGCCGTCGGCCACACACTCCCACTTGCGACTTCGACGAGCCCGACAATCGACTCGAATTACCCGCAGGACTTGGCGATCTCCCACTCTACCTAGAAGAAGATGGATGGTATTCCGTTCTCGGACCGTGGAAGGGCACCACTGATAACCCCGACGATGTTAACCAAGACGACCCAGAAGCCAACCTCGACATCCTAATTCCTCCGGTAAACCCTCCCAGAAACGCCCACCCAGATCCCGCCCTCATCTACTGCGAATACCCCAAGTGCTCCGGCAACAGGTTAGCACTCCCTCCTTCCCCTCTACTCTCATCAAGCTCCATACTAACTTGTACTCTACCCCCCCACAGCGGCCCCCACTCCAGCACTCCCGGTCAATTCACCTGCCTGGCTCCCGGCTGCTCCTGGCCTGGCATCTTCAAGACCAAGCAAGCCTTCAACAGACACTACCAAGCTAAGCACCTCAACGACCGCCAGGATTGCCCAGTGGCGGGGTGCGTGTATGTTGGAGATCGTGGGATCAAGCGGGCTGATAATCTTGCTGCTCACTTGCTGAGCAAGCATGGTATTTCCCGTGCCAAGCCGGCGTATGGGAATTAGGTTCGTTGGTGTCGGGATTGATAGTATCGTTCGCGGTTGTTGTCTTCCCACCTGCTTTCCTGATGATGGAATAGTCTTTTCCTTATGAACCCCTTTGTCTTCCCTTGTCCTTGTGATATTCTCTATCTACCCCTATCCCAATTTCCCCTCTATATTCCACCTAACTACGGTTTACCTTCCCACTGTCTGTTTTATCCTATCTTAGTGTGCGGGTATCTGTTTTATGGCTGGAAAATACTTCCCCTTTGATTTTTTCTTTTTCTTCCCTCATTTAGTTCCCTTTCCTCTATTTTTCCACAAATCGCCCTCCGTGGCCGCCAATTTCCCATGCCCCTCCTTTGGTTCCTTTGATACGCCCAGTCATAGTCAATATACAACTGCGTCTCTCCTTGCACTTCGCGAGCGTATGAATATCCCTGATTATCTGGAATTGATAATTGTCTACATAGCAGTGTTTTAAATGCGCGGAAGGGTCCTAGGAGACCCACATCCCGGGACTAGCCCAGACAGCGAAAGGAACATCGCTCCCGTGGAAAACCAAAGACGGCGATTATCACAAGGGACGACGGGCCCAAAAACCTAAGATATTCTAGAGGGACGGTAGCGGTAGGATAACTACTGTGGATGACTATGGGGGACTACGGGCGAAGACCTCTACCGGGCTGGATTGCAAGGGACTACCGGTAATAGTGGATCATGGTGAGTTACATGGACGACAACCGATAGTATAATAATCCCAGTAGTAGAAGGTTGTATTAGGAGCAGAGAGGAGCGCAGGCAACAGGAAGCCCACGCGATGGAGGAACACAGAAGTGTGGACGGGTGAACGTTCTACTGCGTGAGCGGATATGTAGGGTTACGCTGAAGAGTTTCCAACCTTTTACTACTTAAGGTGAACCGTGGCCAGCAAACCCCGCAGAGAATACACACCACACCATCTTTCTCCTATCAGCTTCGCCTCCGCCATCATGAAATCACCTCCATCAATATCCAGGAAGTATCAAAGTTACAGCGAATCACCGGCTCTTTATAATATAATTGATAGCATGACCCTAACACATTAAGAACAACGGCCACATATCTAGAATTCATTATCCCTCGTATGAAAGACCTGCAAAAATAATCCGGAACTCGAAGGATGAAATAGGAGCTGGGAGAGAAGCAAAGGAGTCGTGGTGAAGAGGAGTGAAGAGGAGGAACTGAAATAAATGAAAGAGAAGAGATCACCTGAGGTTAGATTGAGAGAGAAGAGGGCGGATGTTATCGTGGGGAAAGTGAGGCTGAGAGAGGAAGACATTAGAATGTGAATGTTTTTCGGAGTTATGAATTTAAGGATGCTTGTTTTCCTTCTAATTGTGAAGATAGAATCAAGTTCAAGGCATCCTCCTCCGATGTCAAGCTTCCAGTTGTGCAGATAATCTTTTGATTCACTTGAAAAATGTTGCATTTTAGACTACTGGAATTGCTTTAATAGCCTAGAAGAATTCCAAAAGTCGATTGCAGACTTCTGTCGGCCCACTGTAAGAACTTCCCAAGTAGGATCCCGGTAATTGGCCACCTCGTCAGGGCATTGGAGTTACCTCTCGTGCTAAAGTTTCTTGTATTTTCCTTTCATTTTGTCACCTAACCGCTCAAAAAGAATCATCTTTTAGCAGTGTTTCTCTCCATCGCATAAAGCGCCGGTAGGAAATTCTACACATCCGGCATAACTCAATATAGACTTCAGATCTAGGACATTAGGAATAGGTATTCTCATGTTAGGATCTTAACTAAGGTTCATGGCGGATAATATTTGTGATTTATTAAGTGAAACAAACCAGACAGGCATTGCCGGTTCACTAGCCATGCTATTACTCTACAGGCCACTTGGTGCAAACTCGGCAGTTTTCCCATCAGGTTTCCAATAGAATCAAACTAGTCTTACCACTAATCGGACCCAAATTCAGGTCGTAGAGGCGGTACACAAGTGGCTAGGCAAAAAACGGAAATCATCAGTCGTAATTAATCCCTGCTCGTGGCCGTCCTGTTTCGCAAGTGGCATACAATACCCAAGTAGTGTGTGCGCAAAGTCGGTCGAAATCCCCTCCCAGAGGCCGAGTGCGCACGCGAACGGAAGCCTCCAAGAACACATAATTGGTAGATTCCTTGATAATTTGGTGAAGGAAAAAAGTCCGTCGAACTCCCGGCACAAGGCTTGAGCAAATTCCGTCCTCCGGGTGGCCCAGAAGACCTGGAGCCAATGCGGGAGAATTTCCCACAACCCGGTACTAGGACTGGGACTTGACTTGTACGGCGGGGACTTATCCCTCCACCCAATGAAATGCGATTATCAATACGTTGTCATGCGGCACGAAACCTTAAGCCTGCATCTCCCAGGCACATGTTTACCGCCAACTACTCGAGTGCTCGAGTATTCGTCGTGTCTCTTGCAGCCGCAGGCTTATCCATATCTCACATTGTAATAATTATTAGAACAGCAGGGGCACGCAAAAGTGCAATTTGCATTCCAGAGCAACAGAAATATACGGTATTCCCCCCCTCCCCTCTCTCATACAAACTTTGGTCGGAAGACGCTAGTTTTGCACTTTATCTGCTTTCCTAACTTACTGTCACACTGGAAATACGAAGGTACAGCGCCTAAGTTTTGAATATTTTACTAGCAGGGGATGTTCGACTAACAGGGGTGAGGAGGTCAATTAGGTAACCACTATACCCAATTCGCTCTCCTTATACCCGATTTGCGGCTTTGGCCCCTGCTAGCGTAACACCCCCTGCTAGTAAAATATTCAAAACTTAGGCGCTGTACCTTCGTATGTAAGTCCCCGCTTGCTTTTTTTTTTTAACCCCCGCAGGAACAGCGTTAGCCCCAACGGACTCGACAACTGGCTCCGATTACCCGCAGGACTTGGCGATCTCCTACTCTATGCAGAGGAAGATGGGTGGTATTCCGTTCTTGGACCATGGAAGGGCACCACCGATAACCCCGACGATGCTAACGAAGACAACCCGGAAGCCAACCTCGACATCCCAATTTCTCCGGTAAACCCCCCCCGAAACGCCCGCCCAGATCCCACCCCAATATTCTGCGAATACCCCAAGTGCTCCGGCAACAGGTTAGCAATCCCCCTCCATCCTCTACCTCATTCTCACCGAGCGCCATACTAACCGGTACTCTACCATCCCACAGCGGCCCTCACTCCCGCGCTCCCGGTCAACTCATCTGCCTAGCTCCCGATTGCTCCTCGCCCGGCACCTTCAAGACCAAGCAAGCTCTCACCAGACACTACCAATCCAAGCACCTGGACAACCGCGTGGATTGCCCTATTGCGGGGTGCTTGTATGTTGGAGATCGTGGGTTCAAGCGGGTTGATAACCTTCACGCTCACTTGTTGAGCAAGCATGGTATTTCCCGTTCTAAGCCGCCGTATGGGAATTAGGTTCGTTGGTGTCGGAATTGATGGTATTGTTCGCGGTTGTCGTCTTCCCACATGCTTTCCTGATGATGGAATAGTCTTTCTCTTATAATCTCCTTTGTCTTCCCTGGTTCTTGTGGTATTCTCGATCTACCCCTTTCCCAATTTCCTCTCTACATTCTACCTAGCTACGGAATACCTTCCCACTCTTTTATCATATTTTAGTGCGCCCAGTAACTATCTGTTCTACCACGAGAAAATATTTCTCTTTTTATCATTTCTCTCTCTTCCCTCATTTCGTTCCCTTTCCTCTATCTTTCTACAAACCGCCCTCCGTAGGCGTCCGTTTCCCTTGACCCTCTTTTGGTTCCTTTAAATACGTCCAGCCATAGTTCAATATACAATCGCTCCTCTCCTTGCCCTTCGCGAGTGTATTGATATTCCCGATTATCAGGAGTTGATAATTGTCTGCACAACAATGTTTTAAATGGGCGGATGGGTCCTAAAATACAAACATCCCGGGACTAGACTGGACAGCGAAAGGAACATCGCTCCCGTAAAAAACCCAAGACGGCGATTATCACAAAGGGCGACGGGCCGGAAAACCTGAGATATTTTCTGGAGGGACGGTGGAGGTAGGATGGCGGCTATGGATGGCTATGGGAGACTACGGGCGAAGGCCGCTACCAGACTGGATAGCAGGGGACTATCCGTAATACTGGATCACAGTGAGTTACATAGACGACTACCGATTGTATAATAATCCTAGTAGTAGAACTTTGTATTAGGAGCAGAGAGGAGCACAGGCAACAGGAAGCACACATGTGATGGAGGAACACAGAAGTTTGGACAGGTAAACGTTCTACGGCATGAACGGATGTATAGGGTTACGCATGTAGAGTTTTCAATCTTTCATTACTTAAGGTGAACCGTAACTGACAACCTCTAGTGAGAATACACACCACATCTTTCTCCTATCAGCTTCGCCTACGCGATCGTGCCATCACCTCTATCAATATCCAGGAAATATCAAATTTACGGCGAATCGCTGGCGCTTTGTAATGTAATTGATAGCATGACCCTGACACATTAAGAACAACGGCCATATCTAGAATTCGTTATCTCTCGCATAAAGGACAAGCAAACGTAATCCGGAAGTCAGAGAATGAAATAGCAACTGGGAGAGAAGCAAAGAAGTCCGGGCGAAGAGAGGAGAAGAGAAGGAGCCGAAGGCAATAGAAAAGAGATCATGTGAGGTTGGATGAAAAGAGAAGGGAGCGGATGTTATTGTGAGGAAAGCGGGGCTGAGAGAGGAAGACTTTAGACTGTGAATGTTTTTCACAGTTCTGTATTTAATGATGTTTGTTTTCCTTCTAAGTGCAAGGATAGAATCAAGATCAAGACATTCTCCGCCGATTTCTGCTTTTCAGTTGCACAGATGGTTTTCTGACCTGCTTGAAAACTGTTGTATTTCGGACTAGTGAAATTGTTTTAGTAGCCTAGAGGAATTCAAAAAGTCGATCGTAGACTTCTATCACCACACTGTAGGAACTCCCCGATTAGGGTACCTGTAATTGAGAACCTCGCTGGGCTATTGGAAATGCCTTTCCTAGTATATCAGGTCTCCTGTATCTTCTTTTTATTTCATCACACCTAGCGGCTGAAATAGGATCTTTCTGCTACTTTTCTCACTTTAGTCCAAAGTGCCGGGAGGAAATTCTATCGTATCTCTCCAGTATAACTCAATATAGACTTCGGATTTAGGACATCAGAAATAGGTATTCGCAAGTCAGGGTCTTAACCAAAGTTGAAGGTTTAATGCCGGGTTGGAACAACCCATTGCCAATTGGGCAAAAGCGTGTGGGGTATCACTCGTGTCACGTGAGGGTGGAGGGACATAGGTTTAGCTACCGGTAGACGCGTTCTTGCCTGGAGGACCGGGAGCGTGCGGCACATGGAGAACCATCGAACTTCCCGGAGTTGGAGACCTCGAAGCTCGCTACAACTGGCATTCTCATCTCCAAGCTCGCTACAGCTCACGCCCTTTGTTCCCCCCCTCCCTTACCTCCAATATTGCGCCCGCATTTGCCGCCCAGGGATATATCGGTGGCAACGATCTCCAGCGACAAGGGCAGCGACATTCCCCCAATGCCTCCGACAGTGGAATTACACAACCAGTGTGATGGAAAGGACTTGCAAGAAGGGTGTTGATTTCCTTACTGCTCTGTTTTCTCAGGTTTTCTATCTCCTCACATACTACTTATAATCTTAATGTATTGGTTCAGCTTTGGAAAATTGGACCGTGGTGATGGTTTATCAGGTGAAACAAACCAGATAAGAATTGCCGGTTCACCGGGCATGCTACAAGGCCGCTCAGAGCAGACTCAACCGTTTTCCCATGAGCTTCCCCATAGAATCAAACCAGTCTTAGCACTAACCGGACCCGAATTGAAACCGTAGAGAAGGTACACAAGTGCGCCATATCGGCTGGGCAAAAAACAGAAATCGTCACGAGTTATAGATCCCTGCTCGTGGCGGTCTTGTTTCGCCGGTGGTACACAATACTCGAGTGGTGTGCACAAAAGTCTGTCGAAATTCTCTCTCATCGGTCGAGTTTGTATGCGAATGGAAGCCTCTAAGAACACATAATTGATAGATTCCTTGATAATTTGCTGAGGGAAAAAAGTCTGTCCAACTCGCGGCACCAGGCTTGAGCAAATCCCGTCCTCTCTTCTGAGTGGCCCAGAGTGAGTGGAGCCCATGAGGGAGGTTCTATGGATTTACCCACAACCCCCGGTACTTGTACTCGTGCTGGTTTGACTGGGACTACGAGTATTCCACCAAATGTAAGGCGGCTATCGATACGTTGCCATACAGTACGAAACCTAAAGCCTGCATCTCCCAGCCTCATGTTTACCACCGAGGATTCGCTGTGGCTCTTGCAGCCGCAGGCTTATGCATTTATCACCTTGTGATATTAGAACAGGGGTACGGCAAAAGTGCAATTCTCCTCCTCGAGAAACAGAAATACACGGCGTTCCCCCCCTCCACTCTCTCATACAAATTTTGTCTGTAAGACGCTAGTTTTGCACTTTGGCTGCTTACTTAACTTGCTGTCACACCGGAAATATGTGAGTCCCGGTTTGCTTTTTTTTTTTAACCTTGCACAGGAGGAGGTGCCCCAGTGACTCGATCGCCCTGGGCCAATGTGGCTTCGATCTACTCGTCAGCCGACTCCGATTACCTGCAGGACTTGGCAACCTCCCACTCTCCCCAGAAGAGGATGGCTGGTATTCCGTTCTCGGACCATGGAAGGGCACCACCGATAACCCCGAGGATGTTAACCAAGACTACCCCGAAGCCAACCTCGGCAGCCCAATTCCTCCGGTAAACCCTCCAAGAAACGCCCGCCTAGATCCCATCCTCATATTCTGCGAATACCCCGGCAACAGGTTAGCAATCCCCCTTCATCCTCTACCTCACTCTCACCAAGCGCTATACTAACTCGTACTCTACTCCCCCCACAGCGGCCCCCATTCCTACGCTCCCAGTCAACTCATCTGCCTGGCTCCCGGTTGCTCCTCGCCCGGCACCTTCAAGACGAAGCAAGCCCTCACCAGACACTACCAATCTAAGCACCTCAATGACCGCCATGATTGCCCAGTTGCGGGGTGCTTGTATGTTGGAGATCGTGGGATAAAGAGGGCTGATAATCTTGCTGCTCACTTGCTGACGAAGCATGGTATTTCCCGTGTTGGGCCGGCGTATGGTAATTAGGTATATTAGTGTCAGGATCGGGTACCGCTCGCGGTGGCTGTCGCCCTATGCGTTTTCCTGATGATGGAATAGTCTTTCTCTTGTAATCTTCTTTGTTTTCCCTGGTTCTTGTGATATTCTCTTCTACTCCTTTCCCAATTTCCCCTCTACATTCCACCTAGTTACGGTATACCTCCCCTCTCTTTTGTCATATCTTAGCGCGCCCAGTATCTATCTGTTTTATGACCAGAAAATATTCGCTGTGATTTTTTCTTTATTTTCCCTCATTTAGTTCCCTTTCTCCCATCTTTCTACAAATTACTCACCGTGGCTGCCCATTTCCCTTGACCCTCTTTTGGTTCCTTTAGTTACGTCCAATCATAGTCCAATATACAACTGCTTCTCTCCTTGCGCCTCGCGAGCGTATTAATATTCCCGATTATCAGGAATTGATAATTGTCTACTATACATAGCGGCGTTTTAAATGGGCGGAAGGGTCCTAGAATGCCCAAATCCCAAGACTAGCCCGGACAGCGAAAGGAGCATCGCTTCCGTAAAAAACCAACGACAGCGATTATCACAAAGGACGACGGGCCCGGAAACCTGAGATATTCTGGAGGGACTGTAGTGGTAGAAGAGCGGCCATGAATGGCTATGGGGGACTACGGGTGAAGCCAGCTACTTAGGGTGGATAGCAAGGAACCATCAGTAATAGTGGATCACAGTGAGTTACATAGAGGACTACCAATAGCATAATAATCTCAGTAGTAAAAAGTTGCATTAGGAGCAGAGAGGAGCGCAGGCAACCGGAGGCGTTCATGTGATGGAGGAGCACAGAAGTCTGGACGGGTGAGCGTTCTACTGCATGAACTGATGTATGGTTACACTGTAGAGTTTTCAACCTTTTACTATCTCTTGGACTGCTGAAACGGTGGAAAATTTTCTGCCACCCGTCTCAGTGTCTGAGACAGAGATTACTAAGATGCTTTCTCAGTAGGGGGTCCTGCATGGCTGCCAGTCGCCAAAAATAAACCCCACCTGGGCTTTCCGAATTCTCTAGTGATGATGTGCGTAAGTACAATCATGGTGCTAATATTGGCTGCAGTCTGGGGTTTGCACGCCTGCGAATTTCTAGTAACTAACAAAAGTTGCTTATTAACCTGTGTCTCAGACACTCA
>Ga0307513_10006913_pt1 | contig 14768 bp, 9 predicted proteins | sample 15_EM_MG_FD_202174 | JGI IMG/M metagenome (GOLD analysis project Ga0307513, IMG submission 202174) | Populus trichocarpa ectomycorrhiza microbial communities from riparian zone in the Pacific Northwest, United States - 15_EM | ecosystem: Host-associated > Plants > Roots > Unclassified | place... | reverse complement strand
GTAGCTACAATACAAGATCTCGACTATATACTGTAGACTACAGAATAAAAGGAGAGAAAGATAAAATAGGGCCTACAGCCCAAAGAATGAAAGAAAACAATAAGAAATAAGGAATGTACCTAGATTCCGGGATAGCGGCGCATTGCGCACGCTCGCACAGCCTCCGGATATTCCAACAGCGCCGTCGCTTTTTCGGGTGCATCTATGGACCCTTCTCTTCATTTTCACCCACCCTCCACACCCTTTTCACCTGTGCGAATATTGGGATATTCGCAACTCCATGCCACCAACATATGCAGCTGAGTGCTATTCACTTCGGCATATGCTTTCGTATTCTGACTTTCACAGGGTAAAGAAAACAAGTACCTAATTTTAATAGTTACCGACGATTATTGCTGCATGGAGTGGTTCAACCCTCCCACCCATCGCAGCGTTTGTTCGGACACCCTGGTTAGGTCAGGATCCGAGAGCATGTGTCGGGAAAGTGCTTTGCACTTTCGCCCACCACGCTCCTCTCTGCTACGCTATGCATCCTCGTAAATCCTGGGCAGGATTTACCTTCCACTTAACACGGAAGCTGAGAGCGCCGTCAAAGTCAGGTCCATCTCGCTCCTTGGTTGTGATCGTCGATGACAGCATGTATGGCAAGTTATCCTAGTTTGCATTCTAGTCTTCCATTATGCTAATCGTAGTCGTTACAGTGACTCCGCACCACCTCCTACGAAGGTAGTGAGTACACCACCCACTGTTCATATTCGTCTTGCCCTCCTGGTTCTCTGAAACATGGTTGTGGTGGGATAGGTAGTAGTTAAGGAACGGGTAAGAGTCTGATTATTGATTGTGGGTGTTCTGGACTCTGTATCCACCCCTCGTGGATAGCGCCCTTTTCGTTCACCGAATACATGTGGTATTTCCCACTTTCCACCTTCTTCTCAAGTTTGTCAATGACGGCGCTGCGGTAAGTTACTCTCGCCCTTGTTCTTCTCTTTCAGTGTACTCATCGTTGTTTCTATCTGTTCATCCCTGCCGTGTCCTACGTTGAAGATGGTGAGTAACCCAATTATTCCTTTTCCAGCACCGGTCTTGACTTACCGAAGCAGATAAGTCGAACATTTATTCTCCTTGTCCTCGGTTGCGGTTGTCGTCGATGGTGTCTATAGTATGTCACTATTCTTATTCTCTCTTATCTCCTGCTCATCGTTGTCGTTTTAGCTCTTTGAACCGGAACCATGTCCTACAATGAAGACAGTGAGTAAAATCCCTCCATTTTTGCATGGCCGTTCTAACTCACTGAACCAAGCTGAAACATACATCCCTGTGGGCTCGCCCGCATGATAAACTAGGGTTTTTGAAATGATAAGAGTTTGCTCATCAATTGGGGGTTATAGACCCGGACTCACCTTATATCTCATAGGCCTAGTTAATTAGTCTGTCAGTCGACAGTTGAATAACAAACCAATTGAGGTATAGGCTATCGCGGACGAGACTGGCGCGATTTCGGGAGCTGATCAATGTCTGGATGTTATTGAGGTGATCGTCAGATAGATTACAGGGAATTATTACAATTGAATAGTAACCACATAAGTACAACGAACAACAGGGAAATTGGAACAACATTGGGACATACGTAGCATATCAGGATAAGTCAAGTGAAAGGACTCAAGGCTGACGCTCCATCTGGGCTGTGAAGCGGAAATTAGTATAAGTATCAGACCGAATCCAATGAAATTATGGGTGGGGTAACAGGAAGCCCTGGCACTTAAGCCTCGATTAAGCCTCCAGCCAATCAGTCTCCTCGTTTCGCGGACGCTATCTCGCAGGTAAGCACAAATACAAGTGTCAAGGTCAGCAACAACCATAAGTATGAGCGTCAGAATACCAGATGTTAGCGTTGGACTACTTACACTAAGCGTTATCTAATCCAATAACTAATTTTCTCTCGTTGCTTTTGGATTGCTCATTGCGAAATTTGATGAGTTCGACAGGAACGATGAAATTGTGTGGCCGGAACTTGAGGTCTTGAGTTGAATTTAAAGAGATGGCTGTGCCATTGCGCTTAAGATGCCCCTTTGAAGGGTGTGACACTAAAATAACCGTAAAAAAGCCGCCCTCCTAGTACTACATAAGACCCAAATGTGTTTAGGCAAATGGTAGTTCTCGCGCCTGGCGTTGGATGCGCGGGGTCACATTCTCGAGGTGCGGCAAGTCCCAGCGCACAACGATCGCCGCAGTCCACGCCGCAGTTTCCAATTCCCAAACTCTGCAGAGCCTCGTGGATGACGCCATAAGAGACAAAGGCCTGTACGTGATTGGCAAAAATTATACACCACGTTTCTAATAACATACATCCCCAAGTTGACCCACAGCCACATCATTAATCTCCATTATTAGGGATGACGTCGACGTCGAGATTAGACTACTGTGGACTGGAAGTCCGCAATCGATATGCTTAGTATCACTAAAAAAGAATTGGACTCGTAAACTCTATGCAAGGCGCCCTCAAGCTAAGTCTCACCACTTAGTTCATGGCACCTCCACCTGGATTTCTCGCTTCCCTGCCCTTTGAATTTCGTAAGCCCTACCTTAATTGGTTTGTTATTCGACTGTCGACTGGCAGACTAATTAAGTAGGGCGCGAACATCATCGCCGTCAAAGTATTGAGTGACGCCGGGTAAGCGACCATGACAAAGTCCAGCTCTCTTATTGACTTACGCATTCCTGAAAGTTCTGCTGCCGTTACAGATATGTATGGGTGACCCAATTGCCTTTTTATTTGTTCATAATTTTGCTTTTCCTTCAGCGTATCCGGGTTGAACTTCGTTCTTAACTCTGCTCGTGCCACTGGTCGTCCCTCGGTTGTTTCAATGACACTTGGAGGAGGTGTTTCTACCGCTCTCGACAACGTAGTTACATCTGTAAGCTAAATTTCCACATATCCTATGAATGTCCCCCCTTTGATCTTATTTCTAGCTCACGGATGCTGGTATTCATGTCGCAGTATGTTACGCCTCCCTTAAGCCTGGAATCACTGACAAATCTCCAACGCTTCAATCCTCGATCCCAAATTCACTAGGTCGCTGCTGGTAACTCTAATGCCGACGCTGCGAACTCCTTTCCCGCTCGTGCTCCCTCCGCTGTCACCGTCGGAGCCAGTACAATCGCAGACACATGCGCCTCCTTCTCCAACTTCGGTTCTGTCGTCGACATCTTTGCTCCAGGTCAAAATGTGATTAGTGCTTGGATCAGAAATAACACCGTACATCATGGGTTTTGTGACCATAACGACCCACGCTGACCACAATATTCCTAGGACACACTTGCTATTTCTGGAACGTCGATGGCCACCTGCCACATTGCCGGACTCATTGCCTATTTTATCTGTCTCCAGGGAAATGTGACTCCTGCTGCGATGAGCATCAAACTCAAGAACTTCAGCCTCAAGGGAGTCTTGACAGGGATCCGTCAGTTGATTTCACTCTACTACGTTTAGTTCATTTTTAATTATTTTTCAGCTTCTGGTACTTTGAACGACCTGGCACATAATGCCCCGATTTTAATCCCCACTACCGTTTAAATAACCTTGTGATGCGAAATATATCAGTACCCTTGTTTCTAAGATCGTGGTAGGAATTGCAGCGAAATATAAGTTGGAGTCCTTGGTAAAACGCACCGTGTAAATCGGCATTCAACCTTATTTAAAAGTGGCGTCGTTCACGGTTTAACAGTTAGCCTCATATCATTATTTTGTGAATACATACCCCACCCCTGAGATGCCGATTCCGATGCCAGTTCTGTGTGAACTACAGGATGTATACTATTAGGGGATGATAACGTCTAATACAGATGATGCCGCCAGCGAACCCTTGGTGGCTGAGGGGTGTAATTGTAGGAAATCATCCCCGCTGAATTTTTCAACACCGAGCGCTTGAGCATGTTGAAAGGCAGGAATTCCATTGGGGCCAATATGCAAAACGCCTCGGATCGGTCCTAATAAACGTAGATCGTCTTCGGTACCAAATTAACTTAAGGCAAGAACTTCCAGCTTGAGAGCAATGAGAGGACCTGCGAAAGATAAAATCGAGATTAATAAAACGATTTGAGTTTTCAACCAATATTACCACAACCAGCTTTCAGGACGTCAACTATTTGATTCTCGACAAGACAGTTAGAATGATTTCCACCACTAAACGACTGATAGTGACGAGCAGTCAGTGAGAATCCGATCCACAGCATTTTTGGTGCGTACGACTCACCTGCCAGTCACAGTTGTTGGATATATTGATTACGCGCATTGAGCCACGCGAGGCTATCGGCAACAGTTGATCCAAGGTGAAGTTCTGTTCCGGTGACGAGTTCGGGTTCGATTTGAGATAGAAAAAAAGAGACCAGCGAGAAATCACCCCACTCCCGACTCCTTCCACAACGAGCATTTTCAGACGAAGAAAACCAGGTCTCAGCAGTGTCGCAAACAAGTTCTTGTATACCTGTGAGGATCTAGAGTGACGGTTAGATTATAACTTTTCGAATTTGAGAGAACGACCTTCGCTCCAACCGTTCTGCGTATCCCTTCCTGCATCTAGTAAATTGCAGCACTTTCAGTCTCTGATGCACGGATTCCTGGAGAAGCGTTTCAGATGATCGATGATGACTGACGGGGAGAATCTAGGAGGTCATGTGCAGTTGGTTTTTAAGCCGGCATGGGATGGAATGAATTCGATGATGATCTTTGGCACCAATCAACGCAATTCGCCATCGCCCGCCAGTGTCACAAATGAACAACCTGAACTCCGCAGCGCGAGCTCGCTAGGAGAGGAAGAGACTCAAAAATAATGAAGAACCGTTGCAGTAGGTGAAGAAAAAAAGGTTACAAAGATGGCAAGGTCGAAATCAAGGTCGAGATGATCACGTTGGGGTTTTCGCGACCATTGGGGCTATGATAAAACCGCCGAAGATTAAGAGAAAAAGAGAAGTGTGGCGTGAGCGCTCCAGCCTTCAGATGAGAGTGAAAGATTGGATGGGTCCTGGAGGTGTGGACGGATTATGCACTTCCATCATCGTGGCAAGTAAGGATTGACGAAGCGGTGGGTTCGAAAACAAATTGATACGACTAGGCAAATGGGGTGGGATATCATCGGTGGCGGGGTATAAAACCAGAGGTGACGGAAGTCAAGGTAGAAGGCCAAGGGGGGCCAAAGGGAGGAGGATAGTGCGTCAAACGCTGGACGAGGGCGTGAGTATGTCCAAGTCGACCCCGGATAAAAATGAACACATACAATTTTTACGACGTTCTGCCCTTTGACCTCATGTCGATGTAATGGACGACCGCACGCTCTATAGTAGGTTCCGGCGCATTAGCGGGTGTAAGATTCAGGAACATGAGCCCAAGCCCCAAGCTTCGGTGATGCGTCTTGACGGTGCATTGACGAGAGAGTACAGTAGGTCCATCTGTCGTAGAATGAGAGGGTTTACGCGATAGTGTCAGGAGGAGGCGTACGCACAAAAATACCTGACGCAACAACAGTGACGAATGCCGGGTGATCCTGTGCAAACTGTCCCGTATCTTCAACATTCTTGCGTCCCAATCATACGCATCTTTCATCACGGGCGTCCCCTCCTTCAGAGCATTTTCAAAACACGTGAGATTATGGGTGCGAGAGGATCATACAATCCTAGTTCGCAGACGATATCTTGGATACTTGTGACGAAATTCTCGTTGGTGTTCGCAGTATAGAGTCGCCAAGATGTTCTGTGTGCGAGTGATTGTACTGTTTGTGGATTTTTTTTTTCACGGTCAGTCCAGGATGTCCAGTATTGATAGTGGAGGGGCGGTGCAGGCCGTAGGACGAGGCCGAGGGAGCTGTCGAGACGGTGTCGTAAGTGATCGTGAGTAGGCCAAAAAAAGAAGGGATGTGCCGTGCACTGCCACCACTCCCACGCCCAACAACGGCGTTCAAGACAAAAAAGTTTCGAACATGGTCGTTCAAGGTGTGTTATACAAGTTTAAACGAGGCGTCTAATGAACGAGGTATGAAATGGATTGAATGTAGCCAGAATTATTATCCACGTCCGTATGTGTGGAATTGCTGCTAACCACTTCCATTTATTTGCACCATCTGGCATCAACAGTTTCAAGTCGATTTCCATGTTCGGCGAACAATGTTGTTCATTGCACGCTTCTCTTGTCACCTAAAAAGAGAAAGGCATTTTTTAGTACTAGATGCCGGATCATAGATTCATCATAGAAGGCGGCACAACTAGGGAAGCTATGGTCTCCCCCGCCACCTGTAGGCTGTCTGTGAGAAAAATATGTGCGAGAACGATATCCGTAACTCTGAGTGCTCCATGACCACTCGCGGTGCCAATCCCATCCTGGAGGGATAATTCCATGCTTACTAGGTCACTTGTAGGCATCTAGTCTAATCGGACAGGATCCACTGATGCAACATATATAGCCATTATCGTCGTTTGGAAAATGATTGTAATATTACACACGCCATTTTGAGGTCCGTCAATATTTAAAACACTTTGGGGACACATACTTTGTACGGGTCAAGAATATGAGGTCGTACAGAATTTGAAGTTTCGAAGAATCTTGATTCAGATTGGAAAACAAAAAAAAAACAAAAAAAAAATTAAACGCGTAAATGTATAATAAAGAAATCAAGGTTGTATGTCTGCGGAGATGGGACATGAAAACGTGAAGGAACACTATCACTCCTAGTCGGACTTTGGACTCATTCGACAGCCTTTTTACGTGGACCGCTGGAAGATCACCACTACTTGATCTTAGCGATCAGCACATATGACGTTTATGCACCTCTCTGGGACAACCCTTCTTCTTCTGTCGATTTCAATTGTGCGAGTGCGAGCCCGAGCTTCAGAGAAGATGGGATAACGCGAGATGGACAGATGCAAGGACCACGAATAGCCATCGTGATAATATCTACACTCCAAAAAAAAAATTGAGATAAAAAGAAAAAACGAAATCAAAAAGAGTACCTCAAGACTGGGGTCTCGTCATCTTCATCTCCCACACTCCACGCGAACTCCTCACCAACCCTTCAAGCACACACTCGTCGCCCAAAAAATCCACCCGCAAGATCCCAGCGGCGCGCAGCCGCGGACTGTTGCCGACCCGGGAGTAAAAAGCATTGGTGAGATGGGAACGATCGAGCTCGTTGAGCTCTTCGTTGAAGAAATGTTTGTCCTGGATTTGCATGTGGAGCTGGTCGTGCATCTGTTGAAAGACGTCTTGGACGGTAACACCGTTGGGATGGATTTGTTGGATGTCGATGTACCAGGGCAAGCGAGGATGTGAGATGCGTAAGACGTTCGAGCTGGGTTGGCAAGCGAGCTGGGCGAGATCGATACCGTTGTGAGGACGGTTGAGGTTGACGAAGTGGATGTGCTCGGGTAGGAATGAGCCGTTTCGGAGGTCATAGTAAATGGGACGAGATTGGGGCTCCCAGAGGAGGAGTGGGGGGAGTTGCCTGCGGATGGGATCCGAGAATTCTGTATTGCGGGGGTGTTAATAAGGGGAAAAATGGGAAAGGAGGGTGAAATGGACCTCGAACTTCAGATTTGCTTCTGGTAACACGAGGGAGATAAGTGGCGAGAGCAGCAATTCCCTCTCTTGGAGTATAATCCGGTCGCCAATCCCGTGGACGTCTCGCTAGATTGAGAGTACTATACGGCTCGTGGCCATACACTGGAGTGTTGAGATAACCCCAGGAGGCCGATCGTTGGAGAGGGACGTGACCCATCGAGTTGGATCGTCGGACATCATCCCAACCCCAATTCTGCTCCCTGAACGAACGCCTCTTTTTGTCTTTCTTCTTTTGCTGCGCGTTTTCCGCCCCATACCATCCCGAGGTGATTGGTTGTGCACTCGAGTCATACGGGGTTGTCGGTGTGTTCGGGCCAAAGTACGGTGGCTGTGGTCGGGGACCGTAACCCCCGAAACCAGGATAGCCGCTCGGTGTCTGAGCTACATACGATGCATTTGAAGAGAGTGCTCCCCACGTACCCGCAGGAGTCGTCGGCGCCCATGGCGAAACGGGTGTTTGACCCCAGGCAGGCGGTTGAGCAGGCGGCCATGCAGGTGTCCCACCCGGCCTATATTGACCATACGTCCAGCTTTGGGCACTGTTTGGTGGTTCTTCATTGGGAGGTGGCCATTGGCTTGGTGGTTGCTGGAAACTGGGGTATGACGTGCTGTACATTGTCAGCGATACTTCATCGGGGACGGAAAAACAGAACGCGAACAGTGCTGACTCACCCATTGCCACGAGCACCCGGGAGAGCACCGCGAAAACCTGGCTGTCCCCCATCCGCCGCTCCCTGCGGTGGTGGATAAAATGGTGGGTTCTGATCGACCAATGGCGGCATGTCAGAATACATCGTATGAAATCGTCACCGGTGTGGAGGGAAGAGTTGGGATTCTGTTTGGGGGATTCTAGGACGAAATGATTTTAGGCGATGCCACAGTTGGTGATCAGAGAACCTCCATCTCTGGTGTTGAACAAGCGCCAATCAAGAGATCCGAAAACTGAGCATCAGAACATTATAAATGTACGAGGCGTGGTCGTCGTTCGTTATCTAATCTGATCATGATCGTGACAGTTGAACAATTCTATATATAACCCCTCGGTTCCTAAAGATTTCCCTTCCCATCGGGCTAGGGTTAGGTTTTACTTGCGATTGCGCAAAAACCCGCAAGATGCACCAGCAAGATCATCGTTCCGCGGCAATTTCCAAGCAATTTCCAAGATCGCATGATGGCATCGGCACCATTGAGCCTCCCCACTTTCGTACCACACGTGTATCAATTCAAGTATTTCTATCTAACCTCCCTGTGTACATTCAGCGGAGAACCTACCGTCGGACTCACTAACCGCATAATCAAAAGTACGTATCGACCACATCCTTTCCCGCCCGAATCGCAAACTCTACAGTCTCGAGCCCATTCAATCCAGAAGCATAATACGTGTTCTTGTATCCCAGTTACTCGCTAAACTTCCATTTTCCAACTCTTCTTTGTCAAAATGTGGGGAGTAATCCCACCCTCTGAAAGCTAGGACATCCGCATCGGTGATTGGCTTGGGTTCCGCTGTTGGATCCCGGGGATCTTTGTTCAGCTTTCAACGGAGTTCCTTCAACAGAGTTTTTGCTTCGCCGAGAGTCTGATTACTCCTATCTTTACCCCAAGACCATGTTGTCGCAATATTCGATTGTGGAAAGAGCTGAAGAAAGCCCATAGGGTAACCTTCAGCCTTGGGCAGGGCCGGTAAATAGTCGCGAAAAGCCTCATCCGCGTCTATCATGCCTTTAATGACCTAATGGATCAGCGAACGCTGCTCAGATGGAGAAACGAATGGAATTGTACTTGCGTAGTCCATGGTTTACCTCCTCAACATATTTGTTCTCCTCACTTATGATGTATCCCACCAGACAAAGGCTTTCGTTTATCGAGCAGGAGTGAGTATCCAATACCGTCGATTCGATTAGCTTGGAGCGGGAATGACAATCACCTCCAACAGCACTACTGTATTGAACGAATCGATCCGACGGTCGGCCTTTCCCAATACCCATGCCGACACAAACGAAAGTCTCGAGAGATGCCGCCCATCGATGAGGGGATCTTCATCCCATTCCACCTTACCCTTCTCAACAAGATGACGATAGTCGAACCACTTAAAACGACCGGAGAGACGTGTGATGAATATGTTGCAGGGAAATGAACAACGAAGCACACCGAATGCAAAGTATCTACATTCCTGCCCACGCTGCGTGTTCTCGCCCTTCTGCACCATCGTCTCAATGCTCCCAACCATCATTGCGCTGCTAACGCTCGAGTTGTTCATCGCGTCGTCCGCGTCCACGATGGCTTGTTCAATGCTGATCTCGTCTTCGTGTGTTTATTGCAATAGCGCGTGAAAATTGAGCGATGATCGATCGGTGTGGATCAGAGGGAATCGAGCATGGATGTAAGCTAGTCCTTTCGAGAAAAAAGCGAGAGAAGGGGGGTTGTTGTAGCGGAAGAAGTTCGACGATTGGCGGAGCCAGATGCGTAACGGAGGTACTGGACGATAGCCTACTACCGTTACGGTGTATCGACAGCTCTTTACATCCTGGGCAGGCAAGTTGATAAATATTCCTTTCATCAGGAAAAAAAAAGGATTTTACCATTCAAATGTCCATTATCATCACAAGCTCCGGCACCGCACCATAAACCTTAACTACGCATTTCCAACCCCTCCTGGGATCTCGGTATCACGTAGTGAGTACCAGCCTAGACCCATTGGACCCATTCCTATTCGTCCAGCACCCACACTCCCGTTTTCGCCTCTATCGTACCCCACCGATACTGCCAGAACTCCTGTCTTTACCCTTCATCGCCCCAGTGACGCGCTCTGTCGACGCGAGAGCATCAGGTGAGGACCAGATGATAGATAGACTAATTCTGGCGGCTCGCCCGTCGCGGTCATTGATGGGTGATGGGCGAGGAGAACGATGCGATGTGATTTGGAATACATCGTCTTAGAGCTTGTACATGGGTAGGATTATCATACCAAGCGAAGAACTCGCATGTCCAGTTCGCGCTTCTAGGCGACGCGAGAGGATAAGGAAGGAGACTCTGAGTCAAGTAGGATGCAAGACTACGACAATGGTAAGGCCGTGTCGAGATGAATAGTTTGGAATACTATCTGGCGCGAGGGTGGAAAATGATGAGGGTCAAGGGGGAGAAGAGTAGTACGGCATGATGAGAGTTCAACCTGTAGGCGTGAGGAATGGGACGCGCAGGTTTTACAAGTGCAGGCGGAGTCGGTATCTTCACCTTCGTGGCAGATGAGCGTCGACGAAACGAGGGCCTCGGAACGAATATATACGATTCGAGATCCTAACGGATTTGAGACGCCGCATAAGTACTCGTTGCTTCGTTTGTTCGCGGTATAGTTTGGGTTCGGAGCGGTATACATGAATTGGGCCTATGACGCTGATTGCTTGGGTGAGAAAACTTGTTGAGAAGGGTTGGTCCACCAACAGGCGGCTGGAGAACATTGACGTTACAGGGTAGAGGCGCGGTTTGAAAGACAACCAACTGTGACGGGTATGAGATGGATCTTTTGATAGTCCAACCCGTACCCAACCGATCCTTGCTGTGTGGGAGATCGCCGAGTGAGTTCCAGCTCGACCAATCTCCCCAGTCCTAGCCCCTACAAACGATATCCCATTTCCACTCCAACCGTTTGTACCCCGGGCAACTTCTACTCTCTGCACCGCCTAGAGGTGGGACTCCCCGTCAGGGACTAACCCATTGCTCGTGGTGCGGGTGAACGATCCGAACTCCTCACTCCGAGGTTGTTAAGGGAGGCAGGAAGACACGGAAATGGGACAGATAGGATGCGATGAAGAGTATCTTATCGGTTGTGGGTAGAATGATAGAAGCGACGAGGGTCAATGCAGAAGGCCAAGGGGGGCAGAAAGGGAGGAGCAGTGCGTCAAACTCCATAGACGAGGGCCAAAGTCGATTTCGAATGGAGGTAAACACGGATGACGGTCGCGACGTTCGATTCTAACACTGTATTAGTTGTATGAGTCTCAATGGATGGTAGGAGGATACACTCACGGTAATAAACCGAAACTTCGTCGACCCGTGTTTACGGTCCACGATGTCCAATACCGACAGCGGAGTAGGATGGCGGTGAACGTTTGAACTCGCATCAGGCACGGTGTCTCAAAAAAAAAAACGACCGTTTTGCCGTGCACAGCCACATAATGTAACTCTCTGATCGATCTTGATTTAAAGCTCCGACTGCGCCTAGTAAGCGACCTTTGTCCTATCATATGAAATCAAACTTTGATCAGCAGACAATACTCCATCTCCATAGCACACCATTGGACGGTTGATAGGATTCTGTTTCATGAACACGGATAAAATAGAGCGATCCAGAATTGCGGGAAATGTGTTGAAGTTCCTCTTCGGTTCGTAAAACACCAGTAATAGTGCCATAATGGAGCCCAGACCGGGTCCACGACCATCGATTACTACCCTTTTGAACTTGTTGAAACGTTGACCCTTCAACGGAGTTGGGTGTTCTGCGAACAGTCAGTACCCATTTCTTACCCCGAATGGCATTAGAAGTCATTCACAAGGGAGTACTAATGTCTCGGTAAATCAGTGCCGAATTTCAACGTTTTGGGGGTTCCCGACTAAAATGGATTTCGAGAAGCTGTTAATTATAAGTTGTGCATGTGAGTCAAGGCAGGTGCCCAAAATTTACTTAGAATAGAGGCGGGCCGCTTTAGTTCCCTGTTCCTGTCAAACACACGCTGCCAATCATTCCAAAATCATTCACCCGGACGCTGATGAAATGAGATATGTTCCCGAAGTGCTGTAATTAATTACATGTGGGAGTGAAGGATGGCACGAGGCTTGAAATGAAAGTCGTCCTCCCAAACTCGAAAACCTGTGATCCAAACCTCACCCGCATTCCTCCCCAGTCTTCGACGACTTTTCCACAGTGCCCCCAAGACCTGAGCCTCTTCGTCTGAAAACAGTCGGTGTGGAGGAAGTTCGAGATGAACCAATCTCTGGTAGGTATACTATCCCAATTCCGCAGGAAAAACGGCCCTTCGTTGCAAACAGGCGTTTTTAGCTAGTAAGCTGTCGGAGATTCTGCCCTTAGATTCGGAGCCGGGCCTCCACCTCGAAACCATACATAAGCTTTGCACAACCTGGGTGTTTGAAATTCTAAATTTTCACGAAGGCAACAGCTATCTTCAATGAGTGGGTAATTTGCTGGTGGAATAAAGCTAGGAGATATCAGGGGCGGCGGGCACGATGGGGAAATCGACCTGATGATATTAGGGACATATGAGACTGAGTACGTCCTTTCATCTTCTCATTCCGCGTACTTGTCCCAACTACTTTTTGGTGTCTCTCAGTATGCCATATTAGAATAAGGAGCTTCTTGTTGCATGGGATGCTCGCCATGCTGCACATAAGTTCGAGATCGCTTGTACTGTTCATAGCGCCGGCGATGTGAGGTGGCAATCTGCCATTTTAAGGTGGCCTCGACGAAATGCTATTCGTCTTCTTCCTATCTCATCACAGTAAGTTTCTCATGTCACCGTTTAGCTATGTCTGAGTGGACCGTTGATGGAGTGTACCTAAAGGGAGTTGCAAGAACATTCCGCAAAATATTCCAAAGTATTGCTCGTAATTCTAATCTTTGACTTGGCCGTCGATACACCGATTGGACGTTCAAAGTCCCAATGCGCTCTCTCCGAATCCAACACTGTCATACAGGGTTCGTTCGAGATGGACCAGCGGGATTACGCAAGGATATTCTCTCAACTAAACGCGTCTTTTTATGGTACAAATGGTTCGCCCGAACATGGTAAGTTACCCAATATGTAAGATGATTGAGGGTTACAAGTTGTGCCGTTTCCGATCTACCCAAATCATTACCACTGACAAGTACATTCGTTCTTCTCTCCATCCACAAGATTCACAGCTATATACGACCAACATATCGACACATCGTAACTTATGACTAGTGGTACATCATCAGAGTAGTCGACCATTTTGAGTTATAGGTGGTAAGGGCTGAAGGAATGGCATCGAAGAGTAAACAGTAAACCTTAGCGATCATGATAAATATTGAATAAATGACAAAGAAACGGAGAGCGAAGAATCCAAGCACTGACACAAGGGGAAAGGGTGAATAGATTCCGTAAACCAGAGCGGTTCCTATGGCGGAGAAAGCTGTATTCATGGAGAAACAAAGAGTCAACCATATCCAAGTCTCCACCATGACGGCAATTAGCACCCCTGCATCCAGTTCACCACAGTCTACGTTCTAATCAAGGTTCAGGACCAAACTTTCTCATCGATACACTGGCCCTTGTTTCGTGCATCAAAACGGGTGGCATGCGTATGATGTTCTCACTGTGTTGACAGCAGAGGAAACAGATTCACGTCGTTAGAGGCAGGCACAGCCCCGTCTGGGCCACATCAAGTTCTTATAACTGCGCTTCATCTCACTAACACATCTAATTGAGCTCCTGCTTCGAATTGAACAATGTTCCATGGGGCTCGCATTGATAGACTTAATGGCGGTTTATTTATCTTCATCAACGAGCAGAATGACATGGCTGGTGCGCTATAAGAATTCGTAGTGATAACACTTTGCTGATGACCTTCAGGCCGCCAGATACTGCATCAAGGGGGCTCGCATGGCGCTGCCCACGACTCTATCGAACAGGCACCAGAATGCCACCCAGAAACACGCAAAACAATTGTCGCCGATATTATGAGATGGATTGGAGATCCTTCTCGAACCTCGAGAGTTTTGTGGTTTCATGGCCCCGTGGGCTCAGGCAAGACGGCAATCGCACAGACCCTCTGCAAGCGGTGTGCAGAGAAGAAATGGCTTGCAGGAAGCTTCTTCTTTTCACGTATGGCCCCCTTTGCAAGGAACAACCCATCGCACCTATTCCCTACAATCGCTTACCAGCTCTCTCTTGCCATCCCGGCAGTCGGAAAAGTAATCCATGAGGTCGTCACCAAGGATCCATCCCTCCTTTCAAAGGCATTGGAGATACAGTTGCAGAAGTTGATCGTTGAAGCGATGCAACTGGTAGATTTGCCCAATCAGCCAGTCGTCATTATCATTGATGCACTTGACGAGTGTGAAGGGGAAGGGATGCAAGCCCATATCATTCGCCTCCTCGGCCATGCATTCCAACATGGCGGGCTGTCC
>Ga0307513_10006912_pt1 | contig 14768 bp, 19 predicted proteins | sample 15_EM_MG_FD_202174 | JGI IMG/M metagenome (GOLD analysis project Ga0307513, IMG submission 202174) | Populus trichocarpa ectomycorrhiza microbial communities from riparian zone in the Pacific Northwest, United States - 15_EM | ecosystem: Host-associated > Plants > Roots > Unclassified | place... | reverse complement strand
CTGCTTGAGCAACCACCTTCTCAGTCAGAATCTGGCGAAGTTGGACCGAGTGTTGCTCAAAATCGTCGTGGACAATGTCTTGTATTTCGGACCAATCCTCGTGAAGACAATCTACTGTGCGGCCATCTCTGATTTACCGCATGGTTTCCTTATTATTTTTTAGGTGTCAAATACAATCTTTTGATTTACCTGCAATTCCAGATATGAAATGGTCTATATCGATTCCATGGGTTGGCCTTATGGCGGCTAAACGACCATAAACAGGTCCTATGCATCGAAACAGGGTTCTCCATTACTTTGTATTGCTGATTCTGAAGGAAGCATTACATTGCATGAATGGCGAGAGGTCAATACCCGACATCCTTCTCAAATGGTCTTTAAAGCATCATTCTCCAGGAGTCTCTTTTTCAAATCGATTCGATTCGGTGTGCCCCTATGGACACACTATGTCTTTCTCTTGACTGGTCAAACCGCCGCTTGGGAGGGACGTATGTCCATCGATCAGGATATTCTATTAGAATTAGTCAATTAACTTTCCTCCCTTCACACAGTGACCTCGGATCTCTGGTGGTTTCTCTTTCAAATGGAAGCATCTGCCTCTTGAGACCTACTGATGGGGCAGGCTTTTCGGTGATAGACACCTGGCACGCTCACGACTATGAGCCATGGGTTGCAGCCTGGGACTACTGGAGCAGCGATATCATTTATTCAGGTCCCGAGGCTCTCTTTTCTTTTTCGAGGCCATAATCTTAATGGGAATTCATTATCTGAAAAGGTGGAGACGATCTCAAACTGAAAGCATGGGATATCCGGCAAGGCTTTACCCAACCGACTTTCGTCAACAAACGGTCGGGATTACATTTTTTCGGCGAGGTCGTCTTTAATCTGGAATGATTAGATTTGATGCAGGAGTTACCTCCATCCAAAGCCATCCGCATGTACAGCACCTCCTCGCTGTTGGGAGGTACCGTATTTTATTCCATCCTGCGGTCAGAATTACATTGATCCACTGCAACAGCTACGACAGCACTGTGAGGATATTCGATGTGCGGCAACTAGGATCCCCAGTGGCTCAGACCAACGTCGGGGGCGGTGCCTGGCGGGTAAAGTGGCATCCCGATGAAACGCGCAAAGAGGATCTTCTGGTCGCATGCATGCATGACGGCTTCAAAGTTGTGCGGTTTGGACCTACCACTGATGGTAGTCGTGTTTTTTCGGGCGAACCTGAGGTCGTGAAGAGGCGCGACGATCACGAGTCAATGGCGTACGGGGCGGATTGGTCGCATGCCCCTCCTCTTGCCAGTGGTGAAACATTAATTGGGGGTTGCTCATTTTATGACCACAAGATGAGTCTGTGGTCGGCTTGACAAATTTAATAAATGTCCAATTGAGAAAATAGATTGCCTTTCTATATCATCCGCACATTTATGATCTAACTTATATTGCGGGTATATCGCTTAGATACTAGTACTAGTTCTGGAGGTATGTGGGCGGAATTCATCGGACTAGCTAAGGTTGAGGAGGTAGGAACGGTGTAAGAGGTATGCTTGGAGTAGGAGGTACGCTGGGATCCTGTCGTTTGCGCTTCCAGAACCCCGCATTTGGGCCATTCGTCACAAATGCTAAAGCCCAGCGAGATAATCCACGTAAAGAATCCGGACGATGAATGGCAGCCGTTAAGAGCGTCGAGGTTGACAGAATGAAGGCCATTCTATTAAAAGTAAAGGGCTTCTGAGACATGGCCAAAATAAATTCACAAAAGGGACGAACCTCTCAGCGAGCTTTACGCCTCTATTTCCACTTTTAATCCACGCATCAGGCAAGCAGGCTCGCACAGCACGAGGCAAAACGTATAACGCCATCTCTCCTCTTCTTCGTCCGTTTTCGATCCAAATGCTGCTGCCACACGCCAAACTTCCCGCCATAATGCACCCAAAAGGGCCATCCCAGAAATCATGCGAGACGAATGGGAAGAGTTTTGCAAGAACGAGGCTCCGTGTCAAACATACGGTGTACCAGTACAACCCTATGAATGAAGACAAAAATGTCGCGCTCCGAACCGCACCTCCAAGTGTTTGAAGTAACCGATGAGGCCGCATGAGAATTTTTGGGCGTGTCAGCAGAACAGGCAGAAAGTGCACCTAGATTCGAATATTTTAGCCTCATTTGTCGACGGCGGGAAAGAAGAAATACTAACAGGAAGGTAAATAGCAAGTGCCTCAACGAAACCCTTCAACGTCCTCAAGCATGCGTTTGCTGTACAACTCGATGTGAGCCCCAAGCTCGAGCCAACTTCGGCATGAAGGATTTCGCAAGGGATGCCACCCACACTGGGCCGATTGGACAGGCCAAGCTTCTTCCATGCCTCGTTTGCGATGGAACCCCCATAGGCGGGAACGACAGTCGGGTCGCCCCAGGCCGCAGGTAAACCGAGATCTCGGGCACTGGCTTGGAGCAGTCTGTGGTGCTGGGGAGAGCCGGCGATGTACGACCATGTGCCTTTTCTAATGTATTTTAGAACATCTATTATTCGTCCATCAAGGTTGGCAAGGGTGCCGATCCATTTTACATAAGAGCGAGGAAGTCTGGAAAAAAATAATAAATTATCGCGTAAATTCGTGCAGAACCTAAATGGGCAAGAAGGCATCTGACCGTTCTGGCTCGTAGAAGAAGCACCACATTATTCTATTGATAAAATATGTCGATATTACAAGCAGAGAATTTAAGAGGTCTATTCCACATACCTTGCACTACAAGCCCAAAAGACAAAGGCATCGACATGAGAAGTCCACTGCTGACGCATATAATTCTCCCTCTTTACTTTCTCCTTCTCCAACCTTTCGTAAACAAGTTGAGGCTCTACAGCAGCGTGCGTTTTCTGCCCATGGTTGCCTCCTTCGCCATTGGAGATTCCGACATGGGACACTTGTCTTCGCAGAATGAAGGTCTGGACGAGTGAGTCTACAGCACGTACGAGGACCAAAAGCGTCAGGTCCAGGGTTGGCGATGTCAAGCTGGTGGTCTGAGAGGATGGCGACGCTGCCATGCGCCGTGCATGAAGGCGGGATGTTCGCTCTCTACCTGCTTGGATCAGAAAAATGCCGACCGTCGAAGACAGGAAGTAGGATATGAAGGTCTGTTGTACAGGTGTCAACCATGAGACGCAGCGCTTGAGACCATTCAAGATGTCCGGGAGGCTGGAAGACAAACTTGAATCCTGGCCGTTGTCCGGTGTTCCATTGCTATTGGGATCTTTATGGTGGGAATCTTGGTCGCGTAATGCACAACATAGATGCCGTCTGAGAGCGGCGCCACCCGCTACAGAGAGTGTGATCGCAAAAGCAAATCCGTCGTGGCCAAGCTCGCGCCTCAAGACGCGCTTCAGGGCCGCAAAGTTAGTGCGTGATGGCGAGCGTGCATTTGGGAAGAGGATAGCGGTAATAAATGGAACTATGGATGGACCGAGGGATAAAGAGAGGGCAACGGCGTAGGTACGCAGGGCGATCTGTGCGGGATGTGTAGGGTCATCAGAGAGTGTAGGGATATGTTTGAGCCAGTCGCTGCTCATGACGGGCGTCACGATCTGACAGGTCGGACAGTGTTCGGACAGTAAATTAAAAACTTTGGTTGTTCACATGTGATATAATGTAGATATCGGCGATAACGAAAGTAAGGGTATATGAGAGTCACTGATCATTTCAAATCTTCAGTCCGTAGTGCCTTCTTACCTGGGACAGGGGTCTTAGTCTTCGCCAGCGCATCTACCCCTAAGACTTCCCCCAGTCCGCTAGAATAGCTCCAGAAGTCAAGTTCCGAGCCAAATCCAATTCCGAGGTCCGCGTTCAGCTCTGGCAAGAGGCCAGCCTGCCCCAAAAGCTTCAAAAATTGGACACGCGATTCTGGGAAAACATAAAGGTGAAGCATGTGTTCGCCCTACAAGATCAGTTTGTCAGTGATGGAAGCTCGGAAAACATGAACATGAACATACATGAATGCGAAGAACGGCGACGACATGTTGCCTTGGGGCAATCGACACATATTCTCTTGAGAGAATGTCGGCAGCAACTACCTCGGAAGGCAATGGGCCGTCGTCCTCTGTCCATTGTTTCTCTCTCCTTTTTCCCTTGTCGTCCGGGTTGATGAACTTTTCCTTGTGTTCAGGGTGATAAAAGCCCAGCCAGAGCCTCCATAGTTCTAATTTGCGGCCATCTCTTCCAAAACGTTTCATGAGACTGCGACAACGCTTCCAGTCCGCCTCGGGGTCACCCAGCCACACTTCATCGGGATCTATTTGTGTCCAGTCGTCCGTGGTATCAGTCCTATGTGTGAGAATTGAGGGCGGGAATGAGGAAGCCGTAGACTGGCGATTTTTCCTCTTGCCAGAGCTCTTCATGCTCGGGCCAATGGAAGTGCCAATGCCTTCAGCCTCCTGAGGCTTCTGTTTGGCAGGGCGAACCATGAGACGCACCCAACGACGCCTCCTGACCCAACCACCAGCATTGAAGGAACCGATTTGTGCGCGCCAGTTGTGCCGTCGAAACATCCAGTTATATTCAAAGCCATCATGTTGAACCTCGCCAGTGTTTGAGCGCATGTCGATCATCCAGCAGCGGGATACCCAATGCCAATTCCCATCTGGAAGAGGGTAGTTGTCAAGAGAAACGGGAGGCTGTTTTGAGCGCTTGAGAGAGGTATTTGGAAGAGTAAAGGGTGAGGGGTCAGATGGCAACAGTGATAGGCTCGAGTAGTAGGGTATAGAGAAGGCAGTGAGCCTGTGAATGGCAGATGAGATTGAGAGAAAGGAGAAAGAGAAGAACGGACCCTCTTTGATTCTCGTACAGAACAGCCCACTCGTAGCGGTCGGTGAATACATCCCCGAGTGTTGAGCAGTCCAAGGTAATGGGTGTGCTGTCTACGTCCAAGACTGAGAGGTTTAGCGCAGGGAGTTCCTCCTGAGAAGGTACGCGATGAAGGTTTGGAGTGGAGCGAAAAGCGAAGAGGCGGGATAAACGGGACTTTGGGGCTACTTTCCGACGAGCAGGGTCGGCAGCGGCTGGGTCATCCTGAATAAGAGCAGATGGAGGGAGGAGGAGGTCCATGGATCACCTTACGTCATAACAACCATGTCCTTTCTTCTCCACCGCATCCTCCCAAACCGTCCTCTTCTCTCTGTTCGTCTCTTGTCGCTCTGCCAGGCGTGTTCGCGACCTTTGCCAACAAATCTGCCAGCATGTACCGCCTGCTCGTCCATCCATCCCCTTCCGTCACATGTTTCACACCACCACCTCTTTGGTCTCGACGAGGGCAGTAACCCTTTCTTGGTAGATCTTCCTACTCTAAAGAAACGCTTCCGAGATGCACAAGCCGCATGTCATCCAGATACATGGGCCTCGAAATCACCTGTATATTTATTTCTTTTGTTTCCCCATAAACCTGTTGGACCCTCATATCTTTACAGAGAGACCAGGACCTCGCTCACTCCCTTTCTTCCCGTCTCAATGAAGCCTATCAATGTCTCCTCCATCCCCTTCCACGCGCAGAATATATCCTCGAGAAGAATGGCCTCCAAACCAACGAGACTGATCAGGTAGAGGATATGGAGTTCATGGCCAACATCATGGATGCCAGAGAGGTGATTGACGACGCAACGCCAGAGAACAAAGGGGACGTCGAAGCGCTCATAGAAAGCAACCAACGTATGTTTCTTCTTACGCCCTTCCCAGTGTCGGCTTATTCCTCTCTCTCAGAAAACATCACGCGAACCATTGGCGAGTTGACGTCATTGATAGAAAAGCGGGAATGGGCTCTTGTAAAGTCTGCTACGATTAGGTTACGATATTTACAAGGCATAGATCGAGCAGCGAAGAAGTGGATTGATAATATTTGATTCGGGGTTATCCGAAAGTGTCACAATTTTCCGTACTTGGCTTGCAACTTGCTAGCAATATTTAGCAGCATAAGGCTGCCCACGCCGTATGAGATTTGCTTTCCTTCTTCGGCACAGGCGAAGCCTCCTCATGCAAGTCGACCCCACAAAAAAGGTCCTTTCGTCTGTAGAATCCCGTCAAGGTATCAAGCGCTCTTATTCTCAACAGGCAGCCGCCTTGGCTCGATCACCTTCGCACATCCCAGCCCCAACCCCCCCTCCTGCAAAGCTTCCCCGTTCTGCTAATCTCTCCGGTGAACCATCCCCCTTCTCGGATTCCCGGCGCTTCACACACGAACACGCAAACGACATGTCCACCCCATCCGCTGGCCGCAGACACCAATTCCGTTCTGCAGAGCCTGGATCATCTTCATCTCACCTTCATCCCTCGCCATCTGGCTCGTCGCGAGGCGCCAAGGCCACAAAACGCAGTAAGAGAGTAGAGGGCTCTGGTTTAGCTCGTAATCAAGTCCCAAAGAACTTGATGGATGGCCCATACCATAGCCAAAAATACATCGAGCAGGAACACCATAAATCACCCATTCCGCTGAAACCACTGCACAAAGATGCGCCCAAAGGCTCGCTCAACAATTTCTACCAACTTGTAAAAGCTAAGCAACCTGAGTATGTTTCGATTCGTGGCACAGTCATGGACGGAAACCGTGCTATTTCTGTTTGGAGGTAAGCCGACATGTTCCTTTAAAATAATTTCCATTCGTTTGAATATATCTCTCAACTTAGGTCGACCGTCGCACTTGACATAGACCCCCCTCTCATCGGCATTGGAGATCATGCAGATAAAAAGACGTCCGTGACATTAGCAGCTCTTTCTGCAGTTTATCAGCTACAAGAATTGGGGATTGTAAGCACGATAACTATTATTTTCCATAATTCATTCAATTTATCCGCCTTTTTATCTTTGTTTCTACCTTTAGCTCGAGGATGCCAAAAAATTGAAACCGAAAGACACTCCAACAACAGAAGTTGTCCTGTCCGATTCCACTGTCGTCCACTACGAACAAGCAAGGAGCTTTATGGACTACTACTGTCGGAGATACTCCTTTCCACCACCTGATATCGATTACGTTGAATCGCGTTCAGGCTGGGAGGCCATTATGACTGTTGGGGGCCGTCGTATTGGGTTGGGTGCGGGGACAACCAAGAAAACAGCGCAAACCACATGTTATCTCGACGTCACAAAGTATCTCGAAAGCTGCGACCCCGAACTATGGAGCACGTATGTTACTGCAGCGAAGACAGGGAAAGACCTTGGTATGGCTCCCAAGGTTCGTTTCCAGATGAGCCCTGCTCTGGAAGATGCTATTGGAGATCTTTGCTTCGACATTCGGAGGACCAGCCTTTATAGGAATAGACCCTTAAGAGATGCGACCGCTGCACAGGCTGAGCAGTCACAGCGCGAAAGCCAGGTTTATCGAGTCAGAAGAGGTTTTCGCTACATGCAATCTTTGGAGGAAAAGTCAAAAACGCTTCTCGAGCGTAGAAAAGCCTACATGGCTGATCCAAAAATGGAGCGTGTGCGCAATGCAAGAATGTCGCTGCCTGTGTATTCTCAAGCAAAGGAGGTCCTATCGCACATTGAAAATAACGACGTGACAATCTGTATGGCTGCCACTGGTTCAGGAAAGACGACGCAAATTCCCCAGATAGTCTTGGATGAATACATCGAACGTGGAGAAGGTGCAAAGTGTAACATTATCTGCACGCAGCCCCGGCGTCTAGCTGCTATCAGCGTTGCAACTCGTGTTGCCAAGGAACGCGGAGAGACTTTGGGCAAGTCCATTGGGTACCAGGTCCGGTTCGAAATGGATCTTCCGGAACAGGATGGATCAGTGACATTTTGCACCACTGGCATCTTCTTGAAGAGGTTGCAAACAGCCATGTTGCCTCACAGCCAGGGAGCACAAAATTTCGACTCTGTTACCCATATCATCGTCGATGAAGTCCATGAACGCGATGTCGACACGGATTTGCTCTTGGTCGTCCTTAAGCAACTCATGGCGCAGAAGAAGGCGAAGAATCAGAAGCTGAAGGTCGTTCTTATGAGTGCCACAATCGATCCTACGCTCTTTCAGAAATACTTTGCAGACGAAGCTGGCGGTTCTGCAGACCTCATCTCTATTCCGGGGCGATCGTATCCTGTGACGAAGTATTTCTTGGAGGACTACCTCCCCAAATTAATAGAAGGGCCTTCAAGATGGGTGACAGAACAAGAAAATGTTTCTCGATATCTCCTCCGAGAACTCGGTTCAACGGAAATCGCTAAACTTGGCATCCGTCCACCCCGTGCAGAGCCTCGGGATGAGGACCTCGAGCTTCCCTATCCTCTCATTGCTTCCACAATCGCCCACGTCCTGAACTCCTCCGAGGATGGTCACGTCCTAGTCTTCCTTCCAGGTTGGGAAGAGATCACATCGACCCAAAAAGCGTTGCTGCAACCTCTCGGACCTCTGGGCATTAACTTCAATTCCTCCAAATACTCACTTCATCTATTGCACTCTACCATTCCATTGGCTGAACAACAAGTCATATTCGAGCCTCCTGCCCCAGGTGTTCGTCGGGTCATTTTGGCCACCAATATTGCGGAGACTTCGATTACCATTCCCGATGTGGTTTATGTCATCGATACGGCCAAGATTAAAGAACAGCGATATGACCCGGACAGACATATGTCTTCTCTCGTTTCCGCTTGGGTTGGGTCGTCGAATCTTAACCAACGAGCAGGACGAGCAGGACGTCACAGATCTGGAGAATACTTTGGCATTCTCAGCAAAGCCCATGCCGAGGCCCTCCACCCGTATCAAACCGTTGAGATGAAGCGTGTTGACTTGAGCAATGTCGTTATGCACGTCAAGGCCCTCAATTTGCCTGGTATGACTGTAGAGAGTGTCCTAGCTGCCTCCATTGAGCCTCCAGACCCAACCCGAGTCGACGCTGCTATCAAAAATCTCCAGATGGTTGGAGCCCTCGACTCAGAAAAGGCGCTGACATCTTTAGGTAGAGTGCTTCTGCAGTTGCCCGTTGACGCTCAGATGGGACGGTTGGTGCTCTATGGCAGTTTCTTCAGATGCCTGGACCCTGCCCTTACCCTGGCGGCTATTTTGACCAGCCGCGATCCGTTCGTGTCCCCTATGCACCTTAAGAAGGAAGCAGCATCGAAAAAGAATTCATGGGCCCCAGATGGATTTAGGTCGGACGCTCTCGCCATTCTGCGCGCTTTCAATGCGTGGTGGACCCTTCAATCGCGCGGCGACTATCATGCCGCCAATAAATTCTGTATCGACAACTTCCTCGCTAAGCCAACTTTGCTAATGATCCAGAAGGTCAAGGCACATCTTCTGCAGTCCTTATACCGAGCTGGTGTCATTGATGTTTCAGCGGGTGGTCAGGCCAGTAATTCATTTGGCGAAAACTCTGGTGTGAGATCCCTGGTGGTGCCACCTGTCCTCAACGCAAATCAAGATTCGCTTCCGCTTCTGGCCGCTTTGATTGCTATCGCTTCGCAACCAAAGTTCGGCATTCGTACTGGGGAGAGGAGTTACCGCACGCCAACGGACAAAGTGAGAATTGGTCTGCTTTTTTTTATTTTATGAATTTCGCTAATTTATTTTTAGGGCGCCGTTATTCACCCCTCAAGCGTAAATCATCGGAAACGTGAGGTGTCGGTGGAGGGTATTCAACCAGACGAGAAGCAGCTCTATGCATATGCAGAAAAGCGGCGGAACGAGTCAGGGGTCGTAGGTGGTGCCCCTTCGACTTATCTTGTGACGACCACGCGTTTGGATCCACTGGCCTACATTCTTTTTGGTGCTTACCATGTTGAAGTTACCGAACGCGGATTAGAATGCGACGACTGGCTTCCCGTCGTTGGTGACATCAGAACTTTGGACGAAGTGCAGCGCCTCAAAACATCAATGGAAGCTTGTATGCTTCGTGTATTCGAGGGCATTATTATGCAGCAGCGCAAAGGACAGCATCCTCCCATCCTTCCTCGGGAAGAAGAACGCGAATTCGAATCCGGCGACGAAGGCGATGATATGAAAGATTACCGTCTTTCAATGCAAGAAATCAAGGAGCTTGACGTTCTTACCAGTGATGTTGTGGATATCCTGAACCGCTTCAGTGATGAAAGGATAGCAACTCAGTCTCGACAACAATCGAGAGCCGCAACGCCAATCTCTTCCCCGTTCTCAACTGCGTCGCGTCTTCCTCCCCTAGGATCAGCATCTGGATACTCGACACCCACCTACCTCCAATCGCGACCTGGCACCCCAAGTCGTTTCCGCCGATTTTAAATTAGACCTAATTAGATATTTGGGATTCATCAACTTGGATGTAAAGTATAATATCTATATCTTAGTTTTTCTGCTTTTTATCAACGGCAGACTGTAACTTAGCGCATTGGCTCTCAATTATCACGTGATCGATCGCGAAAGTGGCATCAGAGCTCAACGGCACCCAACTTCCTCGAGGACTCGTCGAAGAATAAACATGAAATAACGCTCCTTATCCAGCAGACCATTGACAATCCTCATACTACCTTCTAACGCCCTCACAACTAGCTCTTTCCTCCTTACATCCCGTGACATAATCGCCAAGATGGCGACAAGCATGCGTGGACTGACCCAGGTACGAAACAAATTATATGGTGATCACAATGGAAAATTAACAGGGACCTCAGTTCATCGCGGATATCCGTGGTGCAAGGGTAAAAGAATTGGAAGAGAAGAGGATAAACAAGGAGATGGCGAATATCCGAAAGAAATTCAAAGGTTCGAGCGATTGAGGTTGGTTTGATATCCTTTAACGGGAACTGCGCGTTGTAGATGGCAATTTGGACGGATATCAAAAAAAGAAGTGCGTCCTCCTGCCTGCTGTGTGGTTTATTACTGAATCTCTCTCTCTCAGATATGTTGCAAAGATTGTCTTCACCTATATCCTCGGTTACAAAGTCGATGTGGGGCATATGGAGGCTGTTAATCTCATCTCGAGCACGAAATATAGTGAAAAGCAGATTGTACGCTTTCTTTCTCTGTGGCATAATTATAGTTCTTACTGAGAGACTGAAAGGGTTATCTTGCCGTCACTCTTCTAATGCACGAAAACTCGGACTTCCTCCGCCTCGTTGTTAACTCGATACGCAAAGACTTGGACTCGAACAACGAAGTCGACAACTGCCTCGCACTTCATGCGATAGCTAATGTTGGAGGAAGCGAAATGGCTGAAGCTTTGTCAGAAGACGTTCATCGGTTGCTCATCTCTCCGTATGTCTCCACCCTCGTCCCCATGCAATGACTATATATCTTCGACAGTACATCCCAGTGCTTTGTGAAGAAAAAGGCGGCCTTGACCCTTCTGCGACTTTACCGCAAACACCCTGAAGTTATTCCTGCGGCTGAGTGGGCTCTTCGGATAGTGTCCATAATGGATGATCAAGATTTGGTAATTGGATTGCCCATTTCAACAGATGAATTGCGCTCAGGCTAGGTAAACACCACAGGGCGTAGTAATTTGCGTAACGAGCCTGGTCATGGCCCTAGCACAAGACCACCTGGACGCTTTTGCGGTGTGTTACACCAAAGCTGTAGATCGGTTGCATCGGGTATCTCCACCCTTGCACTCAGTATATTTTAAAATCCTGATGACACTCTATAGCTCGTTATTGGACATGAATACTCTGCAACCTATGCGTATTATAAGGTTCCATCACCTTGGCTGCAGGTGAAGCTTCTCCGTCTCCTCCAATATTACCCCCCATCTGGTAGGTGCTGCTGACTTGTTTATTACATACCAAACCTTATGCCGTCCTAGAGGATCCTACCATCAGCTCTATCCTCCACCAAGTGCTCCAGACCATCATGAATAACTGCGGCGAGCCCACGCGCAACGTCCAACATAATAATGCTCAGCATGCTGTGCTCTTCGAGGCCATAGGTCTTGCAATCCATTTGGATACGAATTCTCCTCTGGTCGGCACCGCAGCTGTACTCCTCGCCCGCTTCATTTCCTCCAAGGAAACCAATGTTAGATATTTGGGCCTCGACACAATGGCCCATCTTGCAGCCCGTGCCGAATCCCTCGATCCGATTAAGATACATCAAAACACCATCATCCTCTCTCTTCGCGACAAGGATATCTCTGTTCGGCGTCGCGCATTGGACCTCTTATATAGTATGTGCGATGTGGACAACTCAGAACTCATCGTTGGTGAACTCTTGCGATATCTCAGAGTGGCAGATTATGCATTACGAGAGGAAATGGTGCTTAAAATCGCCATTTTGACGGAAAAATATGCCAACTCTTACAAGTGGTATGTAGACATGATCCTCCAACTCATCAGTACTGCCGGCGAGCATGTGGGCGACGAAGTATGGTTTCGTGTGGTCCAAATCGTTACAAACACGGAGGATCTGCAAGAGTATGCCGCGAAAGCTGTTTTCGAGCACCTGAAAGCTCCATCCACGCACGAAAGCCTCGTCAAAGTTGGTGGTAAGTTAACCGTTTATTTTAAAAAGATAAAAGTCCCTTATTTTTTTTGGGGGGGAAGGCTATATCCTAGGTGAATACGGCCACCTTATTGCCAACGAACCTGGTTATAGTCCTCTGGAACAATTCCAGCTCCTTCATTCCAAATCTCAATTCTGCGTAGCAGCCACCAGAGCTCTGCTGCTGTCAACATACATTAAGTGGGTGAATGTATTCCCAGAAATCAAACCCCAGCTCTTGAATATCTTTGAACGCTATCGCCATGTTCTGGACGCGGAACTTCAACAACGCGCTTGTGAATTCTACGCCCTTGCTTCACGACCTGACGATGACGAATTCCTTCAAAATATCTGTGAAGAGATGCCTCCATTCCCTCCACGAGTCAGCGCTTTGTTAGGCAGCTTGAACCGCAAACATGGTGACACCGGAGATAAACGCACTTGGATACATGGTGGAAAAGAGGCCAACCTGGACAGAGAGATTACCAAGCGGAAGACCTTGATGGTAGACATTTCTGGCAACGACAGTACCGTATCCAGTCCTGCCGTTGGTGGTCAAGATATCATGAGTGCCCTTGCCGGTTTGACCATATCGCCTTCGCCGAATGTACCTTCACCCAGCCCCCTTTTGGAGGGCCATTCAAACCAGCCCCGCCTCACCGCAGGTGCCAACGTTGATCGTTGGTTTGATAAGCTGACTTATTCAGCGGAGGGCGTTCTCTACGAAGATGTGCAGATTCAAGTTGGCATCAAGTCCCGTTACCAGAGTCATATTGGACAGCTTGCTGTATATCTGGGAAATAAAGTAGATGCTCCTCTCACTTCCTTCACGGCCACCATTCACGTTAGCGATCCCGACGCGCTGTCTGTTTCTTTCGCCAAGATTCCACCAAGCACCATCGCCTCACGCAGCCAAACACAACAACTTCTGCACGTCGAATGTAAAAAGGCCTTCACTACACCGCCTATCTTAACAGTGTCGTTCCTAGCTGGATCTCACCAAACCATTTCAATCCGACTACCCATTGTCCTCACCAAATTTTTCGAGCATGTTAAGCTGGGTCAATCCGACTTCTTCGAAAGATGGAAGTTGATTGGGGGCGAACGAGAAGCTCAGTCGATATTCCCTGTTGAGCTTACTTCAGCAGGCCAACTTGATCTAACAAAGAATCGCCTGGTGGTATCTGGTCACCGATTAAATGTCTTGGAAGAAATCGATCCGAATCCCAACAATCTTGTTGGAGCCGGCGTTTTGCATATGTCCGTTGAGGGAAAGGTTGGGTGTCTCTTGAGGTTGGAACCCAACCGCGAAGCCAAGGTAGCTTCATTTTATCCTTCCTTTTACAGCTAACTGACTTTCAATTTTACAGCTATGTCGATTGACAGTCCGGAGCACTTCAGGAGATGTAGCAACAGAGGTACAGAAATTAGTACAAAAACCGTTAATGACTAGTCAGGTTCCATGAATAAATTATTGGGCGCAGTTGGATATCTTGATCTAATATGCATATAAGGAGTTGAATGTCAGGTATTATATCAAATCATCGCCTGAGGATCCCTCGAAGCAAGCCTTTCTTTCGCTTTCCAGGATCTTCCGGAGGGTCAGTTGGCGGTGGTGGTAAGTGAATGGACATAGGAAGTTCGCGAACTCCCAGGGAGGGGAAGGAATCCGTAGATGGTGCCTTGAGATGTAAGCTTCGATTATTTTGCACGTTCCAAATCTGGGTATCAGGCATCGTGCGTGTAAATGTTCTCGAGGTGATAGCGGCATCACCAAAGAATGATTGATGACGGCTTGAGTTATTTGAACCAGTAGGAGAAGGAGCCGTAGAGGGTCGCGATAATCTGCGTCGGCGGGGAGGTCTAGCGGTCGTTGACACCACGGTACTCGTAATTTCAGTCATAGTTGAACGTGGCAAATCATCCAGTGCCTCAGACACACCACCATCTAACGGGACTTCTTGGACGGAAGGGCGACGGTGTCCTATTGCTAGCTTAGTTGCAAGCTGACTAACCCGGCGCAGCGCTTCCTCCTCCACCTCGAAACATTTGGTGCAAAATTCGTCCACGGCCAAATCCGCGCTGTCGCCGGTTCGGGTGCGGGTATTGAGATCTCGAGAACTGCGAATGACGGCAGAGGTGATGATAGCAAGGTGTTTGGGGATATCAAGGAGATGTGGAAGTATTGGAACAGACTCCCGATCTAGAACCGTCATGTTTTTTGTCCTCTGCCGGAGACCATTAACGACGTTAAGTCGGTCGTGTCGATTCGATTCGTCGCTGTAAGTGGAATGAGTTTCATCCAAGGGAGTTGATACCACAACTATGTAGTCAATCAT
>Ga0307513_10006911_pt1 | contig 14769 bp, 12 predicted proteins | sample 15_EM_MG_FD_202174 | JGI IMG/M metagenome (GOLD analysis project Ga0307513, IMG submission 202174) | Populus trichocarpa ectomycorrhiza microbial communities from riparian zone in the Pacific Northwest, United States - 15_EM | ecosystem: Host-associated > Plants > Roots > Unclassified | place... | reverse complement strand
TTTGCAGTCTTAGACCGGTCTGGACCGGAAATTTATTGCACGGTTAATATACTACATTTTTTACATTTATTTGTCAGTAGGGATTGTTGACTGACATATTACCTTCAATATGAGCCCTGTAACATTGCAAACGGTGAAGAATTGAGTAAGATATGATTTATTTCCATCACATCTACTCTTTTTGTCCGATATTTTATAGTTTTGACCATAACATTGTCAGATTTCAACCAATTTTGATGGGTATAGGCTCAAATTGAAGGTGTTTATTGGGGGTATAGGTCTACCAGTTTAAACCGGTCTTAACCACAAAGACCGGTCTATCAAAACCGGTCTCTTTGCGGTCTTTTCCGGTCTTGGTCTTGTCTGGTCCTGGTCTTTTCCAGTCTCGGTCTTTTTCCAGTCTTGAGACTGGACCTTCAAACACTACATGTAACAGTATCTTCACAGGTTCGAGGTAATCATTGTTAGTGTTTGAAAGTTAGGTTAGTTAACCGCAAAATAACCGAGACCAGAACCGATCATAAGATTCATAACCACAAGAATTACCTAACCGATCCTAACCGTAACCGCGGTCCAGTTAGCAGTTAGTTCCAAATTTAAAATATGACTAACCGACAAAGACCGGTCCTGACCGGTCCTAACTGGTCTTTCAATACTAAATTTATACCCCTATCTACGAGCTTTTTAACAACTCTAAAAACATAATTTTTGGTACAGAATTAAAAGAGTTATAGGTAAATCAAAGACATGTGACTTATAATGACTCCAGTCACCTGTGTGACAATCCAGTTGGAAACAGCTTTTGACTTTTAGCCACCAAGCACGTGATCCATGTTCATTATGTAACCTACCCAAATTCAAGCAGTTCGTTTGCCGCGTTCACTTGGGCCACAACCACCACCACCATCCTGACCCTCCTCGAGAGCCACCTCAACTGCGACACCAGCCTCAACCTCGACAGCCAATTACCAGTACCACCACATCTACCATCACTGCCTCAATCACAATAGGATCCACAACAAGAGGTATGCCACTGAAGCCTGAGCCGGTTGCCAACTTGCCACGAACAGGGGTTGGAGGTGGCGTGGACTACCCTCCAACGCCCTCGTTTATGATGGCAAGCCTCTTGCACTGTGTATGCAGCGTAGCATAAAGTACTGCCATGTTTTGTACTGTGTATTACTTGATTTCTTGTTCATACTTGTACTGTATAAATATATCCTTCAAGCAACTTGTGTTTTGGTCAGTTGCTGCATTACCTCCTGGCCCTTCGAAATTGCGAACTGGTTTGCTTTACATAACCATCAAAAATCATGTGTTGGTGGCTAAAAGTCGCCAACTGTTGGAAACTGCCGCATCACCTCTTCTCGCTCCCACCACCACTCTCAACCTCAAGTCCCCTCTGCCACGCTGTCATGCCCATGGTGAATACCCACTTTGGGTCAAGCCAGGCACGTTGACACCACCATCGCCACCTCTCTTTGCCCCTCCCCTCATTGAGGGATGTGGGCATTCGCGGCCTCTGCCACGTTGTCTCCATTGATGGTGGGCTATTGACAGCAGGCGTATTGACAGCGGGTGTATCAATGGTGGGTATATCAATGGCGGGCATATCAATGGCGGGTGTATCAACAGCGTGTGTATCAACAGTGGGCTATTGATGGCAGGTGTATCAACGGCAGGCTATTGATGGCAGGCGTATCAATGGCAGGCTACAGCGGGTGTATCAATGGTGGGCTATCGACGGTGGATGTATCACGTATCGATGGCAGGCATATCGACGGCGGGTGTATCCAGCAGGCATATCTGACTCATGAGGCAGTGTTTCACCCAACATGCTGCCTCTTGTATCAAGAAGGCCCTGAACCACAGTGAGGAAATTTATTTTGTATCATAATTAGATTGTTTAGTTAGTATTCTACACCTAATTAACCGGTTACATAACCGATAAAAACCGACGCTAACCGGTTAGCATCGGTTCGGTCTAGTTATTTTGAGATTCTGAAATAAAACTAACCAGTCTCGGTCTCGGTTAGCGCCATGAGCGTCAAATAACCAGACTGGACCGGACTTTCAAACACTAATCATCGTGTCATTTCCGTGGTCAGAGTCGGATGGCGGAGGTCGCACTTGCCAGGTGTAGTGCTCAGCGGGATGTGTGATGTGATGGGCTGTGTTGGGTGGTTGATGACTTCCCTGAATTCGAACTGGAAGTGGAATGGGCTGAAAAGCTGGATGGGTCAATGGTATGGTGCACTCGGCGAGCTCATTGTTGGTTTGCAATGAGCAGACCATGGGCAGAGGGAAGGGCAATCTGGCGAAGAGTATGGGCAGGGTTATGCGGCAAGCTCGCATTACTAGGTAGTCAATAACGCAGCGAGTGGATCCAATGTTTACCTCTTATGAGGATTTTGATCAGAAATGGCGATGGGTGAGAAGGACACCAAACATGCATATGATAGTGTGTCTCCTCGCATCTCATGGTATCTATAGCTTTCAGGTATCACGGTGGGTTTCCTGACCTCTTCTTACTGTCGGAAGCAACATAGGGTATACATGGGGATGATGGAGGATTGGCATCCCAATGGTCACACTGATTTGGTTTGCTGGGGTGGCAGTAAGAAGAATAGCACAGGTTAGGGGATTGGGCATGATCCGATATCTGTGAAACTTTCCAGCTCATGCAATCCTACAAGACGCATAACTCTCATCACAATACTAACAACCTAAGTTGTTTGTGAAGCTCCAGCTTGTGGTCCAGGATAGGAAGTTGTTGTGGAATACGACATGGTATAGTTTCTGCAAATCTGAGTAAAAGGAGTCGAATAAGTAAACTATGACTGGGGAACAAATGTGCATAAGTACCGTGCACCACTTTAGGCCTCATGGAACGACAGTCAAGGATGATGTAATCAGACATAGGCAAACTTTTATGGTATGATCTGCCTTTTGAAAACTGACCACAATGTTCCACAATTTGATTGCCATCGCATAGGAATTCCACTCCCCATTTCTTTGCTGGGATATAAAAGTCAATGCGTCCCTTTCTCGTTCTGAATTCAGAGAAAGTGACAAGTGAACCATTGGAATGCTGGTAACAGCACTGATAGAATTCATCTTGATATTAGTGTTTGTAAGTACAGTCTCATAACTGGAAAAAGACTGGAACCAGGACCTGTCAGGACCGCAAATTAGTAAGACCGTTCAGGACCATAGACTGTGGTTCGGTCTACGGTCATCACAAATCTGAAAATTTGAAGATTGAGCAAAGACCAGTTTCAACCGGTCTTAACTGGTCTTTCGAGCTTTGAAGTAATGGCCCTCAGGCCAGGCTTGGGTTTTCTATTTCTATTGAAAAACTTCAAACTAACTAAAGGATTTTTTAGATGAAAATTTGACCAATTGTGGCACAATCAGAAAATGCCAGATATGTGATCAACGATGCCAAACATTGTTGATCTCAGTCCTCAACCACCACCACCTCCTCCCTTGTCCCTACCTCATCTCTACGGCTCCCTTCAGTTGTCTAAAAAGGTGCGTAAGTCATTTTCAATATCTTATGTTCAAGTTTTTAGGCCTTATGAAGTATGAACAGAATGGCCACATCATGTGGCCCCTCCCCTCATTCAGGGATGTGGGCTGACCTTTGCAGGTTGTAGATGAAGCAGAGGGTTTGAAGGAACCACGGGGAGGCCCTAGCAGAGGGAGACCCACCAGGTACGTCGCCTCACGATTCTATCTACAGCCCATTGACGTGCAATGTGCCACCCCAGATGCCACATCTTGCCATGTCTCCTCTGCCTTGTCGAACCCTGCCACATTGGCGATGACCCCATTGGTTTCCACCATGACTCGGACCCCCTTATGTCTGCTCATCGCAAGCCAACCGAGGATCGACTACTCACATCAACATGCCATGTCAATGTTCAACTCTGTTACTATGCTATGACAAGGTCCCTGGTCAGCTTGGTCACATACGCATACACTTGCCCCTCCCGTTTAGCTCCTCTGGTTATCATTTGACCACAAGCTTACAACATCACCCCCTAGCTGGCTTCCTCCTTTACACACAGAACCTAACGAGGGGCTGATGGCACCTCCTACCATAGTTGACTATTATATAGTATTAAAATATATTTATCTACATCTAAGAACATCCACAAGACCAGTTGTGAACTGGTCCTGGTCTGAACCAGTTCAGACCGGTCTTGTAACTGCAAAAGACTGCAAAAGACTGGTCTACACAGGTCCGGTTCAGTTTTTTGTGGGTTTTGGATTTTTGAGGACTGGTCTCAGTCTCGGTCTAAGGCGCTTGAGGCAAAAGACTGAGACCGGACTGGACTTTCAAACACTACTTGATATGTGGCTTCTGGTGGTCACTGAATATAGGCAGGCCCTACCCTTCATTTGGTTGAGAGCTGCTTTGGACAGAAGTGGGATAACACTTTCACTATGAACTCCAGAATATTGGCTGCATTGAATGTTTTTTTTGGAAATCAATTGAAAATCTTCCACTTGATGAACCAGCGATGGAGGAGGGATGGGAAAACATAGCCAACTACTTCTGGCTGGGCAACATCGTGAGGCTTGTCAGCATGAAGCCAACCGTTGTGATAGCACTGCCGAAGCACATCCTGGTGTGCTTCAGACTTGAAGTTGGCCTTGGTTATGACACCTGCACAAAGGACTTCACCAAGGACTTCAGCAACAGGTGGAAGTTGGAGCTGCCCATCCTGTGGCAGGCCCCTTCCAAAGATGTTACCCCCGTTGATGAGTTGTTCTAATAAGTCACATGGACTGACCATTTTTAAGAAGCGCTCCCATGTGTACAATTCCCAGGAAGCAAAGTTCTTGAGGTCGCAATACGACTGAAATACGAAGTTTCTGCTCAGTAAAGAAGACTTACGTCATGGGCAATAATTGCTTCCATGAAATCCACGACCGCTCCCACATGTCCTCCAGTAATAATAAAGATATCATCAAAGAACAATGAATTGAAGTCATATAGTGTTTCAGGATATAATCTGCAGATGAGAATGTTGAACTTTTCCCAGGAGAAAAGGACCCCGACAGATGGGAGACCATCATTGTGTTCGATAGGGCATAAAGTCACCCTCTGGTAAGCATTCCATTGAACTGGAGTCCCTTGCACCTGGACCTGTGACGATGGGCTGCCATAGCTTGTAAAGGCGATGGCATGGCGGTTGTCATATTGGTGTATTGATTTGAAGAAACACCCCCAGAGGTCCACATCATGATACGACACCTGTGCATCATCAAAAACAAACAAAGTGTCCCTGTCTGGTGCCCAGCCTTGCTTCTGAAGATAGCCACCGGCTTCTTTCACATCTTTAATTGGCCAATGGTGGATGTATATGATTTTTATGTCAGGATTGTGCTGGCAGACATACTTCATAAGCAAATCACTGAGAGTCGTTCTTCTGCACCCGGGGGTCCCGCAAACCTGTAGGGAGTCAGAAAGGATTTCAGGCCAGCCAACATCAAAAGAATACATCAATAAACAAGTATTTCATAAGCCGTTGGTATAGTCCACAGACAGTACTATGTTGAGGAGAGATACCCACTGGGGTCTATGTGAGTCAACAAAAGCCAGAAATTGACAGTGCTTACAAAGCTGTTTCAAAGGCGAAGAACATGAATCTACCATAAATAATGGACATGAGTTGGATAGAAGAGTCAGCACAATGTGCAAATGGGATGAGCCGGTGAGATGACAGTAGAAAGCAGGACCAGGACAAGAACGCAAGTGGGAAAGGAGAGATGATTTTGTCACAAAGTTGTAGCGAATGTCCAGGAAAAAGGAAGGAAAACAAAATGGTGCACATTTAAAGTCATTGTCATGATCAGTACTGTATATAAGGAATGGCAAATTCTTACTTACCAGGAAACACTGTTACAAAGACATGTAGCCTATCAAAAGCAGGTTGGTCAGGCCAGATATCTGAGACAGTCTTCCAATTGATCAACTTTTCGACATCTTTAGCGTCCTCGGTGAATGCGAGTTCACGCAAAGAAGCATCATCATGAGATGTGAGGTCCACGTCGACCTGATAAAGCATAGCCAAGTGAGCTGCAACATTTATGCGGTTCTAGGATGTAACTCACTTTCAGGAACTGCAAATTTCTTGTAGAGATGGTGCCCTTGAGGATGGTCAGGGCCTGTTTAAGAATGAAGTTTTTGAACAATAGGATGTTCATGCCTCCCCGTATTACAACAGAAAACAGGGAAGATTCACCTTCAACAAGACAGGTGAGGTCTCGGGAGGTGTCTCTCGATAGATAGTGCTCGCCAAGCATGTCCATGGATGTTGCTGGGGACATAGCCAGCCGACTTTCCTCATGCTTTCTCTTACAAGGAGGGATCATCATCAACGGGCATCCAGCATAATGCAAAAATGTGGAGTGAAGGGAAGGGCTTTCACAAGGTTCTTGGGAGGCATCATTCACATCAGGAAAAGGCCACCTAGCTCTGGCTGTCTTTAGATGCTTTAGCTGTCCTAGGACATCCTAGGTAGTGATGGTCAAGGGTTTGTCAAACCCCAGGGGTATGTGGGTAAGGGTGTGGAGGGTAAGGGTCAGGGTAAAGATAATTGAACCCTCACCAAACCCTTACCCTCGGCGAGGGTCAGGGGTTACCCGCACTCACTGCAACAGGTATGGCTTGAGGCATAAAGTGCCCACCAACATTCGGTCGGAGTTTTAAATGATATCAACCATGACCAACACGCTCATTTTCCTCCACTCCCACACCCTACTCAACACACATGGCAGGATGTGTTCCAAGGTAAATAATTTTTTTGAAGCCTCTTATTATGCATATAAGAGACTCTTTCCCTCTTTTTAGGTCTCTATTTACCCGAACTACTGCCACCTGGCCTCTCCCCTCCAATGAGGGATGTAGGCCACCCTACACGACATCAAAGGATTTCAGGAGGGTGTTGGGGGGAAATGCGAGGGGAGACCCATGGTGTGAGAGACCCACGAGGTACATCAGATTTCAAAACCAATGGCGGTGTCTCGACCCCAGCGCCAACATCTTGAAAACAATGGTGTCTTGACCCAGCGCCAACATTTCAAAACCAACAGCGATGTTTCGAACCAGGCGCCAATATCTCAAACCCAACTGTGACATCTCGAAACTAGCGCCAATGTTTCAAAACCAACCCTGAAATCGCGAAATCAATGCCAGCATCTCGAACCAAGCGCCAACGTCTCCAGACCAACAGTGACGTTTCCAAACCAACAGCAACATCTCAACCCCAGCACCAATATTTCAAAACCAACAGCGACGTCTCAAACACAGGCCAACATCTCAAATTTCCCAACCGCAAGCCCGTGACATCTTGAATCCAGTGCCATCCATACGACTGTCAACCTCAACCCAAACCGGCTGTCGTCAAGTAGCCAGATCTGGAGCCGACACCGCAAACTCAACGCGTACACGGTGCACCTCGAACCCGACCTGAATAGATACAGTTTAGAAACTAGTATAGTGGTAACTACTGGTAGTAGATTTGTATACTATATCCTTCAAATCAACAATGACTCACGAGGCAACCCTTATACCCTCAAATCCCCACTAAACCCATACCCGTACCCGCGAAATACCCTGACCCACACCAAGGGTAAGGGTATTCAAGGGTATGGGTCGGGGTCGCTCCAGGGTTACCCGTGCCCATCACTAATCCTAGGACATACTGGGATGTCTTGGGATGTCTCACAATGCCCTAGGACAGCTAAAGCATCTAAAGACAGCCAGAGCTAGGTGGCCCTTTCCTGATGCAATAGGTAGTGCTCCAAGTGCTCGCCAAGCATGGCCATGGATGTCGCTGATGGTGGACTTTCCTCGTGCTTCCCCCTCCAAGGAGAGATCATTGTCGATGGGCCTCCAGCATAATGCGAAGATGTGAATGAAAGGGAAGGGCTTTCACAAGGTTCTTGGGAGGCATCGTTCAATAGGTATAGGGTCTAGCACAGTTCAACTCGGTTCCCATCCATAACTGAGTCATGGATACCACCAAATACGGTTACGGTTCGTCACAGTATGGTTCTATCTGTTGTATCTGTGGTTAAAAGCGTGGAATGTCCATAGCGTGCTCAATATTTTCCCTATTTCTTAGATTAAAGGTGCATCATGAAGCTATAATTTTTAGGAATACATTGGTGCTAATTTTTAGTTTATAATGTGATGATTTGAATGAGAAACAGCAAGACGATCCACCAAGGGATGCTATGCTTAGCACATCAATGGCACATTGCTTAATTTGGCTCCGTAGCTATTTATAGTCCCACAATAAATACTGCTGAAGATATAACAGGCCTTTCAACAGGCCTATCATTATAAAATAAGTTGCATTTTACTGTAAAACATGTCTTGAATGTATGAGGATATATATTGCACTACAGTTATTGAGGTCTGGGCGAGAATGGGTACTAAGGTCAACGGATCCACGGATAAACTGCGGTTCGACACAATTCTATCCATGACAATCTGTGACGGTTAATTTTCAGTTGATCCGCGGTTAAGCCTGATCCGTGCTAGTCCCTAAATAGGTAGTCCTCACCAAGCATGGCCATGGATGTTGCTGGGAATGTACCTGGTGTATTTTCCTCGTGCTTCCTCTTTTGAGGAGGGATCATCGTCGACAGGCGTCCAGCATAATGCGAAGATGTGGAGTGAAGGGAAGGGCTTTCACAAGGTTCTTGGGAGGTTTTACTCGATAGGTAGTGCTCGCCAAGCATGGCCATGGATGTCGCTGCTGGTGGACCTTCCTTGTGCCTCCTTTCCTGAGGAGAAGTCATTGTCAATGGATGTCTAGTGTAACGCGAAGATGTAGACTGAGGGGGAGGGATGCCAGCATCATGAGGAAGGTTAATAATTTACAAGCACTTTTATATGCGATTAAGAAAGAAGAGTTTCATTTATATGTCTGAGCAATTTTAAGACTTACCAGATTGACTAGGCGCCTAACGAATAGAGAAGACATGACGTCATAAGCAGCTGAATGCTTCTTTAATAAGCGCTAGTCTTGTAATGTGATTTGGCAGCCAGAATTTGGCCAGAATGGAACAAAGTGTTTGTAATGCATTCACATTAGTCTCTCCTAGCCAGACTGCGATATATGTGAAGTGCCCTATGGTTCACGATATATGAAGTCTGTTTTTTACCATGCCCCTCGAACCATGTCAGAAAGTTGCTATGTAATCTTCGGACTTTGAAAATTTACATGTGCTCACCTAACGAGATAAGGAGAACAAGTTTTGACAGAGTTCAGATAGAAAGTTCTTTAAAATGTTTTAATGAACATTGTGTTAAAATTTGAAGAGATAAAACGGTGATATGGGACAGTTAGGGAACTGGTTGTGCCAAGGTTGATGATCATGTGATGTGATTCTCCTGTCAAGCCCACTGCTGTGAAAGGGACAACTAAATCTCTGCTTCTCAATTTATTTCTTTTAATTAGTGGTCTTTGAACTAAGGCCCTATTCGGGATCCCGGTTACGATCCGGTTAGGACTCGGTTTCCCTGCCAAAATTGTAACCCAACCGAAAAACTCAATTTGGCAACAAAACCCAACCGAATTCACGTTTGGCAACCTGTTGGCAACATTTAGTTAGGTTGGATGAGTGACGAATTACCTTATGTAAACAATTTCTCTGATGACAGCACACCACGTCTGCCACGTCGCACCCATCAAGTCGTGCTCATCGTTGACAATGGTGAGCTCAGCATCCAGCCCAACTAACAGAGTTTTTTCCAGCGGTCTTTTTGTATGTCATAAGAAATAATCAAAAGGGCACATTGTAATTTTATAAAAATCTCAGCTCGTGTTTTAACTACATTTCAGCGTTGATAAAAAAATCGAGCTCCGATGATGAGCATGCACCAACGATGAGCTTGAGGGAAGCTTGTCATTAGGCACATTGCCAAGTCATTCGGCATAATCGTACGATAATTTTACCTGACCACATGATTTGTGACTAACCGACCAAAACCCGTCACCTCGATTTGTGACTTTTCTAACCTAACCCAACCAACCCTAACCGGATCGTAACCGGGATCCCGAATAGGCCCGCCTAAATGTATACACTTAGTCTCCAAGAACTTTAGAAAGATTTACTTTGTCGCGTCAAATGGACCCGACGGTAATTGAAACTCCGAAGATTACATAACTAATTTCTGACACGGTTCAGAGGGCATGGTAAAAACAGGACTACATTCACATGCTGTTTCATTCGCACTCACGTTCACCAAATATTCGCAAACCAGACCATTTCTCCCAGTGGGTATGACCTTCTTGGGTGGAGTCACTGTGACAGACCAACTTATGTATACGGCACAGTGAAGGATCGATAAATATTCCTAGTGAAAAGTCTGGATGAGGCCAAAGATGAGTTAGTTTCAAGTGAGAGAGGGCCAACAAAAACATGATGCAATGAATGGGAACTCAAGAAGGTAGTTATGGAGAAGCAAACTGGCCTAGGGCTCCTCCACTGACATCAGGGACATTTGCCTTAAAAGGAAATATTACAAATCCTGGCTAGATATAGTCCATCACAAGGGGGTGACACTAAAAAAAATAAGGATATCACATTGAAATTTTTTTTAAGGAACATATTGGTGGACTAACGAACTGGTTGTGGGAATTACCTTCCAGATATAGTAATTTATTAATCTAATCTAATCTAGTTTATTTAAATTCTTTTTTTCCAACTTTTTTTGCCACCCTAGATGGTTTTCCATCATTATTTCATTTATCTACTATAGAATTACCAGCCAATAAAAGCTAAAATACAGTTTCTTTAGTTCTTATACACCTAAGCTTAACATTGGCTCCCAGATTGTCATTTGTCATTATAATTTGCAATGCTTTCAATGCTTGGCATTTAAAAAACCCAGCATATGAGTGAGAAATAGCTGCAAAATAGCCCATTATACAATATTTTTAGTGGGTCAAATTTTTTTTTAAGGTCCTCTGGGCTGGACTAACTAACCAACATGATATCTTAGATTTTTTCATTGTCACCCCCTTGGTTAGTGTCCATGGCCAAACCTCCAAAATGTTTCGCCACTCGCCGTCATGGCAAGTCATATGGCGTGGGAACTGGCAAAAGGGTGGCGAGTGGCAAAAGCTCCAAAGAACAGTTTTGGTCAAAATTCACTACAAAATACATGTCTTCGAAATTATATGTAGTTTATACACCTAAAAAGAGAAACAATGAAGCAGGGATCACAGTGAAAAATGGTTTGGGCATCAGTTGGGTAGTATTTCAGGTGCATATTCCATCGTTTTGACTTTGTTCTTTTGCCAACTGTCATAATATTTTCGAAAATAAATTCATCCATGGGATGACCTCCCTTTTTGACCATTTTGGAGTGTGGAAATTAAGTAGAGAGTAGCTAGTATTATCATTTAAATCTTTCTATTGATTAAAAAAGCCTATAACTTCAGGATGACTAATATAGCTCGCCACCCTCTCGCCACCCCATTTTAGAATTTTTTGGTCGCCACCTGGTGATCGCCAGGTGGCGAGGCCTGGTGTGGTGAGATGGCGAGGTTGAGCCCACATCACTACCCTTGGTCCATCACAAAGGATATTATTTAATTTTGGTATGGTGTAATGGTTGAAGATCGTTGAGAGCATGGGACCTGGGTTTGACTTGTGCTGGTGGTGATACTTTTTTTGTTTTTTTTCTTTCTTTCAGTTAGGTTAGGTTAGCAGGTTAGAGTTAGGTTAGGGTTAGGGTTAGGGTATATTTATTCTCCCTGTGGGAGCACATTCTCAGTTAGATTAGGGGGTTAGGGTGGATTTGGTTAGGTTAAGTTAGGAGGTTAGGGCAGGTTACAATAGGGTTGGATTAGATTAAGTTAATACATGTTAGGTTAGGGTGGGTTAGGGTGCTCGAGGACGTGCAGTAGTGCGTTCTCGAGCTTACTTAGAGCAATGTCTTTGCCCTAAGTTGCGAAATTACCATATATGGATGGACGGTGATTGCCATGTGTCAGAGTGGGGGAGGTGTAGGACAGCTGCAGAAGCATGTGCGAATTCAAAGGAACAAGTATTCATGAAGTAAGGATTTTATTCATCTACAAAAGTAGAGGAGCTAGTTTGAGCGGGTCCTGTAAGAGGGGGAAAGGAACTTTTCGAAGATGAAAAAAAGGTTTAGTGTGAGGGAACTAAAGATTAAGAGAACGAAGAAAAGGTTTAGTGTGAGGGAACTAAAGATTAAGAGAACGAAGAAAATAAAAAGGCAAAAGTTGGAAGGAATGGAAGATCAATGACGAAATCATATGCACATCGAGCCCACGTCCCCATCCACAGCTATCTCATGTTCCCCACCCCTCCTAGTCTAGTCGTAACACTTGGCAACAATGATGACAGAGGAAGATCCTTTGCCATCTCCGCTCCTTTGCCATCTCCACTGGCTGCGACAGCCAAGCCTGGAGATTGCACTGGCATTGGTGTGAAATGAATTCCACATTGTCTTAGAGAGCTCCCAACAATCTCCTCTGGCACAGATGCAATTGTCTCCATGCCACCGACACCACTGCTAGACAGTACCCTTTCCTCCTCTTCCAAGTAGCAGCCCCACTTCAACACCCTCTACTCGGCACTTTGTGCAAAGTACATCAGGAAAAGGCCACCTAGCTCTGGCTGTCTTTAGATGCTTTAGCTGTCCTAGGGCATTGTGAGACATCCCAAGACATCCCAGTATGCCCTAGGAAGTTCTAGGACAGCTAAAGCATCTAAAGACAGCCAGAGCTAGGTGGCCTTTTCCTGATGTATTGGAATGGGATTTAACCATCAACAATGCGGATGGCAGTTGTATGTGGTAAAAAGGACATGGGGATATTAAACACCACTGGTTACACTGTTGGAGGTGCATAACTGAGGACTAGAGGTCGGCAAACGAGGATCAACAACAAGATTACATAAAGAATCTAGAAGGAACGTACGGAAAGAGTTGAAGAATAGACAGGAACCCCGCTGTCCTTTGCAACCAGCATCAGCTATTGGGGTTCAACTGGGCGATCCTGACATTGAACATGATGGTAACGTCCAGCACATATTTAGGGCATGACAAGAGGTTGGTGGCATCGTCCGCTGCCTGTTGCACAAGGGTGCTCATTGACCCAAGTACACTGGTGGGCAGGAAGCAGGGATCAAATATGGGCAGGAGAGCGCACCAGACCTGTGGAATGTGAGCATGATGCATGCCAATGGTGGTTCTTGTTTGTGCTGGTGGATACTTCAATGAGGTCCTTTACCAAATCATAGCAGCGTGCCAAGCACACTAATCCCCGACTCTCATGGGACCAATCTGTCGGGCAGGGTTGAAATAAATACTTTGAGGGCTGGTAGGCTGGGCTGCACACTGTCCATATTATGGGTACGGCCATCGGAATACGGCTCAAATGGGTTACCCTCAAAGGCTAAATGGGATGGGACAGGTAAAAAATGGCTGTAAACGGTTGTGACAGCCATTTGCCTTACTATCCCAAAAAATTTACTCTATGTTCACTTTTTCTTGGCTCTGAAAACATTTATTAAATTTGTGAGATGTTCAAACCTTCTAGACCAAGAATAAGTTGAGTTTTGAACATTAACTACTGACTTTGCGAGGTTACTGATGGGAATTGATGAGCCACAGGGTTTGAATTTTGAGCAATCACCGACATTTGAGGGAGATGGGAAGCTTTTTGGAGTCGATTTCATGGTGCTGTTGTCATTTGATACATCGGAAGTGGTAGGCATTCTTTTTGACAGTTTATCATTGACTGATAATAGGAAAATCTCATTATTATATAAGGTACCCGTACGACGGCCATAATGGGTCTCGACAGACAGGTTCAACGGTGTGTCTCCAAACCTCTGACGGGACGGGCAAATACCCATCAAACATGTCTGTAATACCCATTGTTACGGGTATGGTGCGCAGCCCATCCTCTTTTCTGCAATGCTTGAGCTCAACTAAGATGTTAAATTTGGTTCACTAGTACTCCCTGGTAACTTGAAATGTTTGGAATCAAGTTCCAGAAAAAGAAACCTTAACCAACCCAAGCTTACGATTCTTTATAATGCTTGTATCTAGCACAGATCTACTAGAAGGGATGCTATTAGTAAGGACTGGTTGCTATATAATACAGCATTTTGCTGTCATCTCTCGCACTCGAGCAACACCATACATACATAATTTTGGAACAACTAGGGAATGTCACGGGTTTATGAACCCGTGCAGGTTGGTGTCACAGGTGGTGGCGGGTGCGGGTGCAGGTTGGGCATTTGTAACCCCAGCCCAACCCGTACCCATGACACGGGTTCCCAGGTTTTGCCAGTTAGTGTGATTGAGTCACACGCGGTTGTTTATAACCACATCAAACGCAAGACCGACATTTCAAAAATTCAAAACACATGATGGAACATGTGGGGGGCATAGACACAACCAGAGGGCGGGAATACATGGTGTGCCCACAAAGTTTTCTTTGCTTTTCATCTACTGACTATTACAACAGTGCCATGACTCGAGGCAACCTGCCACGTCATTCCCCACAATGATGACCCCCACCAATGGACCCCCGCCTCGCAGATCAATGCCGCCTTGACATGGTCAGTTTAATCCAGTGTTGGTATCTAAGGGGTTATTAACCCCAAAATTTTTTCTTAAGCCTTAGCCCTTAAATAAAACCTTAATTAAGGCTTGATTCTAAGGGGTTATTAACACCTCATCTAAAAATAGACAACTTC
>Ga0307513_10006910_pt1 | contig 14770 bp, 22 predicted proteins | sample 15_EM_MG_FD_202174 | JGI IMG/M metagenome (GOLD analysis project Ga0307513, IMG submission 202174) | Populus trichocarpa ectomycorrhiza microbial communities from riparian zone in the Pacific Northwest, United States - 15_EM | ecosystem: Host-associated > Plants > Roots > Unclassified | place... | reverse complement strand
TGGACAATTGGATATCCTGGCTTAAGCTGTCCACTAATATCGCCTCCTTTGGGACATTTGTTGCATTGGGGCCCACCCACAATAAGTCGAAACCCGTGTCATGGTCGTTTTGAATTCTGTCGCGGAACATTCACCATTTGTGCACGTGATCCTCATATCGGAACTCCGAATCGACTCACTCGAAGTAGTCCACAGTGACATTCACAGTATTTTGCCCATCCAAAGTCCACATAAAGACAAACAGCTGGTGGTCCCCGTCCGTTAAACCTTGGAAATTCAGCAACTGTGTGGTTACACCACTGGAGTTTCCCTCGACCATGGGCACTTTTATATCCCTCCCATCGAGTTGTACCTGGCCTTCTCCTCCGCCTGTTCCAGCGAGACCATAGAGAGAAACACCAGTACCTACCGAAAGTCAACAACGTCATACAGAAGACCAAGAATGGTGAGATGAGATAACCTACCCCGAAAGAGAAAAAAGAGTTGCGCTCCAGCCGCCTTTGCTCTATGATATGTCCCATCCAGATTCCATTCTTTGCTAGAGTTCACCACTGTGTCCCATGCTTCCGGCGGTGCATACTGAATGCCAGCATTGGCATCGTCGAGTCGAAGAACCTGGGGCATCTTGCTACTAGGCTTTGGTCGGAGGTTGAGAAGAGACCAAAAGGGAAGACCGTGGCTCGCGCGCTTTGCTTCACGACATATCGGACAACGTGAGTGCCACCTTAAATCGGCACCCTCGATTCATTTGGTTTCCAGGGCTTCAGTACCACGCGCAGAGTGGGCCGTGAAAGGGCTGACAACCCCGCGGTGAATGGGTGGGAAACGGGACACCGCTTTCATTGGACAGTATATGTGTTGGAAGATCTTCGGTCATGCTGTCTCTTTTCGAAATGGTAAAAACCATTGCCGTCGCTTCAATAGGCCCTGCGGATGATGTCAGGACATATGGGACCGACAGAACTAATATACTTAGTAGACGACTTGGCTGCTAACTCGCGTTTGGTGCTTCATTTCGCAACACCCTGAATGTCAAGTTTGCTGAAAAGGCAGTACGCGACTAAAGAGGACATGTTCGCACAGCATCTACGATTGCCATTCCGGCCATCAGCTCCGAAACGGTTCCGACAAAGAGTTGGTCAATACACCACACGGATGACACTTCAGAGGTGACACCCGGAACAACAATCCTCAAGAGTTGGTACGTCCGCTATGAACCCAAGGGGAGCAGCGCTGACATCGAAAGAATGGAAGGCAAAAGAAAATTGGATGAGAACTCGATCACGCCGTCGGTGGGGCTGTATCAGTACAAGAAGCGCCGCTGAAGCGGGCTTCCTATTCTGGGCTGGTCAGCCAAGGGAGAAGCGCCAGTTTACGGTTTAGCCACAATTTGGATATCGCCAGCAATTCCAACCTTTGTCAAGTGTCTTGACCGAGCCTTGACTGAAGTCATTTTTGGTTCAGCTCCTTGGCGCTTCTTCCCTTCCTTGTTTGGCCAGAACACATTTGCACGTGGGAACGGCTAAAGGCTAAAGATAAAGCCTCGGAGAGATATATACCTAATGTGTATTATTTGAAAGGAATGACCATAGACCTGAACTACGTATATCTGAAGGTCATCCCCGCGGTGGTGTTTGAGAGTGCTCGAAACAGAGAATGAGAGGTTTTGTTCATACCACAGTCAGGTTCGACACAAGCATATTCGAAAAGGTGCAGATTTCACCTTCTGCATTGAAACCAAGTTCCGGCTCTATGGCTGGAAGTGGAGATGTTAGAATTTTGGCCTTCATAGAAGCGAAATAGGCAGATGTGGGCATCAAGCCACAGCCAATCCTGAGGATGCTAGTCCAACTTGGCCTACTCGAGCCTAGCCTTTTTCTCAGTAGCCCCCTCAACACTCGGCTCATCCTCAGCCTTTCGCTTGCCGAGATGAGTGGCTTCCGCAGTTGATGAACCAGTATCTGGGGCCGCAGTCGGGGCCGGTTTCTTCCTTTTCTTCACCAAACCGGTGAGATCGTTTACAGGTGCATCGGGCGCGACCGGGCCTGCTCCAAGCAGCCCAAGCTCACGATCTAGTTCACCTTTGACGCGATCCATAGTTGTTCCACCAACACCGTCGACGAGACTCGCCTTGATGTCTTCCAACTATGTCCGCACATGAGTTGTGGAAGATGAGAAAGAGAGTAAGTTCCCGTACCTTGGCTTCCAGATCTTCTCGTACAGCCTTAACATCTCGGAGCTCGGATTCAATCTGACCTTTGGTCATACTCGCAACCTTGTCGTCCTTTGGCAGCCAGTTCAACGGATCCTCCGCGGCTTCTCCGCTAGTAGTGGCCTTCCCTTTGCCCTTCGTGTCAGCTGCTGGGGGTTCCACTGGCTTCGTCTCTGGCGCATTGGGTAGCGCGGCCGTCAGCTCTTCTTCACGAGCCCTGACACTGGCGAGAGCTTTCTCAACGTGCTCAATCTGCATTTCCAGTTGTCCGACGGTCATATCGTATGCCATGGACAATCGGAAGTGGCAGTCTGCGATGTCACGAGAGGAAAGTGGAAGGTGCTGCGCCCGAATCTCCAGTGCAGATGTCATGTCGAGGATTGCTTGGTCAAATTTCTCTGCAAACGTGTTTGAGATGCAATGGCAAGTACTAGAAATTGCAAACCTCACCGGTCTCCAGCGACACATCTCCGAGAGCCATGAATGTATGCGCTAATTTCAGACGGTTAGTGTCTCCATCCATACTCTCGTACATCTTCCTGGCCAAGTCAAGGATTTCCCATGCGGCATTGAAGTCATCTTCGGGTTCTTCTTCTTCCTCGCCACCACCGTTCTCGGCCTCTCCCTTTTCGCTCGCGGCAGCATTCTCTTCCCCAGCTTTGAGCATAGCCTCTGCTTGAGCGAACAGATCGACAGGCTCATCTTCACCACCGTCCGCGCCAAAAACGAAATGTCCTTTATCAGACGCGTTTCCAGTTTTGCTAGCTATTTCAAGGCAAAGAGTCACCTAAATTAGCACGATAGTTCGCAATGACACGCAAAACACGTCAAGCTATGTGTATTCCGTACCTGGCTCTTCCTCGTCCTCCACAGGTTGTTCCTCCGTTTTACCCAGAACACTATTGGATGCAATGGCATTTTCCAGCAGGGATAAACCATAAAGATAATATAGATCCACGGATTGTGGGTTGCACTCGCCAGCGCTAAGAGCAATAGGGCTGTTAACCAGCAGGTGAACGCAGAAACTTGACGACGCACTAGGATTCAAGAGCCTGTCCGTATAAATCTACGGCTTGTTCGTATTGTTTCAATCTGAAGGCGCGTTTTGCGCGCGCCACAAGGTCTATGAGCTTCTCGGGGGTGTCCTGGAGTGTCGCTGTCGTTGTTCTGCAAGCTATGTTTATGCAATGTCACCAACACGAGTTATACGCGCGTACTCTGCCATTTTTGTTGTCGATTTGTCCTCGAGTCGCGCGGTGGGAGGATCAGAGCTCAGACAAACAACGTGTCAACTTGAACCGCATCCACAAATGTCGTCGAAGAAAAGGCTAGAGGCTTTCGTTGATAATACAATTTCATGTCCCTAAAATCTATTCAACAGTAAACCCGATCTTCTCGTCCGCGTTCGGTACCAGAACCCACTTGCCCCCCCGCCCTTCCCACCTAAGCTCCTCAACATTCCAACAGACCCAGCACGGTATGCAAGTCTTGACTATACAGCCCAAGTGGCAAATGATATGCTCTTTCCCATGGTTGTTGATGCGGAAATGGGTATGCCGCTTGACCTTACTCTCTTCCGACACCTTTGGCAGGAGAGGGGCGACCCAACAGGTAAGGCACTAACGTCCTTGTAAATAAGCATTTCTATGTACTGACCTCCGAGTACTCTCAGAATTAAACCCCGATCCAGATAACCTCCCAGACCTCGAGCCTGAAGATCGGGCACTTCTAGACGATGCTTTTGGAGGCCCACAAACTCAAAGACTATCGCAGAGTACACAAGGGTCTGGGACTCCTGTCCCCCAAGTATCGTGGCTCCGAAGGACGGAGTATCTAAGTCAGGACTTGGCCACTCGCTCGCCTTCTTCTCAACGCCTGTAAGTGAAAAGTGGTTTGAATGAGGGTTAATACTGAAACACATAATACCAGGCTCGAACAGGACGCCCCTGTTGCTGTCGACATCTCTCGCGACGCCCAGATTCGTGATATTCTGGAATCCTTCCCTGCATCACTCGCTCCTGTCGACCTATCCACATATACACACCCTCTCAAGCCTGGACTGCGCGCTGTCTCCACTTATGACGTATTCGCTGACCCAGAAACGGCATCAAATATGTACGACATCTTGCGCTTTGCTGAACGACCTGGAGAACGCCCAATAGAGCAGGAAGACCCTCGCCTCACTTCTGGTATACTTCGTCCTATGAAAACCGAAGACGAGCAGTTCTTGGCGTATTTCCTGCCCCGCAGTGATGAAGATGCTGCCGAATATATGGAGCGCAGGGAGATCGAATTGCAAACCGGAAGGCTGTACGATGGAAATCATGCACGTAATCTTCGTATGTGCTGGAATTAACGTCTCTAACGTGCTCCCAGATGGAATTCGACTTTGTTCGCGACTACGAGCTGTTCTATCAAGAACCCGGAGCGACCGAACTATTACTCATGGTCGACGAGGGTGACCTCCCTGTACACGTTGACGTCCTCGGTACACAAATGCCTGCGAACAAACGCGCAAAGGGCGCCTATATTCAGCAAGTCGCTCGCCGGATGCGTCTCAAACGAAGACGAGTTGCCGTACGTATCATTTTCCGCGCTTCTACTCTGCTGGTACTAATGAAAGACTGGTTGCCGACAGCGGGATGAGGTCTTCGAGTACGGCGATAAGTGGGATACTATCCAGATGTCACATCGACCCCTTACACGAGAAGAATGGCAAGAGACTCGAGAGAACGATTGGGCAGAGCTCAATGACCCCATTTTGGCTATGCAGAAGGCCCAAGAAGACGCGGATGCGGAGGACGATCCGGACGCTATATCGATGAAGGTACCCAAATATGAGAGCTATTGATCTCTTTCGTTGCATGTCCATCGCATTTCGTGTATATTCTTCACGGCCCCAACAAGAAAAGATTTATTGCCCCCAATAATACAAAACAGCCGATGACAAGAGACTAGAGTATTCGCACGCAACGGTTTCCACAACTCAAACAGAATAAGCAAGCCCCAACAAAGCTGCGGGCTACCCATTCGTTTCGAAAGGCTGCAGGCCAGACCTTGCTACCTGCGACTGAAGTGAAGTCCACGTGAGAGGGGAGTAAAAGCATTTTTTCTGAGCAGGCCATGCATGTTCTCACATAAGGAGTGCTGAGGATGTACGATGTCGCGCTGCACCGGCCTACGGAGAGACATCAGCAAAAGAAGGAATGGCGAGAGACTGTACAAACGTACTCCATGCATGTCCCTCGGTGCACGTCCCCAGCTTCAAGTCCGTGAAAGGGATCTCAGCTCCGCACGCAGGGCAGAGTTCGGGATCTTCTTGCGGTACATTATCCGGATTCGTCCAGAGTTTCACTATCAGACATCCTGCGAGAGTTTGGATCGACTTTTCTTCTGAGAATTGCAGTAGACGTGTTTGCTTTAGTGTGCGGAGGGCGAATGATGAGCCCGATGCTATCCGTGAAGAAACGTGAGGTCCTCGGCAAGGAAAGAAAGTGACAGGAGCGCGTACCAAGGACGGTGTCTTTTGGGAGAGCTAGTAGGTACTCGAGGCGCTGCCTGAGACAGACAATTAGAATTTTCCGATCCAGGTCCTGGGCGACGTCGATAAAAGCCTGGTCATGCTTGCGTGAGACCTCCTAAAGTGAGCTTTCGTGGTTATATTCATGAAAATCGTCTTGCGAATACATACCGAGCAAAACCTAGCGAGGAAGAGCTTCAAACGTGCAGCATGCAATCTTGGGTCACCCCAAAGAACCTGAACCAGTGTTCTATCGACCATACATTGCAGGCTTGGTGATGCTTCATCTAGTTGAGGGTATGTGAGAGGAATAGGCTCTGGCGGATCGACGTCCATTTGATCCTCAGGTTCCCATTTAAGCAAGTCAAGTAATTGATCCAGATGATGGTCGATGACAGGGCTTCGCCGTAGGTGAATCAGCTCCCCGCGAAGAGTCTCGATAGGGGAATGATGGAGGACTGAGGATTGTTTAGGACTGAACGGTGTTCATGAAGGAGGAGCGTACGAGATCCGGGCCGCTCAAGCTTCGCTTGTAACCTTTGGGTGGTGTTGATATCAGCATCAGCAATCCGAAGCAAAGGAGCGACAAGGAGCATGCATCTGATCTTCGAGTCTGGAAAAAATTCCAGAGTTTCCGCTAGGATTTTGCTACAGAACACATTCAGTAAGAAATTCGGATCAGGTTGATTTCCCAAAGGATGCATCGCTCACTGATGTATCCACATGAACACTCCACACCCATCGAAACTGTGCATTCCGAATGTCTTCGCGTAGTGGTTTTCGTAAAGCTTGGGAGGCTCGGACCCGTCCTTGGGCTTGATTACCTGTCTTTCTTCTGCAGTCAAGAAGGCCCTTCTCGCCGCTTTTGTCAAACTGGATGAAGAATAGCCCGGCTGGGCTACTGGAGACACCAAAGATGGATCTTCACAGACGCAATAAACGATATGATACGACCCATCCAGAAGTGAAATGACGAGGGTGTCCGCTTCTGCAATGTAAGAAATGCCTGGGAACGGGTGTTCGGTTGAGCCTATTCGACGAGAGGCGATACATACCGGCTGCTTGCGTATAGTGATTGGAAGCCTTGGATGATACTTGCAATTCGAGTTGCAACCGACGCCTCCCGAACCACGGACGGCTAGAAGTCTCCGCTGACCAAAGCAATACGAGGCCAGGTTTGCAATGAACCAAAATTGGCTACGTGATCAAATTATGGAAGAACCCACGGTGGCGCGAAGCATCACGTACAGGTCCAGACCGAACCGATACCCATTCAAGCAAGGTAATACCACCCCGATCTTTTTCGCAAGGCGCCTCCGAATTGACTTCGATGCTTGCAGTCAGTAAACTACCCGAGGACCGATCCCAGGCTTGTTCAACGTTGATAAGAAGAATCGACCCATCTGGTGTTCCACATGCGAGATGACTGCGAGATGATAGCCATTGGTCGTTTGTCGAAATTTCCCATGGGGCCCAGGTGAGGTGCGTAACCCAGCTATTTGCAACCTTTAGAGTATGGAATAGCTCCAGCTGGCCGTTCTGCAGCCTACGGAAATGAGAGCGGAACAGTCCGAGAGAGAGTCAACTGCACCTCAGGAACATGACGTGACCTGCCCTGTTTCCCAACGCAAGTAGAGACGCACTGCCATATGGTATGCCAGCAGCCTCGGGTTGCGATGACCAAGCGATGCCTACGTTGGAGCGTAAGTGCCGCCGTTAATGCAAAATCCTTAGGACACACTCTGCACTTGACAATGCAAAGACAGGAGAAGGGCATCGAGATTGGCACCAGTGACAGCTCCCATGGTGGAGCGAAGATGGCTGGTCAGGGTTTGTATCTACACGCGTGAGATAGCAACGCGATAATAACGGTAAAAATCTCATACATTCGTCCATTCCCCACGATATGGGTTTTGTTCGGGGGACCAGATCGCCACTTCGAGATTACTTGTCAAGGCAGCTAGGAGGCAGCTGCAACAGAGGCAATTATTTCACTTAAACGCGCGCAAGGACCAACCAACCTGCCCTCCTTGCTAGAGTTAGTAGGTGACCAAGTTGCGGCTACCCATTTGTAATCCATTGCGCCGAGACAGAGAGCCGCCCATTCTTTGAGGCGAAATGAGTTGAATGCTGTAGGAGGGAACAACCCCGCACCTGTGGTAATCTCAGGCCAGTGTAGGTTGGTTCCTATAAGCGGAGCGCTCGTTTTGGACCATTCCAAAGGAACCTCTTTGCTCGTGGACTTGCGATCCCGATCCAAATTTGTTCCAGTTTCTGGTGTCTACTTGTAGGCCATGAATAGACTCTCTGGAGGTCGATGCTTTGATGTCGTACCACAATATAGATAACGCTGTCCGTCACGATGAGCAACTGGCCATCCGTTGACCACTGGAGGGTTTTCGAGGAGGCGATTGGTGGCTGAGAGGGGATATTTATATACCCATAAATAGGAGAATTCCATCTGTGGGTCGTTGTCATCGTCAAAGGAGGTACGCGCTTTGCTCGAAGCCGTTGAGGGTAAGAAAGGCGACTGGAACTCGGCTTCACCACGTACAATGACGGTAAATGCTGAAACACGCGCACTCTCGAAAGATAATTCACTCTAACAATTTAGGACTTAACATATTGCTACCTTCACATGACCGAGGCCGAAATCGACAGCCTCGACCACATAGTCAACGACGAGATGGATTACTGGGATTATTACTTATCAGATGAAGGTGAGTCGTTCGGACAAGGCTCTCTTGTTGAGTTACTCAATTTACGTTTTATTAGAACTGCATATTCCAGTGCACCTAGTGCCACCAGATCCAGACGACACAGAGAGTACGCGGCGAACGATATGCATTCGAACCGTGCCTGCCCTGACATTCTGGTTCAGTCCTCCCATCTAATGTACATCCCTCCTACCCGTACGGTGATCCCTCAAGGCCCGATCACGTCGCCCAACAACCAAACTGGCCGCGAAATCCAAATGCGCGCTCTCTCTACGAGGATTCGACGCAGGGGGCCATTAAACCGCTTGCTGGTCTTAACTGGAAAGACCTTGCCTTGGATCTGCTCCTCCCACGGGACCCTGCGAAAGAGGAGGCAGTAGCAGCAGAGAATGCCCGCAAAGTCGCTAATGGTGCCCAACAAGCGGAGCCTGACCCTCAGGACACATTCGAAAATACATTTGAGAGCACATTCTTTGACGGCGCGTTTGACCAGACTATGGATCAAGACGAAGAAATCGAGATTCCAAGGGCGGAAGACCTAGAAAGCCCGGAAACACAGGATGAAGCCTCACAAAGCTATGAAGAGGGTTCAGAGGCAGACGAAGAAGAGGACTGATATTCTCATTCTGCCTGGTTTGTCACCGCGGTGACAAGTAGCCCCGCTACATCATCCTGTAATAACTCCTTCGTCCCAACACCCTGTCCTATAACCCAATCATACGCCTGCAGAAGGACTGAGTCTGTGATTGGTACATAATGTCCTCCGAGGACCTTAATGATATTCGTTACTCTCACAATCGCAGTTCGCGTAGCTGTGTCGATGAACTACAGGTTTCGATATCAACGTTAATATCCTACTTCGAGTGCGTTTACTGAGAAGGGCGTACATCATTCTTATTGGAATAGACGGCTTGGGCGTCGAATGCCTCTTCACCAACTTGTTCATGCTCCTTGACGTGCTTGCTCACCCATATGTAACCATTGATTCCAAGGATGATATCTACCCCACAAGGGAGCGCGAAGAAGTGGGACTTCAATCTTCGTATGAGGGTTGGCGGAACTGTGACGAGTTGACCATTTCTGAGCTGCGATTCCGATGAGCTTAGCCAGGGAGGTTAATGACATTGATACCTTCCCATATCGCAGGGATCTCGTATGCAATGACATTTGGCCATCGGGCATAAACGCCTGCACTTCAGCGACGAGCAAATCGCCTTCTTCGAAGAACGTCCGCATTTGGAGTTCGTCGCTTTCAAGCTTCCTTCTCTACGCGTACAGAGGGTAGTGTGGTGATCTCATCGAAGCATAGGGAACTCACTTGAATACCACCTGGTAAGTTGACAGAAGCGAGCATGAGGATTCCATCCTGTCTGGCGTTGGCGTCCACCTTCCATCGCTTGGGCTGCACCTAGATTTCAATCTCTTGTCAATTGATAAAGCCTCATTATCACCATTCCACACACCTCCAGGATTCGGACGACGACCAGATCGCCAACCTCAGGGTTGTACCTGGCTTTGAATTTCTGAAATTTATTCCAATAGCAATCCTGTATATCTCACGTACCTCGACCTTATCGAACGGACCGTCATGAGTTTGTTTACCTTCTGGAGAACGCCTGACACTGAGGCCACGACGTCGTCCCCATCGACGAAAGTCCCATGGCCTCTAAAGGCACCATTACACACATTCTGTACGTTGAGAAGTGGCTCACTTCATGAATTCTTGCGCCGAAGCTATCGATTCTCCCGGGTCCACGAGCCGCTTCCCGCTCTCAAAATCCTCATCATCATCCATGTCCTGATCGACGTCGATGGCATGCTGTACATCCTTGCCGCTACCACTGTACTGGAAACCTTGGCTCGAGGACGTCGCACTTGTGAACCGAAACATTTCTGACCGAACCGGACAGAGACAAAGATGTGCAGATTTGAAACCCCGACCCCCAAGTCCAAGTATGAGCTCGCGAACCGCAGAAGAAGTTGCATTTACTGGGAAGAAGGCTTTCGAGGCATCTGGACTGATTACTTCTGAGGAACGTTCAACTGCATTGCTTGCGGTCCGCGCCGAACTAGAGCGACACAAGGATGCCATCCTCGAGGCAAACCGAAAAGATATGGAGGTATGTCTCTGCGTATACTACGATACATCGCCTCTTACTGGTCATTGTCCGTGCAGGCTGCTAATGAACAAGTGAAACTCGGCAAGCTGTCGGCCTCACTGGTGAAACGCCTCGACCTGAGCAGCCCTGAAAAGTGGGCTGCAATGCTACAAGGTGTCTCAGATGTGGCATCGCTCCCAGACCCGACCGGTAAAGTTACCTATGCAATTAAGCTCGACGATAATCTCGAGCTGTACCGAGTCACTTGCCCAATCGGGGTGCTCCTTGTTATATTTGAAGCACGACCGGAGGTCGTGGTGAACATTGCATCCCTGGCCATCAAGTCTGGTACGTCTCCGATACCCACGCGGGCGCTTATACTGACATGGTTCGGTCCGACGGAAGGCAACGTCGCGATTCTGAAAGGTGGAAAGGAATCGACACAAACTGCGATTCTACTTGGTCAATGCATACGCTTGGCACTCTCTCAGACGTCCCTACATGAGGATTACATCCAACTCGTGCACACCCGCGAAGATATCTCGGCGCTTCTAGACCAGGACAAGTACATCGATCTAGTGATTCCGCGCGGGAGCAATGCTCTCGTATCGCACATACAACATTCGACCCATATCCCTGTGATGGGTCACGCCGACGGCTTGTGCACGGTGTATCTGGACGATAGCGCCGATGCTGCAAAAGGAAAAAGGGTGGTGGTGGACTCGAAAATAAACTATCCAGCTGCATGTAACTCAGCCGAGATTCTGGTCGTGCACGACGCGGTCATCAACACAATATGGCCCGAAGTGGCCGTGGCACTGTTGGACGCCGGAGTTGAACTCCGATGCAACCAGGTGTCCATCACCACGATTCCCCCTCATCCCCAAAAAGGTCATCTTGTCAAACCGGCAACCCCGGAGGACTATAAAACAGAGTTCCTTGCCCTGACAATGGCAGTGACGACCGTCTCATCGTTCGAGGAAGCGATCGTGTTCATTAATGAGCACTCTTCTCACCATACAGACAGCATCGTGACGGAAACCACGGCGAATGCGTCCCGGTTCTGTCGGGCCGTGGACAGTGCAGGGACATTCGTGAACGCGAGCACTCGGTTTGCCGATGGGCTGCGTTACGGGTTTGGGACAGAGGTCGGGATTAGCACTGGAAGGACGCATGCACGGGGACCGGTGGGGCTGGAGGGACTGGTGATCTACAAGTATATGTTGCGGAGTCTGGAGGGTGGGGGGCACATTGTGGGCGAGTTTGGTGCGGGAGAGGGAAAGAAGAGGTACAAGCACGAAGGAATCAACGTGGAGGTGGTGCCCTTCTAGATTCGCTGGCGCTGTATCGCCCCCTACGGGCCGAAGGGGTGAGTTGACGTTCACACACGCAAGCGAATGATTTGAAATGGATTGCACGTCTGTCATCCTTGTATTTACCTCGTCAACCAAAGTCCCCGAGCGGTCAATGATCCCGCTGCTTGCCCAAATAAATGCCGCTGCATCCTCTATTTGTTCTTGACCACTTCCTTCCATCCCTTCTCGCACGCGCAGCTGTGTCGGATATCCCCAACCTCGTCGCGAACTTGGTCCCACCATATCCCAGGTCCCCGCACTGACCGGTAACCGACGATGTCTCCGTCTTTAACGGAACAAGGTGCGAACCGTGGGGCGAAAGCACGCCGCGGTCCACTGAGCTGGTGCGTCGTACTCAGAGAGATATTCCTTTTACGGTCCTGAATGTCCTTCCGCGATCCGTCTTTCCCTCGTCAGTGCCGAGTGCCGGTCCGTCGTTCCAACTCGGCCCACCCGCGCGCAGTTGATGACCTAATTGACCGCAGACGCCTCAAAATTCGCTGTAATTCCAAAGAACAAATCCCTTGCACTCCATGCCAGAAAAGAGGGTCCGTGGCTCCTCGTACCGCGGGGTGGCCTACTCATCGTACTTCACAGGTGTGCAATGCTCTGCCCTGACGGCTCTCTCGTCAGCAAAGGCAGTCGGTATGTGCTCCAAGGACCACTCATGAGCTACTCTCATATATGCTGATAGCTACATCTTGTCTGACACGGAGCAACTGCACAAGAAAATTGAAGAGCTCACCCTGCGCGTTAGAGATCTGGAGAAAGCCTTGGACGAAGAAACTGCCACTCAAGGACGCACACACCCTCTCCTTGGTGACGCTTACAGAGCCATCGCCGCCCCTCCGACCCAAGCAGACCACGCTGCTGAGGCTGACGAGGGCGCGATTTCGACTCAGGGAACGATAGTTGTAAACGATGACGGCACCTCAAAATGGTTGGGACCGACAGCAGTCGCTGCCTGGTTCCTTGAAGACGAGCTCGAAGGCGCCACCGAGCAACCCGAGGCTCTCAAAGATAAGAATTTGCCACCTGATGTGAGCCAATCACCTTTTCGGCAGGTTATGAATGCTAACTGAAAACTAAGGTTATGGTAATGTGCCATGCGTTTCCTTTTGGAAATGTCGTTGCCGAGGAACGAACCAGGTGGGAGGTTGTCTGTTACGGTGAACCTTGCTAGGTTCTCACACTGTCGCACAGGGATATGATCTATTCATATCTCCCCCAGGAGCAAGATGAAGCCACTCTTCTCGTCGAACGCTACTTCCTCAACATTGGCTGGTTGTACAACTTTACACCAAAGCGTCAGCTGGAAGAATGGATTCGAATTTATTACGACCCAGCTTCCCCTGCACCTCTTCATCCCCATCGGTTGGCCGTGGTTTACATGGTCTTTGCGCTCAATACGCTCATTGACGCGCACCCCAGTCAGTCTTGAATTTCTTCTGCGGTCGGAGTCATGCTTGTGTTCTAACCCATTTGAGTAGGACCCTATTGGTCAACAACTACAATGTACTGCGAACTTGCCAGGGCTGCACTCGGCTTAGACAACGTATTCCAAACGACGACCCTTGCGACCATTCAGGCACTCGGCCTCCTTTCCCTTTGGTACCAGCTTGCGGACGACTCCGGAGATCCGAGCAAGAGCTGGGGCTGCCTCGGGCTCACATTCAAATTGATGCAAAAACTTGGCATGCACCGTGACGGAAAGAAGTGGAATCTGCCAGAGGAAGAGGCAATTGAGCGCCGTCGCATTTTCTGGGAGATCGAATCGATGGACTGCTGGCAGGCGATGGGCTACGGACGGCCTCCGTCCCTCGTTCGTCCACATTTCGACACGACACAGCCGTTCGATACGGAGGAAAGTTTGGGGCACGCTCCACAGTTTTTCCGGTTGGTCGAACGTTCATCCACTTATTCATTCGATACGCCTATTTCCGCGGAGCTGACCCTGGGTACAGATGGAAACACCATTACATCTCAGAAGGGATAATGAATGTGTTGGATCAAGCTTTGATCAATAATTCAGCGACGACGACCACCCACGCTACCATTCTCAAACTCGATCAGAAAATACGATCATGCGCGATCCCTCTCAAGCTGAAGCTAAATCCGGAGACTAGAGTTACTGCCGATGAAATGGCCATCCTTCAATACTATGTGGCCATTGTAAGCCCCCTGCCCGATCCAAGGCTTATCACAACTGAAATCTTCGTAGCTGTGTCGCGAGTCCGCTATTATGTACCTTCATCGTGGCTTCTTTGCCAGAGCAGTGTTCGAGGGAACGGCCGATCCACTGCAGAGCAAGTTCGCTCACTCCGTCCTTTCTGTCTTCAACAGCTCTCGGGACCTCCTTAAAGGGTTCAGAGAGGTCTTGGATGAACACCCTCACCTCCTTCCACGTGTGTTTGGCTGGTGGGGACATGCGTTCTCCTCGGCGGTTTCGCTTGGAGGTCTGGTGACAATGGCTCCCCACTGCAATCTCGCTCGGGAATCCTTGATCATTGTGAGTATCTCAACCTGTCCCTCCGCGCGTTAATTAATTGCTTCCAGTTTGACGAAGCGTGTGAAACGCTGCAACGAGGTGTAACTGGGCCACAGGCAGGGAGAGTTCTCGTAAGTTCGGAGAACTTTTTGAATCGAATTTTTTCTAAGAATCGGTTTAGCCAGCCTTAAATAAACTCAGCGAGCGCGCACATAAAGCTTTCGCTGAATTTGAGGCAGGTAACTGGCTACCTGCCTCGAATAAGAGCTCCCCGCCGGCCGATATGCCTGGCCTCGGAGCACCAAAAGTGCCAGTAACCAAGAAGAGGTCCCTTGGTTCCACGCCCAGATCCTCTGCGACACCCGAGTCGAACCCTGCA
>Ga0307513_10006908_pt1 | contig 14771 bp, 10 predicted proteins | sample 15_EM_MG_FD_202174 | JGI IMG/M metagenome (GOLD analysis project Ga0307513, IMG submission 202174) | Populus trichocarpa ectomycorrhiza microbial communities from riparian zone in the Pacific Northwest, United States - 15_EM | ecosystem: Host-associated > Plants > Roots > Unclassified | place... | reverse complement strand
AGGAGGACGGCGAGGACGACAGGGGAACCGCGTTACCGGAACGGATATCCTCCAGACCACTCAACAAAGCTGCGTCAACCCCGGAGGGCGACCGATAGCTCATGGTAAGGGGAAGAGCGGGAAGCGAGGAGAACGAAGGGGAAACGCTGTGGGTAACCGAGCGTAGCTGAGCATCAGTGGCGTACCTAGAGTCACCAATACCTGTGCCATCAGTGTTAGACCCACCACCCAAATCCATAGGGGTATCGCGAACGATAACCGCCGACGAAGGAACCACCTGACTAGTGGTTAAAGGAAGGGGGGAGGGGGAGTCTCTCTTGGGGGGGGTGTTGCCCCGTAGTGCCTTGGTATGAGCGATAAACTCATGTTGTCTTTTCGACACAGGAACAAAGGCACGGCGGCCAGAGGGAATGGTGGAATCTGGGGCGAAACCAGAACCGGCACCAGGGCGTGACCAGGGGGGGACGAAGGGGGGGGGAGACGAAACCTCAGTGATCCAATCCTCATGGCGGATGCTACCTGCAGGAGGTGCATAGTCCTCGTCCGATGATCGGTCCAATCGGAAGTTGCTGTACAGCTTCCGCTCACGGGAGGAAAGTCGCTCAACAGGGGAGGGGAGGTGCCGTTGGCTATCATCAACCTCGACCACAGAAGGAACGTACATGGGGTCCTGGGATCGTTCTTCGTCAATGGACGGCCAGGATGCAGAGGGGACCATGGGATCAGACGCCATAGTCGAATGAAAATCCGAGCCCACCACACGGGAGCTGGACGGGGCGAAGGACTGGGAGGAGCCCTCAGGAGTGTGAAAACGGGCGTAAAAACCCAAAGAAGTGGTGCGGTCGACGTGGCAACTCGCAGAGGAGGTGTCACCAGTAATGCAACAGCCGTGAGCAGCCATGATTCCAGTGCAAACAGCTTCGACGGAGTCGAACGAGCGGAGGTCGAGGTCAGCAACAATCGCACGAACCTCAGAAGTAAAGAAAAGGGATTCATTTCGACATCCCGAAACATGCTCAAAGTGGAGACCTTGGTAGGCCCCACCCGGCGCGGCGTATGACAGTTTGACAGCCGGGATAAGACCACGGCCATCAGAAGTGGGCATCCTGCCCGGGACAATCTGGGTGCCCGGGGCGGGGGAGGGAGAGCGAGGAGGAATACGGGGGGCAACAGAGTCACCCATCGCGAAGTTCACCTGTAGCAAAAGGCCAGGCGAGCCACCAAAAGGAAAGAATAACACAGCTCACCGCCCGAAGGGGAGGCAAAGCAAAGGTGCCGAAAGGCAAAGCAACACAAACGTGCCCGAAGGCAAAGCAACACCGGAAACGAAGTTAAAGACTTTGTAAACTATCGCGAGCGTGGCAAATCGATATTATTGGCCAGTGGCGAAAAGGTTGACGGTGAAAGGACAATAGTGTGCTTGACTTGTGTGTTGTGCCCGCTTGTAATTGACTGAGTAAGGATAGAACAACAGAGAAAGAGATGAACCCAATAGGAATAGAAAAGAAACGATGTCTAGTGATTGCTTGCCTGGGTGTTGATGCCCCTCGGTTGTTGTTGCTGTTGTTGTCTTGCTTAGAAAGAGAGAAGAATGCACGCTGAGCTAGATACAAAGTGGGCAAGTCACAGTGGGAGAAAATTCTCCTTGTGACCGCCAAACTACCCTATGACAGACCATGCCCTACAACGGTATACTCGAGTAGCCTGAGTCATCTGGCTGTGCAGGATCTTGCTACTTTGGCTAGCTAAACCTATCTTGGGCTGATGTCGCGATTTACAGGGATATTCGTGACAGCACGGAGATACGGTAGTGGATTTCACGAGTTTTTACGGTATGAGGGTCAAAGCCCAGAAATAAAGGATCTGTGCCCCAACCAATGTGTCCCTCCAACAAATCCACAATGCCAAGGGGGAAGCTACCAGATATTGCTGCTCACTTTCATGAAGTACTTGCCTATTCCAAATGTATCCGAAAATCTTAGCATTTCCATGGCTTGGACCGTGTCAAGATATTCAGGCACTTTTGGAATGGGCAAGCAGGCAGAGCCACGATCCGCTTGGACTGCCTGCTGCGAGGAGTATTGCAGGAATAGAATACCGCATTGACTGCATAAGGTTCATTATTGTTCGAACGAACGTATCGACTCAATTCACGAGTACTAGTACTTGTACTAGTACTGGTAGAGTTAGATGCATCAGTTCAGGTGGGTTCGGCAAGCTTGACACCTGTTTCATAAATGTGGCGCTGATAAACTATGATACCGCGTGAAATCTACTATCTCCTCAGCCCCTAACCTCCGGATTCTCAGTCAAAAAGTCCATAAGAAGGATCAGTGCTTTCCTGGCACTGTAAATCCTGAGCCATTTGGCTGTGCTGGATCTCGCTAACTTGGAAAGCTAAACCTATACTGGGCTGATGTTGCGAGTTACCAGGATATTTGTGACGGGCCCGGAGATGTGTGGATTTCACAATGATTTTACTCGAGTATAAACAAGTTGTTGGTGGATCCACTCTCAGGGGTCATGACAGAAATCATCGTCTAAACCGCAATAGGTTTAGCAGCATAAGTTAACAAATAACGAATACAAGTTAACGAGATCAGGCAGCTCAGTTTTCCCCAAGCTATACCCTGTATGGGAAAAACTATTCCTTCCCGGGGCGTTTTTGTCTCTAATCGGGGTGATCCGAGGCGGATGGGTGGATCCACTGAGTTTTTGCGGGTGCTCCAGAGATTTTCTTGTTCATCATGACGCACGCAAATTCCGCTGAAGGGCCGCCGAAACGATAACTAGGTTCATGAAGTGAAGGGGAATATCGCTTCCTTCTTGGCGTTGCGGATTTGTTGGGGGCAAGCGACCGTTCCGTTCCAACGGGCTTTCTTTTTTTATTCCTAATTAGAACTTTTTTGTCCTTACGGGATGTAACGGCCTAGACTCGGCGCAGACTCCGGCGGCGCCTCCGTTCCCAGCGCCAGTCCATCGGGTTCGGAGGCCGGACGCCCCTCGGGGGGTTTGTTTGGATAATCATGCGGGCTCACTCGGTTTAGGACTTGCAGCTTGATCGCTTGTTTGTTTGTTTGTTTGTTTTATTGGGGGGAGGGAATTATAAGAATACCGTAAGCCGCGCCAACTTACAGTCCCACGAGTTCTATCATAGAGTACGGAGGACGGGAACGCAATTCCCCCGAATGTTGATTACGGTGAGGCTATTTAGCGCGAACCCGGAGATATTCACATGCATTTTCTCGTAGGACGGGATGGGATAGCGGTAGATGAAAAGGAGAGCCATAACATTCCCGCTTGATATGGTAAGCAGCGGTCGCGGAGGAACGCAATCCCTGCTGACCCGTGTGGAAGAGTGGAGTGGATCCGGAGGCTTCGTCAGCGGGTGCTCTACACCAACTGTACTCGCAGATGTTGTGTGGGAGAAGGAAAGGGAGAGAAGCTCTTGGAGTACCGTACCGCACAAGTAATTACCGTACTGTGTATCACTGAGTTGGTTAGAATTGGTTATGGATGAATGAAGTTTTGTTTCACCTGGGTTTTTTTTGTTCTGTTGGTCCCGGGCTATCGGTAGTTGAACCGGCACGGTGTGGCATAGATGGGCTGCGAAGGGTGTTACAGATTCATTACCCGTGCCGCGCTTTGCCTCTCCAACTAAAATTAAAATTTTTTTTTTTATACTGTAGGACATGGTGATGGTATAATACGGTAGTCCATGCAAGGTTGGTATTATAATACGGATCGTTACGGTTATTGTCTGTCCGCTCTCCGGGTCGGAGGTTGCGGGGTGCCGTCCCGTGCTCTAGAGGACTGTACAGCACTGGTACCGGTATAGTACAAGTACTTCTCAACGCAATGGAGCCCGCACGCTACGTACGATAAGGTATGTGCCATTGCATCAAATCTCACCCGCTTTTTTTTTTCACTCCCTTTTGGTGAGGGGAAGAGAGATGATGCATATTAGGGCCGCCCCGTTGCCAATATCATAATCCCAAAGGTATGGTATTTATATGCATAAGCTTCTTTTCTCTAATCGACTTGCTCTGTCGAACTAACTTCTATATGCTGCATGGCAATCGGAGTATCATATGATGGAAACTTTCTTCCTGAATTGCGAATTATGATGGAGTTTATTTTATTTTATGAGCATCACCGGTGCTCACTTCTCCCTTCTTATTATAGCGGCGTCTTTCTTCTTCTTTTGAAGGCTTAATCCCATTGCGCTCTTGACATCACCGGTGATAGGGTATGAGAGAAATACTGCCACCCTCCCACCCCACTCCACTCTGCGTGTGTGGGTTGCCCGATAATTCGTACATTTCTTTTCCTCCCCTTCTCATACATTGTGGAAAGGAAAGGAAAGGAAACAAAAAAGGGAGACAATGATTTCCACTCTCTTCATCCTCTCCGCTCTTCTGACAGCATGCCCAATCCTCCTCACATTATCCGCCCCCCTCCACCAAATCCCACTCTCAGCAGCCCCGTTCGGCCAAATTTCGACTGAGCTCTTCAAGGAGCTGGAAGGCCTCGCAGAGGTCGTGGAACTGTGCTCTGATGATGGTTCTGCCAAATTGCGCCACCGAGATGCACCATTGAAGGATCTGGATGTGGTTCATCGATGGGATGGTCTGGGTATCCGAGTGTGTATAGCAGCTGACCACGATGATGGTGATGGCCGTGGGGATATGTACGTCGTGTTTGACGGAGAGTACGGGCATGTCGATGCTCTCGTTGACATGGCGGTCCCTCTACCGTTCCGTGCCGCGGGTGGGGGATTGGTTCACGGTGGGTTTCAGAACACATGGGAGGCTGTTGGGGGGAATGTTCTTGGTAGGGCTGGACGGCCGCGGGGGGGTTGTAGGAAATGTAGGTGATTTCCCGCTTGTGGGTGTTTTTTGTGTGGACACTGCTTATAGGTTGGGAGGGAGGGCGACAGATGGGTTAAATATCCTCGGCCGTGGGGCTGGGGGTTCTGTTGCTGCTTTGGCGGCGTTGAACTTTACCCTGCGGGGATGGGAGCCAAAGTTGACGACGTTTGGGCAGCCGAAGTTTGGTGATGCCGACTTCATGAAGTTCTTTGACGAGGTAAGTACTTTTGTTTCGCTCCCTCCATGTTGTCAACGAGTGATAAAGCGTGTAGAGAGGTTTCTGAATTGAACGCAGCATATCCCCTCGGAAAGGTACCGTCGGGTAACGCATATCACGGATCCGGTTCCCATCCTAGAATTTTCAGAGTTGGGTCTCGTTCATACAAATGTCCTTTCCCCCCCGCATCCTTATCCTCCGTTATCAGACTAATGCTCTCCCCCAGGAAGAATATTTCATTCACAAGCCCTTCCCACCATACCTCCCATCAGACGTCCGCGTCTGCGCACTGGGCAGCCAGGACCCGATCTGTTCTGCCCACAGGCGCACCTCGCCTTTTGACCTCCCCTTTGCCCAAAGTCCATATCTAGCCTCCGGACCGACCGCCCCAACTGATATAGACGTATCCCATGACTTTTCTGTCGAACTCGTCGAGCTAGAAATACTCCCTCTAGAAATACTCCCTTTCCCACGGGACCCCGGCTTTTCCTCCCCAGAGCCACTCCCGACCATCTCTCCCCCATCTCCGTTCATATCCCTTCCAAACTCTTCGCCACTACCGAGCCCCAACCTAAACAAACGCAACTTAGACAAAGCCCTGGAATACTTCCACCTCCCCAAAGACCAACTCAAGGCTTCTCTCGCCGAGGCGGCAGCAGCACACGAACCCCCTCCTCCTCCATCCAAAGACCCGAACGATCCAGACCACGCTCCGTCCGACAACCCCGAAGACCTCGACAAGGACGACGACAAAGACCTAATCACCCAAGCCTCATCAATAATAGTCTACAACGGCAAACCCATAGAAATGGACGGCAGACCAGCGCTCTCCCGTCGCGGCCTGCTAAGCGACAAAAAAGCCCGTTTTGGCCATCGCAAGAAGGGCGGACCGGGATTAGGTCTCGCCCTGGAGAGCACTACCCCCGCATACACCCTCTCAAAGCCGAAAGCACTGGAAAGAACCGCCAACAACAACATGGGCGGAAAACCCTCCAAAAACGAAGTGCTGGATGCGCAGAAGAAGAAGGGACAAAACTTCCCCGCCTTCAACCTCATTCCTCCGCAAAAAGACGCCAACATTCGCTACACTAACGGCGTTGGCGGCGGGAAGGTTGAGCAGGAGAAGCGTGCTCCTGTGAAGGTCCAAGATGGGAAGAAGAAAGAGAAGAAGGTGAAGAGGAAGAGGGTGAAGAATGTGGATGATAATAAGGCGATGAGATTGCTGGACAAAAGGGGGAGGATCACGTACGGATGGGGGGAATGGGAGCCGCAAATGCAGTACCTTGAGTCGCTCAACGGTCCCGCCGTCATGGGCGTTGCGTATGAAGACGCTCTGGATAGTGGAGCTTGGGCTGGGGAGGCCCCGAATGAGCTTGCTAAGGATAGATTCTGGCGCGATTCGATTCTGAGTTAATTATTCGGTAGAGGCGGAGGAGGAGGAGGGGGGGGGAGGTTGTGTGCCGTAGTCTTCGTTGATGCTGAGTGACCGGAGGTATATGATAGAGCTGGGCGTGACGGGGGAGGTGGGGGGGGAGACTAACCAAAGTTAAAATTCCTTGCTATGATACATACCACTCTCAATGGAACGAGGAAGAGAAAGAGGTAGATAACGGATCATTAAATCTCACTCGGCAATTCGTATCGTGCTGCTGGGGTTTAGATAATGGGTTTTTTTTGCGCTAGTACGATGCAATTTAAAATTGGTATATTTAGAATTAGTATATAGCGGAGAATCGTGCGACACCGATCTATGGTATTCTGGTAGTTACGATGGGTGTGTGCTCATGATCCCTCCGGGCACTACTACTACTTTAGTGTGGTATAGGAGCCCGAGCGTGCACTGTCGTGCCTGAATTATGACTCGTGATCGGGGAAGAGATTACGCATGGCCTGCACTACCTTCCCCGCTTTTGCTGGTGTGTAGGTCGGATTAAATTTACTACGGTGGTGGTGTGCCGTGCCGTACTAATATCCGCCCTACATGATCACGATTACACGCTCGAACCGGTGGGATGGAGGAATATGTATCATGTGTTGTTGCTAGTCATGGACATAATGAATGTTTTTTAAAGGGAGGGGACGGGGGGGCTCGCCCCCGAAAGGAAGACAAAGGAACCCCTCTATACCAACCGATCGCTCCCCCGCAACTTCAAAATGCTTCCGTGATGAGGGAGGATGACGCACAGGTGTCGTGGCGTAGCATCCTATTCTCCCCTCACCCTCTTCTCCTACCGATTGAGGCTATCAAGCTACAGCTTCGCCTTAACCTTCCCTTGTGCTCCCACAACCTCATCCAAAACCAATCTGGCAACATTCATCCCCATAAGACTGCTCGTCTCCATTGTGCTGATAAAGCTCTCTATGCCAGCAGTATAATACACTCCCTCAGCGAGTTTAATGTCTTCGAAGGTGACACGTGGGTATAAGTAGGGGTATGCGTTCCACTATTCGTGCCGTTAGCTTTCCCTGCTCCTAACCCCGCCCAACAACAGAAAAGAGAAGGAAAGTGCATACCAAATGTCTAAAAACCCATGTCACATCCGCTTCGTCCTCTCTCTCGCCCTCGATGCCAAGGATTTTCCGAATCTTGTCTTGGCCAAACGGCTCGGGTGAAAACACTTTATACACGAACTCTTCTCCGTGCTCTTTGGTGAAGATTTGTTGCAGGGTGGAAATACTGAAAAACCCCACATTGCCGACGGCGCTGGCGCCTTCCCCGCGAGTGAATGTTTCGCTCGATTGTTCAGTCTCGTTCAGGGTCGTTAGGACTGCTTCTGGGACTGTGGAGGCTGGGTCTAGGTTGAAGTACTTGGGATCGAGGGAATGGCGAGAGGTAAAGAGTGTGACATGCAGGGCGGCATAGGGTATCTTGTCGGGGATCTTGTCGAGAGTGGTGGGTGGGTGGGTGAGGTCTAGGTATTGGTATGGGGAGGCGATTATTACGGTGTCAAAGTCTTGGCTCACGGCCGGTTGCTTGTCTCCGAGCGTTTGTGAGGTTATTGTCCAGACTTTTTTGTCATCTTTGGTAAGTTTTTCGGCGATGCCGGTAACGGAGGTATTCAAGTGCATGAGCGCACCACTACTCTTCACCATCCCCTCAAAAATCTGCCAGTTCCCGCCTTCGACGCTGACGGCACCTTCCGCCGCCATGCACACCATAGTCTCAAGACCGTGTATCAGCCCCAGATTCTGGCCGTAATTCACTCTCGTACTACTCTGCATCAACTCTGTCACAAACTTCCCGTTCCCAACGCCCTTCGCCATAAGGAACTGCTCTCCCGTCACCCCTGTGGCTTCCAGCAAACCCGCACTCTCCGCCGCCTCACTCAGCGACGAAAATGGGAACAAGGGCTCCCGATACATGTTGAGAAATTTCCCCACCGTCTCGTCCGTCAGGCGTTTTGTCTTTATTGGCGCGAAGGGGCCATACTGGTACAGTAACTTCGCAAGTGACCACCACTTGCCCATTTTCCCTTCGGCGTACGACTGCACAAAGACCATTTCCTCGCCGTTGAATACACCCACGGAATCCCGGATTGTTTTGGGCCGGGCGTTGGAGGTGGAGGAGACAGTTAGGTCGAATTCCTTGGCGGCATTTACGAGGTTCTCGTTCACGGCGACGAATATTGAGGCCCCGAGTTCTATCGGATAACTAGGGTTTCCATGAGGGTTTACGGTTGTGCTACGCCCGCCAATATAGGCGTTTCGTTCGTAGATTGTTATATTTATTGGGGGTACGTTGGTTGTGTTTGTGTGGAAGCGGCGGAGGAAGTAGGCTGCTGAGGAACCTGCTGAACCCGCGCCTGTTTTTTTTTATTAGCTCGGGGGTTACAATTGATGGGGGAGGGGATAGGCACCGATGATTGCCACACGCTTCGCTTCCTGCATCGGTGTTCTGTCATTATCGTGAGTGTTGTGGTGGTCCTGAAGAGGTTGCTGACCCTCATGATTCTGGTGGTGGTGGTGGTGGTGGTGGGTAGCACCGTCGTGATGTGCTGACACGGGTAGCGTCATGGATAGAACTGCAAGAGCGAGGAAGATGTTCTTTGTAATAGCCATGATCTCTTCGTCGCAGTTGGCCGGGTTAGCGTTTTCGTCTAGGAGAGAGGGAGGATGTCGGACCACCGTACAATGCACTCGTCACACCGAGAAAGAGGGGGGTTGTTGAGAAGTGAGGAGGAGAGATAAAAGTAGGGAGGCTAAAGAGCTTCCTGGCCTGATAACTGTTGGCATGGTAACACTTGGAGGATAGTATTATCCCTTGCAGTGCTGACAGTGCCTAATTTCTCTGCATCGGGCTAAAATGTAGACTAAAAACTACTATTCTAACTCCACACCTTTCTAGAAATGGCAATCGAGTGATATCAAAGGCATTTCAGGTTATTATCGATTTCGAAAAGGTCACCAGTTTGTCAGTTCGACTTTCTCGATATGGATTTTACCCCCTCCTAGTTAGAGGGCCTATATGGTGGGAAAAAAAAAAACATTGAGAAATTCCAGCACAGAAGAACTTTTTCGAAATTCACAATACGAGATATACGAGCTCTTTTTTTCCCCATAAACACACGCACTAAACCGTTTATCAGAGTTATGTTGTGAGGTATCATAATGCACACGTCGATATTGGTATTTGTTTGAGTAGCCAACGTCCGAGTCACGTGACAGCGTTACACCTCAATGAAGTTGAATCCGCCAATCAGGGAGACGCGCTATTATCACTAAGTGCCTCTTTCACGTGGTGTAGAGAAGATCATTACGATACTTGGGTGTCAGTGGTGCAGGAGATACGAGGACAACACGCTTACGACCCCAGTTGCTGACTGGCTGATTCGGCTTACTCGTACCATGTCATCCATCACCGGCGCCGACAGACTGGGGGAGTGCTCCCCGAGGCTTGACAAGTAGGTTTGGTTGATTTGCACTGGTGCAGGGTTCTGCCAAGACTCGCCGAGGCTCTACCAGTCTACCGTTTCCGCCCGCATAACGAACCCCACGGTGAGCTCCGGTGGGCTTTCACTGTATGATATTGCTCGGGCGTGTCCATAAAAATCGGAAAACTGAGGATGGCAAAAGAGGGATCTATGTTGATCATTAGATATAGTAAACTTTGTGGTCTGGGGAGGGACACGGAATTGTTGAAATCGGAAAAGCCGGTCCTGGTGCATTGGTGTACTACGGTAGTACCTAGGCCTTTCTTTCCCCAGCAGATGGATTTTAGGGATTCCGGGGAGATTCCGAGGGTTTCAACCAATCTCTACAAATAAGGCCAATTTGTGCCATGATAGGTTTTCAATTATTTGCCTGGTATATCTTGTCATTGGTAGGTGAACTCATATTTGGAATCCGCTCCAAGTTGTTTGTGTCTACTGTACGGTACTGACTATTTTGCATTTACGCTGTTTGTCTGCTTATCCCCTCCCGGCCTTGCTGATACTTTTTTTCTTCTGGTTTTTACGGAAACACCCGAGGACTCATAATTGCCTGGCATTTGTAAAACGGGCTGCTCAGGCTCCGGCCAATTGTTGGCCTGTATGCAATAGCGGTCCGTTTTATGATACGAACGTCAGGCAATTACGAGTACGGTGCAGTATGTTATGCTGTACAACCTCCTCGTGCTTATCCAGTCTTCCCGCAGGAATTATCGTGATAGCTCACCCACTCGCTCAATCACTGGATTCCCTAAGGAATGAACACGCAAAACGGTTTGAGCAACCTTTTTTCATTTTTTTTTTCCAAAATAGATGGGAATATGCTAGGATCGTCGCGTTGATTATGATGCACCTATCGGGAGGACGGAAGAGGTGGGGGTGGGGATGAAGGCACGGTTGGGTTAACTAATCATACCATAATACTTTGGTAACGGAGGGGGGTGTCAACTTGATTCTTACTTGTCCCAGGTGATAAGTACGGTACTGGTACCCGGTTTAAAGAGATACCGGTCTATGGCAAAAAAATACATGCATATCTGAGCCCCCCATACAAAACTGCTATTGCATGCCGCCAAGATTTGGCCCTTCCGGCAACCAAAATCATTGGACGAGATTGAACATGAAAACAGCCCAGAAAGAGAAGGCAAGTGAAGGAAACTGCCCAAAATTTACCCTTCATGAATTCTATGGACTCTGTTTTCTGGTTGAGTGAGTATTGGATGCAAAACATGAATTTGGTAGGCATTGATACTTTTTAGTTATCATTATCATAATATTATGGCTAGCCAACTCCGTGGGGTTTGAGTACAGTACAGTGCAATGTCTACTAGTAACTTAGGGCTGCGCTGATCAGTATGTGAAACATGTTTTACCGGCATGCTATCCCTTATTTAACATAGTTACTCGAGTGGTTATGGACACCAAAAACTAAACTTATTTGAAAGTCGGAGGACCTTTCATCACCCCTGGGGCAGTAGACTATGATCCAAGAAACCGTGAGCGAAAATGCCCTGACGGTTCGTCCAGCGAGCCTTGCACCGAACCACCGATAGGGAAAGTTCTAACATGGCTGCCCAGCATTTTTTGCCGAGACTTTCCAAATTAGTGTCAAGTGTTCATGATAATAGGGCTTATTAGCAGGGTGCTGTACAAGTATGATACTCGAGTAAATGTTAGGGAATCTAACCTATTCCAGAATGCATTCATGATAATATTATTATGTTGAGAGAATTGTCTGATAATAATAATATTTCCAAAACGGTCTAATAGGCATTTTCCTTTGAAAAATATGGGCTTAGTAACTGAAATTTGGTGGCTGGGACAACGACGGAAACATGTGGCTGATGTGGCATTATTTTGTATCATATGTCGTGCACCAAAAATACTTTTTTTTTTGAAATTTTAATACTTTGCCAACAGGCAACTCTATTATTTTTCAAACCTCTGTATTGTTCTCCTTCCCACTCTCTGTCTGGGAGGGGCTTTTCATTTTTGAAAACCTTGAGGTTGCATTATTATTAATTAGATTGTACCTATGCGTTTGATGCACGTTTTGGACTGTGCGAACAATATTCCATCCCATAGTGAGCGCCCCTTGCAGCGAGCCATCCGCCTAATACTAGCCACGATTACGGGTTTGACTGAGGCTCAGCCTATTCTATTGCTTGGGCCTGCATGTGGCTCGTTATAGTGGGATACCGGTACGTTTTTGTGGAGTGTCCTCAAGCGTATGGGGGGGCTAACTCTTGCCCTCTCACATCGAGGTTCCGGAATCCATATGATGGGGTGTATCCTTGCCGGGAGATCACCCGTTCTCTCGCTCCCCTCACTCACCGCTCACTCACTCGAGCACTTTTTCTCATTCTCACGGATGGATCGTGGTGTGATATCTGGTTTTGGAGAAAATAATTGGTATTTATTGCTATTTAAAGAGAAGTGGAGTAGATGCCCTAGCGTTGAGCTGATGGCCCCCATGGTAGAGATGATCCGTTCGATTCCGCAAATCTATGTGATGTTGAAGACACTTTTTTTTGATCCCTTTTATTTCATACATCAGTCCAATGAGAAAGAAATGAGTATCAATACAAAACACAAAAACACCCAACAAAGGAAATGCAGCCTTGAAGAAACAAATAGCTCTTTAAGAGGCTGGTCCGACAGGCAGAGGGAAGGTAGAAGCCCATTCGGAAATCTCCTTCTTGAGTGCCTGCAACTCGGGTACATTTCCGCTCAAGACGTGGGCTCTGAAGTCTTTCTGCTTATTAGCTTCCTTTGGCAACTCGCTCTGGATCTTCTTGGCCAGCTTGATCAGGGAATCAAAGTAACCGGCGACTCTCTTGAACTCCTCACCGCCGAAACCCCGAGTGGTCATAGCCGGGGTACCAATACGGATACCGCTGGGTGACAGGGCAGACTTGTCGCCGGGGGTAGCGTTCTTGTTGCAGGCGATATTCACGGCTTCCAAGGTAGCCTCGAGACGGGCGCCATCGAGGGCCTGGGGACGAAGGTCAAGAAGAACCATGTGACAATCGGTTCCACCGGATACAAGGTTGTAACCCATGCGCTTGAATTCCTCCTCGAGGACCTTAGCGTTGGAAACGACCTGCTTTTGGTAGTGAACGTATTCTGGGGAGAAGGTCTGCTTGAGGGCGACAGCGAGGGCGGTGATGGTGTGATTGTGAGGTCCACCCTGATGACCGGGGAAAACGCTGTACAGCCTTGTGAGCACGCGGACTCGTCGAAGCAAGGATGGTTCAATTCACCTGAAGTTGATTGGCCCCTCAAGATCGTACATAATCTCCTTGCCCTTCTCGACCTTTCTAACACCCTTGCGGAAAAAGATCATGGCACCTCTGGGCCCACGGAGGGACTTGTGGGTAGTGGTGGTAACGATATCGGCATGCTCGAATGGACTAGGAATGACTTGGGCGGCGATCAATCCGGAGATATGAGCCATATCAACAACCAAGTAGGCACCAACAGAGTCAGCAATCTGCCGCATGCGGCCGTAGTCAATATTGCGGCAGTAAGCCGATGTGCCGGCGACTAGGGTCTTGGGTCGGTAAAGAAGGGCCGTCTTCTGAAGCATATCGTAGTCAATGATTCCGGTCTCGGTATCGACACGGTACGGCATGGTCTCGAAGTAAGTTGAAACAGCAGAAATTCTATTCAATTCGTATTAGAATTAATGTTCTAGACTTGCATAGGATAATTGAAATGTACTTCTTCTTGTCGGTTTGGTATCCATGGCTCAAGTGTCCGCCATGAGGCAAGTCTAATCCCATAAGTCTGTCATGGGGCTTCATGATAGCCTGGTAAACCTGCAGGTTGGCAGGAGACCCGGACAAACACTGCACATTGACTCCCCACTTCTCGGAGTCGGCGTGGAAAGCTTGCAAAGCACGCTTCTGGCATAGCAACTCAATGGAGTCAATGTGTTCATTCCCTCCGTAGTAGCGGGCTCCCGGGTATCCCTCAGAGTATTTGTTGGACATGGGTGATCCTAGAGCATCATAAACCGCACGGGATGTGACATTCTCGGAAGCAATAAGAAGAATTGATTCACGCTGACGCTTGATTTCCAAGTCCTGCCTCAAATAATTAGAATCAATAAAGACAAACTAACGATAATTGGATCGCTTACCATAATGTTTTGGACTTCTGGGTCGCTGTCACGGAGCGGAGCCTCAATGAGCTATCACCGGGGGGAGTGAGTCATGGGAAGTCAATTGGTATCGGGGGAAAAATAACAAACCTCCTTGTGAGCCTGGGAAAGAGCGTAAGAAGTCATGATTGTCTGGTGAAAGTCGAGTGAATTCTACTACAATCGCTACAGAGACGATTGGAGAAAAGGAGGGAGAGAGCGTGTGCGTGCGTATGTGTGTGTGGTGAATTTTCAAAAGAAGGGAAGGGGGACGTGAGAGGGTTTTGTGGAGGGACAGGAGGCTGGAGGGGGAAGGTTCCGAAGCGGGGGAGGGGCAACGGAAGGAAAAAACGGAAGGAAAAAACGGAAGGAAAAAAAAACGTGAACAAAGGTCCCCCACCCTACGGAGAAACTAACAGGCCATTTCTCAGCCTCGCTAACCGCAATGGGGAGGCTAATAAGAAAACCATATCATCTAGCGAGCCGTTTTCACTATTGTCCAGTCTTTTTCCTGGTATGGTGCCGGGCATTTGAAATCAGCCCTCATGGGTAATTCATTTTGCTTACATAATACACATAAATAGTGGGGCTTGGCAAAAGTAACTTCGAAA